>VFQN01002205.1_pt1 | contig 30709 bp, 44 predicted proteins | sample 3512371 | NCBI WGS metagenome assembly VFQN01 (sample SAMN10412370, study PRJNA504923) | tailings metagenome | isolation source: Replicate 2 from Balatoc abandoned mine | place: Philippines: Itogon, Benguet | collected 2017-08-28 | reverse complement strand
GCCCCCCTGGCTCTCCGGACGTACCCCATTGGGGTCTGTAACTGTAACTGTAACCTTAAAGCCTGCGTGCCGTGCCGCCCACCAGGGACTGCTCACATAATAATAATGAGGGGGGGCGGTATCTGATGGGCACGGACAAGCCCCTACGGCCGCGCAGCTGCGCGGGTCCGATCGGGGCAGGCGTGCGCAGGCGTGACATTTCCCGTCACTACACCAGTGTCTGCGGCTATTTGTTGATCACGGGGCCCTCTCCCCGGTGGCCGGCTGAACCGGACCACGACCCTGAATACGACACATCGCTCAAACTATAAAGCCGCACCAACCGTTTGCAGTGCGTGACATTCCAAACCAAAATGCGGCGCACAAGGCTGCCTACGTCAACTTCCAAAACCCATATTGCCGGACTTTCCGGACAGCTGGGTTTCTGCCCATCCTGCGTCGTATCCGCCCATCGCACACTCCACATCCTGCTCCGTGTGCGGCTGGAGAAACCCATGCAAGCTCATCAGCCTTTCGCAGAGGCCGTCCGTGCCGCACTCCATGCCGCTTGGTGTCAGTGTGAATGGCCCTACCCCCCAGGCCCTCGCCGCCTGCCTCACGCCTGTTCGATCGGCCCCCCAGCAACGTCACCCCTTCCCATATGTGACGCGTGTCTCACAGCCGTGCCTCGATGACCCTGTAGTGCTCCATGCCCTGGGGACACCGCCACCTGCGGCCCACCCAACCCCTCTCTCGGCACACGCCGCGTCATGGTGCGTGCGGCTCAACGCTTGCCGGTGCGTCACATGCGAGCACCGCCCGTGCGCCTTAACGCCTGCTGACTTCCGGGCGCCGGCCGCCGCCGGCCCCTCTCGTTACCCCCTCCTCATAGCCTGCTCAGCGCTGCCGGCGCGGTCGACACCCCCGCTCCGTCTCCCAGCAGCCCGTACAGCCGCGCCGCGTTGTCCGTGTAGTGCCTCATGCGGGGGCCCACCACCCGTGCCCAGTGCTCCTCCTCCTGGGCCATGAGGGCGCGGTGCTGGCCGGGGGTCAGCTCGTCGCGCAGCACGCACCTGGGGGAGGGAGGCACAGCAGGATACAAAGAATTAGGACGGAGGTGAATTGCTATTACCAGTGTGTGATATCATCATTACTAGTATACCTAGTATACCTAGTATACCTAGACCTGCGCGGCGGCCAGCACGTTGCGCAGTGCCGGTACGTATGTTGGAGGAAGCGACAATGGGATGGGGCCCGTGCGCTACTGACTTGGCAAGTCCTCACAGTGGGCACTGGAGGTAGTAACAGCTGGCGCAGTTGGCACGTGCCGGCGCGTCGCCGGTACAAACAAAGGGGCCAGACTGCACAAGTGCTACGCCCGCCCCCATCCCATCCTGCCCCAACACAACAAGCGGAGACGGCGTGCACACTCACTCCAGCTGGTCCAGCAGTATGTCCGCCTCTTTGAACCCGAACACCAGCGGCGGCTTATACTTGAGCACGTTGTCGTACGGCCCGTCGGTGCTCAGCAGCACGCGCCGGGCCCGCATGCGCTCCTTGATCCAGCTGCGGGAAAGCAGGGGACGGCAACAAAGCACACGGGGACAGGTTCCGGTGTTGCTGTGGTGTTGTGGTTGCTGTGGCTGTGAAGGCGTGGCAGGGGCATCCGCCGGGCCCGCATGCGCACGTTGATCCAGCTGCATACCGCAGGAGGGAGTGGGGACACGGGGGACAGGGGGCAGTCATGGGGCCGGGTCATGCAGGTGAACACACGCAGGGCACACGCGGCAACGGCCGTGGGGTGATGGAAAGGAAGCAGCCATGGCTGTTGACGTCGCAGCAACAGTGCGCTGTGGGCAGCTGGTGAGCCGCTTCCGCAACGCACGAGTCGAACCAGGTATAATCTTTGATAGTCCGCATACCAAGATGCGGCAAAGATACGGCTGTGCGTATAGGCTATCGCTTGCCTGTGTATGCCCTCTCCCTCCGTCGCGCCGCTGAACCCCGCTCCCCCGCTCCTGTTCCCCCAGCCCCCAATCACTGCGCGATGACGGTCGCCTTCTCCCCGCTCCCTCTACGGTGTCTGTCACCACCTCCCACCCCCCTAATGAGCTCAAGCCCCATCACGCCAGCTACCGCCCCCCTACCGCTTGTCCTGCCTGCGAGGTGCGACCCCCATCCCTTCCCTCGGCCCCGTCCGCCCACCCTCCCTACCCGTCTACTGTCCATTTTTGTTGTTGTTGTCACCATCAGTATCACTCTGCGCAAACTCCTTCCCCCCCTCTCGCCTCCGCCCTCCCTTCCCCAGCCCCACTCACTGCGCGATGACGGGCGCCTGCCTCCTGCTCTCCTTGTCCGCCACCACCTCCAGCCCCCCCATCAGCCCCAGGCCCCGCGCGTGGCCCGCCACCCCGTACAGCGACACCAGCCGCCGCAGCCCGCACAGCAGGTAGGCGCCGACCTGCAAGCGTGTGTGGATATGGGTTTTCAGGTGTAAACCAAACCTGTCGAGGGTGGGGGTGGTGGGCGCCAGTACAGCGCGAGGAAAAGAGCAAAGCTGCCTCGTGGGTGTCATCCGGTGTCATCCCTCCCCACCCTCCATCTGCCCCGACCGTGCACTTGGGCGGCCCCAGCGCAGGCGACAGCGCACAGGGGCCCTAAGCGGTGTGCCAGATACATACGGCTCTCCTCTTGCTCCCCATCCCCGCCTCCCCTGTTCCAAAAACACCCAACGTGTCCATGCGCGGACCCCTAGCCCCCCCTCCTCCCCCTCTCAAGCTCCCCACCTGCTGCGCGTGCTGCTGCATGTTGTCCCGCAGCAGGATGCGCAGCACGGCCAGCCCCGCAGCCACGGCCGCCGTGCTGCCGCCGTACCTGTGTACGACATGCAGCATGAGAGGTGCAGAGAGCGGGTGTTGGAGCTGCAGGAGCGGGTTGTTTGGAGGTGTTGCTGCAAACCCGCTATAACCCAGACAACCCCGCTCACGTGCACCACACGCCCTCACCCAAACCTACGATTGCACCGCCTGCACCGTCGTCAAAAGGTCATGACGCCCCACCCAACCTTCGCCACCAAACCACCCTGTGTCTCCTACGCAAGGATGCCACGTGCGCTCCGCCCCTCCCCCTCCCCCAGCCCCCCAGCCCCCCAGCCCTCCTTCCTCACGTGTTGAAGTATTCCACCCCTGACGCCGCGAAGCCCTGCGCCACAGCACGCGTGGTGGCCAACGCCGCCAGCGGGTAGCCGTTGCCTGGGGGAGCAGTTGGTGGGATGACCATAATCTCAGTACACAACACAGCCACCCTCGGCCCCCTGCCCAGTGGGCTTGCCCCTGGCCGACAGGGGAGCGTACCGCCCACCCACCTATTGGCTTGCCCATGGTCACGATGTCCGGCTGCACGCCCTGCGTCTGGAAGGCCCAGAAGGCGGTGCCGCAGCGCCCGAAGCCGCACTGCACCTCGTCGGCGACGCACAGCACGCCGGCGGCACGGAACTCCGAGTACAGGTCCTGCGGGGGGCAGGCGGGTGGGAGGGGCAGGGTGGAAGGACAAGGGGGAAGGGGCTGCGGCTGTAGTATGTCAACACCATTGTAGGCGTTGTATACTTACGGGCGCCCCCGAATGCCCTCGCACCACAGGCATGCGCCGTACCGTGACCGCAGGTGGTATTGACCACCACATGTATTTTCGCTAACAAAGAAGCAAAAGGCGTGTGCTCGAGGTAAGCCGGCCAGAGCGCAAGGTGGTATCGGATGGCGAGGTACAGTACCACCATGATAGCCCCCCGCCCCCGCCCCCACTACCGTTGTGCGGTAAGTGTCCCCGGCCCAACCCAGCGGTAATGTGCCACTACAAGGAGTTGACAGCCCTCCCTCCCAGGCCGGCAGCCTGTGCCCGCCACCCTGCTCCAACCCTCCGCCGTCTCTGCCCCCAGCCCCGACCCCATGTGTGCGGTACAGTGCCCCCATGGCGCGTTGACAGCGCTCCAGCCCCAAACCCCCGGCCCGACCTTCAGGTACCCGGCCAGGTACACCGTTTGGCCCCCAACCTCCCCACCCCCTCGACCCCCGCACCCCGCCCCGTGGCCCCCGCCCCCTACAGGCCCCCGGCCCCACCTGCAGGTACCCTGGCGGGTACACCACCTGCCCGCCGCACGACAGCACGCTCTCCGCGAAGAACGCCCCCACCGCCGCACCCGCGCGTGCCGCCTCGGCCAGCACAGCGCGGGCGGCGGCGCGGCCGTCCAGGTGCTCGCCCCTGGCAGCAGGGGGAGGGGAGGGCGGGGTGAATGGAGGCCGGATCGCAGCCGGACCACAGCAAGGGCGCACTGCCACGTGTGCATGCGAGGGGGTATTCGTGCTGTCGATCCCCCAGCGCCTCAGGCCCACAGCTGAGGCCAACAGCCCGTAGTGCCGTACGGTACGTACGTACCGCAGCTCTCCCGTCCGATTACGGTCACGTCGCTGCCCTGCCCTAATCGTCACCCCCATCCAAATTACAATTGCGCGGTACTGAGGTGCTAAATGCAGCGTACCAGTGTACTAGTGCATCCAATCCTGAACACGTTCACGTCGCTCCTGCGCCTCACCGACACACCTTGGACCCAACCCACCCACCAACGCCCCACCCACGTCCCCACCTGCGCCCCTCCCTCCGGCCCCCAACCCCACCCGCTCCCCACCTGTACACGTCGGGGCAGGGCACCACATGCACGTGCGGCTGCCTCCCCCCTCCCCCCCGGCCCCAGAACTTGTAGCTGCTCAGCGGCATTAGCGCCGTCGTGTGCCCGTGGTAGGCGCCCGCCATGACCGCCACGTGGCTGGCGGCTGGGCGGTTGGCGGTTATCATGCGCAGCGCCAGGTCGTTGGCCTCCGAGCCCGAGCACACCAGGTACACCACCTCCAGCGGCCGGCTGCTGCTGCTGCCGCCGCCGTCACCGCTGCTGCTATTACTGATATTGGTATAGGGATCGATTCCTGCGGCTGCTTGAGCAGCAGGAGTGCTGCGGCCGACGCTGTCCACGAGCTTATGGACTGCGCCACTCGCTGTCGCGGGTTGCGCTGCTGGCGATGTCGGAGCTGGGCGCCTTGCAGGGGTGTGGGTTGTTGGGCTGCTCGGAGGCGGGGGCAGCGGGGCAGAGGAGGTCCGGTGCTGCGGCAGTCCGGGCCTGTTGATTGTATCCAGCAGCAGCTGGCTGTAGGCGGTCAGGTCGGGGTGCAGGAAGCGGGAATTGGTGTTGAGGGTGCGCAGCTGGGAGAACACGGCGGCGGCGACCTGCGCCACAGGGAGGTGGGGAAACGGGCAGGGGGGCAGGGGTGGGGAGAAGGGGGTGGACGGGGCACACGGGGGACTCAGGGGTCGGATCAGGGCAGACAGAGGCAACGAGAAACTGGCTCTGTTACAGGTACGGCTGTGGGGGCGTTCGGAGAGACGGGCATGCAGGGGCATGGCATCTCCTGTGAACGCAAGCCGCCCAAAACGGCCCATGCGAATGCCCCGCTGCCCCGTTCCTCTTCGGCCGGTCAAGGTGGCCGCGCGGTGCACGAGACGCGCAACCCCGCCAGCTCCCCGTGTGCCAGCCGCTTTGCCTCCTGTCTCTGCCCCACCTGCCCCCCCACACCCACCCCACCACCCCACCTCTTCGTTCCCGTGCCCCAGGTGCGCCACGTTGTTGATGCAGTCCAGGTACGGCACCCCCTCGCTGTCGTACAGGTAGGTGCCGCGACCCTTGACCAGCAGCAGCGGCTGGCAGGGGCGCGCGTTGGGGAGGGGCCTTACAGTTAGGCCTGGGCAGCTCACGACGGGGATGTGGCGGTGCAACAAGGCCAGCCGTATACTGCCAAAGGTTCCCGGCTGCCCTGGTTGCGCTTTACACGCTGAAAGCAAGTTGACCGGAGTACACTTCCTTACCTGGTCAAACATGAGGGAGGTGTTGGGGCCGTACAGTTGGCGCCGCAGGGACAGCACGGCGGGATAGGAGGACGGGGAGGGGGACGAGGAGGAGGAGGGTTCCGGGGAGGAGCACGTGGTGGTGGTGGTGGTGGTGGTGCAGGGTGAGGCGGAACTGGAGGAGGCTTGGGTTCCCGCTGACGTTCGCTGTAGCTGCAGATGCATGTTTGCCCCGTGTGGCTGTTGCTGATTAGCCAGAGGGCTGGGTGTCGCTTGTTGCGTCATAGTTGCCTGTAGCTTGAGGCTTGGGTGCTCTGCGCAAGCACCAGGCAAGGCCAGCGGGTGCTTGTCTGGGTGATGGTGCTGAGGACGACCAGGTACAAGCTGGTTAGGTGAGGATGATTGCCCGGATATTGGCCATGCCATGTGGTTGTTGTGCCGCGCCACTGTTAGCTGGCTGATCTGGTGGGTTGTAGCGCCAAGGTGCTGGAAGCTGAACCGGCGGACTGAGCTGGGCTAAGGCCACTAGGCAGGGGAGGTCGTCTTGGGACACCAGCTTCCCAGCGCATACCTGCAGTGTAAGTGAGTCACATGGGCTATTGGATTCTTCGCACAATACGCTGGTTCGCAACCAGCATAAGTACTTCCGCTGTAGTTGCTTGCATGCCTCCACGTAAGCGGACGCGGTGCGCAGGCTTCTGAAGCAAGCCCTAAACGTTCACCAGGTAATCACCTTATCCTGAGTGTTCAATTACAACTGCAGCCAGAACTGCCAGAAATCCAGGCGTTCAGAGGCAGTTTGCCAAGGGGCGAAGCAAACCCTTCCTCCGCAACAAAGGCCTTCCTACTACTTGCAATATGACATCAAAATCCATGTAGTAAATATAATTGTTGTGAATGCAAGCGCTTTATGGGGAGCACATTCCCTCGGCACAGGGGCATCATTAAGCCTCTCGGAATCAGCGACGTCCTGGCTGTCAGCAATGCAGGCCAAGACGACCACGCACGTCACACATGCTATGGACAAGCGTAAGTAGGTCATCAAAGTTACGCGCGTCAGTATGTCACCATAAGCAGGAATGCTGGCCGGATGTACAGGGGAGAGCCCCCTTCGGGGGCTGGCCCCCACTGTGGCCCCTCCCGCAAGAGAAAGCAAGTGGCATCACGAGCAGCCATGAGTGCGTGCCAGACCATGCCGGGGGGCACACCAGTTGTTCACCTCTGTGCAAGAGTATATCAAAATACGAAGGTCAACGCCAATTTCAAGGGTTTGGCTAGGTCGGTACCGTCCTATGCCACGTGCTGTTGCATGCAGGAAGCTTTGGCGTGAACAACTGACGGTGCAACAACATCGGACCAAGACCAGTCAGTCCAGAGTGTGCTGCGCATTAGTACTTTCCAATTTACACATCACCAAACACGCAAACCGCTTCCAAACCATACAAAAGTAGACGGTGCGGACCAGGTAGTAAATTGTCGTCGAGGTGCTGCGGCTGGTGCCTGACCCCGCCTGATGTACACACTTGGCACACGGTAGTACTTCGCCGCATCCTGCTACACACACTGGCAGGTAGTCCTGGGTCCCCAAGCCCAGGCAACCAAGCGTCTATGGTGGGCACATGCACACAGCGTCACAGCGATGCACGCCTTTTCACCCACAAGGGCTGCGCGGTCACAGCTGACCGCAGCTCAGCACCGGTACCCAACAGCATTGAGGTGCAGCCCAGCCCCGTACCAGTACCCAAGACGCCATAAGCGTTGAGCTCGTGCCCGTTGCCGCGCAGCACCTCCGATTCTCGATGGCTAGACCTTTACGCTCCCAGGCGTCAAGTCCGCTGTCCGGCCTCCCACCTCGCCCGCCATGCCCCCACGCCAACGGACGCCCCTCCACGCCCTACACCAGCAGCTTCCTGGACCTGCCCGCAAGTCTGGTTGACTTTACCGTGGCTATACATATTTCAACAACGCACGCCTTCCCTGAACCATACTGTATGCTTGCCTGCCGCCTCACAGCGCCACCAGCAGCGTCCGTCCCTGCCGAGAACCTCATGCGGGAAAAACCAAGAGGCTAGGCGGCCGTGCGGCTAGGCTTGGTGTTTGCCCGCCGCCACGCACGCGGGGCACACCAGCAGCTTCCTGGCCAGCAGCTCCGCCCCCGGGGGCCTGCACCTGGCGTGGAAGGCGGTGGGGCAGTGCGCGCAGCCCTGCATGGCCGCGCCCTCGCCGCCGCCACTGCACAGCGCGCACGTGTGCAGCGGGCAGCGCAGGCGGCGGCCGCCGGACGCGGGCCGGGCCAGCGGGTGCGCCTGCACGCAGGCCGCGTGGTAGAACCTGGCGTGGAGGGGAGGGGGGAGGGGAAGCGGGAGGGTTTGCGGTGGCAGTGGAATGAGAGGCATGCATGATTGGCAGTACAGCGTTCAGGCCGATGAGGGGCAACCCCGGGGTGCCCGCTGGTCTGCGTTGCAGTGTACTTGGCCAGCGTTCACAGGTACACACTGAATGCATGGCGCCCCAGCCCACGCACCTGCCGCACGCCGCGAGGCCGCACTTGACCAGCCCCGGGGCGGTGGGGTCTGACGGCGCTGCGCCGCCGCACGCGAAGCACGGGTGTGCGTCGTGCAGGCAGGCCTCGCAGATGGTCTTGGCCTGAGGGGCCGGTGGGACGCATGCAAGGCCATTTTGTCTCGTGTCAGCATGACGCTTGTCGAGCATTAGGCGCAGAAGACAGCTTTCGAGCTGTGCAGGTGCAGGGCAAGCCCCAATGAAAGGGAGGTGGGCTGCAGGGCAGGGAGCACCTCCAGGCGCGTTCAACTACAGAAGGTTACTGCACAGGGTTACGGTACGGTACGGTTACCGGTATTGAGGCTTGTCAATGTACACGCCCTGCCTGCTCACACCTGTTCGTACTTGTCCGGCCGGGCCGGCTGCGCGCACGCCGTGTGGAACGCCCTGCGGCACGGCCCCTCGCAGCTCCACCAGACCGAACTGCGGGCGCCTGCTCCAGCCCCAGGGCTACCATCGCCACCGCCGCCACCGGTCCCGGCCCCACCGCCTCGGCCACCAGAGAAACCGACGCTGATGCTGGGGGCAGTATCCGAGCGGGGCTGTGCGGGCCCCGCCTCCAGCTGGCAGCCCTCCGCCTGCTCCTGCTCCGGCAGGCCCTGGAAGCACACCTGCGGCCGGGCGGATGGCGGGAGGCAGGCAGCTCGCGGTGAGGCAACCATGCCAAGACAAACATGTACGAAAGGCAGCTTGCACGAGGGCTCCGATCACGTCCCACACCCTACACCAGATTATAGATAAGTGGTGATGTGCAAGTCGCTGGCCTCCCGGACCTGTCCCCCACCCACCATGCACACCACCAGAGGCAGGCTGGACACGGACCGCTGCCGCCGCCTTGACCCTGCCCCGCCGCCTTCCACGACTGCTGGTCCTGCCTTGGCAGCCGCACAACCCACAGCAGCCTCCATACCGGCACCGCTGCTTCCAGCCTCACGGTGGCGACTGGTTGGGTTGGTCGGTGGTTGTGCCACTCTGGAAGGAGGCGTGGTACTTGGTAAGGTCGTGGTTTGGTGCCGGGGCGCGTCCGGCAGGGGCAGGCTGTGTGCACTGGAGAGGCCGCTGGCGGTGTCTGTGCACGTGGAAGCTGGAGCCGGGGTAGCTTGTGCGGTGCTGAGGGTTAAAGGCGACAGGGGCTGGAAAGAGGCGGTCCGGTGGGGGGCGCATGGCGTGGCGGGTGCGAGGGGTGCGTCGGAGGCAGCTGCTGCAGCCGGGTGCTGACGCGGTGTGGCTGGCGTGGCCGGGGGGGCGGACGAGGAGGCGTGGGAGGGTAAGGGCTGTGGGGCTGAAAGCGCCGCTGAAGCAGCGGGAGTGCTCGAGGGAGGTGCATGCCGGGGCAAGGGTCCGGCAAGCGAGGCAGTGGTGTCAGCGCGCCGGAGCGGGGTCCAGGTCTGGGGCTGGGGTAGGGACACGGCCTTAAGTAGGGGATTGGCAGCAGCACCATGGAGTGACGCTGGGTTGGCGGTGGGTAGGTCGTGTGGAGTGTTTGGCACGTTGGTTGACCCGCTGTTGCTCCTTGTCGACGGTAAACCCATTGCCGCCGTGGCAGGGCCTTGGCGCGAGCTGGAGGCCGCGGCGAAGGGGGACGCCGCGGGGGCCGCAAACGGGGAGGCAGCAGCCCGCGGAGATGGCGCCGCAACGGCACCGGCACCGGCACCGGCACCACGTGTGCTGTTGCTGTTGTTGCCGCTGCCGCTGTTGCCGCTGGATAGGCTGTTCCGTACACCGTTGCTGCCGCTGCCGCCCAAGCCCCGTCGCGCAAGCGCTGCCGCCATGGACCACGGGGCGCGAGGGGACGAGGGGCCAGGTTTGGAGGTAGGAGCAGGACCAGGGGCCGCGCCCCTGAGGACCTGGCTGCCTGCCCGTGGCGGTGTAGGAGAGACGGAAGCAGTAGAAGCAGATGCAGCAACGGGGGCAGGCACGTTGCGAGGCGGCGTGTGCATTGCGTTTGCGGTACAGGAGGGTGTGGAGGTAGCGCCGAGGGGCGGCGCAGAGCTGCTGGCGGTGCAACCCGTGCGAAAAGCGGTGGCGGCGGCGGCGGTGGTGGTGGTGGCAGTGACGGAGGGCGGTGCCTTGCACGGTGTCCTGGGCATTGGCGGCGCAAACATGGCCTGGGGAGGCTCGCTGGCCGCGGCGGGCACAGGCGCAGCCGGGGCACGTGGCGTGCCGTGTGACGGCGGCGTGCGCTGCCCGTCGCCTGCAGGAGGATGCGTGGGCGCTTTAAGGCTTTCGTCATGGGCTGTAGGGGCGCTGGCTGCAGGAGCCCTGGCTGCAACCGCGCCCGCGCCACACATGCCAGCACGCTGCTGGCCCTCCTCTGGCCCTGCCGCACAGCCCTGCGCGACAGCCGCAGTAGCGGCGCCAACGCCAGCGGGAGCAGCGTCGTCGCCGCACATCGCACCTCCCGCCATTACCTCCTCCGTAACGGCTGCGCCTGCCACGTCCGCCTCTCCTGCACCATCGCCTCCGCGAACAGCCCCCGGCGCACCTGCCGTCACCTGTTGTTGCGCGTGCCCCGCTGCCCCCACAGCCCCCACCCGACCCACCGGTACCCGGGTCTCCATGGCGCTTGCAGGACCCTCACTTGCTGCTGGTGCCACCACCGAGCCCTCCGCTATGCCGCTGTCGTGCCCAGATGGGGCCGCCACTGCCACCCTTCGCTTCCTCCCCCTCGAGCGCTGCGCCGGCCCTACCCCGGCAACGGCCCCGTGACCGGTAGCCAAACCTGAACTCCCCAGCTCCACGCATCCCACACTCCTTCCAAGCCCTTTGGTCTCCGCCTTCGATGCCGCCGCCACCGCTTCGTACGCGTCCGCCTCAGCCTCCGCCACCTCCTCCTCCGCCGCCGCACCCACACTCCTTGCCTCCGCCGCCGCCGCCTCCGCTGCCGCCGCCAGCACGTGGCTTAGCACAGCGTGCGCCAGCAGCTGCACCGGACCCACAGCCGCCAGCGGGTCCCAATAACCTTCGTCCTCATCCATGACCTCCCCCTTCCCAATCCCCTTCCCTACGGTTGCCGGTCCCTGAACACGCCGCTTGCACCGCATGCTGCACTCTGCCTCCCCCTCTCCCTCCTCGCTCTCGTGCCTGTCCCGCTTATGGGTGACGCTGCAGCTGCTGGCCTGCGACCCGCCCACGCCCAGGCAACCTTGGTGGTCGGTGCCCTGAACTGGGCGGACCTCCGGTCTGCCAGGGTGTTTGCCGTCCATAACAGCGGCACGTGACAGTACGGCATCGACGGAATCGTCGTACACCCGCCGCCACAGCGAGGGTACGGAGGCCGACGGGCCCGTCTGGCTGAGTGCTGGGCAGGCAGCGGAAGCGGCTGGGTGCGGGACGGCGCCTGCAACCACCCCTGTTCCTGACGCACGCTCTCCGGGCACTGTGCCGGCCGGGGTCAGGGCCGAGGGCGGCTGCGGTGCTTCCGCATGTGCAGCGTCGCCCACGCCTGCCCTGACTGGGGCACAACCAGCCATATCTCCCTCCACGCGTTGCTGCCCCTGCCCCTGCTGCTGCCGCCGCTGCTGCCCATGGCCTGGATTCACCGGTGACGGCACACCCACGGCGGTTGAGGCATGCATCGGCATCCACACGCTGCCCCACCCCACGCCGGCCACGTAGCTTCCACCTGCCTCCGACCCTCCGGGCTCGCCAGCTCCCCGGATCCCCAGCGCCCCCTCCTCCCCATGCTGCAGCCCCCTCTGCTGCACGCCACCCGCCTCCACCACCCGCACGCCCTCGTCCCGGCCCTGCCCTTCCTCCCTCACTCCCTCCTCCACGTCCCCCTGCATAGCCGCCTGGAGCATCGCCGTAAACGTCCGGTACGGTAGCTGTGGTGTCTCCCCCTGTGGCCGAACGTACTGGCTGACCCGTACAGCGTACTGCCTCTCCGGTGCGCTTCCGCTGGCCCCACTTGCAACCCCGCCCCCCACCCGCTGCCCTCCAACCGCGCCGCCACTGCGGCCGCTGCCGCCCTCACCGCTCCGCTTCCCCAATGCCGCCGCCGACGCCACGAAGACCTCCCGCTGCTGCCGCATCCACCTCAGGATACGGAACCCCTCCACTCTTAGTAAGTCACGTACGGCACGCCGTATGTCCGGCCCGCCCGCCTCCGCGCCCGCCAGCGCCAGCCGGGTGGCGGCGCGCAGCACCCGCGGCTCGGACCACCGGCGGCTGCTCCACTGCTCCGCCACCGCCGCCGCTGCCGCCGCGTCGGCGTCGCCGTCCGCCGCCGCCGTCAGGTCATCAGCCGCCGCCTCGTAGTAGCTCTTGTCGTACTGCTTCGAGCACCCCGCCGCTGCCGCCGCCGCCGTTGGTGCCCCCTGGGTGTCCTGGGACGCAAAGAATGGCCCCGGGCCCTGCATCCGGCGGCGGCGCGCCGGTGGCACCTGGACCTCCCCTGTCCCCTCCAGACCGTGCCCCACCTGCCGCCCGCGTCTCCCCCTGCCCCTGCCTCTCCCGCTTACCATGCGGCGCCCACCCATCCCAGGTGCAAAAGGAGCGGGGCCCGCAGTAGCAGTGGCAGCTGCGGCCGTAGACACAGCCGAGAGCGCATCCCCGCCAGCGCCCGCACCAGAGCTGTCGGGGACGTCCCCTGCAACGGAGGGTTGCCGCTGTGCAGGGCCTGCGGCACCCTCGCCAGGGCCGTCCGCCGCCTCGAGTGCAGTACAGCCGCTGCCGCTGCCGCACCCGGTCGCCTCTGCTCCCGGCTGCTGCCCTGTGCCCTGCACAGGTATCCCCAGGAACCCACCTTCTCCACCTTCATGCTGCTGCAGCAACAACTGCTGCTGCTGCTGCTGCTGCTGCTGTTGGTGGCAGGCTCTCACCGCTCTCCTCCTCGACGGCATCAGCGCAGCCCCGGACGCAAACCTCGGCGCCGCCGCCCCTCCCACCCGCACGCCACCCCGCCCGGCCACACCGCCAGCACCCACCCCACTACCCCGCCCCACCGCGCTGGACCCCGATGCACCAGGCATAATTGCCCCCTGCCGCCTGCCGCGCCCTGCTGCTCGGCCGCCCGCCATCGCGTCGCCAGCAGCAACCGCCGACCGCCCCTGGCCCCGCCGGCCCTCCAACTGCCGCTCCAGGCGGTTGATCATGCAGTCCATCACGTGCCGTACGGACCACGTGATGCGCTCGGCCCGTACGGCAGACTCCACGCCCAGCAGCATGCGGTTCATGACGCCGCGGACCTGCGGGGGGGAGGGGGTCGCCAAGGATGTACCGCGTGGGAATACCAGTGGCAACGCACGGTCAGGTTCGTGCTACCCCGCAGCGCTCGGTAGCCAGTACGACACACGGAACGTGGGCCCGCTGACTGGTACATACTGTACAAGATAGCCATACAACCGATGCAAACCCTGCCGGGTTGCCTTGAGTTGACCAACCCAGCGCTAGACCCTGATTCCAGGCCAGAGGGGCTAACAACCCCATGAGCATCCAACACCACCACCACCCACCTGCCGCTCCTCGTAGCCCAGCGTGAGGTCCGGCCGCCCCGCCCTACCGTACATGCCGTACACGCCCGCAGCACGCCCGGCGCCCCGGCCGCCCCCCCCCCACCCCGCCCGCCCTGCCGCGCCGTGGCCCCCGTGCGGCAGCTGGTGCAGGTGCCCCTCCCCCTCCCCCTCCCCCTCCCCCTCCCCATCGCCGTACAGCTGCTCCCTGGCCGCCGCCCGCGACACCGCCCACACCATGCGGCTCAGCACGCTGGACACCGCAGACTCCACCACCTGCCGATGTAGTATAGGAACATGCACAGGGACGAGGACAGGCGCAGAGTAAGGAGGTTTGAGATGGTAGGAGCAGCAGGTTAGGGTGCTGACCGGAGGTTGAGCCCCTGTAAGGACCAGTCACCAGGGCCAGCATAATTGCACGCCCAGATCCACGCCATATCCCATGGCATCACACACAGAGCCCGCGCCAGGCCCACTCCCGCCTCCGGCGCCCCACACGCTGCCGCCTCACCGCGCTTTCCACACAAGGAGGAGGACGCCTCACAACCCTAGCCACACGGTTCCACCTCAAACCCCTCTCAGACTTGCCTCCATCCACCCACCTGCTGCCGCCGCACCACCCTCTCCACTCTGTCCACCAGGCTCTCCACCACACGCCCCACTGCCGAGGCAACCTCTGCGTCGCTCAGCTTGGCGGGCGCCCTCAGGTGCAGCGCTCTGGCCGCTCCTGCGCCTGCCCCTGCTGCTGCCGTGCCGGCAGGTCGCCGGGGGTCGCGACCGCGGCCCGGAAGCCCCGGGTTGCGGCCGGGGGCGCCGTACGCCCCAGGACCTGCAAGGCAGACCGACAGACCAACAGAAGGAAACATGACGGCCGTGGCCTCACGTGTACAGCTACGAAAGACTTGACACCCAGTCCATTATGGTGATGATGTTCCAATACCGTAGCATGACAGCATGTCATGCAATATTTAGGGGAGGTGCTCAGAGACCCTGAACAGCCCCACCTGTCTCTGCGCGCTCCCCGCCGGCGCCGCCCGCTGCCCCCGGCCCCGTGGGCCCCTCCACAATGCGCAGCGCACGCGTCAGCTGGCGGCACGTGTCGGACAGCAGCAGCTCCCGCGCCTCGGCCATGGCGCGAGGGTCGATCTTCCTGCAAGGCGCACAAGATGCAACCGCTTCACACGATGCCACAGCGTAAAACGCACTACGCATTAGCAAAGGAGCTTCGTCCATCGGATAGCTACACGAGGGCTCCTGTCTTCCCGCCCCTGCCTTCCTTCCCAACACACGCCCGCTTCGCCCGCACCCCACCACTCACTGCAACCCTACCTGCAAGCCCTGCCGACCCCACCTGAGTATCAGCGCCGCGCTCTTGCCCGCCATGTCGGCCGGCCGCACGCAGTGCTTGATGCCGTTGGCTGCAAACGAGTCGTCCTCAAGCACAGTGACGCACCTGCGGTGGAGCAAGTGCATGGCACCGCGCACATGATAGCACGGTTGGCGAAACTGTAGTGCCATGTCCGCTCCGCAGCCAGCGCAAATACAGCCGTATTGCACACGCCGCGACGTGATCGAACTCAAGCAAATTGTACTCATTCACTCTCACATGGCTCGCCGTTATGCAACATACGTCGCCATGCCGTACCGTACAAGCGCACGCAAGTCCACCCTCACCCCCTGGGCATGGGCACGAAGAAGTCGTTGTTGGTTGTGCCGTACAGCCGCCCGCCGAACGACAGGCGGCTGTCGGAGAAGAGCCGCACGCTGTAGATGGGGCGCCGGAAGCGGGCCGCGTCGTCGTAGTGGGACTGGGGTGGTCGGGCAAGTGGGTAGGGCCAAAAAGGGAAGGTCGTGGGCGCCAGACCGAAGCCGCGAAGGCATGGGCCGGGGAACGAACGCCCCTTGCGTATCTAAGATTAGCCTAGTAGTTGTTCTTGGCACCCTCATTACTCCACACTGTTCAAGGGAAGCCAAGCAACGGAGGAGCTAGGGTGGTGTTATACACTACCCCGCGCGCCCACACCTGTATGCCCTCGCTTCCGTCGTGGTAGAGGTTGAGGGCGATGGAGTCCACGAAGCCGCGAGGGATGACGCCCGAGGCGACCAGCGCGTCCTCAGCCTGCGGTCGACAACGGACGAATAACCGGGTGAGGGTAAGGGACGGAAGGCAAAAGGAGCGAACCATGCTGCAACGCAGTCACCGCAGTCGTCCAGGCCAGGCAGGCAGGCCGTGTGCCTCCATGCACCCATGGCCATGCTGTGTGGTGCCGCTATGCCGCCCGCTGGCGCCTGGCCCCCCGCACCTGGTGCCTCATCCACCTCAGGGGCGGCGGCACGTCAAGCCGCACGCCCCCTGCCACGCGGGCGGTGGGGGAGGACAGTTGCTCGCGCGTCCACAGGTAGCTGCAGGGTGGATGGGGGGAGCGGAAATGCATCATGAATTGGTGTTGCATTTGCAGTACCATGACGGACGCTGATTTGACGTATGTCCAGGGAGACCGTGGTACTTGGGGGCAAAGCTGGACGGCAAGCCGCGACGCGCTTGTGCGGTTCTCGACGGCCTTTTGTACCCGGACATGTGCCTCTACCATACTTTACACGTGTACTACACGCTCTCAGCTGGATGCGCAATCCTCGGACTGCGTCAGCTCTACAGGCACCTGACAGAAGGTCCGAATGGTTCTGCCCATTCCTAACGGCCTTTCTCAACCCCATCCCCATGGCCGCCTTGCAAGATCACAGAGTGCCGCACGGCACGCACCGCGCCCCAAAGAAGAGCTTCGTCCGCTTGAGCAGCCCGCTCTTGCCCGCGGTGGCGTGCACGCAGCCGGGCGGCAGCTGCCCCTGCCGCGCCAGCACGTCCGTGGCGTCCGCCTCCGCCTCCATGCGGGACAGCTCGCCGTCGCCAAACAGCTGCACACCGTGTGACAAGGTGGGATACATGCGAAGACATAGTCGTGGTACGGCATTAGGACAAAAAGGCGCTAAACACTCAATGGCATTTGCATGGCAGGTGACAGGAAGGGTCAAAAGGCGCTAGGGGCAAAGATTGTGTGAATTGCACACTGCGGCTTACTTTGTTCCGCCGATTGTAAGAACGGTTACCACGTGTTTAGGGGCGGATCGTGAGAAGCTGAGAACGGTTACCACGTGTAAGGCCCTTTTCCCAAAGTCCTTGGGTACGCAGGTGTAGGGCCTCCCCTGGCCCCCGGTCGCCGGCGTGTATGTGACCAAGCGCCGTAGACCACTCGCCCAAACGTGGTGCCCACATGCCAAACATGAGCCCCATCTGTTGATCAATCGCTAAGACACGTCACGTGTCTTAGCGATCATCTCCCGCTTCAGTTAACCCACCTGGTTGTAGGTGACCACGCCCACGGGCAGGAGGCCAGGGGGTGGCGGATCCACAGGGGGAAACAGCAGCGCAGGGGAGGGCGGAGCAGCAGACCCAGCAGCCGCCATTGCCTCTAGTCCTGGGGTACTGCTAGTGGCCGTTGCGATGGCAGCAGCAGTCGCCGGTGTGTGAGCGGTAGCGGTGGTGGTCGCACCGGCTTGGCCGTCCGCGGCCTCGCCGTTACGCTTGCGCTCGAAAGTGTTGCCGGCTGCCTGCTCCTCTGCCGAGTTCTGCAGTTCCCCGCCAGGGCCACCAGCGCTGTTTCCGCCACCGTCACCACCGCCCCCACCGTCTACGCAGCCATGGATTCCTGCCGCGTTGTCCTTGTTGCGAGCCGCACCTCTACCAGCTTCCGGGCCGCAACAGGGCGCACAGACGGACGGGACGCTGCCCCCACGGGTGTTGCTGTGCCCCCCTCCCTCATCTGCGGCCGCTGGCTCGCCCGTTCCAGGCGAACCATCTCCCGAGCCCGTCACGCTTTCAACTTGCTCCTTGTTACCTGCCCGGCCCACATCCTTTGCCCCAAAGACCTTCCCCTTTCCGGCCTCAGCACCCTGCCCCACGTCCCCGCTGCCTATCCTGCCTTGATGGCTGATCCTGCATGTGCTGGGGGCATCTGCGCCTCCCTCCTTGACCCCGTCCGCGTCCCTGTTCCCACAATCCAACCCTCCATGGTCCCTGGACCCCAGGCTGTCCACCAGGCCCCCAAGCACGTCCGCGATGGCACGCAGGGCCTCCAGCTCCTCATCCCGCTGCTGCCCTGCAACACTGCCCGGGTCGCTATCGGCGGCACACAACGTATCTGCAGCTGTGGGGGCGGCGTCAGCGGTGGCCAGCCCCTTATCACGACTTGCAGCGGAGGCGGTGGTGACGGCGGCAGCAGCTGCATCCCCGGCGGCGACAGGGCGTGCCACTACCGCGGCCGCTGCCGGTGCGTCCGCCCCCACCGTGGGAGCGTCGTCGCGGAAGACCTCAGCCGTGGGCTTACCTGCAGGGAGACATGGGACATCACCATACCGTATGGAAGCCAAACGACATAAAATTTTCATACTCGCTTACTCGTTGACTGCAAAACATCCGTCCATGGGTGGCGCATGGGACGCACGCCACGTGTCCTGGCTCTTGGGCACCCTACCCTGAAGCCCTGACCTACGCCCTGTGCCCTGCGCCGTTTGCCCGAAGCCCCTATGCTCTATGCTCCAGGCCCTGAACCCTACATCCCGAGCCACACAACCTACCCTGAATCCTACCCTGGATCCCTGCCCTACACCCTGCGCCCTATGCCCGAAGCCATATGCCTGAAGCACTTCGCCCAGAACCCAATGTCCGAAAAGTGGCCACACCGCCATCAGACACCGTGGCAAAAGAATGAATACCCCAAGCCCCGCGCCCTACCCGCGAAAAGCCAGTAATCAGGCGGCAGCTCGCCCTCCCTGAAGAAGTATTCCGTACGCTGGAGCGTACGGCCGTCGGGGGCGTGTACGACTGTCGTACGCGGCACCAGGTGGTACGTGAAGCTGTCGCGCGTGGACACCAGGTACAGCGGCCAGGGGAAGCCACTCACGCCGTCCGGGTTGCCACTGCAGTCGTCGCCGTGAGCACTGCTGCCGCTGCTACCGTTGCTACCGTTTCTACTGTTACTGCTGCTGAGGTTGCCGCTCTTGTTGCATGCGTCAGGGGAGAACATGGGCGTGAGCTGCAGCACAGTCTCTGCTAGCGTAGCGCACGCCGCCGCCACGGAGAAGAGCGCGGGCACGCCCCCAGGGATGTGCGCCACACGTGGTGCTATGCAGCCCCGCAGCTGGTGCCACTGCCCCTGCGCCTGCGCCTGTCCGTTTGAAGTTGCGGTTGAAGGCTGGCGGTTAGCGGCGGCGGCGGCGACGACAGCTCGGAAGGTTGGGGAGGCCAGGAAGGCGTTGAGGGCCGCCTGCAGCGCTGGCTGCAGCGCCGCACACTGCAGCGCCGCGGGAGGGGTCACTGCGCACTGCACTGCTGCGGACTGCGCTGCAGCAGGCTGGACCGCTGCGGACGCAACAGGCAGAGCAGCAGGTGCAGCAATTGCTGCAGGTGCCGCGGCAGTAAGCGTGGCCGACGTTGCAGACGTGGCGGCTGCGTGCGCTGCAGGTGCAGCGGTAGCCTCAGCAGGCGCTGCAGGAGGCGCACCAAACGCGCTTGCCTTGGTCCGGATGGAGGAACCGCTTGTGCTGCAGCCCTCTGGTACGTTTTCAGACTGCTGCCCTGGCGCCGGCACCTCTTCCCCCGTCGGAGGCCCAGCACACCTAGCCGCACAAGCTCCTCCTGCAGTTACCTCTGCAGCTGCAATGGCTGCACCAGCCCCATGTAGGCTGCCTGCAGCCGCGACCGGCCCCTCCGCCCCCTCCAGCAGCGGCACCGCGGCGGCCCCGACGCCATCGGCCCCGTCGGCCGGCCTTGGGGCCGCGGTTGATTCTGCAGCGGCGCCATTGAATGTTGCAGCAGCAGCCGCTGTGGGACGTGCTGTACATACGGCAGCAGTAGCGATTATGCCACCATTGATTGCCGGAGGCGCCGCCGCCGAGTGCTTTGCATAGGCCGCCGCCGCCGCGGCGAGCACCGCCGCCGCCGCAGCGACCAGCGAACTCTGAGCCGCCGACGGTGCCGCCCCTGTCCCCGCTGCCCCCGCTGCCCCTGCTGCCGCCGCCGCTGCCACAGCCGCGCTAGCGGCCTGGACATCTCTACCCCCACCTGCGCATGGGTCCGGCCCCGCACTCCCAACACCGCCTCCGCCCCGCTCGCCCGCCCCCCTTTGGTCACAGCCACCTGTACTGCTGCTGTCGTTGCTGCTACCAGCGCTGCCTCCGCCGCAGTCCCGCTGCCCCGCGTCCAGCCTCCTGACCAGCCCCGCCACGTGCCGTGCCAACGCGGCGTGGTTCCAGTCGTTGAACGCGGCGTGCAGCCGCCGCTCCACTTCCTGTACGGCGCTGTACAGCAGGTTCCGGTCGGGTTTCGGAGCCTCATGCCACGTGTCCTGCGCCACGTACAGCTCCAGGCGGCAGCAGTGGGCGTACAGCGGTACGGCGCCGGCGCCTATGGACTTGAGCAGGGGCACGTGGTGGGCGGGGACCGGCGGGGAAGGGGTGGGAGTGGAGGCAGGAGCAGGGGCGGGAGCAGGGGAGGTTGCTGAGGCGGGGGCGAGGGCTGGCGCAGGGGTGGGAGGGGAGGCGGGTTTGGAAGTCGGGTCGGTGGTGGCGGGGGCAAATACAGCAGTGGAAGCGGAGGCAGAGCTGGGTGCGGGGACGGTGAGTGCAGAGGCGGGAGCAGCCGCGGGAATGGAGCAGGAGCTCGGAGCGGACGTGGGGATCGATGAGGGGGTGCGGGTTGGGGCTGACGAGGTGGGTTCGGAGGCGAAGGCGGGGACGGAGGCGGGCGTAGTGACAGAGACGGGGGCGGTGGCGGAGGGGGAGTAAGGGAACAGGGTGTGGGCGGAGGTGGGGATGCTGCTGGAGGTCGTATGGGAGTTGGGGGTGCAGGCGAAGGCAACGGCTGGCTTGGGCGCCGGCGCGGTGTCGACGCCGGTCGTAGGGGTGGGTGTCGGCAGCGGTTGAGGTACCGCAGCCTCACCGCCGGAGAGCTGGGTGACCTCCGCGTCTGGGCCGAATGTGTTGCCTCCGCTGCCAACGGACTGTCCCGTCGCCGCCGCCGCGCCCTCCCTTGAGCCCCTAGCCCCACCCATCCCGCCGTCCGGGGCAACCACCCCAAAAGCCGCCTCCGCCGTGCGTTTCAGGGAAAGCGAGGAGTGCGCCGCCTGCGAGCCCTCAAACGCGGCGCCAAGGGCGGAGCAGCGCCCGGCAGGTGGGTCGGGGCAAAGGGTCTCTGCGGGGGCGGAGGGCAAACCAAGCACAGCGCTCATGCCCACGTCACTTGGTGCGTCCATTGCAGGCGCGCCAGCCGGCCCTGCCCCTGCCGCCGACTGTGTCGTGGTGCAGGCTGCGCTCGGTTCCCCGCCTGGGCCCAGCTGCAACTGCTCTACCGGGCTGCCCCCCTCGTAGCCGCTAATGCTGGCACTGTGCGTGTCTGCAACTCCAGCAGTAGCACCAGTCCTGCCCAATCCGGCCTGCACCTGCCCATCCACACCTTGGCCCTGTCGCTGCACCTCCTCCCCTGGACCGCCGGACGAGCCCAAAGCTGAAGTAGCTACCACCGCCGCTGCCACCGCAGCCGTAGCGCCAGCACTTGCCGTACTCCCACACCCGGGGGCAGCCTCGCCAGCGCCACCGCCGCAGTTCTCTCCACCTCCACCTCCAGTGCCGCTGCCCTGGGTCCCCTCCCCACCACGGCCGTTGTTCCCCCCTTTGCCGCGCTTGGGTATGCCGGGCAGCAGCCCCCTGTCCGCCAGCTGCTTGCATGCGGTCTGGAAGGGGTAGGTGCCGCCCACGCCCTTGCGCACCAGGATGCCCAGCTGGGGGGCGGGGGTGGCGGAGAAGGGGGTACAGATTGTGAGGCTGAGGTAAGGGCATGTGGCACAGGAAGGGTCAGAACAGTAGAACACGTTTTAAGAGCACACGCGATGTCCGACGGTTTGTGCTACGTTTATCCACAAGGAGCACTCCCGACTACAGCTTTCCAACCCGCTCGTTCACTCATGCGCACCTGTACGTTGCTGTCCAGTATGGTGTAGTGCCTCTGCCGTACAGCCGACCGATCCGCCCCTCCCTCCACAGACTGCAACGGCTGCGCAGCCCCTGTCGCCTCACAGCCAGCCGCGCCCAGCCCAGCTACCAGCCCAGCAGCGCCGGCCCCAGGCCCCACACCAGGCAGCTCTCCTTCACCCCGACTTCGGTCTTCATGGCTCAGACCCCGCTGAGTACGCGCTCCGCTTTGTTGCTGCTCTGGCTGCTGCCCCTGCTCCTGCCCTACCGGCCCTGCGCCCGCGGCACCGCTGCTCCCCTCAGGGCCGCCTGCCGCCACCGCTCTCCCGACATTCCCGTCCAGGTGCTGCCCCGCCGATGGCTGGTCCCCGCCTTGGTTGGGAGCCCCTTCCCCTCCAGGCGGCGGCCCGCACGGCCACAGCCTGGCTCCGTCCCAGCGGTAGTGCAGCAGCAGGAAGGTGCGGTCGCGGCGCAGCTCGCAGCGCACGTCGCGGAGCACTTGTCGGATGAGGTTGGGGGTGTGGGCAAGGGTGTGGGTTAGCGTTTCACAAATAAACACAGTTGAGTGGAGGAGCACCACAGGCTACGGCGTCATACCCCTCAGTAGTGCAGGTTCATTACGGCGCTGCGCTCACCTTGCACGCTAATTAAATCACACCTTCCAACTGCTCACCCTTTCCCGGCCGCAGCGCGCTCCCCGCCGCCGCCAGCAGCTGCCCCCTGCGTCCCGCCTCCAGCAGGTAGGGCCGTACGCAGTGCTCCGTGCGCCACGGCAGCACAGCCAGGCACGTGGGCTGCAGGGTGGGATGGAGATGAATGGTCAACAAGTATTAAGTAACATGTTACTACAGGGGTGAGTGTAGGGGCGTCATGCGCGGGTGGCAGCAGCTCGTTAAGGGGTCGATGGTGGGTTAGAGCCGGGGGTGCGGGCGGTGTACGCCACGGGTTACCACGGAAAGCGATCCCAGCGGCTGCACTGCCTGTGCAGATAGCTATATGACCGGTCATTGGGTTCTGTGCGGCTGCAATTTGCAGGTGGGTGAAGGAGGGTGATGCATTTTGAGACTGGGCGGCCGGCCAGAAAGGTGCATGTCGCTCGTAGGGGGGACAGCGCGCAAGTCGATGCGTGCGCGCTATGACAGCCATGTTCCGGCCCAGAAGCATCATGGTCAGGATATCACCTGGTTTTCCAGCTGGTCGGCCAGCTGCGCCACCCGGGGGCAGCCGGGCGGCAGGGCCTGCAGCCCCGGGGGGCGGATGGCCACGTGGGGGAGGGGCCCGTAGGCGTGTGCCGCCCCGTGCTGCGTGCTCTCTGAGCGCACCACGTACGACACGGAGGACGTGCGGGCGGTCTGCGTGTAGGGCAGTCATGTCGTGTCCTTAGCGGGAGCGGTGTATCAAAGGGCGACGGAATGGTGCAGGATGGCAATGCGTGTGGGCTGCAGACCGATTGGCCAGCAGCTCAGGACACTATCTTGCGCAGCACGAGCAGTGCCCACGACACGTGGCAGCCCCACAGTTAAAATGCACTAAGCGGCTTGCCCGATAGTCGCATGCACGTGCGTGAGTGGCATCTGGCGAGTGGTCTCGCACGGGACCGCCGCATTTCGGTCCCCGGCGGCAGGGCTCCGGCCAACTCCGCAGGGCACGGCAGACGACGGTTAGCTCGGCCGTTGGCTCCAAACCTTCGCGCGCCTCACCTGTTGAGGCCAGTCACGTCCACTGCTGGTCAATAGTTGCTCTTGAGTGCAGTGCAAGAGGTTTCTGAGCTGTAACCGCAGCTCTGCCACCGAAGGGGTCGGAACGTCGCCTGCATGCGGGCTCAGCCCGGGGCCAACCGGACCAGCTGCGCTGAGCGACATCGCTACTTCAACTTGGCATATGCCACATTGTTTGTTGCATGAGGATGGCGAGTCATTCAGCCCATAAACCAGCACGCTCGTTCGTCGTCGCAGTCACTCCCCAACACCCAAGGGGTTTCTGACGGTGCGCCAGGCCCAATTGTCATGGTGTCCCTTTACAGTACTTTGTTTCTTTGCCAGGCAGCGCGCAAGACCCGAGAAACACCTGGGGCTCGCGCCTGGCTTGGACGTGTACGGCGCCCTCATTAACGAGCTTGAAGGGCTCCGCAACATGTGCATGCTGTGCATATTAGCTTTGTTAGGACCATCTGATCTGCTTCAAGTAGTCAACTTCCCGACCCAGGTCGCTGATCTAACGCTTCTTTCTCTATCACAAGAAGGCAGCGAAAATGAGCTTCGGAGGGATGGGCGGCATGGCAAGGCCAGGAGAGAAGCTAGACGACCATACGATCATGGAGCAGGTGCTTATACGTCGCGGCTTGGGCTGGATGTGCACCCACGACACGACACGACGAAAGGCATCCCTAAACTGCCATGTGGCCCTCGCTTGGCGTAGGTCCGTTCTCAACTTCAAGTACAGATGGTCCAGGAGTTTTACCAGGTGCGACGGCAGCCGGTCCACTGTGCAGCGTGCCGATGTGATGGTCGCCTGGCACGTCGTCGCCTTCACGCACTGCTGCTCACCCTTACAGACGGTGCGGGACAAGTGCTTCAAAGCCTGCCTCGGCAACCCGGGGAGCAGCCTCAGCAGCAGCGACCAGAAGTGCCTCAACCGGTGTATGGACCGGTATCAAGACGTGAGTGCCTTCGCACAGCTACCCGGCGCCCCAGGCCCCCACACAGGACCAATCGGATCCGCACCACATCAGAAGCATGAAACTAGAGCGCGACACTGCTCGGGCGCTGTACAGTTGTGCCAGTGTTCACCACCACGAGTACACCTGCCATGCCCTTGCCTTCGATTCACCTCCCCCCAGTCCACACACGCATACCTGCCTGCAACAACGACCTGACAGAGTAGACAAACTGCCTCGCGCCATAGCTCATTGGCATGCACGTCAGTGGCTTTACCCTGCGGTATGGCGCCCTATTCACCCCAGGGGCGCGCTCGCACAACCCCTGGCGGCGTCAACCCCCCCTGCAGTCTGCGCACCCACCAACGCCTCGCCTGCTGCTAACACACACCCGCCCCTGCCACACGCACCACCCCCAGGCCACCAACGTCATCACCAAGGTGGTCATCAACCAGTAGTGGGCAGGACGGAGCCCGCGGCGGACATACCGCCCAGGCGTGAGCATGTGAGTGGGCGGTGGGGTGCCCTGGCCTGCCCTGTACTGCTGCCATGGCGCGGGTTAGCCACCAGCGGCAACGGCAGGATCAGCAGCAATAGAGGCAAGTGCGGCGGCGCCAGGAACAACAACAGCAGCAGCAGCCGGCCCAATCCACCCGGTCCATATATCCCCCGTTTGTGTCGCCAGACCGCGCTCCCGGCGAACCACCACATGAACAGCAATCACCCTAGTAGCCAGCGGGCGTCCGCACCCGCTATCCGCACCAGCCTCCTGTACACCCATTGTGTGTTGGCGCGCCGCTTTGGCAGCGGCTCTGCGACGTGGCCGTGTGTATGTGTGTGTCGCATGCTAGCAGCGTATCTCAGCTGCTTTGTTCTCTTCGCATCCAAACAGTTCTGCATACGTTATGCAATCGCGCATAACCCCGCCCATCGCCCCGCCCAACGCCCACACCCCTGCCTGCCTCCCACAGGGCCGGCCACCCGTGCCATGCGGCAGACCAACGAGCGTGGACAATCGTGTGTGCGTGTGCCAGTAACATAAATGACAGCCGGCGGGTTGGGCATCAACCCACAACCCGTATGCAGGTTATTAGCTTCCTCTACAGCAATCCACCAGCCGACCCTCACCAGCACCGGACGATACCCAGCCCAACCCAGCCCAGCCCGGCTCTCACTCCCTTCCTCCACCGTAACCACAGCCACCACCTCCCCCGTCCTCTCCATTGTTTCCTTTCCTCCTTCTCCTCACCCCGCCTCCGACGCCAGCAGCACCTCCGCCAGCTCCTGCTTGCTGCCCCGCTGCCCGCCGTCGCCCCCCTCGCCGTCGTACCCCCCGGCCCCGCCCCCCACGCCCCCCGGCGGCTGGGCCGCCAGCGTGGCTGTCTCCGTGACGCTGCCCACCAGCGCCGCGAAGCGGAGGTCGTCCGCCAGGGACTTGCGCACCGCGGACAGGGCCACGAAGAACTCCTGCTCCGAGATGCGCTGGTCGCCGTTCTGCCATTGGGGCGATTGGGGGGCAGGGGGGAGACGGGGTTTGGATGGCGTCAGTGCGGCGGCGATGGCGTAGGCCAATGTGGGGAGGGGGGGAGGGCTTGAGGATTATGTTGGAGACGAATGACTGGGGGTTGAATGGCCAGGGGTTTGAAGATGGGATGGGGCATGACCAGGGGGTATAGGGGGTTGGGCACGCTTGGGGAGATGCCAGGGTGCTGGGGGCTAGCAGGGGGCGGGGTGGGGTGCTGTGGGTGCTGTGGGTGCGCGGACAATGGCTTAGGGAATCGGTCGAGCGGCAGGGTGCCTTGGTCCTTTTACAGGAGTTCTGGGGACCGCAAGGCTTTGCCATGGGCACTTGCATGGGCGGCGGGGGTGTGCTTGCTTTGGTTGGTGTGGGTTGTGTTGACGGCGCAAAGGCAGTTGGGATGCGACTGCAGGCGGTACCGTTGCTGCGGGGTGGTGTGGCACGTGGTCGTGTGCTGTGGAGGGCACTCCTGCCGGGTGCGGCCGGGGTGCAAGGATTGACAGTCGTGTTGTTGCGCATTCGGCATGCGGTGAAGTACGCAGGCGGCGTGTGGGGCACCGACACGTGCCAGTGACAGGTGGACACTGCTGAGGGACTCGCTACGTGTGCGAAGAGGCCCCTTCGCCTCTCCATTGCTCCAATGCTGCCACGACCCGATTGTGGATGTTCCACAAGGCACAGCGTGTAACCCAGTCTGTTCCCTACATGACCAGTGTGCAACCCAAATTACAGCACAGCTGCTCTACACGACTCGCTGCCGTACGGCTACCGATTCGCCCACCCACGCGCTTTAGCACAAACCGTTCCGGCCCCCCCTGGCATTACCCCATCCCAGCGTGGCTACTGCTGCCCACAGCCGCCCAGTCATACGGCGAACGATTCGTCCGATGCTGAGTGCATTTCACGCCCCGGCACACCACTACTCCCCTCCCCACGGTCCGCCCCTCCCCTCCCCCCACCTTGTCCAGTTTGGCCATGATGGCTGTCACCTCCTCCGACACCGTGTCGATGTCCACGCCCTAAAAGGGTGGAAAGGGAAGGGGCGACAAAGGCGTATGGGCGCAGAGGCAAGGGAAGGTTCGGGAATGGGTGCATCAATGCACGATCGCATCCTTGTAACACCCCAGCAAGCCCTGACCCAGGCCCTTCATGGGAAGGGGCGCGAGGGAAAACTTGGGGGAGATGAGCCCACGGGAACGCGCACATACGCCTCATCCTCAACCTCAGCCTCGTCCGCGTTGGGCGCGGTTTGCGGGCCAGGGCACACGTGCCCCAGGGGCGCGCGTCCCGTGCCGGGCAGGGGGTGCCCCGGTTCCCCGAACACACATACCCCGCTGTACCCTGTGCAGGGGCCCTGTGCATTGGCACTGTGCTCAGCTGCTCACCGATTTCCCCAGCAGGACCTTGAGCTCCGGTAGCTCCACGAACCTGGGGGGTTGGGGGGAAGGGGGGTTGCGATGAGGTAGCCGCGTAAAAAGGAAGCAGGAAAAAGCAGCACGGCCGCACGCATACCCGTACCTCTCCTAGTCCAGCACCCTCAGGAGCATTGGCACGTACCCCACCTGGGCCACCTGCCCCGCCACCCACCCTGGCTGGTACCGGCACGCAGGCCCAGGGCCCTCCAGCCCCCCGGGGCGCCCTGCTGCGCCCTCCGACACCCCGACTGGTCCCTGTCCAGCGCCCACTGCCCCCGTCCCAGTTCCCTCATATCTCAAACGCCCGCCCCCCGCCTCTCCGCCACCCCTACCCACCCCGACTGGTCCCTGTCAAGCACCCTTGCCCACCCTAGCCCCGTCCCCTGTCCCTCATGTCTGGCCTCCCGCCTCCCGTCCTCCACACCCACCCCGACTGGTCTCTGTCAAGGGCCCTGAAGCAGCCCTTGAGCGCCTCCATCTGGTCGGGCGTCAGGTCCAGGCTCTCAAGGACCTGGGGGCACATCGCGAGGAAGGCGAAAGGAAGGTACCGGTAGGTGAGGCGCCACACACCTGGAATGTAACACATACCGGTATGCCAAAGCCCGCAGCGCAACATACTCGATGCTCCCTGCAACCCTGGGTCCCCGCGCCCCTCAACTTCACCTCAGCAAACGAGTTCCCACAGCCCACCACGTTGCTATACACCGTGTAATAGTACTCTCCCCCCCTTTTTCACTCCGTACTTCTCTCCCCCCCCCCTGGCCCTCCTCACCTCCCATAGAGGTCCTGATGCTCAACCCGTTGCTACGGTGTACACCTCCTGCTGTACTCCTATCCCCACCGCCAACCCCCTCCCCTCGCTCCTCACCTCTCCCAGTGAGTTCCCGAAGCCCACCACGTTGCGGCTGGTGGCGGTGAACACCACCTCCGCCACCCACACCTCCAGGTCCTCGTCGGAGCGGTCCGACAGGATGGCATCCATCTGGCGGGACAGGGAGGAACAAATTGATAATGATTGATTATTAAGTTACAGTAATATGCATATATATGCCATGTTGGTGTGCCACCTCCAGGTCCTCGTCGGAGCGGTCCGACAGGATGGCGTCCATCTGGCGTGGGGAAAGACACACGCATGCAGTTAGGTCCAGTATCTCTCTGTGGCTCTGTGAGTGTCACCTACTACCTCCACCACACGTGGCACAACGCCATGGTCCCCATGCGCGCGCCGCCAACCCTCCCCCGCCCGCACGAGGCGCGGAGCACGTCGGCCCCCAGACCCAGCCTTGCAACAGGTGTGATGGCGGGTTAGGTGTTGGCGTTCACCAGCTGGTTCACTGTGTGTCACCGCTATAGCAACCAACGCTGCTGCGCCGTGCTGATCCCCCCTTTGCCCCAGGATCCCTTATCCGCACAGGCCCACCATAAATGTGAACTCCGTCACGTCGATCTGTGAGTCGTTGTTGACGTCCATCTTCTTCAGCAGCTCATCCGCCTTGGCCTCGATCTGGCTAATGTTGACACCCTGGGTGGGCAGCACACGCATGCGTGTGCACGGCCGGGGTGGGATAGAGGGGGGAAGCACGCTGAGAGATAGCGAGTGAGGGTGTGTTGCGTTTTCACGAGGCCCACTGGCTGACCCTGGGCGCCGTGGCCGGGTGGGGGTACGGCAAATGCAAGCAATCGACGACAGGGCGACATGAGCCGTGGGGCTAATAACCGCCATGCTGGGTTTTAGCGAGGGCGGCGAGTGAGCTAGGAGAGGTTCTGGGCGGTGAGGGGCAGGTCAGGGCGCGGCAGGGCAAGGCGGATGCACTTCGGTGTGTGCGGTAAGGCCACGTGCCACGTGCCACGTGCCAGGCTGCACACGCTGTTGCAGTCACAGACGTAGCACACCCGCCCATGCCGCCAGCAAAGCCCGCCAGAACTTCAACATCGTGTGCACTGACAGAAACCAAAATGATCTTGTGGTGGCTCCTTGTGCTTTTCCATCTGCCCAGGGCATGCCCATGCGTCTGCGTAACGACTCGTTGCCCCGGATCACGGCTTTACGGCCCAAGAAGGCGAGGCCGCAACCGTGTTCAACTCCTCCCCGTTTGCAGCTGAACCAACTCACCGTTTTAAAGAGGTACTGCTTCAGCTCCTTGAAGTCAATGGTCCTGGCGGACAACGACAGACCGAGCAGCGGGCACGTCGCATGTGGATTAACGCTGTGGAGCTTGGACATGAGATTGCTCGGGGAGCGGGTGCTCACCCATATGAATGCGTGTGCACCAACAGCAGCGAGCACCTTGTTGGCAACACCGCGATATGACACTGTCCGGGCATGTGTCAGAGGCCTCTTCCCGCTATCCCGACACCAAGATGGGTCCAGGGCACGTTTCCAGGGGTCTGCACCGTTGGGACTGGGTGGCCCCCAGCCCTCCCGCCACCACGATTCCACCCAGCGCGTACTCCCAAATGAGCACCTACCCTGACTTGTCTCTATCCAGGGCCTCGAAGCACCTCTTGAGGGCGTCTTCTCGGAGCTGAGGGTCCCGCACACCCTCGCCCCCGCCCTCCTCCTCGCCATCGTCCCCATAGGAAGCTGCACTTCCTCCGTGTCCCATCGATGGAGCTGGCTGCACGCTAACTTGCACATTTTGTTTTGCTCCATCATTGCTTATCTGCGGTTTGGCGCTGAGAGGCTGCGCGGCACAAAAGGAACCAGGTTACAAACTGTTGCTCGCAGGCTGCTGCAAGGACTCGTGATTGCAATTCAATTCTACCTGCTTCTTTTCATCCACCGAGGCTTGGGTGGAACACCCTGCACCCATTTCTCCTCTGGGGACACAGGGCTACGTTCGGCCTGCCGCGCCTTCGAGGAACAGCAAGTAAGGCCGTGCTGTTCACTATGTAACACAACTGATACGTAGTAATTGTAGTAATAACTTATCCTACTGAGGTGAACGCGCGCCAGTGTTGCGATGTGTAAGACACAGCTTCGTGCGTGGATTTGGCAACGGGTCGTCTCGCGTTGAACATGTATAAAAGGAAGCTGGTATACGATGATGCTGAGGAGGCTATTTGGCAACAGCGTTGCAGGCTCGTAGCGGTTGACAGCATGAAGCAGTTGGTCGGACAACCAACTTCTGCTGTCAGGGGGCGCTTGCTTTTTTTTTTTTTTTTTTTTTTTTTTTTTCAGGAGAAGGGTTATGGGATTATCGGAGACCTATTT
>VFQN01002204.1_pt1 | contig 30715 bp, 37 predicted proteins | sample 3512371 | NCBI WGS metagenome assembly VFQN01 (sample SAMN10412370, study PRJNA504923) | tailings metagenome | isolation source: Replicate 2 from Balatoc abandoned mine | place: Philippines: Itogon, Benguet | collected 2017-08-28 | reverse complement strand
GGAAAGGCAGGATGGCGCTGGCACTGCACTCCAGCCTTCGCCGTCCACCCCTATCCAGTAATAATGGCATTATATATCGGTAATGACATGACCAGGGTTTGTTACACCGAAAACCAGCCCCGTGCACGTGACATTACGTATTGTCAGCTTCATCTGCCCTGAGTCAGTCCAATACTTGTCGGACAATGACGAAGCTCTACCATCCGCATTTGATCCATTGCTGTGCGCCCCCTGCCGCCCGCAGGCCGCCACCAACACGCTGCTGTGCCACGTGGTGAGCCTGGTGTTCACCAACCTCATGCTGGGCATCGTCAACAAGACGCGAGGCGCCACGGCGCAGCCCATCTCGGCGGTGGGCGCAGTCACGGTGGATGCGGACGGCGCGCCCGTGCGGCCGGGGACCCTGGGCGTCAACCCCTGGACCCTCAAGGCGGACTAGGAGCGTTTTAGCGTGCTGATTTATTTGGGCTCATTGCGAGTGCAGCATATGCGGTGCGTGGGAATTATGGATCGGGGTGTGTGTGCGTGCATTTGCGGCTTGTTTGCAAGTGACGTGGTACTAGCGACCCTGCTTGTTTGGGGAAGTACATGGCTGTGAATTTGTACGTGTGTACGTGTGTACGGGTGATCGGATAAAAGAGGGACCCTCGTGCATAACCATTGGGGGCACAGGTGGTGCGTGTGCCCAAATTGTGAAGGGCGACGTGTGCTTGTCTTGTGGTGAGCGTTGCCGAGTTGGGTGCATGTTGGATCAGGTCGCTAGTAGCAATTCGCAATCAGATTGGGCCCGGCCTGGGTACGGTACACTGGAGCCACGAAGACACATGAAGAATGCAGTCGTTGCAAGTTCGCATCATTGTGGTGCTCGGAGCAGTACGGTGTGCTTGTGCCTTCCGTACGCATGTGAAAGGTGCTGCAAGCTACCGATACGTTGCAGTGTGTTCCCCCCAGATGCCTGGCTGCAACCCACCGTGGGCATCTATTAGCCGCAGCTCAAGTGGCCCTCCCCACACCTGTCACCAAACACACCCGACTGCTTCTTGAACGGCAACTACCGGTCTTATGTACAACGCTGTTCATGCAACGGGCGAATTGCAGGCGCGCGGGACACTCGCTGCAGCGGACTGGCCTGCGACGTGCGCCCATGCAGGGTCTGTGACCCATGGGTCCCTACCGTCCGTAGGCGAGGCCATTAGCCGTCCTCGTTGCGCAATTCCTGCTTATAGTATCAAGACACCAACGAAACTGCAAGACATGAAGTCCGTTCACATGCACATTGACATGTCACTCCTTGGACTCTGCCATTGAGCACCGCGAGCGGCCACAGCTACTACTTGCCTTCTTAACAATCAGGGCTTGCCCTTGTTGCCGCAGCCTTTGCTAACGAACTTAAACCAAGTACCTTACGCATGAGCTACAGTAAGCAGCACCGATGTCCTTCTACGCACAGCAAATCATTTCGCCGGGCTCGCCGCTGCACGTCTTTTGGGTAGCGTCCTGGGGCCCCGCGGGCGCCGGCGGCGCCTCCGCTGCCGAGGGCACGCCCTCATCCCTAGCCAGGCATGACCGCGGCGTCGGCGGCGGCGTTGGGTTCCGCCGGCGGCTGCCCCGCCGCACGGTCACGGAGGCGGACGTGTCTGCGTCGGTGGAGGGCATCCGGGAGCTCATCAAGAAGTCTCCTCTGGCGCTGAGGCTCACAGGGCAGCTGCTGCTGGGCACGGTTCGGGTGCATGCCGCACAGGTGCGAGGGAGGTGCTTTGCCGTGAGGGTGTGTATCGTGTGGGTCAGGCCCCCTTCACAGACGGGTGCCACCACCCTTGCACACATGCGCGGCGGCACGAACATTTGACACCGCTGGCTTCTGTGCAAGCTTACACGCAGCGTACAGGTACGCCGTGTGCATTGCAAGCAGGGTCGGTGCGCGGGAGATACCCAAGCACGGGCAGCTGCGCACCGTCTTGCGATGCCATGTAGGGCATCTCTGTTCCTGCCATGCACTTATACCACCACCATCACCACCACCACCACCACCACCACCACCACCACCATCACGTAAATAACCAACCCCGTTTCCTGTCCCCCAGGTGTCCTACCTGGAGGAAGACGTCCGCGGCGTGCTGGCACGCAGCGCCGTGGCCCTAATACACAGCCCCGACGCCGCCGCCGCCGCCGCCCGCGACATCGGCCTGCCGACCAGCCCCCGCCGAGCCGCCGCCGCTGCCGGCGGCGCCGCCACGCCCAGCCGCCGAAAAGGCGGCGGCGCCGCCGTGGTGGACCTTCCCGCGGGCCGCAAGGGCGCCGCCGAGTACGACATAACGCTTCCGGAGCCCAGCGCAGCGGGGGCTCTGATGGACGTTGACGTGGACATCATGGATGACCTGCTTGCAAAGGAAATAGAGGAAGTCATGGCGGGCGCGCAGGTGGCGGCACGTGGCGCCGGCGGCAGCAGCGGGCTGCTTGCGCCGAAACCATCCGGCACGACGTCCGGGGCGCAGCGGCCGGGAGGGAGCAGGAGTACTGGTGCCGTGCAGCAGGGGGTGCAGGGGGCCCAGGGGGTCGGTGTGCATGTGGCGGGCGGGGGCGGGGACCTGGGGGAGACGTTTCCGGAGCCGAGCGGTGCGCTGGCGCAGCTGTTATCAAACGCCATGATGACGCACTCCACTGCTTCTGGGGGGCTGGCGTTCGGATTCGGGGTGGGGCTGGGGCGGGGCAGGGGGGTCAGCGGTGGTGAAGGAGGGGTGCAGGAGGCGGTGTCGGAGGAGGTGGCGGGGGGCGCGGCGGCGGGCGGCAGGGCGGCGGGAGGGGAGCGGGAGGAGCAGCGAGGGCGGCTGGGGCAGGGCTTCGCGGGAGGGCTGTTTGCCGGGCTGGATGCGGGTGTGGGTGGTGGAGACTTTGGCGGCGAGATGGAGCTGCTGGACCGGCTGCCGTCCTCCCTGGCGGACCAATACTTCGCCGTACCGGAGGTGGGTCCTGGCGCCGGGTTGAGTGGATGCCGTTGTGGCCCTTCGCGAGCAGGCGTGTGCAGGGGGCTTGCCACTGCAACGTTTCCCCGCCAGAGCCCAGCGGTGGGACCAGGTTCCATGTGCCGATTCGGGATGTGCTCATCGGCCAGTACCACTGGTGTTGCAAAACGAGAATGAGAGTATGTGTGCAGGGGCGTGTGCAGGGGCGTGCGGTGAACTGTGCATGTACTCTTCCGATTTGGGTCCCGTTCCGAATGGAGAGGGCCGCGAGCGGCATTTGCCGGTTGCTCGGCTCTTGGGGCTGTGAGATACTTTGGCCGCCGCACGCATTTGCTTGCTTTTACACATTTGCTCGCCCGGAGCCCATGCCCCTGCACAGTTCCGTTACCGGGAGATTTAGTGCTCGGTGCCCCCATGTGCCCTGCCTCCCCTCACCTCTGCGCCCAGGCCGCCCTGGGGGATCTCCTTCGGCGCGGTTCGGGGCCCGTGGCGCAGCAGCAGCAGCAGGGTCAGCAGATGCAGAAAGTAAAGGAGGAGCGGGAGGAGGAGGAGGATCTTACCGAGGAGCCAGAAGAGGAGGGGGAGCAGCAGCGCACAGGGGCACGCACGCCACCGCCGTCGCCGCTTAGTCCGCAGCCCACGGGCTCCACGGGGCGGCGCATGCTGCCGAGTGCCGTGCACGGCGGGGCGGGGCTGTACGACGCGCAGTACGAGATGCCGTACGACGTGGGGTACGACATCTCGCCAGGTACGTAGGCCGCTGCGGGGTCTAGTTTGGTAAGGGTTCTGCGGTAAGAGGATCGATGTAGCAAGGGGAGGCCGTTTCCACTGAAGCCTTGAATTGCGGGTCGACGACGGGTTTTGCGGATGACCCTAAAGATTCACGGTGTGCTGCCACGTGTCTGCAGCCGACTCACAAACAACATATTGTGATGTGGAAGACTTCAGCGATGCTGTTGACCGTTACGCATGTAACGTCGCCCCACGTGCAGGCATGCCCTCCCCCGTCCGAACCACTTCCCGAGCCACCAGGCCGAGCACCGAGGAGGCGGCAGCGGCGGCTGCGCAGGGGAGGGCCCCCTCCACCCTGACGCGTGACAAGGAAGCGGAAGGAGCAGAGGGTCGTGAGCAAGCAGGGCCGGAGGTGCGGAGGCAGCTGTTCGGCGCACACGGGCAGCTGCACGAGGATGAGCACCACGTGCCCGAGCCCAGCGGGGGTACAGCTGGGGCCGAGGGGCGGAGAGGGGCGGAGATGGCGGGGGCGGGGCGCAGGCGGCACCGTGCGGTGCATCACGTCACGATCGACGAAGGTAAGCCACGCGGAATGCAACGTCTGAGGGAAAGAGTTGTGCCAGGATGTGGATGAGGAGGATGGGAATGAGCGGCATGGACCCGCTTTGGGTACTGATGTGCGGGAGGGAGGTGGGCATGCCCACTGGAGCTTGCCTTCCCATTAGTAGGGCACATCCCATCATTTTGCCCGTCTCGAACACCCCGTGCCGTTGCCGACCCAAACTTGGTCTCCCATCGTTGTGTACCGGCATTAATCGGCAAGCACGTGGAACAGCAGTGAAGCACTGGCCGTTTTCTGACAGCACATGTCTTACAGCACACCTGGCCACTTGCAACACGAGACCTCTCACCCCTTTATACGCCTGCGCTCCGTGCCGCCCTCCCAACCGCCCACCACCGCCACCCCCAGGCCGCCTGGGCCAGCCCGACACTGTGGTGCACTCCACCGAGTACCGGTCCCTGCTGCTGGACCGCAGCCCCATCATGCGCCAGCACCACCACCCCCTGCCCTACCAGCAGCAGCGGGAAGGGCAGCAGCAGCATTACACCCCTCCAGCAGCAGGAGGCCTTGCCGCCGCTGCCTTCGCCTTCCCACTTCCTACCGGCACCTACGCCTTATCAGCAGCTTCCCTAGGCGCTGCTGCCGCCAGCCCCCGCTTTGACGCGCTCCTCTCCCGGCTGGTGTACGGCAGCACGCCTGCCGCCCCTCTGTGGTACGGCAGCGGCACGTACGGCAGCGCCGATGGTGCCGTACACGTGCCGTACAGCCCTGTCCGGAAGGGGCGCGGGGCAGGGCAAATGCAGGAGTCGGCTGGGCCGGCGTCTTTGGTGGCACCGGGGCCAGAGCTACTCGATGTGTTTGCCAGAGTGGATAAAGCTGACAGGTCTGCTGCTGCTGCTGCGGCGGCGGCGGCGGCAGCAGGTGCCGCCGCGCGTGCGGGTGGGCGCAAGGCAGCGCGTTCCACCGACAGCGGTGCTGCCGCCGCGGCTGCGGATCATGGCGGTGGAGTCGAGGTGCTGGGCGGGGAGAAGGAGGGAGGGCAGCAGCTGGAGGAGGAAGGGCACGTGGAGCTGTCTATGCAGGGGCTGGAGCTGCAGCAGCAGCAGGATGTGGATTTCGGCATGGAGGTTGACGCACGCTTCGGTGCGGTCCCCACTGGCGGAGGAGCTGGGCCTGAGCTGGAGCCGCATGGCCAGGGCCCGGTCGGACACGAGGGGGAGGGGGACGAGGAGGGCGATGAGCTGGCGGGGGTGGTGCTGCCTGAGACCAATGAGCGGGAGGACAGCGTGGGGGCCTTCGGGTCGGGAGGTTACGGGGCGGGGGCGCGGGCGCGAAGCATGAGCAGGAGCCTGAGTGGCGGCAGCGGCAAGGGGCCGCTCAACGAGGATGATGACTTGGGGGATTTGCACATCAAGGACCGGCAGCAGCAGCAGGAGGAGGAGCAGGGGCTGGTGGGGGTCAGGGGTAAGGTTCAAGGGGTGTCTGAGGCGGTGAGGGGTGGAGGAGCAGGGCAAGGACTGAGGGCGCTGCGTGGGGCTGTGGTGCGGGGTGCTGGTGGTGGGAGGGCGGCGGCGGCGGCGGCGGCAAGGGAGCTGCTGTCAGGGCTGAGGCAGATGTTCGGAGGCGGGGCGGGTGGCGGCGGGAGTGGACATGGCGGAGCTGTGGGGGAGCAGAACGGGGGTAGGGAAGCGGTGTCTGTGGATGAGGTGCTTGAGGGGTTGGTGGGAGGCGGTGTGGGGCGCCAGGTGGGCAGCAGCGGCAAGAGCGCAGGGGGGGTGGGGGTGGGGGTGGGGAAAGCGGAGGGGCAGGGGGTGCGGCCTGGGTGCAGCCGGCTGGTGGCCAGCCGTGTGTTCTCCGAGCTGCTGGTGCTGCACAGCAGGGGGTACGTGAGGCTGAGTCAGGAGCGGGAGGGCGGGGTAAGGGGTGGGGTGCAGGGGCAGGGGAAAGGGGAGGAGGAGGGGGAGGAGGGAGGGGAGACTGGCGTGGAGCGGGAGCCCAAGCGGCGGCGGAGGGAGCGGGGTGATGGGGAGGAGGGGGAGGCGGAGGGAGGTAGGAGGGGGCGTGGGGTGGCGGGCGAGCTGGGCCCTGTGATGGTGCACCCCACGGCCAAGCTGCTGGCGGCCATGGTGTAGCGGCATGGTGTAGCGGGGTGACGGGGGTACCTGTTGGTGGTGGATACCGAGGCAGGGTGGGGTAGCTGCGTTGCATTGCAATATGCAATTTCAAGGGGGTACTGTTTGGTGGGCGCAGACAAGCCGTCATACCGCAAGCAGGTGTGCGGATGTAAAGGCTGGGTGGGGTAGCTGCCCGTGTGGCGCGTCATATGTGCGGGGGCACTGCTTGGTTGGCACAGCCCGCACAGGCAAGACCTTGTACCGCAAGCACCGCCGCAGATGAAGAGGCTGGGTGGAGTAGCTGCGGCGCGTTACTCGTACCGAGGGGGGTACTAGTTGGTGGGCACGGGCACTCGGGCAGACGTGCATGGCCCATGATGCCGCGCAGACTTGCAAGCGTGTGTGGTGCAGCCGCCTGGTGTGGATGCAGTGGGCCTGCTGTGTGGCTGGGTGGTGTGGTTGGGTGGTGTAGATAGATGCAGGTAGACCCGGCGGGGGTGCGGTCTGTGGTGTGGCCAGCAGGAGTGGATGGTTCTGTCAGGGGAGTCTTTCTTCCTTGGGTTCGTTGTGTGTTGTCGACGGCCCTGGGGCTTGCGGGGCGGGCGCAAAGAGGGGTGTGCTTGCATCTGACGGTACGTGGATAGTTGCCCATGCAAGGAGAACACGGGTCAGGATGTGGCACGCTGCGCGGCCGCGCCGAGTTGCTGATTGGTGTCTGGTGTGCCACACAGGAGGTGCATGTGCTGCTGGTTGTTGGCGGTAGGTGGACTCAACTGCGAACAAAACGCAGGTGGTACTACACGCACGACGGTACGGTCGTGTGAAGGAGGCACGTGTGTTGACATGTTGAGGTGTCCTCCTGTGACGTCCAACGCAGACTGGATCTGACTGGATCCATGTGGCAGACTAGCAGCTGTTGCTGGTGCTGCGCAGGGGCGGATAACTGGGTGAGGATTTGCGCCGTGCACTGTGGCGCAGAGAGATTCACATGCCCCATGCACACATTTGACGGATAGTTACACAGCAGCCGCAGTTTCATTCCACGGCGCACGAAGAATGATGAATATATTAGACACATTCTGGCATAACGGTAACCGGGTCTAAAAGCGCAACTTGGCACGTGGATTCGACATGTGTTGGACATGCAGTCTTCGAGTAAAGCAGGCAGCCAAGCACTTGAGCTGACTGGCGCATAGAACCATTATCAGAATGACCAACAAAAGGTTGCTACGACTCAGGCGATTCATGAACAGCAAGACAGTGCGACTAGCTTGAGCCAATGGCGGCCCCACCTTTCCATGAAAGTAAAAACACCGGACCGTGGTAATGCAAGAGATGCATACCCTTCCGTAACATGTCAAGATGCACGACTCTAAGATGATGTCAAGGAGCGAGCTGGCGGGGCATACCGCATAATGCAACACAACCGCCCTGCCCGCCCACCCAAACCCTGCGTGCCTACAACCGCAGGCACATGTAGCCAACGGTATAGCATGATAGCACACGCCCCGTGTCCGGCGTTTCCAGCCCTTCCGGCCCATGCGTAAGGTCCAAAAGGCCATCGCTATGCCTAGGGCCGGTTATGGGCCCCCTGCCTCTTGCCCACCACACTGGACCATGCGCTACGTACCAATGGCGCAGCACCAGTCGACGTGTAAGGACACCCAAGTTCCTTGTGACTCCGTCCTGCTGCATCACTGCTTATAACATGCTAGGCTACTGACACGGCCCCACGGTAGGGTTGGCGGTGTCGGACAAGCAGGGTTCCAGCAGTCTCCGCGCGTCAACTCCCAACCCATCAATTCCAGGTTCCAGGCTCAACGAAGAGCACAAGAAGCCAGCACTCCCAGCAGAGAAGCAATGAGCGCCCGCTATCACTGTCAGGGATCCTCGACAAGCCTTTTAGCATCTGCATTGTGTTTTCGTGTGCCATCCGACACTATGAAAGCAAGGCGAGTGCGCTGGGCGTGCGTATCCATGCGCGAGTGGTAGACAGGTTGTCTCAGCATGTGCATGTGCATGGGTTCAATGCAGGATGGTAGCCACAACAGCGGCAATGCAGAAGCCGCGACAGCAGCAATGCAATGGTCAGCATAGCAGCAATGCAGCGCAAGAGCACATCCCTCCGGTCGTCCGGTCGCCTGGCGTTTGGTGGTCAATCCATGAATGTACAAGTACGACCGCAAGAGGCAAGACCGAGTCGTAAATGGGCATCCCGATCGACCTCGTTGCTTTAACGCTACTGCAGACGTCAGACGGGAAACATTTTCAGCTACCCCTTGAGCCTGACCGCCAATCGTCGCAAGTACCACACCCAGCCAACAGCAGCCCCTACACTTCACGTTCCAGTGCAGGGAATTAGCCCAATGTAACACACACGAGTTCAGTCCACCGTACCACAATCACCCACGCGTGGCCAGGCAACAAATTAACAACACACAGCGCAGCTTTGTAGAACCTAGCGCCGGCATACCGGTACACCAACCATCTCCCGTCTCCATCACATGAAATCTAACCAAAGCGCCCCTGCCCTGCCGCTGACTCCTCGTCGCGCATGCCTGCTGTTTCCGGTTTCTGTTACTTCGCCGCCCTGCGGTTGTCCCCGTGTCTCTGCGCATGCACTAGATGTCCATCGTCGTCGTACGCACAGTCTGCCGCACGGTCTGCCTGTGCGAGGCCGGACTCCCCACCACACCCAGCCGCGTCACACGCACCTGCTCCTCCGCCCCCTGCTCCGCCTGCTCCTCCTCCCGCCCCGCCGCCCCTCCGTCCCCACTCGGCCTCGTCGCCATCCCCTTCCCGCTCCCACCCGCCGAAACCCTCTTCACAGCCTTGCCCACTCCACCGCTGACAGCCGTGTACCGCATGTATCCACGCGCCCCCGCCCCATGCCCGGCCATGCCATCACCAGCCCCTTCCGAGCCCCCTTCCCCAGCCCTCTCCAAGTGCGACCCCCTCCGTCCCCGAGCGCTGTAAGCCGTCCCTTTCGCATCAGACGTCACCACTGCGTCCAGGCTGTCGTCGTCCATAACGGCGTGCAGCTTGGATAGCATATTGTCCACGTGAATAGCAGGACGCGCGGGCGGGGCAGGAACCACCCCACCTGGGGGAAGCTCAATGACGCTGCTGCGGCGTGCGCTAGACGGCGGCAGCAGCGGCGGCGGCGGCAGGACGGGCACGCCAACGGCGCCGCCGCCGCTGCTGCGCCGCAGGCCGCGGCCGCCGTCGTCGCCGTCGCGCGTGGCCACGTGGCTGTGCGATCCCCCGCGAGGTCGGAGGTAGCTGCCACCCTCACTGGCAGGTGCATGGTGGGAAACTGCGTCCACCGAGGCAGCGACAGCCAGCGGCACGCCGCTGCGGCTGCCGGAGCGGCTGCTCGGCGCATCCGCCGGCGATTGTGGGGCCGAGTCAGCGGTGCCGTCGGCGGAGGCTGAGGCGTTGGCGGTGCGGAAGGCGACCTTGCGGGCGGCGGCGTTGGCGGCGGCGAAGGCGGCGGCAGGGTCTTCCTCGAGGTCAAGCAGCTCGCACACCGAATGCTCCCCGGAGACACCCGCCACCGCTGCCGCTGCCGCCGCCGCACCAGCAGCCGTCCCCGTGGCCGCGTGCGCCTCGTCCACATTGCCGCCGGCGGCGGCACTAGCGGTGGCACCGGCGGCCGAGCCAGCGCCGCTGCCGCTGCTCTCGCGGCTGCCCTCCGCCGCCGATGTAAGGCTGCTGCGGCGCGCTTGCGCCGCCGGCGACTGGCCGCGCACCCAGCCTCCAAGGTGCTGCTGAAGCGCCGGCGGTGACGGCGTCGGCGACGCCGTCGTCACCTGCACGCCGGCGGCGGCGCCAGGCATGCTGACGGGGCCGCCAGGCGTAGACGCAAAGGTGACGCTGGCACGCGGCGGCTGCGAGCCACGGCCGGGCAACGCCACAGCGTCGTCGCCGCCGCCGCCGCCATTGCCAATCGCGACGTTGACGCTGCTAGACCGCCGCAACTGCCGCTCCACCGCCGCCACCCCCGCCAGGTGGCTCCGCGCCGGCGACGCCGCCGGCGACCCCGGCGCCAGCATGGACCTCGTGTACGGCCCGCCGCCGCCACCGCTGCCGCCGCCGCCGCCACTGCCGCCGCTGGCGCTTACGGTCCCGGAGTTGCTAGTGCGGCGCGCTTCGCCCTCCGCCGGCACGGCCAGGCTCCGGAATCGCGACCGCGACATGCCGGTGGGCGTGCCGGCGGGCGACGTGGGTACCAGCGGCTCTCCGCTGCCGCTGAGATCGGTTACACCGTGGTCGATATGCAGGCTGCCAGAGCGGCCCCGGCCGCCGTCGGAGGTTGTGGCTGTGCCAAGGCCGCCGCCGGTGCGGCCGCTGAGCGAGACGCGGTGGGTGTGGGTGTCAGGGGAGTGTGGCGTGGGTGACTGCACGCCGGATGAGTCACTGCCGTTGCCGCCGCCGGCGGTGCGCATGACGCCGCGGAAGGACCGCGCGGTTCGTGCCATGGACGAGCGGGTGTCCAGGGAGGGCGGCATGGGGCTTCGGGTGGATGGGCTGGCGGCGCCTGACGCTGCGCCCGCCAAGGAGGACCGATACACGGGTCCCGAGTCCTCAGAGTCGTCCGTCTGTGGCGGCGGCGGCGGCGCGCCGCCCAGGCTGCCCCGGCGCTGCGGGCTGCCGAACACGTGCGGCTGCACGCCGCTAGAGGACCGGCTGGGCGGCCGCAACTCGGCGTGCAGCGCCATGGACAGCGACACCGCCTTGCGGGGCATGTCCCCGAACGACGGCGGCGGCTGCTCGCTCGCAGCTCCGGAACCCGTACCGCGCCGCCCCGGCGTCCCCGGACGCCCCTCCCCTGCCACCCCGGCACCCCACGGCGGCGCGTGCAGCTCCTCCGGCGGCATGTCCCGCTGGTGCGCGCCCCCTTTATACACCGACCTGACGTTGCCCACCAGCGCTACAGCCCCAGCCGTGGCGGCGAAGCTGTTGGCCTGAGTCACCCGGCTGGCGGCGGCGCTGATGGCCAAAGACCGTTGGCTGGGCCCGCCATCAGCAGCTGCGAAGGCTCCTCCGGCATCGGACAGCGCCTCCTCTTCGGGCGGGCCCCACGCGGCGCCGCCTCCGCCAGGCTCCCGCCCGGCCTCCTGCATCCCCGGCAGCGGCACACCACCCGGCTGCTGCTGCTGCTGCTGCACCGCCGCCCCCAGTGAGCTGCTCGCGTTCATGCGCTGCAGCCGCGCGCCGATGCTCTCGCCCTGCTGCTGCTGCCCCTGCCCCTGCCCCAGCACGCTCCGCTCGCGCTCCTGCTGCACCTGCTGGAACAGGTTGAACACGTACCTCGGCTGGTTGGGCAGCGACACGCCCGCCTCCTCGCCGCCGCCCACGCTGTCCGAACCCGTCATTGAGTTGCCCTTCCTCGCCCGCCCGGAGTTAACCCGCATCGTCCGAACCGAAGACGTCGACGCAAGCGGCGGGCGGTACGACACATTGCTCATGCCGCCGGTTCCGCTAGTGCTGACGAACGGCGCGTCGCTGTAACCGGTGGCGGTTGCGCTGCCCCCGGTTTGGATGTAGCCGGTAGTGGTTGCGATGCCGGGTGCGGAGGTGCGCGGCGGGCGTTCGATGTTGAGGGCGCGTGCGGATGTGGGTCTGAGGGCCCGGTCCATGGTGAGGGCGGTGGCGAGGTGCCGGCCGGGACCGGGTGCTTCGGGAAGCAGCTGGTCGTCATGTGCGTTGGTGTCTTGGTTGTGGGGAGGGGAGGAGGGTGCGTGGGGCGCCCGGGTGCTGTGGTGCGGCATGGAGCCGCTGGTGGAGCGGCCGCGGACGGGCGTGATGGGGGCAGAGCTGCGTGGGTCGGTGGGCTGGGCGCGGCGGGCGGCGTAGGCCTGATGGACGGAGACTACTGCGGAGGGGCCCTCCCAGTCGGCTGCGGATTGGGTTGGAGAAAGAGGGCGGTGGGCGGGGAAGGGGTGAGTGGGTACGGATCCGGGCGTTATGTTGTGGGGGCGAGTGCACGACTTCAGCACTTGGGGGAATGTGCGCCCAGTGGTCTGGTGATTGATTACGGTACCCCATGCAGTGGCAACCGTTGCGTGGCCACTTTTGCACCGTTGCCCGCGCACGCGTTGGAGCCGCACCACCAGTACGCAATGCCATGACATAAGCGGACACGTGCCACGGCGGCCAGTGCCTGTAAGTCCGAGATCCTAGCAGCAGGCGTGGCGGTGTGCCTATCCAGCAGCTGCTCCCGCCAGCTGCTCCGAATTGCGTCTGGTTTCTGTGTGCAACCGCTTGCACCCCTGACTGCCTCCCACACGACCTTTGCTCGCCCACCTGGCAGCTGCTCCTGCGGCGCCCACCAGCCGCTCTGCTCCCTGAAAGCCCGGTTGGTGGCCGCCGCCTGCTGCGCCTGCTTGAAGCGGAACTCATCCGTCACCGCCTGCCGCTCGCGCAGGTTGCCCAGCGTCTCCTGCATGTGAGGGGCGGCCAGCGTGAGGGACGGGCAGCGGTGATGGGCGCTGAGAGGTAAGGGGCACTAAGGGGCCAGCGGTGAAGTGCGCTAAGAGGTGAGGGGCACTAAGGGGTGAGGGGCGCTAAGGGATGAGGGGCACCAAGGGGTGAGGGGCACTCAAAGGTGAGGAGCACCAAGGGGTGAGGGGCGCCAAGAGGTGAGGGCGCTGATGCCGAGGGGCGCTGAGGGGTGAGGCACCCTAAGGGGTGAGGGGCATTAAGGGGTAAGGGGCGGCCAGCGGTGAGGGGCACTAAGGGGTATGGGCGGTCAGCGGTGACGGGCACTAAGGGCTGAGGGGTAAGGGGCACTTTGAGGTGAGGGGCGGCCAGCAGTATGTGTGAAACGCGAGGCAACCGTTTGAGGCGGCCAGGGGCGAGGGGCGGCCAGGGGTGAGGGGCGGCCAGGGGTGAGTAACACTAAAAGTGAGGGGCACCAAGAAATGAGGGGCGGCCAGGAGTGAGGACTTGCAGGCGTCCGGCAGCGGGGGCGTCCGGGGGGGGAAGGTTGTGGTCCGTGTGCATTGTGCGAGGGGACATGCGCCGCGTGCCCTTGGCGCCCTAGTTAGACTCTAACAGCGGAGGTAGAATTCCGCACCACATATGCCGTATCAACTGCTGCTCTCTGGGGTGTGCCCCAATGCCCCTGGCCGGTGGTTCGTTGCGCACATCCACATCCACAAGCCACAACCTGAGCCATTTGCCGCCTACCCCTCAGCACACCACCTCCGCCCCGCAAGTTACACGTTGCCGCTGTTCATGCTTGATGCAGTAGTGCGGCCCAGGCATTGGGGTGCGTCTTTGCCGCGCGCATGTGCGCAGTGCGTTGAGGCTTGCCCGACCAGCAACTACGGACTCCTACTGATCAAGCTTAAGGCTATTAACTCTTCGGAGATAAGGTGCAATACTGCGTGGTTGGCGCACGGTTACGACCCAAATTACTTACCACGCCCTTTTTCAGGGCCAACTCTGTCTCGTAAGAGTAGATTCCATACTTGTCCTGACCTCTGCCAGATTGATTTATGATGTGCTGCTCGAGAAGCATCGCCGAGGCAGTAAGCTTTTGCCTGTCGAGGCCCGCGAGTTGGGCTCGCAGGGAGGCGCCTTCTCCTTTCCCTGATGATGCGCCATTTCCACTCATGCGTCCACTCCTTACTGAAGGAGATGGGGATAAGCCCCGAGACGAGTTCGCCATATCGTCGTGCACGTCCAGACAAGTCACATGGCAGCCTGTAACGGACACTCAGCAGCCGCACTGGACGGAGTTCCGGCAAATTGCCACCAGAGCAAGGCAGGTTGAACTTCAGTAGTACTTGGCAGGTGGAGACGCGAGCAGGCAGCCTACTAGATATGCTTTATAGCAAGGACGCTATTACAGGGCCGCGTTAGGGGAAGGTCCATAGTCATACAAGCGGTTAGGTTAGGAGCAATCAGGAGCTACTTGACAGGCAGTACAAAGCACTGCAGAAACTGTGTCGTACTCCCCAGGCTAGGGTAGTCCGCAGTACGACACGGTTTCTGCAGTGTTTTTAGCGTGGTCGGCTCGCTTACTGCCAGGCAGGCAAGGCCAACGCAAGGTGTAGGTGACGGTATCACACGGGTTTACCAGACCCCACGTTTGGTGGGACCCGGCTGTGGAAGGAGAACCGAAGGCCCGCGCGTAGGCTATGTAGGGGTGGGACCAGGCAGGACCAGGCTGTGGTAGGAATATTGAAGGCCCGCTCGTCGTGGCCTATCCTTTGACGGAGCTGGTTGCTCCTATCCGTACAGCGAGAGGGGTGGGAAACCCCGTGTCCTTGATTGCCGGGACCACGTCTGTCTCCCGAGTGGGACGGGGCTGGGCTCTGGAAGGGGACCAAAACTGTACATCCATACATACACGTTTGGTGCGAATGGTGGTACCGTGACAAGAGTCCAGGGCGACCATGCAGCGTTTCATAGCAACCGAAGCACACAGCCTGGCACAGCCTCAGACAGCCTACAGCCTGCTGCCTTGCCTGCTGCAGTGTCGCGTTGGTGCCGGTAGCTAGGGCCTGACGCGTTAGCTTACGCCTTTGGTGCTGAACTAGTGTAGGTTCCCTCCCTCTCCCTAGCAGCCCACTGGCTAACGTAGGGTCCGTAGTTCAGGGTCCAGGGGCTTGTAGTAGCGTTGCAGGGGTTGGCCTACGGGGTTGGCCTGGCAATTCCGACTGACTCCGATATGCACGCACGGTTCCACAACGCCTCACGTGTCATACGTACCTGGCGGCCATGCACCTGGTACTGGCATCTGCAGGCGTGGCATAAGCAGGGGTGCCATGCACGACTGCAGCACCTGTGCCGGGCGCGCGCTGGGCGCTGCCGTGCTAAGCCTGGTGCGAGGGTATCTGGTCATGTACGACGAGCGCACGATAGATGCAGCGTCTACACCTTGCATCCCACCTACATGTACGGTAAGTGCAGCGCCACAGCGACCCGCAACGCTTCAACGTCAAGCTAGTCCAATGGCGTGCGCAGTTTCCCTCTGTCCTCTTCCCGCCCAGCCCCGCCCTTTCTCCCTTCTTTCCTCGTTCAACCCCCGCACGCCACCCCCAGGTTGGACCTGGGCACCAGCGCCTGCCGCCCCCGATGCCCGCAAGCGCCTTCGCCTCCGCCCCGCCACCAGCCCCCTGCCCCGCAGCAACCCCCGCTGTCCCTCCGCCCTCCCTGCCGTAGCTGGCCTGCCCGTGGAACAGCCGCACGCACACTAAGGTAGCTCGGCAGCGCCGAGCGCCAGCAGACCGCCGCTTCCACCAACACCCCTGCTACTGTTGTTCCTGATGCAATCTGCTGCGGCGGCCGTGACCTCATCCTTGCCGCGCCCGCACTCCAGCGGGACAACGACACCGGCAGCACCACCATCTCCACGGCCGTCGCCGCCGTCCCTGCCACGTGCCGCCGCCGCCCCTGGCGCCTGGCCCCACGTCAGCTGCAGCGACTACCGCAGCCTGCGGCATGCTGGCGAGCACCGGCCCCATTGACCTCGGTGCTGCCGTGGTCTCCGTTCGCTGCTGTCGCTTGCGGCGCAAGTTGACCAGCATGGCACGCAGCCCGCCACTGCCGCCGCCATCTTCACCACCGCCGCCGCTGCTACCGCTGCCCCACGCCCTGCCCCTGGCCGCCCGCCGCATCCCACCCAGCAGCCGGCCGCCCTCGCGCTCCGAGACCAGCAGCACCTCGGCAGCTGCACCACTAGCTGCACAGCCATCATTGACACGGTTCCAGTGGTGGCCGCCACCCACAACGCCACCCGTACCTTCGCTGCCACGACCACGACCACCTCCCAGGGAACACCAGCAATGCGTCCATAGACCGCAAGTACTCCCCCTGCCGCTGCCCCCGCCGAGCCGCCCACCGTACAGGAAGCTCCTCGTGCCGTACAGCCGGCCCGCCGGGGCGCTGCGCCCAGGCCCACGCACTCCACGCCTTTCCCCGGCGGCCCTTTGCTGTCCCCCCTTTCCCCCCAGCTGCTCCGCCCCCCACTACGGTATGCAGCGGCACCTCAGCGTGGGCACTTTCGATCCGCCGTTTTGGCCATTTTTGGCCAGTACCTGTTGGTTGTAACCAGTCATGACTTGCCCTTATAATGGCTGAGGTCAGAAGGACGCCCAGGGCGTTTAGCCCTGGGCGGTCAATTCTCTTGCCCAGCCTTCCCCTGTGCGCTGTGCCCAGCCTGACCAAGCGATCGGCCATGGGAAACGCTTTGATCTAGGTCCGAGGCCTGGCCTAGGTGCCCTTGTCCCCTGGGGTCCTGCCGTCCTGGTGACCGCTTACCAGTACTGCGAAGGGGCCGCCGGGGCCACAGTAGAGCATCAGGACGACGATGGGCAGCAGCAGGCAGCAGCAGGGCAGAACGGTACCGTACACCCAGGTACACCCAGGGTTACACCTGTGCCCTGTAGCACAAAGAAATGTTGCAAGTAAGGAGCAATTGCATGGAGCAATGCGTTTTCATGCGCTGCAATAGGTTGAAGCCAGCGGGGCAGCGTCCTGCGAGCTGCGACACAAACTCCGCGACCCATGGGTCTACGGAAAGAAGCTTACATAATTGTTGCGAGAACTTATTCCAGTGATTTTTGCAAATTGAATGCAAACTTAAGTAAACCTTTGAGTTGCAGTTTTGCCGTCGTCTTGCGCTTTGTTAATTGTACTTTGTTCCTGCTCGCGGGAATTTGCGAGCGCATTTCGAGGCTGACCAATGCAGCATGCGGTCAGGAGCTCTTATGTGAGCCGAGAAAGGATTTCGTAGCCAATAATCACTTGATTGTTTGGCCTGTGATACGACCAAGGGTGCCGAGGCAACTGCAACTACCCGCCCGGATCGGCCTGTCCAAAAGCTTTTTCTGCGCTCGGTGTCCTCCATATCAAGCCCTTAAACACAGACATGTACGCGTGAGCAGCATACTCTAGATAGCAGCCACCTTAACCCCATTGCTATGCCTTCCAGACTCTGGAAGCTTGCCTTTCGGGGCAGGCTGCCGCCCACCGCGAGCCTTTGTTTGCTGATTGCGTAACCGGCTGCCTAGTTTAAACACCCGCTTATACTGGTAAGGGTGGTCCTGCGTGCGGCAAGGTTCCAAAGGGGGTGACAAGGCTGGCCACCCCGACAAACCCGAGTTCAACTGCGTTCCGTCCTAAATCCTGAGCATCGTCTTAAAAAGCACCATTACACGCGGTTCACATACCTAAATTGGTAATCGCATATCTAATTGACCCATGTGCCCTCGAACCGAAAGGGCCCTTGGACGGATGCACTGGAGCTGGCAGGAGCCCGGCGCCAGCCTGCCCATGCTCCAGCCAACCGCGCGCGACCAAGATCTTGTCACCACAAACCCTCAGCCGCACGTTGAGGCGCCAAATACTGCAACAACCGCAAGGCTGTTCCCAACAATCGGCGAAACGGAGACAATCGCCGAAGACCTCCAGCTGCAGCCTCAGCACCAACAGCATCTTCAGCAGCAACAAAGTCCACAACACAAGCAGCTTGCTGTTGGCAGCTGGAGCCGACGCCCCGTCCTGGCCTCGCCGTTTTCGCAGTCTGAGCTTGCCCACGCCTCGCCTCCTGCGTCACCGCCCGGGTCGCTCATCGCTCCATCCTCCTGCCTACGACCTCCTTTTCATCTCAGCACAAGCTATTCACCGCTGGTACAGTTGCCTGCCGGCGCATCGAGGGCCAGCAGCACTGCCAGCGCGATTTCAACCGCTGGGTCTGTCGCGGCTTCTTTGCAAGGCGAGCAGAGCGACGCCGCGCTCAGGCCGCTTCCGCCCGCGCCGCCGCAGCCTCGCTGGTCCACCGCGCCTCCATCCGTAGGCCCCCACCAGCACCAGCACCAGCACCAGCACCAGCACCAGCAGCAACAGCTTGCGCCGCAGGCATCCGCACTTTCGCCGCCCCAGCAGCAGAGCCGTAACGTCCTCGCTGCCGCAGCCGCGCTCGGCGCAACCCAGGGCGCTCCTGCTTCCCCACCATCCCCACAACAACAAGAACAGCTGCTGCAGCTCTCTACAGCCCGCAGGAGCTTCGACGGAGCATCAGCAGGCCGCACACCGCACCTCCTGTACTATACCCCACGGCACGGCGCACCCCCGACCCAGTTGCCACAGCTCCCCGGCGCAGAGGCCTACCCCCGCGTGTGGCTTGACGCATCCAGCCGTGCCACAAGCTCTGGCTTCAGCTACTGCGGCAGCGCAGACAGCAGCGCCCTACCCACAAGCACCAGCACCCTCACCGCCCACTCGCTCGGCGCTTCCCCTGCTGGCGAGCACGCCGGCAGCTTGCTCAGCAGCACCGGCAAGGGGGCGGCAGCAGCAGCAGGAGCCTACCCGCAGGCCGTCCAGCTGCCGGTGGTTGATTCGGTGGTCCTGTCGAGACCTGAACGGTGAGCGTGTAGCTACTGAGGTGGAAAGAGGACGAGCGCAACGGTAGTCGACTCGCGGGAGAGTGTAGACCTGTAGGATTGGCGCGTGGTTACTACGTCGTGCATGTGGGTACTATGCTTGAACGGCGCGTGTGTAATGCAGAGTATATTGCAGAAAATGGCACACAGGCTGCTAGTGAGCAGCGGCAAGACGTTTGCACGACATGGTGTGCTCAAGGTTTTGAGGGTGCAGGTGCATAGGATGCGTCCTGGACTGAACTGTGGCCTGCCTTCGTGGCACTGCCTGCCTTCCAGCTGTGACCGTCCTTCACCGTCTTTCGTGCATTCGCCCCACTGCAGGCGCCGGCGATCGACGTCCGGTGTGCTTCACGTGAGCTCAGCACAGGCAACGGACGCTCCGTCAGCTGCTGGCGCACAGCTGCCTCCGTACGGCGAGTGGCAGCAGCAGCAGCAGCAGCAGCAATTACGGGAACAGCTGCAAGAGCAGGCACTGCACGGCAGGAGCAGCTACCCATCGCATCAGCAGACAACACCGACGCCGTGGCAGTCCGCAACCCACTCCGCGTACTATGCCGTGCAGCAGCAGCAGCAGCAGCAACAGCAAGCGCAAGCAGAGCAGCAGCGCGCACTGCAGCGCCTGGGTGAGGCATTAGCAACGGCAGCGGCTGCTCCTTCGCAGTTCACATCCGATCAGCGCCACACCTTGCCTGTGCAGTACAGCGCGCCGCAGCGGGCCCTAGTCCACAGCAGCAGCGGCGGTAGGAACATCGGCAGCAGCACCGCCCCTGCCAGTAGCACTATGCAGCAGTTACAGCAGATACAGAAGCAGTTAGAAGCGCAGCAGCAGATGGTCAACGCTGCCATCGCGCAGGCGACGGCAGCGGAGGCGGCGTCCAAAACGGGGCCGATGAGCACGTCCTCTGGAAGCAGCCTCAGCGCATCCAGCCTGGTCTCCAGTGCGCATGCCAGCCTGCAACAGCAGCAACAGCAGCAGCTGTTGCTGCAGCACGCTGCTGCGGCGGGGCTTACACCCGCGCAGGCGCAGGCGGTGCTGCAGGCGCAGGCAGCCCTGACGAGTGCTGGCGGCGGCGGCGGCAGCAGTGCGAGCAGCCGGCAGCCGGCGGCGCTGGCGCCGGCGGGGCCCACCGCGGACCAGGAAGCCGCGGCCCTGGCGTCGCTTGCGGCGGCCCAGGATGCACAGCTTCTGAGCAACGCATTCCACCAGCAGCAGGTTGCGCAGCACCAGCACCAGCAGCAGCAGCAGCAGCAGTCGGCCGCGACGGCGGCGTTGCTGGGGTCCCTTCTCAGCGGCGGCGCCACCGGGCAGTCCGGGGATGCCCAGGCCGCCGCAGTTGCGGCGGCGGCGGCGGCGCTGGGGTCCCAGCCGGGCACGGCGCTGACGGCGGAGCAGCTGGCGGCGGCGGTGGTCCTGGGCGGCGACCGCTCCGCCGTGACGCCGTCGTCCGTCGCCGCCGCCGCGGACATGCTGACGGCCATGTCCGTGTCGTTGGCTCACCAGCAGAGGGCGCAGCAGGAGCAGCAGCAGCTGCTGCGGCAGCAGCTTGTGCAGCAGCAGCAGCAGTTGTGGCAGCAGCAGCAGGACCAGCAGCAGCAGCAGTTGTGGCAGCAGCAGCAGGACCAGCAGCAGCAGATGCTCGCCTCTGCCGGCCTGCTGGGCGCGGCGGCGACGCCAGCGGAGGCGGAGGCGGCGGCCATGGCTGCACAGCTGTCCGCGGCGGCGGCCACTGACAGCGGCGCCGTCGCCGCTGCCCTGGCGGCGCAGCTAGGCCTGCCCGCCGGTAGTCCCCCGGCCGCCGCCACCGGATGGCTCGCGCAGCAGCAAGCGCTGCAGCACCAGCAAAGCCACCTGGCGGCCATGATGTCGACGTCACACAGCTCAGCCGGCAGCCTTGGCGGCCACGCCACCGCCGCCGCCCTCACGCCCGCGCCGGCATCAACCGCTACCGTACGAGCCGTACCGTCGTTCGGCAGCCGCGGCGGCGGCGGCAGCGGCCCGAACAGCGGCGCCAGCTCCATCGGCAGTGCGACGCTGCCGGCGGTTGGCGGCTACATGTCATCGGCGGCGCCGTCGGCTGGCGGCGGGGGCACTGCCTCGGGCATGAGTCTCAGCGGCGGCGCCGGCGGCGGCGGCGCCGTCAGCGGCCCGCCCAGCGGCGGCAGCGGCAGCGGCAGCAGCACCGTCAGCGTTACGCAGGCCAGCCTGGTCATCCCGGCGTCGGGCAGCATGCCGCAGCAGACGGTTGCGGTAACCGTTTCAACCACCAGCGACGGCCTGCAATCGGTTACGCTGCCGGCGTCGGCGCTGAGCCATATCATGCCGCGCACGCCGGCGGCGGCGGAGCCGCCTGTGCCCGCCGAATGGCTCCTGGGAACGCCGCTGCCGTCAATGGCGGTTTCGGAAGGCGCCGCGGCCGCGGTGCCACAGGCTCCCGAGGCGGAGCCGGAGGCGGCTGCGGCTAGTGAGTTTGGAGCAGCTGCGGAAGAGGCGTCGTCAAGGACGGGCGTTGAGTGGGGTGGGCAGGTGGCAGCGTCGGAGCCCGGGGCGGCTAGCCAAGGCGCGGCAGGAGCGCAGCCAGCTGGTGAGGAGGAGGAGCAGCAGCAGCCGGGGGATGGTTCCGCTGCAGCGCACAGCACACAGGTTCCGGCAGCCGCGGGCGCCGCTGCGGCACCCGGAGCCGTCGGGGAGAATGGCTTGGCCGCCTATGCACCTATTCCTGCCTCCTACCTGCCTCAGTCCGCTTCAGCGGTGCAAACGGCATCACCCTTCTCCGTGCCAGCGCCGGCTGCGCCTATCGCTGCTCCGACGGCTGCTTCCACCCTAGTCCCGACCATACCCGCCATCAAGGTCATCGACACCGCCGTGCCAGCGCCGCCAGCGGCCGCTCTGCTCACCAGCCTCCCCGCCGCCACAACACAGCCACCCGTCGCCGTCGGTCCATCAGCCGTAGCCCTTCCGCAAGCGGTGGCGGCAGCTGCCAGTCCGGCACTGTCGCCGACGCCGTCGGCCCTGGCCGCCGCCAACGCCGCCGCCGTCGCGCTGGGCCTCACACCGCCGCCGCCGGCGCCGCCGGCGACAGCGACAGCGGCCGCCCTGAACGCAGGCGCTACAGCGCCCGCTGCAGCGGTGCCGGCTGTTCTCCTCCCGCTGGGAACAGGCGTGGCGCCCACCGTCGCCACCGTACCTACGGTGCAAGGAGTGACGGCGCCGCTAGCCGCCTGCGCCGCAGCACCGGCGCTGGCGGCAGCACCGCTTGGCGTTGGAGGCATGGGCGGAGGCACAGGCGGACCAGCGGTGACGCTGGACCAGGCTCTGTTGGCGTCCAAGACGGCCGCAGAGACCCTGTCAAGGACGTCGGGTGGGTCTTCCGGTATGCTAGGTTTCGAAGGTGTGTCTGAAGAGTTGACTGTCTGGTCCTCTCCCTTGCCTGTACATAGTCATTGCGGTGATGCGCGGCCGCTTGCACGAGAGCCTGCGTTTTTCAACAGAGCCTTTGTTTGCCCACCTGTGTATTCCACAGCCTCTTCGGTCAGCAGCATGGCCTCCACCCCCTCCACCCTCACCGCCGCCAGCCTGCAGCAGCAGCAGCAGCAGCAGGCCGCCGCCGCCGCCGACCTCTTCGCTTCCCTGGCCGCTGCTAGCGGCGCACCCAACCCCACCATCGCCGCCGCCGCCAGCGAAGCCGCCAAGTCCGCCTACGCCACCGCGCTTCTCAACGCAGCCGTCTCCGCCACCGGCGGCCTCAAACCCACCCCGCCGCCGTCCTCCGCATCCTCCGCCGTCAACCCCACCGGCGCCGCCGCCAGCCCCGCCGTACCGACCATCCTCGCAGTGCCGACGGCGACGGCGGCCAGCGGCGGTACGGCGCCGCTGACGCTGCAGTCCCTGCAGGGAACGCTCGCCTCCGCCAGCCTTGCTCGCAGCCTCCTGCAGCCCACCGCCGCCGTCACCGCTCCGGCAGCTGGCGGCGGCGGCGCCTTCGGCGGCGCGCTCACCTCCGGCAGCACCTCTGTGGGATCGGGCTGGAGCCTGCCCACTGCGCCCACCGCCGCCATGGCAACCCTGGCGGCCAACGCTGCCGCCGCCGCGGCGGCGCAGCAGGCGGTGGCGTCGGCGGCGGTGACCGCTCCGGCGGCCGTCGGCGGCATTGCGTCCTTGCAAGCCAAGGACAACAAGGTAGGCCTCAGTTGTCGTTTCAAGCCTGCGCTCTGCCTGCACCGCAGCTTCAGCCTCCTATCATATCATTAATGGAACTGTTAAAACTCCACCAGTGCATGTGCGCACCAGTGGCTTTGACTTACCTGCCGGTATCATGCGCGCTGCTGTCCCTCCCTCTACTGACTCAGGTCAAGGTGCTGCTGTACGCTGGCGGCTCCTTCTCCCGCTGCCCCTCGGGCATGTGGGAATACACCGGCGGCGAGGCCAGGCTGGTGGCGGTGCCACGTGCCGCCTCCATCGCGCTGCTCACAGAAGCCGTACGGCGGGCGGCGGCGCAGCAGGCCGAAGCGGCGGCGGCGGCGGCGGGAGAGGTGAGGCTATCTGTCGTAGCGGCCGTACCAAACCCGACACTGTGAGGTTGGTCACCGCGCGCGACCTACCTTGCCGTGTGAGTTTCGTTCCTTTTCATGGCGGCGCGCTTAAGCCCGCGGAGGTCCCACGTTCACCATGCCTAACACACGTGCCCAGCGAACGTTCACCCATGCTGCCGGCTCCACCCTGTTCCGCCCTATCCTAAATTTACTCATGCACATTATCCCGTGCACCCTGCTCGCTTCCTGCCCCTCCTTCCTGGTGCGTAAGTACGAGCTGGCCTATGAGCTCCACCCTTTACCACAACTGACCGTTTCACGTCTCCCCATGCACCCATTTTGCGCGCGCAGGCTCCCCCGCCCGCTAGCCCCCTGGTGCTCAAGTACGAGCTGCCCGGCGCTCCCGAGCTGCTGGTGGACCTGCTGTGCGACGACGACGTGGCCAACATGTGGGAGGCGCTGGAGGAGTACTGCCGCGCGGACGCCAAGCCCACCTTCAAGCTCAAGCTGCTGCTGGCCACCGCCGCGGCGGCGGGGAGCGGATCGGGCAGGCGGCAGGTGAGGGCAAGTGGAGCACGGGGTCCTTAGTTAGGCGGGATGACATCCCTTGCCCATCCCGAGGTCGGGCCTTGTACAGCACAAGGTATATTGAAGCGTGCGGTACCGGTATGGTGATGGAGATGCTAGTACCTTGGTTACGGTGTCCCGTATGTGTATGTGTTCCGCAGACGGTCAGCGGCGGCAGCGGCTCCGGCACCGCGCCGCCGGCGGGCGGCGGCGCCTCCGCCAGCACCGCCGACGCCACCGGCCCCGCCGACACCCACAGCGCCAGCCCCAGCCAGAGCTACCCCACCACACCCGAACACGGCTCCACCGGCTCAATCACCTCCCCTCCACCTGGCGTCCTGAACGCCGCCGGCCAGCCGCAGCCGGCTGCCGTACCACAGGAGGCGGGCGCCCCGGGGCTGTTGCGCACGTCGTACGACAGTGCGGCGGCCACGGAGCGCGAGGCGGAGCAGGCGCTGCTGCGCAGCGAGCTGGGGGACCTGGTGACCCGCGACCCGCGGGTCGGTCTGAGCGAGCTGGAGAGTAAGCTGGAGCTGATCCGGCCGGAGGACTTGGCCATCATGCGCTTCCTGGGCTCGGGAGGCTACGGCGAGGTGCGTGAGACTGCGTTGCATACCGGTGTATCAAGCTGCAATATCCTGTTTGCTGTCCAGGGCAGGTTGTGCGCGGCGAGCCTTGTCTGGCTGCGGTACCAGCGTATGCCTACCAAGTAGCCCCAGACTTGCCAGCCCAGACTTGGGCTACTTGTAGTACATGTACCGATACCGATAGCAAGCAGTAGGCGGCTTGATTTGGGTGAACCTTGTCCGCTACTGGAACCGAGGCTGTGAGTAATCTCACACTTAGTTGCCCTTTTTTGCTTTATGGTGCTCAGGTGTACCTGTGCCGCTGGCATTCCTGCGACGTGGCGGTCAAGTGCCTCAACCCCTCGCTGCTGGCGTCCGACGCAGGTGGGCGGGGAGGGGCACCGCGGGGTCACTAGAGGTCATCAACACTTGAATGTACGACGAGCATGCACAGATATCGAGTGATGTAGAGCGGCTGCGTCGTCCCATGGGTGTCAAACTGTTTCTAGAGATACCTACAATTGCCACAGGTGCTTGTCTAAGCGCCCCTGCCCCGCCGTTGTGGCCTGGCCCCCTCTCCCACTACCACCGTCACAGGCGGCAGCAGCACCATACCCAGCGATGTGGTGACGGAGCTGCTGCGCGAGGCGGCCATGCTGGGCGGCCTGCGCCACCCCAACATCGTGTGGGTGTACGGCGTGGTGCTGCCGGGCGGCGTGAGGGAGCTCAAGGCCAAGCGGGACAGGTGGGTTACCGCAGGGTGGCAAACGTAATATGATAGGTGCGGAACGGTGCTGGGTGGTGCGTATAGTGGGCGTGGGGCGGGCGTTGCGCGGGCCAGGGAGCTCATGGCCACGCGGGACACATGGGGTGGTGCGTGTTGCGGGCAAGGTTGAAGGGCGGAGGGAGGCCAAACCTTGACACCGAGGTGGGGTGGGGCGTGGAGGACGAGACGTGAAATCATAGCATGCAGATGTCCAGGAAGAGAACGCAAACAACCAGGCACAGTGAAGGGTCGGGGAGGCTGTGTACGGGGCTGTTAGGAGGGCAAGGATGGGGCGGCGGGGGCAGGGGTTGGGAGGTGCAGACGGAGGCACGAAGGGGAGGTGGGAGGTGCGGGGCGGGATGGGTTGGGAGCCCGCAGGGATGCGCAAGTATCGTCTTGGGCATTCGTCGTTGCCCACCACGTTGCAATGGTTCTATGGTCCCATACGACTGGGTGGTGCGAGCGATGGATGGACCGGCCAGCCACGGTTTGCGCGACGAATAGTACGTTCAGCGCCGACCGTGTGACCTTTTATGTACAACAATATGTATGTAACCTATAAACCAGTTGGAGAAGCATGCCGTTTCAGTCGGTTGTCGGGAGGAATGGAACTTACCCACCATCGCGGCGCCGGCGCCCCTCGCGTTGCGTGTATGGGGTCGGGGGGTGTAGTGTTGGGTTTCCTAAATTCATACCTTTCTCGGCCTTTTGGCTCAGATCATGTGTAGTATCTGTTCTTATAAGCTTAATCGCTTATATGGGAATCATTGATTCCCTGCGATTAACTTTAATTTCTCTGGGGGCCGATCCAATGGGGGTGCTTGCACCCTCGGAAAGGCAGGATGGCGCTGGCACTGCACTCCAGCCTTCGCCGTCCACCCCTATCAAATAAACTACAATCGTCTGCATCACGTACACTATATTCTGTGCCGACAACGACGCATAGAAACTCGTAGCATCTCTAACAGTTCTACACTGTGTGCCCCCACCTGGCACGGCACCATCAGGCTGGACGACGTGGGCGACATCGACGCTGTGACCCTCACCACCGCGCTGGCCGCCGGCATCCCCGTGCTGCCCGGCGTCATCCGCCCGCCCGCGCTGGTCACAGAGTACCTGGGCGCCGGCAGCCTGCGCACGGCGCTGAGCAGGGGGGCGGACTTCCTGCGCTCCGACGTGGTGCGGGTCAAGCTGGCGCTGGACGCGGCGAGGGTGGGTGCGCGGCGTGGGGTGGGATGGGTGGGCGGAACAGGGTGCCAGGAAAGAGGTTAAACAACATGGTGGGGAGTGTGATGCAGTGTTGCATGGTCGGGTCGGGTGGTGCGCGTGAAAGTGGCGGGGCGAGGGTGAATGTGGGCGGGGCACGGCAAGGGGGCACAGTTATGTCCTTGGACAGTGCAAGAGAGCAGTTCGGATACGTGGGTGGCGTGAATCAAGCTAGCGCTGGACGTTGCGAGGGTTTATGGAGGGGCTTGGCGCTGGACGTGGCGAGGGTGTGTGGGGGGCGAAGGTTTACGTAGGGATGGCGGGTGTTAACAGGGCATAGGGAAGGGAGCGCGTTGAACGCATATCGTGCGGCTGCCGTTACGACCACCACTCGAACTTGTGCACGGTGTCCCCTTCCACCGCACTCTGGCCTGTCAGGGCATGGAGTACCTGCACCTGAAGCGCATCGTGCACTTCGACCTCAAGACGGGCAACCTGCTGGTGGGCTTCCGCGAGAAGAGCCCCACCTGCAAGGTTGCGGACTTCGGGCTCAGCAAGCAGCGCCAGCAGACATACGTCACAGGTATGAGGGATACCCTGGGGAGGGAGAGCGGGGTGAGGGCGGGGCCGAGTTGTTTGTGCCCTGGCGTCCGGGCCAAGGCTTTTTGAACCTCCGGGGTGGCGGTCTGTTGCAATTTGTCCGTATAAGCATCCGGCTGGCTCTGCTTGCGCACCTTGCTGCTTGCACGGCGCACCAATCTCACCCTTCTCCCCCCCCCCATCAACGCACCTTAAACGTTACCCCGCCAGGTGTCACGTCCTTGCGCGGCACGCTGCCGTGGACGGCGCCCGAGATCATTCGCACGCCAAAGGTGGGAGTCAGAGGAGCGGTACAGCATTATCATCTGCTGCTACGCGCAGGCCCCCACCGACCTGGTCACCAGCACTGTCAGGTAGTAGGTACATGCAGAACTGTGCCCTGGCATCGCTGTTACGGCCATGACCTCGCCGTCCTCGACCTTGTTTCCTGCGCCGCAGGCGGTGACGGACAAGGCCGACGTGTACAGCTTCGGGGTGGTCATGTGGGAGCTGTGGACCTTCAGGTGCGCACAGCACCACGCCGCGCTCGCTTTCTGGGGCGCGCTAGCACTGAACCACTCAACCACACCACACGTACAGTGTACGTACAGCTCGCCACGTGCCTACCGCCTCCCTTTGTTGGGGCCCAAACAGGCCAGTACACGCTCCTCTTCTCCATGGTCTCCGCGCATCCTGGCCTTCCACCGCATGTACTGCGTGTGGCCCCTGCTCTTCCCTGACGTACATGCCGTACACGTTGTACTGCAGGGAGCCGTTCGACGGGCTCAACTACCACGCGCTGCTGCACCAGATCTCCATGGCCACGGACCCCGTGCGCCCCTCCATGCCAGGTGGGGCTAAGGCGCAGGGGCGGGAGTGGGGTTAGAGGTACGGTAGGGGTACGTGTGGGAGTGGCGTCTGCAGTGGGCGGCGACCCACATAATGCTGCGAGCCGGTCGGGAAGGGCACAATCAGAGAGGGCGAAGAGGAGCGCTCATGTCCATTCAGGTACCTTCATCCGGTCGTGTGGCATTACGCTGCCCAACTCCCACGGCCTCCTCAGAGTACTCTCTGCGCCATCCTGTCTGGCCGCGTGTATGCACCTTGCGCACAACTGTAGGGGCTGCTTTTCAGACACCGCACTCTGGTGCCATCCTGATGAAGCAGGTGTGGGTTTGCGCACACTAGTGTTTGAAGTATACCGTACTTCAGCGTCCTGCTGACCATGACTGTGCCGTGGTGCGGCGCAGGCGCTGCCGACTGGGAGGGGCCCACCCCCGACGAGCCGGGGCCGGGCTGGGTGGAGCTCATGTGCCGCTGCTGGGACGAGCAGCCGGACGCTCGACCAACCTTCAGCCGCGTGGTCTCGGAGCTGGAGGCCATGCTGGCCACCGTACGCTCCAGGCGGCGGGCGGCCACAGCGCCCATGTGAGTGGCGGGCGGCACGTGTCGCACGGCACGTGTCGACGCGTCGTGGCGCGTGTGGGGTCTCGGCGCAGTTGAGGCGATCCGTCAGTGGGTCGGCACGAGACTCGCGCAGGTGTAGACAAGGAGGACAGGAGACGGCACGGAGGTTTTTGCTTTTTGGGATGGCAGGTTGGGCAGCACAGGGCAGCACGACGGAAGTGGCCAGGCATGCACATACGAATGGATGTAACTGTGGGAACGCGCGGGCGATGTACGCATGGGGGAGAACAATTGGTACATGGGCTGTATTGGTCGCCCGCACAGATGTCGCAAATCGGTAGCTAGTGCATGATGGTTGGCAGGGGCGGGGTGGGCACGTGGCTGTTGGAATGGGCTCATGGGGACTGGTGTTAGGTGGTGGGTGTGGCAGGGTGCCTGGGCCATCCATGCGACTGCTGCAGACGGCTGGGCCAATAAACAAGTCGAATTTCTGTAGGCATCAGCATGCCCGTACGGTTTTGCGGTGGGGTGTTATCCTAATGATGGTCCTTGCATGGTGCTCGCCGTGGGCCGTGGGGTTTGGAAGGAGGCACGGGTTAGGTCGCAAGGGTTAGGTCGCAAGGACACGGCATGCAGAGGCAACAGGCTCGTCCTGTCGGAGGGAGTTTGCCTTGGACCCCCAAGGGATTCCAACGGCATTAGGCTGCGTGTTGGGTGTTGGTGCTACACCGCATCGGCACAGAACACAATTCGTGGGAACTCTTGCCGGCCCTGGCTCATTGCCGCCGCACTGCATTAGCAATATTACGGAGGCTTTCCTCCTCATTATTTACGAGCCCAGCTGCGGGCTTATGGCTGAGCAATGTGCACTATTTGCATGGCGAAGCCGTTTGAGTAGCCACCACGCAGCCACGTGTGCTAGGCCCAGGAGCCTGACGTGCTGCAGTATGGGCCTTGCCGCATACTTTTTGGTGCCGACCGTCCAGGTCGCGTGTGTGTTACGTCTGGTATATACTCAGCTTTCAAGCAGGCCTGTTGGCGTGGCATATGAAAGCAAGCGTGCGTTGAGCAGCTGTAGCCTGCTGCTCAGTGCATTACCGGTACCTGCATTTTGCAGCCAGCTGCATTGCAGGTCGGCGCTAGGGACGCTGGGGCTCGCTGTCAGAGCTGCCTGCTGCCGAGCATACGGTGAGCTTGTGCCAGAGCAAGCAGGCGTGTGGCCGTGTGCGATCGTGAGCAGAATTCGTCCGGCAGCTACCTGCTGACGTGTACAGCGAGAATCGGTGTAGAGGGAAGTACTTGGGCAATCATTTGTATTTTGATCTGGCACGTGCTGCCTGTGTTTGGCCTGTCCTGGTCGGCACTTGGGCACGTACACTGCCGGACGCAGGGAGTCTCCCCCCGCCCGACCCACGTCACATCGCATTTGTTATTGAATTGTTTCCCTCCTGTTGACTTTGGCATTATCAGGGGGCTACCCTGTGCCACACACACTGCTGTTGCGCCCTGGTTGCGCGCTCGCGCCAACTGGCTGTTGCAGGACTGTAACGTGCTACATATCTGGCGATACGCTATCCTAGCAGCAGAGGTACCACGATCAGCAAGAGAGCACTATACGTTTGATGACCACGTACGGCTGAAATACGTGGCTCTCGGTCCCTGGTAGGGTCCCTAGCTGTCCCGACATTGAGCTGCCTTAATCCTCTGCCTTGAGCCTGCCCAGGCTTCACTGGGGGACGTGCAAGTGGTACAGCGCGTTGTGGCGTTGCCATCATATCGCCCCTACCCCCTAGTCGTGCTAGCAAGGACAGGATGACGCCCAAAGCGTGTGGCTATACGGTATGTAGGCGGTGCTGCTGCACCCAGGAGCAGGGGAGCTCCCCTGCCCATGGCGGCCCGGGAGCAGCATCTTGGCATGTCGTTTTACACACGGTACCTGTACAAACCAGGTGGTATGGCCACACGGTCCTTGCTGGTCCCGACCACACCTAACAGGACAAATCCTAGTGAAGGGCTGCGTCGCTGCGGTACAGCGACAAGATAATTCAGGGGAGCTGTGAAGAACGGCAGCAGGCCAGCACCCATGCCAGGGAGGCCTGAGCACGGTAGCAGGCAGCCCACAGGCCGTGAGGCACATTAGGAAAGGATTATGTACTGAAGCTTGCCTTACTCCGTAACGGATGGAAAGAAATCAAGGCGAGAACACGCCTGGGACGATGCACGTCACTCTCCACTGGTGTGCCAGAGGCAACCGGGTTCCACCTGCCCTGGACTGGGTATACGTGAGATGTCCGCGGCTTTTAGGGCGCCCGACCAGAAAAGCCT
>VFQN01002203.1_pt1 | contig 30770 bp, 35 predicted proteins | sample 3512371 | NCBI WGS metagenome assembly VFQN01 (sample SAMN10412370, study PRJNA504923) | tailings metagenome | isolation source: Replicate 2 from Balatoc abandoned mine | place: Philippines: Itogon, Benguet | collected 2017-08-28 | reverse complement strand
TGAGGAGATCAATTAACACACTATATCTCATAAGACTTCATTGCCTTGTCTTGCAATCTAATCCTTGTCACTTTATAGCATTTGTTAAACCGTCTTCGTTTGAGTGATATTGAAGTTGGAGATACATTGAAGGAGAGATGCGGTCGTTGGTGTTTTTCTTGTTAATCACGACAATGAAAACTTATTCATTTGTTGTTCCAAGGTTTCTCAGTCGTCAAGGCACAAGCTTGAAAGTTCAGAAGGTCATTCCACCGATTTTTCAAGATTCCTGTGATGAAACTGGTATCACACTGACAAGATATGTCGTTGAGACAGTTATTGCTAACCCTCATCTCAGAGAGTTAGAATCTCTTCTCATTTCAGTTCAAACTGCGTGCAAGGCTATTGCATCTGTGGTAGAGAGAGCTTCAATCACAGGGGTCACTGGGTTGGAAGGTGGAGGTGGATCGATCAATGTGCAAGGAGAGGAGCAGAAGCGACTTGACGTCATTACAAACAATATTATGAAAAAATCGCTGCAATTTTCGGGTAAAGTTGGAGTTCTTGCCTCCGAAGAAGAAGATAACCCAATGCCAGTGGATAACAGCTTTGATCGTTATCGTGATCAAGGTTTACAGACGACTCAGTTTAAGAGCGATGTCCTCATTGAGGAGACCGAGGGTCAATATGTTGCTGTGTTTGATCCATTAGATGGATCTTCGAATGTTGATGCTGGAATTCCAACTGGAACAATTTTCGGTATCTTCGAGCAAGATCCAGATGCGGTAAGTTCTCGAACATCCCCTCCCCAACACTCTTAACTTTCTTGTTCAATAATAGACTTGCGAATTGCCAGAAGATGATGAGGCGTATGAATTAGCACAATGTATGGTCGATACCTTGCGACCTGGCAACAGTCTAGTCGCGGCGGGTTACTGTCTGTATTCTAGTTCTGTCTTCTTCTGCCTCACATTAGGAAATGGAGTCAATATCTTCACACTAGATCGTCAAATTGGTGAATTCGTATTAACTCACAAAGATGTCACGATACCTAAACGGGGCAAGATTTATTCATTTAATGAAGCTAATCGCGATGAATGGGAGAAACCTTTGTTAGAGTACGTCACCAATATTCAGACAGGTCAAGGTGAAACTGGGAAAAGATATTCCAGTCGTTACATCGGATCCATGGTTGGTGATGTTCATCGCACTTTGTTGTACGGTGGTATCTTTGGTTATCCTGCAACTAAGAAGAATCCTGATGGAAAATTACGTTTATTATATGAAGCTGCTCCTATGAGCTTCTTAGTCGAACAAGCTGGAGGCGTTTCTTCCACTGGTCGTGAAAGAATCATGGTAAGAAAATTTTCATCATTGAATGATCGCGCTAATCCACATCGTTTTGGTAGGATTTGGTTCCCAACAACGTGCATCAACGTGTGCCATGTTTGTTAGGAAGTCCAGAAGACGTCTTAGAGGCACAGAAGTACTTCAGTCATGAGAAGAATTAAAGCATATCTCCTTTAAAACTTGTATTGCACCTTTCTCAATCTAATCGATCAATTGCGTATTCGATCACTATCTAATAATTGTTTCTCTGAGCATGTATTCTGAAGGAAGATCTTTCATTTTCATTACAAAGTTTAAAAGCAAATTTGAGTATCTTCTTATATGATATTTGGCTTTCACCTCCTTTCAATCCCAAATAAGAGTTAATACAAAGGCTAAGGCCAGAAAACTATCAAAACCATTCCAAGAACTGTACTACTATTGATATACTATAATAATTATACACCCCCAATCTTCATTCGCTTGTGGTTAGGTCCAGGTTCAACAGGTTCCCCTGTGTTTGGGTCGAGTAAGCTCTCACTAATAGGAACATTGATCGGACCTGGTCCAACCTTCGTTAGGAAGACGAACTTGACGTCGTCTGGCTTAGGGATTCTTCCAGTTGTAGCTAATCGAGCCTGAAGTTCAGTTGGAAGGAGGGCAGTAGCAGAGTTAGCAACTCGCAGGTATTCCTCTGGTCTATTACAGTAGGAGACAGCAGAAGCGTCATTGGTTGGGAAATAAAGAGTAGCCATTGCTAATAATGAATCCACATACTAAAAGATAACAATAGAAAATCAAACATCATAAAAAAGATTCCAATATACTCACCTTATCTAAAGTATAGATAACAGCATTTGGTCCAGCGTCAAAGGTATAAGCTGCTCGAACCTCACCATAAAATTCATTGAAAACATGAACTAATTTAATAATTGATTTGGATACATCATTCATGTAAAAGATAGGAGGATAGGTATCCATACAAACAGCATGGAATTGGTTGGAATCTTGCATAGTAATTCTACCAAATGTTTCAAAATCTTTATTTAAGAAAGCTTTTTCAATCTCAGCTAATCTTCCTTCAACAATATGTGCAGCACGATGTTGAAGTAATAAACTAGTTTTACGACTTGTTTCCATTCCTGCAGTAGAAGAGGTATCTTTCTCTTTATCACTCACGACTAAGATCACAGCTCTGAGTTCAGGCCAGAACTATACAATACAATCAATTTCCATGGGAAAAGACAATGAGATGAAAAAACTTACGTTCTCGTCAGCAATTTGTACAGCAATGGAGTCATTTGCGTTCTCAACTTCACCGCCTTTTATCCACTTTACGAATCCTCCATAAAGACTGCGGGAAGCACTTCCGGAACCCTGACGAGCAATGGCTGTCAACTGGCCAGGGAACTCTTCCTTAACTGCGAAAACCTTTGCCAATGTTGCCACTAAGCAAGCTAATCCAGCAGCAGAAGATGCTAAACCAGCTCCAGTAGGAAAGGTGTTGACCGAAGAGATTCGCACATGATAAAGAGACCAATCCTCTTTCTTTACGATGAGTTCACCGGTAGTAGCATCGAACTTATCCTGGGCGATCTTTCTAATTTCTTGGATAACAGTCTTTCCTCGTCCGTTAATTTCGATTTCTTTACCGTTAAGCCAAAGTTGATCGTGAGTGAAGTCTTTAGAGACTGCGACAGTGGTAATGGTGTGAAGATCACTTTGGTCCAAAGTTAAACTAGCTGAAGAGTTCATTGGAGTATTCAACTTAAGATTATCTTTTCCCCAATATTTAATCACAGCGACTAAAGAATAATGGAATAAAAAAGAGATTCGAGCAAATCAACACACAAAACTTACTGTTCGTTGGAGCTGTGAAAGTTTCACATAATCTAGGATCAAAACCTGTAAATGCACTCATCTTTTAATTCTTAATTATCAATAAAACTCTCTAAAAATGATGCAAATTGCTTCACTAACAAAAGATTGTTGATTGATTGGATCAGCGACAAGCGGCAATTGCAAAAGCCGTCTTCAAAAATACCGATCTGCCGGAGGAATGGTTTCATCCACAGTTCACAGTACTGTTTGAGTAGAAAGAATGGGAAAGAATCAACATAGCAAAGATAGATTGTTCATTACAGCGACGGAATGGGCAACTCAGTATGGGGGAAAGCGGAGGAGAAACTCCTCCAGTGAAGTTCGTCCTTTACCTTATGATCATTGTGCTTTAAGTCTTGCACCGTTCACCAATCCTTGTATCCTCAATAACAATACAGGTGTTGTATTTGACCTTGAAAATATCACTACCTATCTTCAAAAACATGAAAAAGATCCTGTGACCGGTGAACCAAAAACTGAAGCAGACATCATTCCATTACACATGTCAAAGAACTCTGATGGTGATTGGGAATGTCCTGTGACCAATAAAGTCTTTACAGCTAGTACTCATATCGTCATAATTAAAACATCAGGAAATGTTTATTCTTATTCTGCTGTTGAGGAATTAAATCTTAAACCAAAGTTTTTCCGTGATTTAATTGATAATACTCCTTTCACTAAACAAGATATTATTACCTTACAAGACCCACAGAACCCTGATATTGTCGCCCAACGAGATATTAGTCAATTTAAACATTTAGAAGAATTAAGACAAGATATAACTGAACAAAAGAAGACGGAATCAAAGTTACGTCATTCTGCTGCATCTGATAGTGTAATGAGAGAAATCGCCAAGGCGAAAGAGAAAGAAGCACAATCAGGAAAGGTTAAGAAAACAACCGAACAAATATTACAAGGTCATACAGACGAGGTTCCTGACGATGTTGCTAGATTCTATGCTTTACAGCCTCTGACAGAGGACGTGAATCCAGGACAAGTGAACACTGATGGCAAAGCAGGAATGGCCTTTACCTCAACTGTCAGCGCTAGTTGGACATCCAATCAAACTCGATTAGCTAATTTTGAAGAGATTCGTGAAGCAAAATGGAAAATTATGAGAAAGGTAAAGTGCTAATATATCTCTGACCTCATGTCATACTAACAGAGGTGTTCTTTGGTTAAAATAGTTAGGGAAAAAAGCTTATGTTCAACTTCAAACAAATTATGGTAATATTAATATTGAATTACATTGTGATATTGCACCAAGAACCTGTTGGAATTTTCTTGCTTTATGTAAGAAAGATTATTATAATGGAACTACCTTCCATCGATTAGTCCCGCGCTTTGTACTGCAAGGTGGTGATCCTACTGGTACTGGTGCAGGTGGTGAATCAGCTTTTGGGAAAGCGTTTAAAGATGAGTTTGATACAAGAATTCTACATAGTTATCGTGGCATATTGAGTATGGCAAATTCAGGACCTAATACTAACGGATCGCAGTTCTTTATAACATTAAACGAGGCGAAACATTTAGATCTTCGACATCCTGTCTTTGGACGAGTAGTGGGTGGCGCTGCGGTCTTGGATCAAATAGAGGCGGTGAGTGAACATTCTGTTACAAGTTTTCAAATGTTGATCTTGTAAATAGATTGGATCTGATAAAGCTGAGACACCTCTTAACAAGATTGAGTTAATCAAAGCAATAGTTGTTTCGGATCCTGTAGAGGAGGTCGATCAACTGTTGGAAGAGTTTATTCAAAAGAATATGCAAGATAGGAAAAGCTCAAAAGTAGCATCAGCACTACCTACCAAGGATTCCTCTTCGTCATCTGCTCTCCCTCAATTACAAATAAAAGATGCTGAGCATCAACCAAAACGTCAAAGATTGGAAAATAGTCGACCATAATCGAAATAAATCTTCCTTCCATCAGTAAACCAATAATTTTTTCCCTCTTCTTTTTAGAAACACAAAATTCATGAAATTTCCTCTTTTTACATACAAACAAAAATTTATAGGTCGTCTTTATTCACACAATTTTAAAGATATATTAGATTATTGTCTTATAAATCATTGCGAGAATTGCTGATAACAGTATGGACAACTGATTCGTGTTTCTCAGCATCCTGTGCACTTTTTAACTTCTTTTCAGCATCCTAATGAAAAAGATATTATTTTATGATGGTAAAAGAGAGAAAAGTGCAAGATTCTTACCTCAATCATTTTCTTGAAGAATACTTTCGTCGATCGGACTGCGTCAGCTGGTACGAGTTGCAGTGGTGTTTTACCATGTTGATTAAGAGCATTAGGAATTGCACCAAACTCTAATAATAACTCTGCATGCTTGGTCTTCTCAAATAAACAAGCAAAGTGTAAAGGCGTGTTTCCCTTAGAACCCTAAACAGAACAATGATGACATTCATTTATCAGCGATATTAGTGCAACGTACCTCTTGTAAAGTTTGAGCGTTAGGGTCAGCACCCCTTCTGAGTAAACCTGCAACAATACTTGGTGAAGACTTCTCAATTGCATAATGCAGGGCAGTATATCCAGACTAGAGAAATGGAGAAAATGGAGAAATGTAAAAAGCCACCATGAGTGAGAGTTCTGAGACGTGTAAACTTTCATTGTACTTACTGATTTAGCAGCGTTCACATCAACTTTAGGCATTCTAGTGTTTAATAAAGCAGCTATAACTTCCATGCGGTTCATCTGGACTGCAATAATAAGAGGTGTCTGTCCCCATTCATCGAGCGCGTTAACTCCAATATGACTGTCAATCAGATCTAACGCTTGAGTGATGTTTCCTTCTCTTAAACTACTGAAAATCTGATAATCAGTAGCTGTGGTGATAGAATCCACTGTCAATCGTATTGATACTCCATCCTCAGGGTTGCTCATGAAGGGATCTTTGACGAAGATTGGTAACAAGTTAATCTTCGAACCGTCCGTCCAGGTGATCTGGCGGACAGCATGACGACACATTCCCTTTAAACTTGATAAAATTGGAGATTCTTCCTACGATACAAGATCATTTCGAGTCGATTTCGATAGAGATCACACTTACCTTGCTATCCAAAAGAACATGAACAAGCTGAGATGGTCGCTTCACATAAGCCCCCGCTGTACCATTTCGAAAAAATACAGAATATTCAAGTAATAGATGATCTCCTGTCGACGCAACACTTTCACATTCACTTGGAACTTCAATGTCCTCAACAACATAATCCTCGACAGCAGAAACCACAATAAGTTCATGCCAAAATAAGACAAGACAACAAAAGAACAGAACAAAAGAAAGTTGAGACATCTTTTCTTAATTCAACAACAAAAACTGTTCACAGAGAGCGATTGATGGAAAGTCTTTAGAAGTCGTTTCAAATTGAATAAAATAATTGCGCAAATTCCTGTTAAGGAATTCCATAAATCATAGATGAGTATTATGATTGAGTTGTTGTTGGTATTATTGTGCTTTTCGGTGGTGTTACAGGTGTATTGTGCAAGTAAGGATGAAGTTCTTCGATATTGTGACATCGCAGTAAGTAGCAAGGTTATATTTCAAACTTTGTCATGAAAAAAAATGTTGATTTTATTAGGATGAACTGGAATTACTCCCAGTTGAGATGCAACTAATACTTTATGAGAGGTATTTTAAGGAGGTTAACATAGCTCCTGAAGCTCATGTAAAGCTTGCCAAACTATTTGATGGATGTAGACGATTCAAATCAGCTCATCTTCAATTTAAATTAGCCTCCCAACAATCTCTCGTTGCTTTTACTTCTTACAAACAACAAATCCCTTTTAAAGTCGCTCTACTCTCCTTTGAATTACAAAGAAATTCGTCTATCTCTCGAGAATACATTACAAGCTGGATACAAGAATGCGAATCTTTTCTACCGAGCCTTTTCGCCAGCGATCCACTATCTCCTCTTATCCTCTATAGTCTTGCTCTCTCTTATTGGAGAGCAGAGCAATACAACCAAGCTTCTTTGTATTTCAAACAAGTGATAGAGATAATTCATGCTTATCCTCATAACAGTCATCTCGATGGTTCGGAGGCGCTTAGTGCGAGGTTTTATCTCGCTAACAGTTATTTCCACCTTCAGGACTACGTTCCAGCGATTTCTCATTATTCCGTTGCTTTAACTTTTGCAAAGCTGCAATTAGAGAGAACGTATTCAAGTTATCTTCCAGTTAGTGCGATAATGGATGAGGAAGATGGTAGGGAAGGTTCGTTAGAAGTTTTAGTAAAAAGAATAGAAATGAGTATGAACTTATACTTTCTCAATGATTATGAAAATTTAATGAGAATTTATGATGATTTAAGTGAATGCTATGAGCAAATCTTCTCTTACAATGAGGCGATCCAACTGTCTTTAAGATCTTATTTTTTCTCTGTTTTAATGGAACTTATTCAAGGTACCGAAGAGAAGACTGTCCAATATAATAGCATGGCCCTATTACTGAAGATATTTCAAACTAAATTGCTTATTTTTGATTGGAAGGAATTCGAATATCTAGAAGATCTTATTAACCAAAGATTTTCTTCGTTCGCAAAAAATCAATCCTTTCTCAAGGATGATTTTTCCTCTTGGAAGGTGAAGATTGGTTCAAGTTTAAATCTTCTTTTTCCAAGCTTTTCGATTAGTTCTTATATGAGTAGATGCTTTCAGTCTGAAGGATTAAAGACAGAGACAATTCAAGTAGAGGAGGGCATAATCAGAGTTGGATTTATTCTTTCACAATCGGAATTGCATCAGTACGACTTTTCTTCTTTGCTCCCTCCCCCTCATCGAGCAAGCACAGCGATTGAATATCATTGTTTCTTAATTCTAAGTGATGAGGCTTAATTCTAAGCGATGAGGAAGAGGATGAGGAACCCTTGAAGGGAGAGCAGCTGCTGGAAAAATGTGAATACATTATCGAGATTCCTCCACATACATCCTCTCGACAGATTGCTGAAGTTGTTCGATCAAACTTGATTCACATCATGGTTGACATTTTAGACTCTTCAGTTTCTAGTAAGACTTACCGTCAATTTTTAGATATAATTTCTTTCAAGCCATCGCCAGTTACACTTTATCGGCCTCCTTCTTATCAAGATATGATAGTTGGATGTGAACGAGATAATAATTTTAGAATTTCAAATGTTATTTCATTTTCGGCTGATTATTATCGAAGCAAAGATAATATTAAGGATCGAATAATTAATTTTAGATCAGAAGAATTCATGCCTTATTCTCCCTTGCGTAATTTATTTATTAGCTCCACCTTCTCTTCCAGAGTTAATATTTGCCTTTTGCCTAACCATCATACTTATTTGGATCCTTTATCACTTCACTTAATCTCCAATTTTCTTCATAGTATGGGTCGGATTAACTCACTTCTAGTCTTGGACGTTCCGAATTATTCAAAGAAGCGATTAGAAAGCTTGTTTGCATATCATGGTATTCCATCGAATAAACTGAGGTTCTTTACATCTTCGATCGACGTATCATGTGAGCTGGTGCTTGACTTGTTTTCTTCGCGCGACTACTCGAATCAGCAGATTTCTCTTGGTCCTTTGATTTCACTTCGAGCTTATGGAAGATGGGACTCGGTCAGAAGTAGCATTGTTGATGAGAGAAATTATGAAACCTCACGCTTATCGCTCGATTCTATGAAGGATTATGAAGATATGGTGACAAAGCTCATTGATGGACAGGACTTACTGGCCAAATTACAAAAGATGACAAGAGGGGAATATGGAAATAATCATAGGATCAAGTGGGATTATATTTATCGGTTACTTTATGAATCTTATCATTGGAAAATGTTAGGAATATCTAGGAAATATCAATTAATATTGACGAAATAGAACAATATGAAGTAATAGTCTTCACCTAAAAAAAGTCGCTCTGCTGTATTGATAAACAATTGAAAGCTTACTACTCAGTATTGGAAACAGGCTATAGCTTTTAAGTATCTTAAATTGCAAGAAGCAAAAGCGTCACTTTAAATGTCATTTGACATTTCTCAGCGCTCAACTATTCATTGTAATTTTGAGCGATAATTTCCCATTCAATTGATATTTGGAAAGATCATGATATGGATTGAAGTTCCAACGGAAATCTAAAGCATTACGGTCCATTAAATTGTAAACTTCAATATTCTTTGTGACACCATCTTCAGTATCAGGATCAATACCAAGATTTACACAAATATTTCGAATCATTTCACCCAAACAAATACAATCCTCATAACTAAAGACTCTTTCTCGTACATTTTCATGGGAGATGACATGAATAACCTTTACCTGGACCAAAGAATCATTCTGTTCCATCTTTTCTCTTTGAATTCCGAAGTAATCTCTTCCGTTTCCGTTAATCTCTTATTCGGTTTTCCATTTCCGTTAACCTCCGTGTTGATACATTGTTCAACAGCAACATTCGTTATGGAACTTCCATCAACTCGAAAAACAAGTCACAAACAGCCACAATAAATCAAACAAATCTAAAGCAAAAGCAAAGCTACATACTTACTTTTGTAACGAAGAAAACAAGCAGAGTAACTAGCATATATGCTCCAACCCCGAGTCATTTACCTTGATTATAACAAAGAGAAAGATTTTATCTATAACTATTGAACGGTGTAAAGAAAAATGATGAAGACAGTTTTCCAACCTAGATTATTGCAAAAAATGATGCAAAGAAATGGTTCTACTGCAACAGCAGATGTTACCAAAGCTACTGCTCAATATATTGACTTAGAATTAGCAAAGAGTGCTCATAACTATCATCCTATTCCTAGAGTATTGAGCCGTGGAAAGGGTGTCTATGTATGGGATGTTGATAACAAGGTTCGTATCTTCTTCATTTAATGATGTCTTTTCCTTCTCCTAAGCACAATAACTCTCTAGAAATACCTTGACTTCCTAGCAGCTTACTCCGCTGTGAATCAAGGTCATTGTCATCCAAGAATTGTGAAAGTTCTTCAACATCAAGCAGAAGTTATGACTTTAACATCACGTGCATTTCATAATGATCAATTTGGTCCGTACGCTGATTACATCACTAAACTTTTCGGATATGATAAAGTATTACCAATGAATACAGGTGTCGAGGCCGGTGAAACTGCAGTGAAATTGGCACGTAAATGGGCATATTTAAGAAAGGGTGTCCCACAAAATCAGGCAAAAATTGTATTTGCACGTAATAACTTTTGGGGTCGTTCTATTGCTGCTGTGTCATCATCTACTGATCCTTCCTCTTATAAAGATTATGGTCCATATGTACCAGGTTTTGAAATTGTTGACTACAACGATTTAGCTGGTTTAGAGAAAGCTATTTCTGATCCTAATACTGCAGCATTTATGGTTGAACCAATTCAAGGTGAAGCAGGTGTTGTTGTACCTGACGAAGATTACTTACCTGGTGTTCGACGTTTATGTGATAAATATAATGTATTATTTATTGCTGATGAAGTACAAACAGGTTTATGTCGTACAGGGAAAATGTTAGCAGTTGATCATCAAGCTGTTCGTCCTGATATTATTTGTTTAGGTAAAGCTTTATCTGGTGGAACAATGCCTGTATCTGCTGTATTAGCTGATGATGATGTTATGTTAACGATTAAACCTGGTGAACATGGATCTACTTATGGTGGTAATCCTTTAGCATCTGCTGTTGCGACAGAATCATTAAAGGTTCTTATTGAGGAGAATTTAGCTGAGAATGCTCAAAGACAGGTAAATCCTTTTAGATCCCATGCTCTTCAGACTAAATAATTATACGCGTTGATAGGGTGAGAGACTTCGCTCTGAGTTAAGACGTATGAATCTTCCTGGTGTGAAAGAAATCCGTGGTAAAGGATTATTGAATGCTATTGTTGTTGATGATCGATCTGAGGATCAGTCAAGGGCTTGGGATATTTGCATGAAGTTTGCCGATCTTGGTAAATATTATTCCTCTATGTTTTGTCAATATCTTACCAATTATACTATAGGACTTTTGGCCAAGCCAACTCATGGACATATAATTCGTCTTGCTCCTCCTTTAGTCATCAACGACCAAGAGCTAGATGAAGCTTTAGAGATCTTAGAGAGAGGCATTCGTACTGCTTAAACCGCTTATGATGCTATAGTATACAAGTGCTTCCTTTGATTGTAGAGAGAGTAAGTGAATGAGTAAGTCACGTAGTGATAGGTGATGGAGTAGATCCATGAAAGAACAGTTTTAGAGATAGTTGAAAGTTAAATTAAAGAACTTGGATTGTCATTGAATTATTCAGGACGCTTTCTTAGTCTGCGCAGTACAGCGATGAATGCGGTAAGAAAGAAATAAAGTAAGAAAGGAAGTTCATTATCTAGTGAATGAGACTAAAAACTAAGGAGAGAGTTCTACAGATATTATTGGAGAATTTCACGCGTGATTTGGGGATTTTGCTGTCCTCTCTGACAGAGAATCCGTAGGCGTTCTTTTCATGTTCGATTTTTAGTTCTTGGGAGCAGGACTCCACGGTAAAAACAGCAATTGAAATGGATTTGCTTGATTAAAATTATTGGTATTGTATCACAAACCTACTCTTTAATATTTCTGTGCTCTTAGTACAGCTACCTATAACATCGTACCTATATTACCTATACTTGTTTAATAAGAAGCTCAATTGCTGACGTATCAAACAACACCTAAAAATGAAATATCTGTCCAAAACAATTCACAAAGAAAAGAAATACCAATCAGCACAAGGATGAGAGTTCTCCCTTTACTCAAGCGCGATAATCAGCATAGTCACACTGATCGTCAGCCATAGCACACAAACCTCCTGCGCCTCCGATCTTCCACCACTGCTTTGTAGTGATCTTAGGTGCAAGATCAATAGCAGCGACATATGACTTGACTCTGGTAACCTTCGTGGTTCCAATGAGAGGCACAATACCGGCAGGATGACTCAAAGTCCACGCTAACGCCACGACAGCAGGATCGGACTCTCCCAACTCAGCACCAACAGCATTTAAAGCATCTAAAATCTTCGTTTGACGATCACCTTTACGTTGGAATAAACGATTTAAACCACCAGTTGAATCGCCAGCTAATCCACCCCATGCAATGTTACGATAACCCTTAGTATAGGCATGATCAACACTACCACTATTATAGTTTAAATAACGTGGATTCCATACACTAATTTCAATTTCATTAGTAACAAGTTGAATATTCACTTTCGTTAATTCTTTTTGTAAAGCATCGATGTGTGATGGGTAGTGGTTAGATACACCAAAATGACGCACTTTGCCAGAGCTCTTTAAAGTAGCAAAGGTTTGTGCTAATTCTTTACTATTCATGAAAGAATTAGGATAATGAATTAAGATAACATCTAAATAAGTCGTTTGTAAGGATTGTAAGAACCAATCAACTGTGTTGAGGATATGCTCTGATGATGTATCAATAGCAGCAAAGGTTTGATTGGTGCTTGGGAATAAAATACCCATTTTAGCAACAATGGTAATTTTTTCTCTTAATCCTGATGTTTGTTTTAGTGCTTCGCCGAGGAGTTTCGCGGAGTCGCCAGCAGTGCCTCCTTTCACTGGATATACCTATAATAACGAGGAAATCAGTTTACAAGTAGCGAGATTAAGTTTGCAAACTTACATCCGCAGTGTCAAATAACGTAATACCTAAACCAACGGCAGTTCGAACCCATTCGTTGATCTTGCTTGCGTCAGACAAACCACCAACCTTATCACCAAGATGAAGTGTTCCGAGGCCGATTCGTGACACGGATGGGCATCCCTCATACTCACAGAGTGAAACTTGAGGGACTTTAGCCGCGACAAAATTTAAAAGAGCAAGAACAAGAAGCACAAACATCTTCACGATCTTATGTGAGTGAGACGATGAAATACGATCGAGAAAACGATTGTTTAGACGATCGTTTCATCTGAAGTTTTAAAATAATTTGTTATTAATCTGGTTATTTGCTTTGATTGAGGAATTGTTGAGTTTGGATTTCAAGAATGAGTTATGAAAGTACACTAGATGTAGGGGATGAAGTTCCAGGGTTTGATTTGGAATCGCAGCTGGGAAAGATTTACTTCAAAGATATTGTTGAGGCGAAATGGTGTTTACTCGTCACATTTGCTTCAGCTTTTGATCCTGTGACAACTACAGACTTTGGTTTAATTAGCAGACTATTTGAAGAATTTGAAGCGAGGAATATCTTGCTCCTTGCTGTTGGAAACGAAACAGGTAAGTAGTATCATGCCTCCTCTGCTAAATTATCAAACTCTTCCTAGCATCAAATATTCGAATGTGGATAAAAGAGATCGAAGAGTTACAAACCGTGAAAATAAAGTTTCCTATAATGTCCGATCCAACTTGTACTATCTTAAAAATGGTTCGTTCCTTCGATGATAATACAGTGACTATCTCTTATAGTTTCTTTCTCTCTAGTTTGGCTGTGCGAGAGACCATGTTTCGCTGAAAAAGCCCCAATCTATAAGCAATGGTGGCTTTCTTATTGATGTTGATCGAAGGATTCGTTACAGTAGTCGATCGAGCGTTTTCATTGGTATCACACTGTTATCTTCTGTCACCTTAATTAATTCTTTCAACAGGCCGGAATTGGTATGAGTTCCTCAGACAATATGATGCTTTGATGATGGTTATCTACCACCCAATCGCTTGCCCCGCTAACTGGGCTCAAGGACAGCAAGTAATGATTAAAAAAGATGTCGCAACAAGTGATGCTGCCGATTATCGTTGTGTTGAGATTAAACCATGGTTTCGTCTTGCTCCATGCCCAGAGAAACTATGAGAATTAATCAAAACTCGATGTACATAAATAAACTTTGTATTTATTTTATTACGATGAAAAATTAAGTTGAAAAGCTTTTAAACAACAATCAGAACCTCCACTAATCACTAATCTCTTATTATCCGCACTCAATCCACTCCACGCAACAGAGAATCCTTTTCCATCATGAATCTCTTGATTGGACAAAGGGACGCTAGTTCTCACATCCCAAACACTTACAACACCCGAATAATCAACAGAAGCAAAGATTTGATCGCTGTCGGGCATCCATTTGACCTAAAAGCGTCGGTGAGTCAAATAATGTAATAAGGGCAATATTTCACTTACCTGTGAGATCCAATTATTCGTCTTACCAAATGATAAGACAGGAACATTTGATGCCTCTTTTGTTTTTGTATCCCATATTCGAACTCGTCCATCAGGGTGAGAGGTTGCTATTCTATCTGCACTGCTAACATCCAACGAAGTAATAACTTTAGAACAATTAATCGTTAAAATAGAATCTAATTTATCCAAATCCCATAGTTTAAATGAATGATCCCAAGAAGAAGTATATACTGAAGTAAAGCTTGAGGTGCTGAAGATAGAGGTAATACTTTGATTATGAGCTTTTTGTGTAAAGAATGGTTTAATATCTTGAATTACTTCAGCCTTCTGATCTGTTACTTTCCTTTTCTTCTTACTGTGTGTAGGTGCTTCATTATCATCTTCTACAGTTTTACCAGCGAGTTTCCAACCTAATAAATTTCCATTCCAATCACCAGATAGGAGAATATCCTCTCCGCTGTTTGGGAGGGAAATTCTTGTGATAGATTCCACACTATTCACATGGCCCTTCAAGGTATAGAGTAAGTTACTGCTATTGGCAGAAGTATTCTGTTCCCACACTTTTATAGTGGTATCTTTTGAAGCGGTGGCGAGGTTAACGTGGTTAGCCTTTTGAGTACTCTCCCAAGCAGTGAGAGCTCGGATCGACTCGCTATGACTACTGATGTTGGAAGTGACTGAAAGATTATTTGGATCAAAAACCATCACATTACCATCATAAGATCCAGCGAAAGCATATTTATCGTTCACAACTTGGATGCAACCGATCCAAGAATCTCCCTCTTGAGTATTGGTATCCTCTGACGCAGTGACAGCAGGAAAATATTCAACATTTATAATATCTTCTGTTGAAATTTGATAATGTGCGACGAATTTGCCAAAAGGTGATCTTAACAGGTGCCCATTGACCAAGAAATCGAAAGGAATTCCATCTTCTGCTTCTAACAAATGATTGATCACTTCTGAAAGTCCAATTCTTCCTAAATTCGCTGGAACAGAGAAAGGACTATCTGAAACACGGTATTCTTCATACGTCGTTGTAAAACGAACTAATATGTTGTTCTGTGGAGTGTTCTTCTTGCTATCCATTCTTTCCTCAATAAAAGCAAATCACCGGTAATCACCGCTATCCCGGTAAGTTACCGGTCATTTTTTCTCGGCCTTTTCGGCTATGGTGGGCCGCTTTATTTTGAAGAAGACGCGTTTTGAGAGCCGTTCCAAACCGTCATATATGGAAACATCACAACAACAATCATCACATCATCGAAAAAGCAAACGAATACTTATCCGCCTTATGTTTATGGAATCAAAAAGATTTCTTTGAAGTCGGATTCAGCTTAAGGTATTAGAATTGTTTTCTGGAAAAGGGAAATCTGAAGAAATAAGGAAGGGGCTTTAAGGAGTTTCCTGGTCCATTACTTCTCTAAGAATTTTTATTTTTTTTTTTTTTTCAATTTTTTTTTCTGGAACTATGATAATTACTGAAGTTCTTCTCAGTCCTTATTTTTTAATTGTTTTATTTTTTGCTTTATTAAGTGGGTTTTTCGCGGGTTTAATATTTTTCCATATATTTGATAGTCGTGTCTTTGATGAAAAAGGTCAATTAATACCTGGACCTAAACATCATCTCTGGGGTAAAAATAATTATTTTTCTATCGCTAGATTAGCACATTATTCACATCAATATTCTAAAGTCATTTATGAGAAATTTCTGAAAGAAGTTGGGAATGGTGATATCGTTGCATATAACTGGATTAATGGTAAAGCAACAATTATTGTTGCGCATCCTGATATGGCAAAGAGTGTTCTTTCTGGTCATCATTTGAAGTATTTAAAGGATGAGTCGTGGGATAATGTAAAGGATCTTCTTGGAAATGGATTAGGCACGTGTCATGTCAAGATCTGGCAGCGATATAGAAATATCTTATCACCACTTTTTCGTTCTAGTAACTTACGAGATATGGTGACAACCTTCAATATACATAGTCGACGATTACTTCGTCATTGGCACTTCCGACTACAACAAGCAATCCAAGATTCCCCTAACCTCGCAACAACAACTCATTCCACAAACACCGCTGCCTCTATTACCTCGACCAGCACTTCCTCCACCTCTCATCATCATCCCTTTCATTTTGAATCATCAAATATTGATAAAATTTATATAAAATCATTAATTGATAAAGAATTACGTCATTTAGTATTAGGTATTATCTGTGAAGCAGGTTTTGGTTATGATTTTTTCACAAAGAAAAATAGTGAATTATTTGCACAAGATTTTGAAATATTATTTAATGAATTTTCTTTACGTATGACAAGTGGTGGGAATGGCAATGGATCGAATGGAATGTTAGGAGAAGAAGATACGCTTTTCCGTATCTTTGGAAAATCGAAATTTTTCCCGAAGTCACTTCTTTTCAGTGTGATGCCAAAAGATATGAAACAAGATCAACAAGTAGTTCAGAAAGCATTAACACATATACAACAATTAATTGAGAAGACAATCCATGCGAGATTAAATGGAACACTATTAGATGATGATATTATTACTGCTTCATCCTCGCCGAAATCAACACCCGCTCCGTCGCCACCTCCATCAGATGATGGGATATTCAATGAATTGTCATCAAATTTTCATACATCACAATTACCACCAGCACCACCAATACCATTACCACATCCTTCTCTCGGGAAATTATCACCACAAATATCTGTTGAATCAGAACAAACAAATGATTTATTACAACTTTTATTATATGCCAATGAAGATACAATAGATTATCAAAAATTATCAATAGAAGAAATACGTGATCATATATTATCATTTATGATATTAGGATTTGAAAATACTGCCATGACATTAATATGGATGATATATGAATTATGTTTACATCAAGATATACAAAAACAATGTCAAAAAGAAATTGATTCAATATTAATCATTAAAAGTGGTATTAAAACATCAGCTGTAACATATGAAGATATATCAAAATTCCATAAATTAATACAAGTATTAAAAGAAACATTACGATTACATCCACCAATGTCAACGATAACAAGAAAATGTACAACATCCTGTAATATTGGTGATTATACCATAAAATCTGGTTCACGTATATCAATATCATTATTAGCATTACATCAACATCCTGATTATTGGTATTTACCAAATGATTTTTTTCCAGATCGTTTTTCAACAGAAAATATTAATGAAACGATTAAACATCCTTTTCAATATATACCATTTGGTGCAGGTGGTAGAAATTGTATTGGACAAAGATTTTCACAAATGAGTATTATTGTAATTATGGCAATATTATTATCAAAATATCATTTTACTTTAGATGAAGATGATAAATTATTAATTAAATTTGAAGAAAAAGCTAGTAATGGTTTAGAAAATTTACGTGTTGTTATACAAGATCGTGAAAGATCTTCTTCTACTACTACTTCTACATCAACTTCACCTTCGAATGCTTCGTCAACATCACCTCCGATGAGTACGGTAGGTGTTAACATTCCGTTGAATGGTGGCGTCCTTCATACAGCAGGTTTTGGTACAGTTAGTGGAGCGAATAGTAGAAGTAGTAGTATTAGCAGTAATCCAGGAAGTGTTGGGAGTGGATATACTAGTGGTAACCAAAGTTACAATCACAACAACAGTAATAGTAATAACAATAGTAATAATAGCAATGCTGCGAAGATGTCTAAAGTCAACTTTAAACAGTAAGAGCAATGGGTGATACAATGCGTTTTATAATATCAATATCTTTATTATTTGTTTTTGTTTTCCTTACATTATAATACTTGAACCTTTAGACACATGTATTGAATCAAGAGGGTTTTACATTGATTGGGACGGGCTGTGATCCTATCACAGGGAAGAATGTTCTTGCAATGGTCATAATAAATGTTTGGCGGGTATTGAGAAATGCTATAGGGAATGGATTAATCTTTTATCTGGTGTTCACGAGAGATGAGCTCTGCCAACCTAGCACTTTTTTATGACTCGGAAGAACATTTAGCAGTACGTGGATGCGTTTTAATATTGAATAGGATGATGATGTATGAATAAAGTTGTTTTCTTAGTTTTCTTTTGTTTTTGAATTGTTTTCGTTTAAAAAGTTGTTGTGACTATAGACACACACAGTGATTTGATCATTCTTTCATTCGTTTTACCTGATTTTATGTGGTTGTTTTCCTTTGTTTTCTTGAGTTTGGTCTAGAATGAATATAATAAACCCCCTACATCCCCTACCCTCTGCTTGAAATCATCAATAAGTACTAATTTGTAAAAGAAATAATAAAAAGAATGTTTTTATTTTATTTGAACACTTTTCATTAGCAAGATAATGAAGAAAGCGATGGAACAACATAGGGATACTCAATAGTAGCGATGAATAGAGGGAGTCAGTAATGGGTCGTTCACTTGACAGGGACATGTCTTTGACGCACTTCAACATCAATATCAACTAAAGGAGGGAATACACCAATACCTGCTCGAGAAGGATCAATCACAACCTTCGTAGGATCTCCTTTCAAATTGAAATCAAGATTTAAGATTAAGAAGATAAACAATAACTTCACTTCTGATCGAATAAATCTTCTACCAGGACAATACGTCACTCCAGCACCAAAAGGTAGGAATACCGATGATCTAAACAGAAAGAACATATATATCACACCTTAAGAGAGAATAGAAAAATACATTTGACTTACGGATTTAATTCAAGTCCATCTTTCGTTAAATGTGTTTTACCTAATGCAGCATTACGACGATCTTCTAATGGTGAATCATTTGATAATACAAATCGAAATGGATTAAATTCATTCGGATTCGGATAAATCTCTTCATCATAATGGAAGATAGATGGAAATAATGCAAGTTGATCACCTTTACGAAATTTATATTTATTACCTGAATGTAATTGAACTTCTACATTATCCTTGGTAACAGTTCGAACAATGAAAGAACCACTTTTTAATCGTAATGTTTCAGTAAGACATGCATCAATTAATATTAAATTATTTAATTGTTCAATGGTGATAATCTCTTCCTTCACTTTACTATCATCGAGTAAGAATGATGAATCATAAAATCTTTCATAATTAGGGATTATATTCATAATTTCATCACGTAATTGATTGATTAAGTTCTCTTTTTGTAATACATAAAATAATAACCAGAAGGTTGCAGGCATTGAATTCGAGACAGATGCCCAAAAGATTGGTGAATTTAATACACCATTATTATCCTTAAAAGCAGGATTATTGAGAGATAATTCATTAAAATATTCACAACGACGTTGTAATAATTCGGATAAATCATGATTTAATGGGTTAGTAATATCTTGGATGTATTTTAATGATTTAAAAGCATCAGGAAGGTATTTGATAGGTAATCCAGCAACACAGATTGCTGTTACTTTATCAAGTTGTTTAAAGGCATCGTAGAGTAAATCACATTTCTCTGGTGAATTATTAATAGAATGATTATAGATTGCACCAACTGCGATGTGGAATATAAATCTGGAGATAAAGTCATATAATGGTAATACTGTTACCTCTTCTTGATTCTCTTGATTTCCTTGATTATCTTGAAGCTTTTCAGGTTTTTTCTCGTGGTTTTCAGGTTGTTTTAATCGATTCGTGACTAATAAACGATAGATATCACTAAATTTAACCATCATTCTTTTACATAAGAGATCTAGTGATTTATCATTTAATAGATAAGTGGAGAACCATTTTCTTAATAAATCATAATCACAGTCTTTACATGTTGTAATATCTTCTGATATATTAAATAAATTTAACATAACTGGTTTATGTGATTCAAAGATTGATAAATCCTTTGATGATTGTATGACAGCTAGAGTGCTATGAGGACATGTGATAATAAAGAATCTTTGTCCGGCAATGAGAATACCAAAGATTTCTATTGTTTTCTTAGAACATTCAATTAAAAATTCGATTGGTCTTTGTCCAAGTTCTAATACAACACCTAGATAGGGTATTGTGGTAGGAAGTAATGATACTTCACCTTTCTTACATTTTGTTAATTGATAATGACGAATTAAAAAATAAATAATAATCACAGTAAAAATAATAACAAATCCAATACCAATTACTTTCAGGGAACTCAATAAAGCAACCATTTCTGCAGCCTTATTAATACAGTTTGTTGCTAAAGATTTTATTTCTATAACGTAAATTAAAGCAAAAACAATCGTTTTTTGTTTGGGAAAACGATCAGTGAATGTGTTTGATTCGAAGTTAACTTTATCCGTTGTTAAGTGAGATACAATGAAAGAAAAAGCGAATTATTTTTTTTCTTTTACTTATCATAATAGTTATAGTTTACAATTTTGATACTATTTTTGTCTTTCTTTAAAATCAATTTTTATGGGTTGGCATTGTTGGTAACAGCTGGCTTCTCTGCAGCCTCTTGTAACTTTCTTGCTTTCACACTATGATTAAATAATCGTGCCATATTCACTTCTACTGTAATTGAATTACCACGCAAAAAATACAAATCTTCCTGTAATTCTTGAATCTTGAGCTTTGTTTGAGCTTGTTGATTTTGCAATAAATCAATCGCTTCCTCATAGGTATACTCGACCATAGTTCCTGCACCAATCCAAAGATATACCACATTAGCTGAAAGATCAATCTAATAGAGAGTCAAAATGAAGAAAATCAGAGGAAATAGAGAATATTGGATTACCTGAGCCTTAGCATAGAGAGTATCACTTAAACCATAATTTGTAATCATTTCTTCTTCATTTTCACTTTTTGATACCATTAATCTCACAAGTTCTAATGTTTGTTCAATTTCAGGTAATTTAGATTTATAAATACTTTTTGATTTCTCAAAACTACTTTCCATATATTTATATTTTGAATATAATTCATTTAATGCACCTAATGCAGATTCAACTGAAAATTTTCCATGACCTAAAAAATCATCAACATTTTCCTATTTTGATTATTTCAAAAGAAGCAGAAAAATAAGGGGGGAGGGAGGAAATCAAGTTTTTAAAAAGAGTTTTGGTAGATTAGGGTGTAAAGAAACTTACAATAAATTTCGCTGCAGGAATTCCACGAGGATTTTTATCTCCAGTAATCAAGATTTGTAAGTTCACGTTCTCCGTACTCATATTTCTGCTGTGATTTGATCAGATATGGGTGTGATTGTGATTTGTTTAATGAGAGGTTTGAAAAATGTTTCTCAGAGAGAAACGTAAATTTGTAAGAAGAGAAAGTCTTTGTTTTATTTTACATCATAGATGTGAGATAGTTGACTCTTGAAAAAGAAGGGTCGACTTTTATAAGGTTGGACTGAAATTTGAGAACGGAACTCCTTCAACGACGTAGCGAAGGAGGTGGATGGATGACACATTCAAAAAGACGAAATATGACATCAAATTGATTCTAGCCGTTATCTAAACCCTGACATCTTCATTATTTAATTCAAACTAATTTGCTGAAGGAAAGATGCAAAGTAAAGCTATGAGTTGTAAAGTAGAAAAAGCTGAAGGATGTTCGCCCCTGATCAACGTCTTGCGCTACTTCAAGGTAAAACACCTCTCAGAAGTTCATATCATGCTATTCAGTAAGTTATTTCTCTTCCTCCTTCACATTTTGATGTTCTAATAGGCTTTGCGATGATCATGGGGAATCGCAGCACTGGCTGGAACGCTGGTCTCAGCACTCACGGCATCTATGCTTTGTGGTTTAACCTACTCTTTTCTGCTTCAGGCTTCATTTGCCTTTCTCTTTGCATGGGGGAGATGTCCTCTGCTCTGCCTTTCTCAGGCGGGGTGTTTGGTTTTGTTCGTGCTGCACTCGGCCCGTTCTTTGGGTTCATGGTGGCGAGCTGTGAGTTTGTCGTATGCATTATAGGTATTTGCTTGAGGGCACAGCGTTTCTTATCGGACGGCAGTGGAAGTGCATCCAGTAACGGGTCTGACTCTGCAGGCGTTATCGCCATCTTTGGGTTTTGTCTATTGATGAACTTGATCGGTGGCAAGCCTGTATTTGTGTTAACAAGTTTGATTGGATTCTTCACTGCGATGATATTCGTAGTGTATTTGTGTGGTACTTTGAGTGCAGTTGGGACTGACGCAGTAAACTATACCCATTACTCTCCTCCAATCGTTGAGTTCTCATGGTTCCATATGATGTCCGCAAGACCAGCTGTAAGTGGTGCATTCAATGGCCTCCAGTTCCTCCCATTGTTGAGCGAATACATGAAAGAGCCAAGGGAGCAGTTGCCTCGAGTTTTGTTAATATCTTGCATTATATTCATGTTGATGTCGGTGTTTCTGATCTTGGCTGCTGTATCTCAAAGTCCTGGAGCGAAGTCACTGCAAGCTGCGCCTTTTCCTTTACAAGCAGGATTTGTTCGCATATTCAATATTCAAGATGTTGCAGATATGAAGTGGTTCGATTTTCCTTTCCAATTTGGCCCGATCTTCTGTTTGTTTTATTGTGCAGGGAGACAGCTACTCGCGCTTTCAAAGTCAGGGCTGTTACCACCTGTTTTCGCGAAGTTACTTCCTGGTTCTGATTCTCCTTACGTATGTTATACATTTACGGCCATTGTGGGAGCAGGAATGAACATCTTTGTGTTGTTCAATCAAGTTTATCTCATCGAGATCAGAGCAATTAATACCACAGTGTCTATCACCATTTTTCTCTTTTGTTTCACTGCTTTCATGGTCTTTCGTCGTAAGTTCTCTTCTATGGCGCGCAGCTTTGTGAATCCATTCGGAGACTTCTCAGCAATCTACGGGTGTGGAGTATTTATCATGGCTTGGATGGCAACAATGTTCTATAATCCAGTGAATGACTTATTTCTTGTGGGTCTTGGTGGCTATTGGCTATTGTGTGGGATCTTCTTTTGTACATACTTGGTACATAATCAAAAGTTCTCAGAAGAGGAGAAAAAGGTTATGTTCAAAGCATACTTGATCAACGCGAATCGCAAGAAGCGCCTAAATATGCTGAAGAACAACAAAGTTGGCGCCATAACCAATGGAAGTGCTACTGACAAGCCTTCGAATAGCAAATGTAAGTATAATCTTATTCTTCATCCTTATTCACCCTTTCTATAGGTAATAATAGCAACCATAACTCTGGTGCTTTGCCTTCTAGCGCGAACCATCGTGCTTCTCTCTTAGAGAATAACAGACTGTGCTTAACCAGCGATGAGGTTGCCCACCAAACTTCCAAGCCTGAGGAAAAGATGGACCAAACTATAATTGAGTCTACATCTATTTCCCGAGTTGCTTCTTTACTAGCCGCCTCTTCTTCTTCTCGTCAACCAGAGTCTACTGCCGTCTCCAACAAGATGTCTTCGAAAATAATTGCGTTTCTTAGCTCTAAGATGAATGCTGTTGCTCCTGTGATGAACCAGATGGATTCGAAGGAACTCGAAGACTATGAGAGATTAGCTGCGTTGGCAGCTGGAGGCATCATGGATGAAGCATTGGAAGAAGTTTTGAAAGCTCGTATCGGAGCGGAGGAAGAATTGATTCCAAATGAAGAACGTGATGCAGAGGTCGGAAATATTGAGCAAAGAGTCCCAGAGGCAGCTTAACTAAGGATTAACGTACTAATTATTCCTAATTTGAAAAAATATAGGAAGAACCTTTTTATCTCTCTTTCTCCTTCTCTCTCCCTTTTCCTTTTTGTGTCCTCTAAATTTTAGGATTATTTTATATATTATATATATTGCTTGCTTTTTTTTCTTGCGCTTGTATTGATGATTTCGTATTTTTGATTGCTTTTCGCACTCTTTTCGCGAAAGGTTCATTCTGCAACGATACCTGGGGATCAGTATGAGTTGCCTCCTTTTTTGGTTTTGTCTTATTGCAATCTCTATCCTGTCTCTTCACTCTTTCTTTATTGTTCTCCAGCTGAATCAATCCAAAATGTTTTGGCTAATTTGTTTGTTTCTTCTTCCTTGATTTATATATTTTTTGTTTTCTTCCATTCGTTACTTAGCTGCTTCGCTTTTTCCTTTCACTGATTAGCTTAGTCCTCTTTGATTATCATATTGACTCGAGAAGGGTGAAAGGTTCGCCTTCCCGAGGAACGATCATTGTTATTTAGCTTAGGACCTTTTACTCACAATTAAATGACTCGGTTGCACTTGGAATATACAACTCTTTACTCAAAATAAGTTGACATGATTGCACTACGACTCGAAATCTCAGACTCTTTTAATTGATTGTGTTTGTGAATTCATACCTTTAATCTAATAATTAATTGTTTTTTGATGTATGTGTCTGCGGTCGCGATTTCCGATAATTACGCTTCGCCAATTTTGCGTAAATTACGTCTTTACAGTTTTTGAACTACTGAGAAACAACTAAAACAAAACACTTCAATCCTCTATCATAATAAATCAGGGTAGAAATATCTGAGTGAGAAGTTAGAATCTATTACAATATTATATTATTTAGGAAACACCCCGAGAATGGATTCGTTACATTCAATATTTTATTGGAATCGATTGAAGTTACTTCAATCAGTAACAAGCTCGATAATTGGTGAAGAGAATGAGATTAAGCTCGATGCGTTGGTCTTCATTCCTGGTCCCGATGGCCGAAATAATCCTATGGCAATAAGAGTTCTTAAGTATTTATTCAAAGGTGCCATTGGAGCGGATTTATTTGATGACACTTTAGACACGAGTTTAGAGGCGTTGGAAGATTTAGTTCTCATTATTCAAGAGGATTCTGTTAGAATTATCTGTACAGATGCTATGAAAAAAGCGATTTCCCGTCCGTTGTCCATTTTTCCGAATGTAATTGAATACCATTACCTTCCTCAGGAGGAAGATGACATTGACCAATTTCAATTGAAGAAATGTTTTCATTTTAAGAAAAGTATTCTAGAAATTGCACCTAACGGTGGAAATATTGGTATTGCTGTTCCAATTGGATACGATAATATTATTGATATTGAAAGTTGGCCGTTACTCCAATCTTTTGCATTGGATGATATTTTCACTCCTACTGGTTTTTTCACTGCTCGATACAATGTAGTTGATATTACGACTCAATTAGAAACTATCTTCCGTGTTGTTGATTGCTTTTATGTTGAAAATGCGGCTAATGTTGTCAATGGGGCGATAAACCAACACATGTCTCAATTTCTCTCCGTGTTAGATGCCACTACAGTGAGTCAAAGAGACCGATTGACTGCAGATGAAGCCATCTCTCCTTTGGAAGTTCTATATGAGTTTGGAGAGATGGATGCTGGGGTTGCTCTCGAACAATCTTTGAAGCCTGTGCTGCTGTTTGGTCCATTCACCAACTTTGTGGGAAACGCTTTCGGTCCTAAGGCTTCAAAATGGAGAGATTTCTTCCCTGCAAGCTCTTTGCATGCTGTTGTTGAAGCGAGTGAGCCTGCAACTGGAATCAGGTAACTCTTCTCTGTGGTCGTAAGGTTGTTCTTCATAATTATTTCTCTAGATGGTGTCGCACTTACTTCCTTCAACAAGGAGTTTCTTCCATCATCTATCATGATGCTTTAAAGCTTCAAACATCTCTTTCAGGGATAAATATTCAATCCTTAGAAAGTATTGAAGATAGTGAAGTTGCTATTCAAGAACTAAAATCGCTATCAAATACTTCCTCGTCTTTAGCTGTTCCAACGACGGCTAGTCAGAATGCTCTTCAAAGACTGATGTCCCTTTACGTAAAATTATGGTTCAATTTACGAACTTTAGTCTTTGAAACCTTTTTACAACAGAATGATGTTTTAGCGGCTGCAGAGCTAATTCAACAGAAGTTGACGGAAATGATGTCGATTTCGACCACTTCAACAAACTCTACCAATTCCTCTGATGCGGCGTTAGAATCTATCAATCTTTTCCCACATGAAAAGCTGCAATTGCATATGGATTGTCTGAATGCGTTAGGAGAGATTATTTCTGTCAATGATGTTGATGATATGGGCGGAGTGGTAAGAGATGTTGAGATCATTTTTCCCATGTTCATCTTTTCCTCCTTTTCAAATAGTGTTGGACCTATATTCGAGCATCAATCCATGGAATAAACGTACCATTAGGCAATCAAGAAACGGCAGTGACTATCGCTGTTGGAGATACATTCCTCTTCTCTCCGCTTTCTCAAGGACGCTTTGACCGAAAGGTTGACTGGAGATTTTCATCTTCTGGAGGGAATTTGCTCCCATTTATTAACGACGCTGTATGCATCACGCACAATATCCCTTACTTCCAAGCTTTTATTGGTTCTGGTGTGGAGGAAGAATATTTGCGACTGATTCAGTACTGCTCAAGGACATCCTTAACGTAAGTCAGTTTTTTCTACTTTCGCTTAGTTAAGAAATTTCGACTTTTAGAGCGTCGCCACTAAATTTAGGCAAGCCTCTTGAGCTTGCGGGGACAAATGCAATGAATGTGGTTGTGTTGAGTAATCATTCGATTCAACCATTCTTCACCTCTGAGCTCAGATTATTTCAAGAGGGATTTATTATCACTAAGATCAATCATCTCTCCTCTGTCCCTATTCCCATCCATTACAATCAAGATGACGTGCAACAAATATGGACAATTGATACAAATGACTGTTTCGACGAAGCGCTAAGATCATTAGAGAAATATAACTCTTCCACTTCTTGGCGTGATCTATCAACAATCGGATCTCACTTTACCGCGCGGCATTTTAATCATTATGGAACTTAAGAATAATCATCGTCATAAACAAAGTGGTCACACATTAAATGCCCTACACCAAGCATTACCGATCATCTCATTACAATCGGGGAAGAATTCATCGACATCGGTAATTGCGCTTCTTTTCCCACATAATGATCGTGCGGGCTCGATGGTTCCGACTCTATTAGAGAGATGGCGACCATCACTGCGCATGAACGATATAGAAGAATATAAAGGAAAAGCCACCTACACGAAAATCAATCGAGAGATATTGTGGAGTTATTTGGTATTTTTAGATTCTTTACAGATCTTCTCTCCTTCTTCCCCTATGCTCAACCCCGAGACGGCTTCGATAACAAGCACTGTATCGAGTAAAGCTAGAGAGATATTGGGTAACTCTTTAATTAGAGCAAACTTAAAAAGAGATGAGGAAGGAAAAGATAGAGATGAAGAAAGCGGAATTGATGAAGAAAATGAACATTTTTCAGAATTTCGTAAGATCATGACCTTTGTTGATGAATTTTCTTTGTTTGGATATCCTGCTTATGGTTCCTATCCCATGAGGTAAGCTCAATTAATACCAAGTTCCATCTTCCTAATTCTTCTCTACTTTAGATGTATTCACGCTGTTGCGGAATCAAGACGATTATCGTCTTTTGATTTTTCGTCACTTTTATTCCCCTCTGAGGACGATCTTAAGACCAGAGATGCTGAGAGACTTGAACCACCTTTGCAGATCCTTTTAATTCATGGATTATTTGGCACGGGTGTCAATATTGTCGCAAAGCAGTTCTCTGATCAGTTAATAAAAGCATCAGTTGACTTGCTTGATTTAACACCAAGTACAAAGGGATCAATGTTTGGGACAGGAATTATTGATCTAACTACCTTTATTGATCAATATCCGATCGAAGAACTTCAGAAGAAAACTGAAAATGAAGTTGGACAGCTGTTACAAGATTTCTTGCGAGAACGATTGAGTGAAGAGGTAAAAAGATTAGCAACATCATCCAAGAAAACCGGAAAGAGATTGAAGGCTGTTTTAACGATTACAGTCATTGATGCACCAGTTGTTTCATTCTCTTTTTCTCGACTATTAGAGGCTATATGTGTAGTTACGAAAGTTCCTATCACTCACGTGGTGAGTATTATGACCCCTGAGAGTATTCTTCCTACCTTTTCAGATGAGTCCATTGTTGACAAAGAAAAAGGGGAAGAAAAGCAACAATATGATGCATTGGATTTGTTTAGAGGCATTGGGCATGAAACTTGGCGTGGAAAAGGCCTCCAATCGTTGCATTGCTATTCGAGTCAAAGCGTTATCATCCTCGACTCCAGTCGTACTACTACAACTAAAGCAAATTCTGACTCTGTAAGCTCATCTTCGTTGACCGCATATCAACAAATCAAGCAATATGTTGATCGTTATCAGTTCAACATTGTTTTCTTATTGAGAATATCTTCCTTTCATTTATTCTTCGAAGAAGAAGATCTTCAATTCTACCAACAATTGCTCTTCCCTATCTCGCTTCTCTCTCCCTCAGCAGCTGCAGTTTTAGCATCATCAACGAACAATACGTTAGTAGATACCGTTGTGAGAGAAGGCATTCCTGTCAAAAAAGCTTTAGGTTTCCCGACCTTTGATGAGATTAAAGAAGTTGAATTTGTTAAAAGAAGCTTGGCAGTGAAGGTATTCGGCGCAAAGTCTTCATATCCTCTATTCCAAGTATTTCGTTACTCGAACAAGCAATTATTCTCAAATCGCATCGATTCTGAGCGACAGTACTTCTCTTTAACCTTATTCTTACAGTTGATTCAGAAGATCTTCCCTACCTCGACCGCCATGTTTACCAATATTACCTATAATTGGGAACATACGAATCAGAAGACCAAATCGGAGCAACGCTCGAATGATAAAATTCCTTTCTTCCTAAAGCATGCAATGAAGAAAGTCTTCCAACAGACAGAGTACCAAGAAATGATCAACAACTATCGCACAGGACTTGCAGACAGTCAGAAAGAAGAGAAGAAACGAACTGTTTCTTCGACTAATGGTGCAGTAGTTCCATCTTCGTCATTATGGGATCATATCCGAACAAATGCTATTAGCTTACAAGCTATTCTCGTTATTGACAATGAGCGTATCCAGCATCACCGTAGCCAGAAAGGAACAACGAGCTCGACTTCTTATCGAGTACTCATTGAAGGGAACAGAGGCAACATCCTTTATCGAGAGCTCAGCGAAGATGCGAGTACATCTCTGTCTGAGATCAAATTAATTGGTACCTTTGACCAGACAAGAGAAGTAGATGATTACTTGCTTTCCCTGTTCCAACTTACTCAACAGCATTACCTTGCTCCAAAGCCTTTGTTGACATTTGAAGACTTTCTGTCAGAATCGGAGGCAAAGACGATGAGAGGCTTAGCTTCGAATGCTCCACCTCCGTATGACTTGCAGAAAGTCTTCCGAGTGCAAAATCTCAGTAAGTACCAGTCACGTGAATTGCCTTCAGGCTTCTGGTATGATGGACAGTTCTTCGTCGATCACAATGGACAAAGATTCGAAGTGCGACCTGACATACCTGAGATTCTCGACGACTACATCAAAGAAGAAAATGAGAAGAGAAAGAATTACAATTCATGGTTGCAGTCGTTGTATTTGTGATTGAGGTAGAATAGGGTGCGTTAGATTATCTTTTTGAGTTTATTCAGAGAAGAGAGAAATATTGGAAAACAACATAAAGAGAAAGAAAGATAAAAAAGAAAATAAAGAAAAGAAAAGAGTATGTCGCCACAATTGTGAAGTACGAAGAACAAATATAAAAAGATCCGTATTCTTTTTAAAAAGAACAAATATAAAAACAAATATTTAAAGTCATCAAAGTCATCAATAAAAGGTCCGCTAAAAGATGACTTTAAATGATGAAATGTCTCCTAGAACCGCAGGCGAAGGAGTCATGTGAGAGGGTATTCTGGAGAACTTGTTGCCTTACATATTAATATATTTTGGTCTTCTTGTTTCCTTCGATCAGGAGTTACTCAACCTACTATATACCCTGGCCCGCCACCGTTGTTTCCTCAAACTCCACAGAGGTGAGTCCGTAGGTTCTATCAATGACCGATATAAGCAGCATTTCTCGACATAGAAGTTTTGTACGGATATGTCAAAATTGAATCTGCTAGACGTGGACTCCGAAACGTTCGTTTTACCGGGCAAAGTGAATTTGTCATGAGCATCTAAAGCGATGAGCCAAACTCTTCCACTTTTAAATCAAATATTTTCTCAAAGGGAGTGTAAAACATGATGCAAAAAGTCGGGGAAAGGTTCGATACGCGAATGATGGAAATCAAACCACCTCCACCGTTTACCGAAGGTCTGCCATTGAAGGGTATCAGTGACTATTATATCAATTATTGACTATTGAGATTTGGTCGCTTTTCTACGGAAGGAGATGATGATTGACCTCTCTGTGGCCTTGTTAGATTTGCGTTTTTAATTAAGCTGTTTATCTCATCGAGGCTCAGTGCTTGAAATTGCTCTAATGACCTCTCTCTATCTTTCCCAATGAAGATCTCCGGTCGCTATTTAGCGAGCCGGATCGAGAAATAACATTAGAGCAATTTCAAGCACTGAGCCTCGATGAGATAAACAGCTTAATTAAAGACGCAAATCTAACAAGGCCACAGGCTGGCCAGGCTATATTATAGTGTAGGTACTTATCTTTTTGAGTTTATTCAGAGAAGAGAGAAATATTGGAAAACAACATAAAGA
>VFQN01002202.1_pt1 | contig 30783 bp, 39 predicted proteins | sample 3512371 | NCBI WGS metagenome assembly VFQN01 (sample SAMN10412370, study PRJNA504923) | tailings metagenome | isolation source: Replicate 2 from Balatoc abandoned mine | place: Philippines: Itogon, Benguet | collected 2017-08-28 | reverse complement strand
CCGCAAAAAATAGGTCTCCGATAATCCCATAACCCTTCTCCTGAAAAAAAAAAAAAAAAAAAGCAGCTAGGGGAGCCCCTCACGAGAGCCCCTGGTAGCAGCACCACATGGGCACGAGGGGGCGAGACGGTCCCGCACCTGGAAACAGGCATGACCACTTGCTTGGTGGATTCAAGAAGGCAATTCACTCTGAAATCAAAGCGCTCTTAGGGTTCCCAGGCAGATGTCAAACCGCCTCGGGCGGTTCCGCACGAATTCGTGATTCCTGGATGGGCAACAGCAGGGCGCAGAAGAACAGCGTTGTTGCTACAGCGGCAGAAGCAGCATCGGCATCGGTATGCCACGCAGCAAGGGCAGGGGCAAGGCGGCAGACGACTGGAAGCATGGTGTGTAGGTGGAGAATGCTGCGGCGGTGGGAAGGCTAGGAAGGCGGATATGCTACAAGGCAGTGATGCAACGGCACGTGCGACGGTAGTGCCCCAAGTGGGAAGGTGATATAAGGTGCACCTAGGTAGCCACCGGACACACAGAAGGCGTTGCTTGAAAGCGGCATGCAAATGCATTTGAATTCTCTGGACAAGAATGCCGTCCAGGTATAGCGGTGGCGACGTGACATGACGTGACGAGACTTCTGTAGGCGACAGTTGGTTTTCAAACAAGCCACGCACTCGTCATCGGACTTGCCTAGTTTTACACTGCTGCATGTTGCAGTTATTAAGATAGGCCAGCATATAGCAGCGGTATCGAAAGCATGGAGGGCAAACCGTCTCAACCTTCTAGGCGAATGCTCAAGTCACGCTGTTTCGCGGGCATGTCCACTGGCCTGGCAGCAACTTCCATAGCCAGAGCTTCTGTATATGTGATAATAATCATGCTCAGCGCCGGTGGGGAAGCGCACAGGAGGGGCCTCGCGGTAAGGCAAACCATGCCGATAGCGCGGCACATCGCTAAAACCAGTCGAAGGGATGCCAGCGCTCACGGACCGCAATTACCCTGCAGGCACATCATCAACCTACCGCTGAGTATGTTACGAGGCTCCCTGGCAAAGGCTCTGTCCGTTCACGCGCAGCGGTTACCGGAGGCCTTGGAGCCGCTACTGCCACCGCGGCAGCGAGCCAACTTGGACCCCACAATAGCCGAGATTTTCGCTTGAAGTTTAAAGCAATTAGCAGCTTTGGGCATCCGTACCAAAGTGACCACGCACGTGGAGCTGCCAGGCGTCTCCAGCAGGCAGCTCCGGGGGAGGTTGGCACGGCGTCATCCAACCCCGCCCCTGGCTACCCACCTCCTTCACACCCGCCCCTCGCCCCCGCCCCGCCCGACACCGGCGACCCCGGCTCCCACTTCCCCGACATCCCCAACACGCCCTACGTGCCCCCGCCCTCGCCCCCCACGCCGCCCTCGCCCCCGCCCCTGCCGCCCGTCTTCGCGCCGGCCTTGTGCCGCAACTTCTTAACCGTCACGCAGCCCTTCACAACGTGCGAGGGAGTAGGTGAGCCACGGAAGGGGTTGTGGACTTGCGTCGAGGACTGTTGCAGCCTATCCTGTGCCCATTCTACCTGACGTGCATCCTCATGTCCTGCTGCCATGCTGAAACCTCCCTCCTAAATCTGCCGTACCTCGCTGGCCCCCTGCCCCCAGCCCGCTCCTGGCCCTCCGTGCGCAACGTGCCGAACCTCCTCACCCTCAACCCCGACCTGGACCTGGACTGCAGCCAGGAGCTGCCGGTGGGTGCCGGGGGATATACGGCAGGCACGTGAACGAGTCGACGCTGGTGTGCAGCAAGAGGCACATGAAGTCACTTATATGTTCTGCCTTGGGCGTGTGTCACGCCGCGGCATAGTGACACGTGGCACGTAACGGCCTCCGCACATCCACTGTCAAGCCCGAATCTCGGACTGTTGCTTCACCTCGCCTCCACGGTGTGCCTCTCCCAGCTTGGCCTGGCGCTGTGCGTGGGCGTCATCGGGCGGCAGTGGGCCCTGCCGCCTGGCTGCCCCCTCACGCACCGCCTGGCGGACGGAGACACGTGTGCGTGGGGGCGGGGAGGGGGCGGGAGGGACAGGAGGGAGACACGTGTGCGTGGGGGCGGGAGGGGGCAGGGAACTGTCATATGCACATGCAGTCTTCCTGGGACGTGCAGTGCACCAACTGCACCATTGGACGGGATGCCGTGTGCTGTCTTTTGTGGATCTCTGTATGGGTAGTCATATATGACCGACACCTGCAGTCCGAATTCCCACACCCGCTCCGTGCCTTGTCACCCGCAAGCAGTTCGGATGATTTTTTTTGGCGCGTTGCACTTGACGCCTCGCGCGTCACACCATCACGCAATACCCCCTACAGGCCTGACCGTCGTCTCGCAGTACGCTGACACGCTGCCGGGTGGCCTGCAACAGCTGTACGACCTCAACATAGGTACGTTGGAAACCGGGCAGCACAGACAAGACTGAAGCCAGACGGGCTTGCTGCAGTTAGTGGTCATGCACTGGTAAACGTGTTACACATACCTTGGCCAAAGGTATGTACCAGTGTAAGACCAGAGCCGTGACGTTGTAGGACGGAGCCTGGTCTTGGAGGAGGGGTTGACATGTCCGTCTTCGGCTCCAGCGGCAGTGCAAAACAGAGCCCGTGCGACTGCGCCCAGCCTGCCCACCTGAAATGTGCTTACCTTCGGTGTCCCAGTGAGTAAAGCTGAAAGCTGGCCAAAGGCATGTACGTCCCACACGCGTCGGCTTGTGCTGACACGGCCGCTCAGCAGGTCGCGCTGTCCTGCTCTCGCGCTTGTGTCAGTGGCATCAAGCCGTAGGACGCACCGGGTGGCTTCACCTGGACATGTCCAATGCTAACGTAGCCGACAAGATGATGCATTGGTGCATGCACCTCCACCCCTCCCTGCTCCTCCCTCCTCCCTCCTCCCTCCTCCCTGCCCATCCAGGCCTCCGCTGCGACTACCTCAACCGCGGCTGGGTTATGTGCGTGCAGCCGCCGCCCACACCAGGCCTGCCCCCGTCCTATAGCGCACCCTCCCACACCCCTCCGACGTACCCCTCCCCATCCTACCCTCCGTCCGCACCCCCCGCATACCCTCCGCCTCCACCTCAGGCCTCCCCCAGCCCCCCGCCCCTCGCCCCCGCCCCGCCCGACATGGGCGACCCCGGCTCCCACTTCCCCGACATCCCCAACACGCCCTACGTGCCCCCGCCCTCGCCCCCCACGCCGCCCTCGCCCCCGCCCCTGCCCCCCGTCTTCGCGCCGGCCGTGTGCCGCAACTTCTTCACCGTCACACAGCCTTACACCACGTGCGAGGGAGTAGGTGCGCGGGTTTGGATTTGCTTTTCGGGCATTTGCCAACGGGGCAGCAAAGCAGCGGTGCCAGGAAGAGTTGCAGCAAATCAAGGCACGCACCGCACCGGCGTACGGTATCCCTCCTGACATGCATCCCAGCTGTCTTTACGGAACCTCCCGCTCTTCCCCCCTGCCCCCAGCCCGCTCCTGGCCCTCCGTGCGCAACGTGCCGAACCTCCTCACCCTCAACCCCGACCTGGACCTGGACTGCAGCCAGGAGCTGCCGGTGGGTCCGTACTGGCCGTACGGCCGGCATGGGTGTGAGCAGCAAAACAGGGATCGGGCTCCCATGCAGCCGGGCGTGTAGCCAGCAATCCCAGTGGGAAAGCTGCAACGGGGTGGCGTTGCAGTTTCGGCAGTACGTAGGGTGCGCAGAGCTGTTAGCATATGGTGATGGGTTCCCTAGGGGGTCCCGTAGGGAGGGAACAAGTTCTGCACATGGAGCGCTTGCAGGCGTCAGGGGCAACGCCATGCACACAGGCGTCTTTGGCTCGCACACGTGCATCCCCAGCAACCCCACTCCGTGCCCTTCCTTACCCTTTCCTCCTGTCGTACCGGTACATCGTTACTTTGTGAACACAACCTCTGCCTGCTCCTTAGCACTCACATCACTGCCCCTCCCCCGCTCACACCTGGCCACCACCCGCAGCTTGGCCTGGCGCTGTGCGTGGGCGTCATCGGGCGGCAGTGGGCCCTGGCGCCCGACTGCCCCCTCACGCACCGCCTGGCGGACGGAGACACGTGTGCGTGGGGGCGGGAGGGGGCGGGAAAGGAAACGTGCCGGTATGTGCTTGGGGCTGGAAGGGGCCGGAGGGGCAGGACACAGGCACGCGTGCGTGGGGGCGGGGAGGGGGAGGACACAGGCACGTGTGCGTGGGGGCGGGGAGGGGGAGGGAGGGACAGAAGGGCCACACGTGTCCGTTGGGGCGGGGAGGAGGCGACAGGTAGGCATCCGCACCACTGCTCTATTGCACTTAGTGGAGTTTGTGTTTTTGGAAGCAGCACGAGACCGTGTACCCACGGTGTGTGCGGCGATCAAGCATTGTTGCGACGCTGGCATGTGTGCCGTTACGTATGGTGCTCCTTCCGCAGGTTTGACGGTCCTCGCGCAGTACGCTGATACGCTACCGGGTGGCCTGCAACAGCTGTACGACCTAAACATAGGTACGAAGTCGTACGAAATCTGCAAGTCTACAGAATGGATTCAGGTGGAAGCAGCTTACCGTACACGTGTTCGGGCCCGACGTGCGGTCACCTCGCTTTGCACACGTTAGCCTGCCGATACGACTCCGCCAATGTCATGTACCCGTGTTGACCCCCTCCCTCGATCCTGGCCCCCTCCCTCAAGGCCTCCGCTGCGACTACCTCAACCGCGGCTGGGTCATGTGCGTGCAGCCGCCGCCAGCCCCGCCGCCGGAGCCCAGTCCACCCCCCTCGTACGGCGGACCCTACGGCGGGCCCTCCTACCCCCCTGCAACCTACCCGCCACCCTCCTACCCACCAACCCATCCACCGTTCCCGGCAAACTCCCCAGCAAAGTCCCCATCGCCTCCCCCGCCGCCGCCACCGCCGCCACCGCCACCACCGCCGCCCCCGCCGCCGCCGCCACCACCTCCCTTCCCTCCTGCGCTACCCTCCTCCCTCCCATCTGCGCCCGCCCCTCCCCCAAGCCCTGCTGCCTACAGTCCTGCCGCCTGCCTGAAATGGGAGGTGTACGGGGGGTCCCTCCCATGTGATGATGCCGTACAGCAGTACGGCCTGCCCAGCGTTGACTACCTCCTGCGCATTAACCCAGACATCCGGAACCTGTTGACGTGCCCCGTTCCCACGGTGCGTGCACCACCCTGCACGTACCGGTATCGGTATGGGGATGAAATATCTCCTGTCATTTACCTCGTCATCCAAACCTGCCTTGGTCCCACGTGCTGACGTGGAGTCATAAACACTGCAGGGCCAGAATGAAGTAGCCGGCATCGCCATTCGTTCTGTGCTTGCCTAACGGAGTTGCCTGCACACAACGTCTGACCGAGCTTGGCCGGCCGCTTGAACTCTTTCTCTACAGCACTTGTGGTTTCGCCATGTTTCGCCTACACTTAGTCTGTGTTTACTTGGTCCATGCTCCTTCCTGGACAGGGGACGTTTGCCGTGTGCGTTCACGTATTCGAGCAGTGGGCCCTGCCGCCCGACTGTACGGCAAGCGTCGTCCTGCATGACGGGCAGACCTGCCCGTCTGTCGCTCATGAGTACGGCACCACGGTCGAAGACCTGTACGAACTCAACGCAGGTGCGGTACGGGGCATGCAGCTGCGTGCTGCGCCACAGTCCGCAGAGCGCTGGGGATACATGGCAGGCACGTCCCATGCATTGACACGTACGTACCTGGGCACCTATGTCGCCCGAATGCCATACGCCACCCGTGCGGCTGTGTGCGATGGACAGATTCCAGATACCTATGTCAATGCTGGATTTCTCTTACGTAGCGTGCATCGGTAAGGGCAGCTGCAGTCCAATATGAACCTAAAAACTTGACTCACATTCGCAGGTACCTAGACACGCTTGGCGTATGCTCTGTGTCAACTGTGAAGCACATGCGTGCTTGCACCCTCGCACCCCGACCCCATGCGCCCGTGCCCCAGGCTTGGACTGCAGCGCCCTAGCGCGGGGCATGGAGCTGTGCACCCAGGGCTAGAACAGAGGGCCCGCAAGGTGCAACTGGCATTTTGATAGATATGCAGCGAGATTACGGACATTCAAGGGTCCGGCGAGACGCAGGTACTCATCAGGCCAAGGACTCCCCAGCCTCCACAAATTGTTATGGGCTTGTTGTGCCACCAAGCAAGGCAGCACGTCTGAGTCCCTGTCGTGATCAAGCAAATGAGCGTGGTTGCACACTGTGGTTGTTATAACGCATTTTGCACATGAGGTGCGCGTGTTGAACCAGAGCTGCGGATGTAATCCCTTAGGTCTATCTGACTTCAAGCGCAGATGCAACACTTGCTGCACCACCAAGGCCTTTCCCAACTCTGACTTGGTGCATGCTTCGTCTTCCTTGCATCGCATCATATCACACCATTTGCTGCACTGCCAAGCCAAAGATGATTTATTATTCTTTGCTCACCGCCAGTTTGCGGGCATGCCGTATGTAGTCGTACTGCTGCAAACACAACCGTTTGCACTTTTCACATTGTTTTCAGAGAACCTTGTAGCTGCCTGACAAAGTGCCTGCTTGTCAGTGCTCACCTAGTGAAATTAAGCGGTTGTATTGTTAGTTTGTTACGGCTTGTTATGGCTGTTGCTTTTATGGTCACGAATGCCACTGGCACGGAAGCAAGTGCGTGGTGCTGGTGACCATTTTGAAGGATTGTAGCAACGGCACGCACGTGCATGCCGCAGGCTCTGGCGTCGCTGCATGAGCAAAGAGCATGCCAGGCAGCAGGGGAGGTGCCTGGAGGTGCCCACGGATGCCCTGCCAGGCAGAAGGTGGCGTAGATGTATGCGCATACCGGTACGTTTACTGCGGACCCCTGGTGAAGTGCAGTGCCATCCTTGCATAGCTGGTATGTCGTTACCCCGCTAACACCGCATCGGTACCTTCCACGCTGCTCCTATGGGTACCGCATTCCAACTGTGTACCGTAATCTGGCAGGCACGGTTCAAACGTCCAATAAGGGACCAGGTGCGCTTAAGAGTCCTGTGTTGCAAGCTGGAGGCATGCATGAACACGGGAGCACCAGTTACGGCAGCGCAGATCCGTCACCAACCGCCTGCGCCTGCACGTGCATTTCGTACGCACAGACCCAGTGTCGACCACCCAGCCAGTTGCTTGCAAGTCAAGAGAATCGGCAAGGGGCCTGTCCGCTCAACACCAGTTCAACGCTGACAGCAGTACCTACAATATCCTGATATCCACAGCAGCCACGCCCGCGCCCCTGATCAGTACGTGCCAGCTTGTGACCCGGCTTTGGCCCGCGGATAACTGCTAAACGGCAAAGATGGTGACATTAGGTACCGAGCATCGGGAAGTCGCCAGCGCTGTGTGCAATGTGCAACACCGCTACCCAAAGAGTAAGTGTCCAACGGACATGCAATTAAGACAGGAACAAGCCACGCGGTGCTCCCTATCAGGCAGTATGCTGCCAAGGCACGACAACAGCGCGTGGGATACGGCAGGGGTCACACGTACGGCACGCACGTTGATTGAATGTTACTACTTACTACTGCTCCCTGCTTGTCACCCACCCGTCAAGCAACCAACAACCGTACGGCCACACCAGTTCAACACGCATCCCTGTCAAACACGCGGTCTCTGCGCGCGACCCGACATACCAAACTTACTGGACTCCAACACAGGGTGCCCAGTGAATGTATGAATGTAGCCAATGCAGCTACGATGTCTACCACAACGTGGGCATACCCGCGCCTGCGCTAACACACGCACCAGCACCTACCACCTGGACCACCTGGACACTGTCGTACACGCAGCTAAACGGCCTTGTCCCTGGTCCCTGGTCTCTTGTCCGCCACAGCGCACACTGAATTAGGATACCACAAGCCATGATTAGTGCATCCCCAAACGGAGCGATACGCTGCCGAATTGTGCCCAAAATATACACGCACGTGCGTGGAGGCTGAGTGGCTCTTCCTCGCAAACCGTCAGGCACAGAGCTCCTGAGCAATAATGCCATGAAGTATAAAAGCGGACACACGGTCCACAGCAATTCCTGCCCTATACGTAGCCCAAGCAATAGCATGGCCCCAACGTGCCCATACGCAAGCACGGCGGAATAGCCGCCTGCGCACAGTGGCTTCACCTGCTAGCACACGGCATACCGACCGCGATCTTTTCCCGGTTTCCAACCCCAACCCGCATACCCATTCAGGCGCTGTGTGCCATAACCAAGACATTGTTGGCATCCGCTTTGCATTGCAAGACCCCTGCTGCACTAGCTCACACCTGCCTCCCATACTGAGCCGCACGGGACTCATGCACAACCAGAACACGCCTTCCGCCTCCCGCTGGAGCACGACGCGTGACCTCAATACCTGCTCGGTGCTCGTCAACAACGTCGCATGCAGCCATGCTAATAAATACCATACTCCGCCTACAGCTCAAACAGCCAGAGTCACAGCCCGACTTCACAACAGTAACAGCATATCTAAAGTAGCCCTCGGGCTTACAAACCGCCTCACATCCTATGGTACAGCTCAAAGGCGAGGGCCGGGTTGGAACCCATCAGCCTCATTATGCCCTCCGGGGCCTCCTTCGCCACCTCCTGCCTGTGCTCCACAAACCACGCCTTGAGGCCCTCCAGCAGCCCACCATAGCTAGCTCCCCGCTGCTCCGCCCACAGCAGCAGCCCCACCACGCTCTCTGTGCACACGCACGCCAGCAGCCGCTTCCCCACCTCCTCGCACAGCCCCGGCAGCAGCAGCCGGTCCGCCAGCTCACCAACGGATAGCAGCAGGGGCAGGGCGAGCTCCGCTGCCGCCGCCGGTAGCCCATCCGTGTACATGTAGCGCAGCACCACCCCAAACGCCTCCGGGTCCGCATCCGGAAGGCTCAGCTGCTGCGACCCCCCGTCCGCAAACCCGCCCTGCAGCCGCTGGTGGAAGTACTCGCTCCGTGCCACAAGCACGGTCCTGTGCGCCCGGAATACCTGTCCGCCTACCTCCACGGTCACGTCCGCCGTGCCGTCCGGCTGCCGGTCTAGCAGCCGACCCAGATCGAATGCCAGGGTGTGCGGTGGCGGGCCGGGGGCAGCTGCTGGCCCAGCATCCCCTGCTGCCCTGGCGCGCGGTGCTGCTGCATGGCAGGCATTGGGCGTGAGGCCCAAGTCCAGCACAAGCAGCTGCTGCCCCGCGTGGTTGCACAGGGCTAGGTAGCCGTTTGGCAGGATGGAGGGGCGGATCAGGCGGCCCTCAAGCCCCGAAATCAGCGTGGTTACGGTGCCGTCCGGGAGCACCTTGCGCACTGCGGTCCGGTCGCGCGGGTAATCCACGTCAAGCACGTACACACAGCCGCTGCCGTCCACCTCAAGGCCGGTGGTGCGGCTGAAGCGCGCTGCAGAGCCGCGGCCGTCCACCACGCCGCTACAGCCCTCCATGCCAGCCAGTAGCACCGGCTCTTCCATGCCGTCCGCCAGGGAGCGGCGGTACACGGCCTGGTTGGTCCGTAGCAGCAGCGTGCGCGAGCTGGGGTCGAATGCCACGCCGGTGCACAGCGGGCCGACGGTGATGCCGCAGGGAAGGGTGGATACTAACACCTGGGCGCTCTCGTACATATTGTGATGTGGCTGCTCTGGGGCCTGGGCTTGGTGCTGCTGGTCGGAGGAGGATGGGATGGTGTCGGGCTGCGTCGCGCGCCAGGCCGAGGGGAGTTGCACTTTGGAGACGCGGACGTCGTCCGCGACATAGAGGCATCCCTCGCCATCTGACGCTATGCCGACGAGGCTTTCGAAGCGGGCACGGCCACCCGGGCCGTCCTCCACGCCAGGTTCGTCTGCGTCCCCTGCAACTGTCTCCACCTCGCCGCCTTGGAGCCTGACTATAGCGTTGCCTGTCCCAGATATCGCATATATCGCGTTGGACCATGGGCACCAGCACGGCGCGTAGAAGCTGCCCTCGAAAGTTGACAGCCGGAAGGGCTCGCCAAGGAGAAGGCCGCCACGAGAGTCTGCGTTCCGTAGGGGAAGAAGTTCACCTGAAGCTGTAACAACAAGGGTTTCGGTTGGGCTGTCTGCCTCTCCTGCCGCTGATGGCCGCGTGAACAGCCCGTGGACCGCCTGCTGGATGTTGATCGCACAACAGGGTATACAGAAGTCTGACATTGTCCTAAACACACTGTTCATAGTCGTTGCTTGCAGCGCGACTTGTCTGAGGAGGCGTAGCTGTATGGCCGCTAGCGGCAGGAAATAAGGCAACTACATTCTACATTCACCAATTTGATACTGTAGCTGCAGTGTGTCTGTGGACATGCGAAGAGAGCAGGGGCAAAACCCTATGGCTATGCGGTGTCCGGTACGGTACGCGTCTTGTGACTCAGGCCCAGCAGGGTACCAGCAGGGTGGCACAGGTTGGTCTTTAACAGCAACTCCTGAGACGGGCCCTGGGACACACCATAAAACAACGTTTTGAGGAGCATAGAGTACCCGCAGAGTTGAGACTCAACAGCGCCAGCACGCCAAACAAGCTGGCAGCTAGCCCTAACTAACCCATGCCCAACGTCACGTGGCAGTGGCACCTCCCATGCTCCCAACAAGCTCCACAAGGCCACGCACATGGCAGCACCTGACAGGAACGAACGCAAAATCACGTTTGTAGTAGGAAAAGATATGTACAAAGTGCGCTGTCCTTGCAAACGTATGCATGAAACGGCCCCTAGGTCCGGCAGGGTCCAAGAGAGGCACGGGCCTGCATCACAGCGTCAGTTGATCACCGGTATGATCCAGGACAGACAAAACCTGCAATAGCCATAGCAGGAGGCAGCAAAGGCACGACAAAAGGTGCACAGACGCTGAGCTGCACCCGTCTGCTCCCAGTGTCCTTGGGCGCTGCTGCTGTGCCACACTACCGCATATCCGCACAGCAGCCGTCGTGCTGCATGAGCGCAGGTCCGTGGCAGCAAGTTACAGCAAGGGATCAAGAGGAGCAAGGTCCATGTGCCGAGACCAGGTGACAGGTGAAGTGCTACTACGATGGCACGTGCCTTTCCTGGCAACCAAGGTATCCTGAGGCCTGAGTTAAGCTTCGCATCTCAGCCACGGCAAGCCGAGACCCATCAGGGCCACGAGCGTCAGCCTCACGACCGCCGCACGGCCGCCGCCAGCTGCAAGGCGAGGCTGCGCCACGGCCGCTGATGTGTATAGGCCGAGACACATGGGGCCATTTGGCCATTTCTTACGGCTGCCCCACTGCCGATTACTGTGATGCCTGCCCCACTGCCGCCACCAGCTGTCTTGTCAGCTGCGCCACGGCCGCTGTGGTGTGGGGCTCCCAGTTGACGTCGCCGAAGAACACCACGGAGCCGCCGCCGCACCTAGGGGTAGGGCAAGCAAAACATGGGAGTGTGTATTAGCAGTGGCGGCCAAGAAAAACGCAACACGGCCGCTGTGGTGTGAGGCTCCCAAATGACGTCGCCGAGAAACGCAACGGCGCCGCCGTCGCACCTAGGTGTAGGGCAGCAAGGCACGGGGCATGTGTATTAGCAGTGGCCCGGCCACGGCGGGGACGTCGCCGCACCGGCGCCGCACCTCAAAGCACGTTACGGTGGCGAACACGTGTCGGGAGCCTGAGCGTGCATGGGTGGGCCATTGTTGGCCGGGAAGCGGAAACCTCTACGGTGGATTTGTGTCCTGCGCTGGCCTCCACAGCCCACCTGGCAGTCTCCATGGGGCATATACCCGCTTGTAAGGACGGCTTGCGCCCTTGCCATTGCCCGCACACCGTCCCTCGACCTTTCTACCGTCATTTCCAAGCCCTCGGCATGAAACCTACCAGCCTTTCCTCGACACCGCCACCTGGCAAACCACCGGCCGACCGGATCCCACTCCCTGTTTAGTATCCCCTGATCGCCCATCCACACGCCCCCAGACGAGTACGAACTGGTTCCCCCCATGCCCCACCTGGCCGCCGCCATTGCGCACATGCCCGGGTGCACGGGCACGCCCGCCATGGACGGCACGTGGCTGTACGACGTGGCGCCCTGTACGGCGCCGTACACCACGTGGTCGCGCGGCACGGCGGACAGCATGCAGGCCTTGGCGTTGTAGGTCTTGGGCAGCGCGCGGGACAGCGGGCCCAGCAGCGGGCAGGAGGCGTTGAGGCTGTGATCGGTCCTGGGGACGAGAGGGAACCGAAGAACGTGAACGTTACCAACTTTCACACGTTGTGTGTGGAAATTAGCGTTAGGCGTGCGGAGGTGGCGCGGGCACAACAGCAGGCAGGAGGCGTTCAGCGCGTGGTAGATCCTGGCTGGTCCTGGGGAGAGATGCGGGTAGCGAGACACACGTCCGTGAAGCCGAGCACTCGAGTCCTTGGTCATGATTTGCCGCTTGGATAAGCACGAAGCCACCTCCGTAAGCCACCTCCCTTCCTGTAGAAGTCATCGCCCACATACCGGTGCTGTATTACAGGACAGCACGAGCCCACCTCCTGTAATAGTCTCCCTCCATGGTCCAGGGCAGCCCGAAGAAGTCCCTCGCCACCGCCGCCGCCGCCCGCTCCCCGTGCAACACCACCGCGCCACCTGCCCGCACCCAGGCGGCCAGGGCCTCGCGCCACGGCCCGGGGCCCCAGGGGTGCGTGGGGCTGCGTGGCTTGAAGTCGTCCCCCGAGCCCAGACCCAGCACCACGCACGCCTGGAAGCCGCCATCACGCAGCTGCGCTGCCAGCCTCTCCTGTGGTATCACAGTTTAGCGGGATACTTTGTGGGATGGGTATACGAAAGATGGTGATTGAGCCCAGACACAGAACATGGCAGGCTTGGAAGCCGCCGCCCCGCAGCTGGATGCCATCTTCGCCTATGAGTCAAGCAGCACGTTTCAGGAGAGCAGGGCGGCGAAAGTACAATGGACGTTAGTACCCCAGCAGCCCCTCTTGTGTTTTACGGTACGCGTGCGTATTACAAAGGCACAGGACCTGGAGGAGAGTGCTATAGTGCAGTGCAGTGTTGGCAAGTACGCGGTAGTGTAGCAGTGCAGGGTGACCGGGCCATAAGCGGCATACTGTATGCCACCGCCCGCTGTTCGGACCCCACACCTTAACAAGCTGCTGTAACGCCCAGTAGCGTAGCAGCAGGTGGAGCAGGCGGGGTGTAACCACGGACAGGGCAGGGGACGGACAGTACGGGCTCCCGAACGCACCTGTGCCGCCGTACCGCCCCGCTTGTCGTACATTGCGATGGTCAGCTGTGCGCCCGCCTCCCGCAGCGCGCGGGCGGTCTCTGCCAGCATGGGGTCCTCGTCCTCGCCCGCCGGGCCGAACACGCCCAGCCCCGAAACCACCAGCACCTTGACAGGGGAGGTCCCCGAGCTGCCAAGGGAGGTCCCCGGCGCGCCGTCGCTGCCTGCCTCCTCGTCCTCTGGGGGCCATGACACGGCACGTGTCAGTCACGAGTATCGTCGCGTGAGTCAGTTGCGCTTGCCGCAGAAGTGCGGGTATGTTGGCGACCGCGCATATTTAGTGAGAAGGGGGGCTCGCACCGTGGAACCACCGCTGTACATACCGGTACCACGAGTGTTTGTCGCGATGCAGTGCGGGGACACAGTAGCATATCGACAAGCAGGTACTAGTAGAGGGCGAAGCATGCAACGAGTGAATGTACGGCACGTCTCACTGTCAATGTCAGGCTCCACCGCCACCTCCGTCTGCTCATCCGTCGTTTTCTGGTACAGGTAGCCTACTCGGCCATCCTCGGTGTGCGCGTGGACGGCAACCCTCCCCCGTGAACATGATGGACCAATGCGCACCGCACATGACCCCAGGTAGCCTGCATGACCCACCGCTGTGGTAGTCCGGCTGCCACCCCGTCTGTACATTAGTCGCTTTCCGCTACACCACTCTGGGATTCCCCGGTATGCGAGTGGGCCGCAAGCGCCCCTCAAGGTTATGGACAAGGAAATGAGTACATGACCCCAGGGGGCCTGCATGGCCCTACCAGCACAACTACGGAACAGCCCCCGTGCGCGCAGTACGACGGATGCATGTGTGCCACCCACCGCTGTAGTAGTCCGGCTCCACTGCCACTTCGTCCGCCACCCAGGCCAGGTTGTGGCGCGTGGCCTCGTCCTTTGCAAGGCGCTGCTCGGCGCAGAAGCCGCCCCCGACGTACAGCCCGCTGGTGGCCAGGCCTGCGGTGTGGGTAATATGAACGACAGGACAGAATCAATAGCATACACATAATACAAGACAGACTTTATGTAGATATATGTAGCACATTAAACTAATGCATAGGAGGACCAGAAGGCCAGGCCACAGGTCGGCGTGTGCGTACAGTTGTTGGCGTATGCCGGTGTGGCCGTGAGTTGGAGCATCTTCACCAAAACGTCTCTCCAGCCTTGTCGGCTGGTGTGTATAGGCACAGCGGACATGACTGGAATTTGCCACGCTCAAACCCCCCACCCAGCTACCGCGTCCCGGGGTATGCTTTGACCTTGGAGAACTGCAATCCATGTGCACCTCGGACCTCACCTGCCCCCTCCAGCAGCCTCCCCACCGGCTCCGCCATGGCCCCCTCGCCGCTGGGGTCTCCCGGGATCCACACGGCGTACGGCCGGCGGGGCGACCCACGGGTCATGTTGAGCGTGGGTACGTCAGCACACGGCTCCAGTACGGCACGCAGTACAAACAGCGCCAGGTACGGCGCGTCCAGGAGCTTGGTGGGCGGGATAATCTGTTTTTTGGGCGTGGAGGCGGGAAAGCGGGCAGGGGGCCGAGGGAATCAACAGGTGTGTCGTATGCATATCGCGCGTACCTTCAGGTTTGGTAATTCAGGGTTGACGTGCGGCAGTCCTACTTGTGAGGAGGGGATATGGTGCGTGTACTTTACATGTATCACGTTGATTGCAGCAACCACGCTCCCTTCCTCCCCACCCCATCAAAAGGACCGACGCGTGAACCCAGCTCCCCTTCCTAGTTCGCACCAACCTTCACAGCGCGTGGCTACAGGTCTAAGACTCCCCCACCTCGAACCGCAGCAGGGTATGGCTGCGGGCCTCCAGCGCCAGCAGCAGACGCTCCCGGGGACGCAGCGCGGCGGCCATCTCCCTGGCGTGCACGGGAGCCACGAACATGTAACAGTGTGTTGCTGGTGCAATGCAGTATCTTACGATCTGGTACACCCCAGGGTACGGTACACAGCTCCTCAGCTGCTCAGGAGGGCTCACACCGTGCTATCCACACCCACCTGTGCATGTGAGCTATCTCCGGGTCCCCCTGCTGCAGCTCATCGGCCCACACAGCCTGACGTGTGTATTAACTGTTAGCCCACACCCTGCTACCCGTGCCCATGCACCCACCTGTGCATGTTGGCCATCTCCGGGTCCCCCTGCTCCTGCAGCTCGTCGGCCCAAATGCCCAACCGCACCCGTCCCATCTGCAGGCAAACGGACACACGTATGCGCAGTCAAATTTTAACAAAGGTGCAATCTTTGGGCTAATGTTACGCAGGCACACAGGCACAAAGGCACACATGCGCACAGGCATGCAGGCGCACAGGCAGGCACGCAAACGCGGGGCCGCAGCTCAGCTGCCAGGAAGGAACCCTAGAGGGACCCCAGGGGCCGTAGCTATGCATAACCCCCGTGGGGCGTCCTCAACCAGATAGGTGATTACAGCACGCGGAGGTGGCAGCAGTCGGCAGCTGGCAGCCGCCTCCTTGCCGTACAGAGTGGCAGGTCCGAAGGCCTACCATTCTGCCCAACTACCCGATCACCCTGGTTCCCATCGACAGACACACTGCCATTAAACCCTTTTTATGGCCATGTGCTCTGCATGTGCTCTGCAGAAGCACGCTGTCGACACTCGTAGCACGGGGAGCCCCCTAGCCAGTCCATGGGGGAGAAGGCTTGCTCGTGCAATTTAAAACAACGACGTATGCCGTTACACCGCCCAAGCGCGGCGAACGCTTATCGCACGGAGAATCGTATGGCCAGTCCATGAATGACACGGCGTGACCGAGGCATGAGCCATGCGGCAATGGCGCATGGATGGCTGTTGAGTAAAAGCCCTGCATGTTGGTGCGCTGTCAGTACTGCGGCGTCCAGATGCAAGCGTGCAGCAAGCTCCTTGTGCGGCGTGTACGACTACCGGTACGGCAGCGGCACGATGCCCTGACGGACCCAGGCCCCACCAGCTTGATCTGCACGATGTACCGCCGCTCTGGGTCGGCCGGGGGCAGGGCTTTCGCGCGGGCCAGCAGCTTGCACGCCGCCTTGTGGCCCCGCTCCTTCCATCCCTTGACCTGGCACTGCAAGGATGAGATGGGAGCATCCGAGCAAGCGGCATCATTGTGATGTTGCACTAGTCTGTCCAGGGTGGTCAGGATTTAGCATGATGTTGTCTTGCGTCGCATACACGAGCCCACATGGTACCTCAAACCAACTGCATTTAACCCCCCAGCGCCCGACAGCTGCCCCCAGTGGCTGCCCCCGCTGACCCCAGTACACACGAAGGCTTTCTGCAGGCACGCCCTCCAAGCACCGTTTACATATCTGTCGCAACCCTCCTCGATGATGTGCTACTTTGCGTTCGAACCCACCTCCTTGTCGCAGTAAGCGGAACACCGGCATGCGCCACACCACAGCGCCTCGCCAGGCTCAATCCCGACACCGCATCCGCCGCAGGTTGGCATGTCCTCTTTTGCATCTTCAGGCGATGCGCCGGTGCTCTTCGATGCGTTTCCATTTGCAAAGCGAGCATGAAAGGCGTCGATGCGCTCCCGATCGCGAGACACCAAGCGGTTGCTTAGGGCTTCAGCGCTCATGTCTATACTTCGTTCAGTAAGATGGCAAAAAGAAAAGATCACGCGTTGCCCCTGCCTCTCCTGCCAAGTTCGGTGATCTGGGCAGTGGGCACGGCTCGCTGGGTTGGATGGCGGGCAATTGTGCAGCGGTGCAACGCTGGCTCAGTGGGGCATGCGGCACATGCAGGTAATCAATGATGCAAGAACGACAGCAGGGTGCATAGACGTGCGTGTGTGGCACCCAGGCTCACACTGTCGTACAGTAGTAGTACATTTATTGGGCACCTGGGTACCAGCCAGAACCCAGGTCGCCAGTGCGTGTGTACTGTGTAGTAGCCGGCTGCAACCATCTGGGTACAGGTGCAACCGAACGCTGTTTCGAAGCGCTGGGGTCGCTTGGCATGGCTGGCTTCAACGAGGAAATGGGCTGAGGGCAAAGGCACGAGTGCACTTGGTGCCTTCGACTTGGTGCTAGAGCGGTGCGGGCACGGGGCTGGCACGCACGGCAAAGTCCTTCGGCGCGCTCCCCTCGTGTGCATTTCCCTGATGCAGGCCAACAGTACTGTATGTTCACCGCCAGCACACGAGGCAGCGAAGTACAGCAAGTACGCAAGCATTTTGTCCCTTCCTTTTCACCAACGTGGGCCTGTACTGCTGGCCAGGGGAGGCATCATGCCGTACAGGGGGGTGTCCTCATGCCCCATGTGGCCCGCGCTTAGCCCTCGCTTACCTGCCACACTGAGTGTTGCGGTAACGGCGCTGCTCAGCTGACACTGAGGAACGAAGGAAACATGATGCGTTGGTGCTGTACTTACCCAACCGCAACCCCCACGTGGCCAACAACTCACGACATTGACACCCACCTGACCCAGCTCAGCAGCAGCCATATACCAGCGCATCACGAAGTACAAGCACTTGTTCGGGCACAGACTCGGATTACATGCATAAGCTCGATTGGGGCAGCCTAGTGGGCAGGCTAGTGAACTCGCTGTGAACTGAACCTTCAGTCCCTTGTCGACATGTCAGAGCTGCAAGTCCCGAAATGCTCATGCTACGTGCAGCACGAGGTCAACGCAGTTTTTACGCGCCCGAGCCTTGGTCCGAACCGCGCGACCGAGAGTTTCGTCGTCACAGCGGCCGGGGAGCTTGTGCCGTTAGAAGGAGCTAGCGAAAGACGTGGACTGCTTATTGGCTCCGCATTTGTGCCAACCTTCATACCTCAGCCGGGAGCCGCGCCTCCTTCAGCGCCGGTGTACCTCTACGCACCATGCTACGACCCCTTCAGCAATTCAGTCTTCGCTGTCCCTGGCCACGCCGTTGTGCGCCTCACCGCAGACAACTATCTGCGCACCATAGCTGGCAGCTTGCAGGTGGGGATAACTGCCGTTTGTGGCAAGAGGTGACTGGGGTAGTGCAGCGGTTTGCGTAGCCCTGGCACGTGACAGGTGGTGGGGTGCCCGCAGAGGAAGGGGTGCAAGGCTGAGTTGCATGCGTCCATTTCGTCACGTGCCGCAACAATTACAGTGCAAGTGCCCCGAGCCATTTGTGCAGAGCGGGTATCGCCGCACAGGGTCACAGCCGTTCCCGGGCTTTCGCTTGGCTGTGCTGTTCACTAGCGCCGCTGCGCAATTACACTCACTCCAACCACAATGCCAAACAAGCCACGTGCACAATGCCCATCCATGCTATGCATCTGCAGGAGATGGGTCAGATGGGCGGCCCTGGCAGCTGCGCCCGCTTCGTGATACCCATCAGTACGGCATCCGACGGCCAGGGAGGATTGTACGTTGTCGACCACAAGCGAGTCTGGAAGCTGCAGCTGCCGGAGTCCTGGCGGGCAGTCGGTTCCAATGGCAGAGAGCCCACTCGCACTAGCAGCAACAAGGGAGGGGCCAGCAATACCGGCAGGGTAGCAGCCGCTGGGGCAGCTTGCATTGGTGGCGGTGGCGGCGGCGGCGGCTGTGATCGCGATGCGGCAGCAGCGGCCGCAGGCGGGGTCTGCAGCAGCAGCACACACTTGCCACGGTCGGCAGAGGGGCAGGCGGTAATGCCCGAGAGCACCGCGCAGGGGCAGGTGTTGGAGCAAGGGCAGGGCCAGGGTGTGCAGCAGGAGGAGGTGCAGGTGCGGCCGCTCGACTGCGGACCGGTTCTCAGTAGCGAGGCAACGGCCGTGGCTTACGACCCTTCCACTCGGACGCTGCTGCTGTCGACAGACACGGCCATCTATCGACGGTCTCTGGCGGAGGGCCCTCCGCTGTGCGTGACCTCGTCCTGCTCCGCAGCCACCTCCACCGCCTCGCCACTGCCGCCACAGCAGCAGCAGCAGCAGCAGCAGCCCACCGGTCCCTGGGCCATCGCACAGCCTGATGCACCTCCAATAGGCGCACCGGGACCACCGGCAGCAGCAGCGGCTGCCGCGGAGGCAGCAGCGGCAGCAGCAGCAGGAGCGAGTGGTGGCGCACCCGCACAAACGATACACCCCATACTCCACACAGCAAACAGCACGACACAAGCCACCTTGGAGCTGCTGGCGGGACGGCAGGACGTGTCCGGCCACGCCGACGGCCGCGGCCCGCATGCACGCTTCCGCGGCATCCTGGGCCTGGTCGTTGACGGTTGCGGTTGCGCCTACGTAACCGACTACAACGAGGCGGCCAACAGTACGGCAGTACGGTGGGTGGCGCCGGACGGTACGGTGGTGACCCTGGTGTCGCACCTGGAGGGCATATGGGGCTACCCCGCCATTTTGCCCAACGGGTACCTGGCCTTGTGCTCCAGGGGAGGATCCCAACTGATGGTGCTGGATCTGGGCCTCACACCCAACGCCTGCGATGCAGCAGCTGCAGCAACAGCAGCTGCTTCCTCCCCTGCACCGCACACCCTGGCGTCCGACTTGGGTGAATTGCTGGACCGGCAGCCGGACGGCACGGCGAACGTGACGGTGGAGGTGGGCGGGCAGGCGTTCGCTGCTCACCGGGGCGTCCTGGCGGCGCGCAGCCCCTACTTCCGGCAGCGGCTGGACCCCGGGGCTGGGTTTGCGGACGGCGGGGCGCAGCGGCTGAGCCTGCCAGACGCGGATCCAGCCGCATTCGGTGTAGTGCTGCGCTACATGTACACGGACAGCGTGGGGGCGATCGCCGAAGGCCTGCTGCAGCACGTGGGGGAGCTGGCGGACCGGCTGCTGCTGCCGGGGCTGTGCGAGGAGGTGGGGACGCAGCTGCTTGCGGGTGTCAGCGAGGACAACGTGGTGAGCTTGTTGCTGTGGGCGGATCAGCGGAGCGGCAGCTTCGGTGCACTGCTGGCGGGGCTCAAAGAGTGGTTCGTGGTGCGCAAGGATGCTGTTGCGGGCCGGGATCTGACCAGCATCCGGAGGCTTATGGTAGAGAGCCCCGACCTTGCCGTTGAGCTGTACCACAGCCCAAGGCAGGAGCACCTAGCAGGGCATAAGCGTCCGCGGGTGGGTTGAACGGCTGGGCCTGGGGACCAGGGCGGCGGTTGGGTGACCGTTAGGGTTGTTGTACTTCCGGGGCGTATTTACATTGCCGGTTGGCACCCGAACCCGTTGCGATATCCGGCTTGCATTAGACAGCTGGGCGTGAGGACTGCGGCGCGGTTGGGTGGCCGTTAGGGTCGTTGTAGTAGCGGTGTAATGCGGCGTGATGAGGGTGGCAGCCGAATGGGCGTTGTGAACTAAAGGCCATGGGCTAGTATACGGGACCTGGGCAAACCCCATAAACGCATGCAGGACTGCGGCACACAGAACTACAGGCGCGGCTGGTGTAACATGCCCTGTGATGTGGGACGTTTGTTCGGGAATGCAGTTTTGCTGTCAAGTTGTTACAGAGAGCAAGCGAGCAACATGAGTCCGGAATGGGCGGGTGGAAGCCCGACCCCCCTGACTTGTTTTGTGTTGCATCCCACCCAGAGCATGCACTGCTTGGGGTTCGTTGTCTAGGTAGGTTTACCTTGTACTGCAGTGGGCTGTTACTACTAACAAGAGATTGCGGGTTGCCCGGATGCCCCGTGGGTTGCCCGGATGTGTAGTGGTTGGGTGCAGGGTCTTGGTAGTCATGCACGTGGGCACATTGGCGCACCTCAGTTCCGCGTGCGTCAGTACGACCCTGGCCAGATCTGTTGCCGTAACGCACGAGCTCCCAGCAGCAACAAACCGCACTTCCTCTACGGCCCATACTGCTTGTGCGTGTTGGCAACCGCTGCGTACAGGTAGTTGCGTACGGTTATACATGTTGCAACCGTCGGTATGTAGGTAGGTATGCGCTTGGAAAGCCAGCACAGGCGAACGCAAAGTTACTGCCCGCAGGAGTGCTGCGCCTATGCGCTGTCCGTGTTTGCAACAACAACATGCGCACGCTGCGCGCGCCAGCATGCGTGTCCCCATGCAGTGGCGGGTAGTGGCTACAAGGGGAGGCACGGGTTGCCAAGATGGGTCACCAGTTCAATGGTTCAGATCAAGGGCACACGTATGTGCCGTACAAGCTCAAGACGTGCTACGGTGTAGTAGGTCTGGCCCGAGGTGTGGACGTGTGGTGCGGTGGTGAAGGACAATGTAGGCAACGCTGCTGTGTTACGTCGAAGGTATGGCATGCTTTCAGCTGTAAGGATTCATGCACGGCCACGGCTCCCAACTCAGTTCGTCGGGTGTCCTTGTACGGCACTACCAGGCACTACTTAGGCATCTACTACACCCACACGGCCAATGGCGGCCCCGAAACACAAGGCAAAGAGTCGCTTACAGCAGGCAGTGCTGAGAGCACCCACGAGCAAGGCCAGCAGGCACGGGCTCGCATGTGTGTGGCCTTAGCAGGCAGGGGGTCGCGTCTGTGACCTGAGCAGGCACCAGGCAAGCAGTAGTGCTGTACGGTGTCCACCGCTGTGCCAGCTTGGGAAGCTGATGCACAAAACGGTGAGTGCGAACACTCAGCACACCCGGCCAGAGGAGCACCCCCGCCCTCGCCCAATTCCCAGACACGCCCTGCCATCCAACGCGCTTGACGACTCCCTCTCGACCCAGGTCCGGGCCACACTGGCGCACACCCAGTCTTTCACAGATTTGGGGGGCGCATTGCATAACACTAGGTAAGAGTTGCGCAAGGTCCGCCTGCCTCATGCACCACCACCAGCACCATGACCGTCTGCCCACGCCTGCGCCCCATGCACCACCACCACCACCACCAGCACCATGACCGTCTGCCCACGCCTGCGCCCCATGCACCACCACCACCACCACCAGCACCATGACCGTCTGCCCACGCCTGCGCCCCATGCACCACCACCACCACCACCAGCACCATGACCGTCTGCCCACGCCTGCGCCCCATGCACCACCACCACCACCAGCACCAACCATGACCGTCAGTCACGCCTGCGCCCCATGCACCCTACATCACTCCTCCACCTCCCCGCCCTCCTCCCCGCTAACCCCTCCCCCCGGCAGCAGCCCCTCCAGATACTCCTCCAGCTCCTCCCACCCCTCATCGTCATTCACCATGTCCAGTGCCGCCTTCACTGCCCGCTCATCCGCCCTAGCCCCCTGCTCAACGACCCACCGCACCACCGGTAGCTTGCCAACTTCGCACACCACGATCTCCAACACCCGCCGCCCCCACCGCACCCCCAGCCGCCTCAAACAAGCCAGCGTGCCCGCGTCCCCGTTCTCCCCCGCCACTACGTAAGCCCTGACCCGTGGGTCATATTCCCAGATTGCCATTTCGTCCTCCTCCTCCTCCTCCTCCTCCTCCTCCTCCTCCAGCACCCCCGCGGCCCCAGCCACCTGCCCCACCGCCCATTCCAGCACCGCCTCGCAGCCGCCCGCAGCTGCAGCAGCCACCACCTCCCAACCCACAGGACACCCACACTCCTGCTGCAGGAACAACACCAGGGGCAGGTAGCCCCGCCGCGCCGCGGCCTCCATCAACTCCCCACCGTCAATGTCCACACCACCACCGCCATCAGCACCACCGCCACCGCCACCGCCACCGCCGCCATCGTTACCACCCGCCTCCTCCTCGCCGCCTTCGTTGCTGTCCTGCCTCCTGCGAGCCGGCCGGCAACCGGCCGCCACCAGCAACCGCACCGCCTCCAACAGCTCCGCATTCAGGTCGCGGGGCACGCCGGCTCCACAACGCTCTCCACTGCTACTGATGACCAGCCCAGGCGTACGGCTTGACGGCGCCACCCACGCCAAACGCCTAGCACGCTCCGGCGCCGCCGCATCCGCCGGCCAGTCGCCAATCACGTACCTGAGCGTGTTCGCACTCCACGCGCAGTGTCCTCCTGCCGCCAGCCACCGTACCATGGTGAGGTCTCCCCTGCGCGCCGCTGTCGCGTACGCCTGGTGACACGTGGCACAGCCACGTGCCGTCAGCCACGTGGCAAGCGGCACGGACCCCGACCCAGCAGCTGCCAGGAACGCCGACGCGTCCAGGCTCACACCCTGCTGCTCGTGCAGGTAAGCCACGGCCTCCAGGTTGCCGACTGCCGCTGCCTGCTGGCTAGATAAGCCGCAGCTCTTGATTCCGTGTGCGTGCACCCATTGAAGCTTTATTACCGCGTCCGCTCCGCCCAGAAGGCTGCCAGCCGCCGCACCCGCAACCTCGGCGCACGCGGAGGACACGTCAGGCGAGGGCAGCTTGCAGCCCGCTTCGCGCACCAGCCACTCGCTAATACACAGGTCCGCGTGGCGTAGGGAGCCGACCAGCGGCTCGTGGTTGCCGAAGGGGCAGCCGCGGCGCCTTCGCCACTCCAGCCTCGCCAGGTCGCCGGATCGAGCTGCTGCGACCGCGGTCTCAACTCGCAGCTGCAGCCTGTCCCCACCGGTCTCCAGGATCCAGGCCATCTTATCAAGTGCGAGGGAGGTCTTTCCGCTGCTGCCACTGCTATTACTGCTGCTGACATCCCCATGCGCCTGCTGGCCCTGCTGGTCCGATGCCAGATGCTCCTGGGATGCCCCACCGTCGGGCTGCGAGGCTGCGGCCGCCTCCAGCACCACAATGCTCATTTCCAGATCCAGGTGCACACCCTTGAGCACCTCCCATGCAGCCTGCAAGTCCGCCAGGCTGCAGCCTGCGTTGCGCGCAACGCACGACAGCGTGTTAACCGGATGCAGGGGCACCCCGCGGTCCGCCAGCCACCGCAGAACGTTTGCCACGTGGCCGGCGCTTGCAGCGGCTGGTGCAGGCATGACCGGGTACTCGTCCGCGGTGAGGAGCTGCGAAAAGATGCTAGGCTGTAGCAGCCGCCAGGCGAGTTCGAGGTTGAATTTGGAGCCGCTGGCAGCTGCAAGCTCGAGAGACGCGAGCTTGCGGGCAAAGGGCAGCTGCCTAAAGCAGTCCGCGGCGGTGGCTTCGCAGGACGGGTGGTACGCGTGGGGAGGATGTGGAAGGCTGATGTAGGCGGTGAGGTGGTGAGGCTTGGACAAGTGGCGGGCGGCGTCGCGGCACGTGAGGCGGCCGTTAAGGGGGAGGTCGTTTGGAGGCAGGTGGGACAGGACGCGGAGGAAGAGCTCGGTAGGGAGCAGCTGCTCGGTGGGGTCAGGGTGGGCAGCGGCGTGGTGGCAGTTGCTGGGCGAAGCAGCAGCGTGCTGGTCATGTTGCTGCATTCTTGTGGCTGCGTTGTTGAGGCTGCGGTCCGAGGGAGGGGTGCGGGGAAGGGGGAACCCACTACACTCGCACTTGTGTCAAGGGAGAGTCGTCAGCCCAATCCCGGCTGCCGCAAACTATCCCGTCTCGTAGGACTCCGCGCGCAGGAGCTGTGAACAGGCATTTTTTGGCATCTTCATTCAATGCAATGCCACTGGGTGTACGTTTGTTGTTGCCGCGCGACCTGACATGGTCCCGGAGCAGGACTGAGACAAAGCCTCCTAGCCTCCTAGGCTTTCTAGGCTTTCACCTGTACGCTGTAACCCGGGACAGCTACATTTGCAGCAAGGATGGGCACTATGAGCAGCATAGGCAGCACGCTACGCAACTAGTTCCGAACGTAATGCTGCTGCGCGTAACTCCAAAGCTATTGGCTTTGGCGATTCTAGGTCTCTACTATCTCTTTACACAAGTTTCATCTGAGTTTGCATGGTCGGACTTCGTTGTAGCCCTAGCGAGCTCAAGCGACCGGTTGGCTCTCGCCCAGGGCACGCGGAGCTTCAGACGAGGCATCCGCACCTTCATTACCACAAGCAACCAGACAGAGGTGGACGCTTTGAACCTGGTCCTCGGCAAATACAACGAAACATATGCATACTTCCCTGTGAGTCCTGAGGACGGGATGGGGGGTTGGGGACGGGCGTGGGGTAGGGAGCAAGGACTTCGGTGAAGGGGTACGGCTGACGCTTGTGACGCCTCGCAGCCTGCCTTGAAGTGTTAACGTATCCGTTGCCTCATGGATGTCCTGGCGTAGAGGATTTTGGGTGATGGCGTCGTTCACGGTTCCTAGGGTCCTGCACATGGTGAGGAAGGGGCGATGTTGCGCTTGCGCGTGGTTGACGGGGTGTGGTGGCTTGCACGTAGGTGCCCCTTGGCACACCGCATTACCCCCAGCACACCGACCTCCTATTCCTCCTGCTCGCCACGAATACCACGCAAGGGTGCCCCAATAGCGATTGCGCGTGCCAGCCTTGCCGTAAGCCCCGCCCCTGACCTCACACCTAACCCTGTGGGTTGGCCCGTAGGACGAGGCCACACCCGCCGACCCCGCTGCTGCCGCCTCCCGCCGCCCCGGCGACCTCCGAGCCGCCCTGACCCCCTTCGCCGCCCACCAACACTTCGCCTCCACCTTCAAGGGCTACAAATGGATGCTGTACGGCGATGACGACACCCTGTTCTTCATGCACGGCGTACGGCAGCTGCTGTCCAAGTTTGACCACAGGGTGCCGCTCGCGTTGACCGACAACATCTGGCACGCCGACGGCCACCCGCACCTCTCCGCCTTACGCTGCCTGCCTTGCGGCTACAACGACAGCAGCTTACCCACAGCCCAGACCTCCCAGCCCTACACCCCGCGGCCGGCATGCCCCCACTGCACCCCCCACCACGCATGTCCACCAGCGCTAACCTCCCCGCAGTCAGGCTCGCAACCCGAGTGTACCTTTTCCGGTCTCGGAGCGCATGGGGGTGCCGGCATCATCTTCAGCTCTGCGCTGTTGGACCAGCTAACCGCCAACGGTCGGGTGTTTGACTGCCTGAAGCGGGTCAAAGGCTGCAGCGGCGGGGACTGCCTGGTAAGTGCGTGCCTGTGGGAGGCAGGGCTCTGGTACACGGACCCGGGGCACAGCCTGGGGCACCAGCACCCGCTAAGACACGTGCTTTTTGACAACGCGGAGCGAAGGAAGCTGGTTAAGGCACCTATGGATGCGCTGGTCAAGGGCACCTGCGATGACGAGTGTAAGGACCTGGTACGGCACGCCGTAAGCTACCATGTACGGGCGTCGTCATACAGCAGCCATGCCAAGGCGGTTGGGTTCATGCACACGTTAGTGGAGAGCCATGCGGCAGGTGTGGGGTTTTTGAATTTGCTGGAGGATAACGCGTCAACGGGTGAGGCGGGAGGGGCTGGCTTGGCAGCAGGGCGGGAGCTCTAGGCCGAGGATGCCACGACAAGTTGCGGCGCAGGATGATGGGAAAGGACGGGTGGCGCTGATGCTGCTGAGTGAATATAGCAAGCGGAGCATGTGTGGCGTGGACGTACGGCAGATGTTGGAAGCTTGCAAGGTGTTCCCACATCAGGGCATTGTATTTGTGGTACTGTGCTTGAACAAGCGCGGCTTTTTGTGGATGCGCGTGTGTTGCAGGTTTGGGGCGCAGGCATGAGGGGCATGAGCGGGAGGAGCTGCAGCTGTGTACCCTACCGGCATGGCAGCATTGCATGAAAAGGTATTTGGCGCCCAAAGTATGTGATTACCGTACGGTATCCGAGTGCGAGCTGTGAGGCCTGTAGTAATCGATGATTGGGCAGTGGGCTTTGCGTTGAGCGAGACTGAATGTCTTGGTGGGCCAACCGTGCCGTATCATGGTTGGTCCTTACCTTGCTGCTTACAGGGCCACGAAATGCAAGACGATGCTATGTCCTGATAGGTGCTTTCAACAGTAAGGAACTTGCGGCTTGACACCATCTGGTACTGCGTAACTGCCAAACGGCACACCTGCACGGGGAATGAATGGGAGCCGCGGAGTCCTGGCTGCAAACGTACGGAGGGGGCTGCATCACCCCACCCTGCAGCTCATAACGTGGCTCAGCATTGACAGTGGGGAAACATCCGCTGGCTTCCCTCTGGGCGCACTGAACCTGACTGAACCCTAACATGACATGCAGCAAAAACTCATAATAAGAGCGGCAGCTGTTCAAGCGGTCAGCGCACAGCGGCAACCCAAGCAGTTCAAACAACCCTTGGCGATGACACGTAGCCAGATACCCCATGGCGCTCTTCCCCCGTTATTTGCATCCTAAAGGCCTCCTAGGCCAAAGTATTGCTGCCTGACCAACAGCCGTGTCAAATGGGGCTTGAGAGTGTGCACCCTGAACACAGACCGTGACAGCAGGGCCCATGCGCACATCCAAGGCGTCAAGACAGCGACATCCAGGCAAACAGTCGCCTTCAGCCTGTGTTCCACTGCCATGACACTTGCCACCATTATGCTCTTGCCCCACTGTTCCATAAGCAAGGGCTGGTGCCAGGGCGTACATGCTGTTACACCCGCTGAATCATTGCCTGTTTGTGGCCCTGCTGGCGCATTACGCAAGTTACCGGTACTCCATGGCCTCACCCGCTCACCGACAAACTACAGTTGCACAAACGGGGTACCGTCCCGGTTGTTCCTTGCCCCATGTTGGTCCACTATGCAACTACACTGAGCAGTAAACATGCGTTCATAATCCAGCCGCGAGAGAGTACCTCCATGCGCCTCGACCACCTCCCGCCTAGACCTCCCGTTAGAACGAGTTCCTCCTGCTCAGGCGCCCCGACGTGGTGCAGGGAAGCACAAAGCGCATTGCCTCCTTGCGCACGGCACCACACGGCAGCAGCGACACCAGCCACTCCCTGACCTCCGTGCTCTTGGCGCCCTCCAGCGCCCGCCGCACCCCCTTCGGGCCCGCCGGCGCCCCCTGCTCCACCATCCACTGCAAGCCGCTCAAGAAGCAGCCCTTCGCCACCGCCTGGAACAGAGACGTGCGGCCCCACACCATGCCCAGGCTAGTCAGGTAAGCGGCGGTGGCCAGGTCGCCGCTCACCAGCGCCCCGTGGCAGGACAGCCACGCCACGCTTCTGGCGGGTTCGGTGTAGCGTCGCCGGCCCGAAGACTCCCCCGGCTGACTCAGCCACCGCATCGCGTCCACGCACCCACTGCTTGCAGCTTCGCCCATATAGACGTCATGCGCGTAGGGAGCCAGCGGGTGCTCGAGGATGGTCCTCAGCAGTTGTGCGTTGCCGCGGCTGGCAGCAGCGTTCACCGCGAAAAGGACTTCTGTCTTTATCGCATCGCCTGCCTTGCCTGCGGCGCCCCCCGCTGCCTTTGCCACCTCAAGCAGCATGCCAACCGCAGCAGCCAGCCCAGCGTCGTCCGCTGACGTTTGGTCGGGCCACAGGTACAGCACGCCCTGGAGGGCTGCCTCTGGCGAAGTGTTGAGCTGCGCCTCATCTAGTAGCCACCTCACCATCTCCACGTTACCGCGGGCGGCAAAGCACAAATCGTAGTTTGCGGGACACCCGTGGTGCCGCAGCAAGGCGGCAGCTTCAATGCTGCCCGATTCCACCGCTGCGTAGAAGAGGCCCCCGTCTGTCGGGTCACTGAAATCGACCGGCCGTTCCTCGAGGAAGCGCAGCACACCCACGTGCCCTTTCCTAGCTGCGCACCGCGCGGCTAGGTTCCAAGCGGCCGAGGTGAGAGGCAGTCCCCGGCGCTCCAGCCACAGCAGCTTGGCGACGTTTCCGCTGGCGGCGGCTGCCTCTGCACCCTCCTCGGCCCCAGGCAGGGCGCAAGCGGCCTCGTCAACCAGCCACTCCACCACGCCCAGGTCCGAGTGCTGCAGGGCGGCTGTAACGATGCCGCCTTTCCCAGGCCCCACCCGCACCCAGGGGAACTCTCGCAGCAGCCACTGCACGCGGTCCAGCTGCCCCGAGCGCAGGGCTGCCGCAACGGTTGCGGCGCGCACGAGGCTGCAGCCACCGCCCGCCCACAGCACCCACTCCAGTTTAGCGCTGCCCTCTGGGAACTTGCAGGCCGCTGCTGCGTCCAGCAGCTGCTCCCACATGGAGCCCCCTTGCTCCCCAACGCCGTCAGCGCGGGTGGTGCGGCCCGGCTGCTGCCTTGCCCCCCCTTCCCCCGGAGAATCCAATGCCTCACGCACCAGACCCCATGCCTCCTGCAGCGCCGCCAGGTCGCAGTGCCCCGCCACCGCCGCCAGGGCCTTGACGGGGTCCACCAGCCCAGGGCAGTGCGCCAGCAGCCAAGGAAGCAGGTGCGGGTGGCCCGCCCTTGCAGCTGCAACACCCGGATCACCGACGTCCCTCACGTCCTTGGGGGGCCCTACGCGAAGCATCTCCGGGCACACGCGGGGCCGCATCACGGTCCACACCAGCTCCAGGTTAGCTTGGCTGCCGCTGGCTGCAGCGGTGCTGAACAGGTTCAGCTGGCGCCGGAAGGACAGCGCCGACACGCCCTGCTGTGCTTTGGCGAGGGCTAGGTCAAAAGCTTGGGAAGAGGGAGGCAGCGGCTCGCTGAGGAGCAGGGTGCACTGCTGCGGCTGGGTGCACTGCTGTGCGGCGTCCTTGCACGCCAGACGGCCCGCGTAGGCGAGCGTGTGGGGCGGGCGAGCGGACAACACCCGCAGCATGAGCTCTGGAGACAGGGCGCGCCAGATTTCATCACATGCACCATCGTGGTCCATCTTCTGCAGAGGACGGACGAGGCCTGCGAAAAAAGGTAGCGAGGAGGAGGGAGTTGCGCTTGAACATGTGCTGGAGGCAGCATGTGGAAGCAGCACGCGCTGGAAGCAGCGCGCGCAACGTAGGATTCTAGAAATATGAGCACTACGGTCTGCGCCCTCAATCGGTAGGAGCCGTTTTGAAACTGACCGCTGTCGCAGTGTCTGGGCGTTGCAGAGCCGCCTGTTCCGGAACACGGGTACAAGACCATTCCATCATACCTGCCTTTGCAAAAGAATGAGAAGCAGGTGTTGAAGGAGGATGTGCCGCCTATCGGCCGCTGTGCAGCTCCAATCCTGGGCCGCGATCGTCTCCAAGTCTATTGCGCGGACCGTGCGCAGGGTCTGGAATGTTTATACTATTGAGTCATAACATCGTGCGTAGCTAGGGTCTTTCGTAGCCAGGGCGAGACAGCAGGGCACGGCAGAAAAGAGAGCGAATTTGAAGACGTGTTAAGCTGACAGCTGCAGCCCGGTACTTGGACGTTGCGCAAAGCGTTCCATTGCCAACAGGTGCTGGAAATATGCTGGAAACGCCGTACATGGTCTTACTAGTGGTAGACCTGCTTCAATGTGTCACGGCCATGTCGCAGGGGATGGGCTGTGGCCTTGGCTCCGGCAACGCCCCTGCTCCTGGCTCGAGTCTGCCGGCCCACCCTCGCTGCGTCCGTGGATTTGTAACACTGCAAAGCTACTTGGGTCAGAAACGTGCAGGCGCACACTGTTAAGTGCCAGCAGATACCAGAGCCTCCAGGCGATAGGGAGCACCGGTATGGCAGGGTATGGGACGTCTCCCCTGTCCCGTGGACGTCTCCCCTGCTCACGTCTGGTGGTCCGCACAAGCGGTTTAATGGAACCCCGCAGCTGTGCTCCAGATAACTATGCCTGGAAAACGTCTACGTCGCCAGCCTGCTGATGCCTGCAGCGCGCACGTCCTTCTCTCCAACCGGCACGGTGGCGCACCTCCATGGGAGCCGCCAGGCGCCCTTTTTTTTTTTTTTTTTTTTCAGGAGAAGGGTTATGGGATTATCGGAGACCTATTT
>VFQN01002201.1_pt1 | contig 30783 bp, 19 predicted proteins | sample 3512371 | NCBI WGS metagenome assembly VFQN01 (sample SAMN10412370, study PRJNA504923) | tailings metagenome | isolation source: Replicate 2 from Balatoc abandoned mine | place: Philippines: Itogon, Benguet | collected 2017-08-28 | reverse complement strand
CCCGAGGCAGACGTTGAACGCCTCCTCGCCCGGCCCGCCGATCCAGAAGAACGCCTCGCCCGACTTGGACATCTTGATCGAGCGCTCCTCGAGCGCCCGGGTGCGGACCATCTGGCGGAAGATCGTGAGCGCGAGCTCGACCGAGATGCCTTCGCGGCCGGTGCGGACGACCGACGCGGGGGTGGTGCTCGTCCCCCCCCGCCGTGGGCCGCCCGCACGGCCCTCCGGGGGTTCGTCGTCGGCGTTCAAGTCTGGCATGACGGCACCCTCGTGGACGGGGGACAGAGGGAGGTGTTCCCCATTATACCCCAGAACCTCACGCGGAGGCGAGTCCGAACGGCGAGATCGGCCAGTGGCGAGGGCGAGTTTTGGGGCGACGGGGCGGATTCGCGCGGCGTCAGAACCGACACGGGCGGAGTGTCGTTTCGTAGGTCGGGTCGAGTCTTCGAGACCTGACACGGCGGCGCGAACAGCAATTGCATTCCGCGACCAGACCGAACCCCCGTGGGTTTTCGCTTCCTGCTCCCGGGTTGCGCCCGCCCGCGGCGCCGTGTCAGGTCTCGAAGACTCGACCCGACCTACGATAACGCCCCGTCACGCCTTCCCGATCAGCTTGTCGAAGTCGTCCTCGGTCAGCACCGCGACGCCGAGTTCCTTCGCCTTCTCCAGCTTGCTGCCGGCCTTCTCACCGGCCAAAAGGTAGTCGGTCTTCTTGCTCACGCTGCCGCTCGGCTTGCCGCCGGCCCTGCGGATCACGTCCTCGATCTCCTCGCGGCCGTAACGCAGCAGCGTGCCGGTGACGACGACGGTCTTGCCCTGAAGTGGAAGGCCGCCGGCCGCGGCGGGCGACGCGGCACGCTTTTCTTCGGTCAACGTCAGACCCAGCTCGCGGAAATCTTCGATCATGTTCCGCGTCACGTCGGACTGAAAGAACTCGCGGATGCCCTTCGCCCGCTCCGGGCCGACGCCCTCGGCCTGGAGTAACTGCTCCTCCGTCGCGTCCTTGAGGGCGTCGATGGTGAGGAAGTGCTGGGCGAGGATGTCGGCCATGCTGTCGGCGACGTGCGGGACGCTCATCCCGGCCAGCACCCGCGCCAGCCCGCGCGTCTTGCTCGCCTCGATCCCCTCCAGCAGGTTGTCCGCCCACTTCCCCGACGCCTTCTTGGCGTCCTTCGGCGGGCGGGCCTTCAGCAAGTCCTCTTTGGTCAGCCGGTACACGTCGGGGAGCGACTCCACCAGATCGGCGGCGAGGAGCTCGTCGGCGACGGCCTCGCCAAACCCCTCGATGTCCATCGCCCCGCGCCGGGCGAACTGGAGCAACTGCCGTTTCAGTTGCCCGCCGCACGCCCCGCGCGGCGCGGTGCAGAAGTAGAACGGGCTGCCCTCGTCGCGCTTCGTCGCCGCGCCGCACACCGGGCAGGCCGCCGGCCACGCGAACTTCGCCTCGGCGCCGGTGCGCCCCGCCGGCTCGACGCGCACCACCTGCGGGATGATCTCGCCGGCCTTCTCGACCACCACGGTGTCGCCGACGCGGACGTCCTTCCGCTCCATCTCGTCGGCGTTGTGGAGACTTGCCTTGCTCACCGTCGTGCCGGCGAGGCGCACCGGCGGGTCGAAGTAGCCGACCGGGGTGAGCTTGCCGGTGCGGCCGACCTGTACCTCGACGCGGGCGAGCTTCGTCATCGCCTGCTCGGCCTCGAACTTGAACGCCCGCGCCCAGCGCGGGAACTTGCTCGTGTACCCGAGCCGCTCGCGCTGGCCGAAGTCGTCCACCTTCACCACCATCCCGTCGGTGTCGTACCCGAGGGCGTGGCGCTTCGTGTTCCACTCCGCGCAGTGGGCGATCACGCCGTCGATCGTGTCGAACTTCGCCGTCTCCGGGTTCACCGGGAACCCGAACGCCTTCATCCGCGCCAGCGACTCGTGGTGCGAGTGGACCTCGACCCCCTCGACCTTGCCGAGCGCGTAGGCGAAGAAGCGGAGCGTGCGCCGGGCGACCTCGCGCGGGTCGAGCATCCGGATCGTGCCGGCGGTGAGGTTGCGGCAGTTCTCGTAGGGCTTGTCGCCCTCCGCCACGCGGTCGCGGTTGATGCGGATCAGGTCGGCGCGCGTCAGGTACACCTCGCCGCGGACCTCGTACAGCGGCGGCGGTGCATCCGAGCTCAGCCGCAGCGGGATGCCGCCGATGGTGCGGACGTTGTGCGTCACGTCGTCGCCGACCTCGCCGTCGCCGCGGGTGACGCCGCGCGTGAGGAGCCCGTTCTCGTAGCTCAGCGACATGGCGACGCCGTCGATCTTCAACTCGACGACGTAGGTGACCACTTCATTCGCCGCGAGCGCCTTGCGGACCGACTTGTCCCACTCGCGCAGCATGTCCGGGTTGTAGCTGTTCTCGATCGAGTACATCGGCTGGCGGTGACGAACCGAATTCAGTTCATCGACCGGCGCGCCGCCGACGCGCTGCGTCGGGCTGTCGGGCGTGACGAGTCCCGGGTGGTCGGCTTCGAGCTTGGTGAGTTCTTCGAGGAGGCGGTCGAACTCGCGGTCGGAGATTTCGGGCGCCGCGTCGACGTAGTACTTGTGGTTGTGGTGGTCGAGGAGCTTGCGGAGTTCGGCGGCGCGCGCGGCGGGTTTGGGCATGAGTGGTCCCCGGGGGATGTGGGGATTGTGCCCGCGCCCGGGGGGAAAGGAAAGGTCGGTGGGGTGTCGGATTGGTGTGGTGGGGCCGGCGTCCCGCCGGCCGGGGATGAGGCCGGCGGGACGCCGGCCCCACCACACCGTGCGCTCAGCCGACGAACACGCCGTCCGTCAGAACCACGTTGCCGAGCGGCGTCAGGTCCTGGAACGTCGCCGGCTCGCCGCCGGTGGTGAAGTTCTTACCGAGGTACAGCCGCACCCGCGCCGGTTGCCCGGCGCCGCTGCCGACGGCCACGTCCGCCTTCGCGTCGCCGTCCGAGTTCGTCACCGCCACCCGGGCGCCGCCGCGGTCGTTCAGGTCGTTGGCGACGAAGAAGTTCGCCACCGGGTTCGCCTGCGCCCCGGCCACGTTCCCCGCGCTGATCAGCGCCCCGCTGAGGATGAACACGCGCGGGGCGCCGCCCGGGCCGCCGCCGAACACCAGGTCGGCGAACCCGTCCCCGGTGACATCGCCCGCGGCGACGAACGCGCCGTTGCGCAGGTTCACCGCGTCGGCGCCGGGGAAGGCGAAGAAGTCGGCGACGATGCGCGTCGGGTTCCCGGCCAGGACCGTCGTACCGCCGAAGATCGCGGCCCGCGGGCCGCCGCCGAACCCGGCCGCCACCACCACGTCCGGCGTGCCGTCGTTGTCCACGTCGCCGAGCGCGGCGCGGGCGCCGCCGCGGAAGCTGGCGTCGTCGATGCCGAGAAAGTTGGCCCGGGTCGTGCGCGTGCCGTCGGCGGCGCGGCCGAAGATGCTCACGCGCGGGCCGCCGCCCTGGTCCGGGGTGACGACGAACTCCGCCCGGCCGTCGCGGTCGAGGTCGCCGGCCGCGACGTACCCGCCGCCGGTGAAGTCCCCGCCGAACGGGTCGAACGGCTGCACCAGGAACTGCCCGGTCGCCCCGGACAGCACCGCCACCCGCAGCGGCGTGCCCGGGCCGGTCACGGCGACCAGGTCGGCGGTGCCGTCGCCGTCCACGTCGGCCATCGCCGTGCGCGTCGCGGTGCCGGTGTTCCCGAACGGCGACGCGGTGACGTTCTGCCCGGCGGCCGTGACGAGCCGGACCGACCCGTCGGTCGCCCCGCCGACCGCGACCGGGCGCACCGGCCCGAGCGTGCCCGACGACGGGGGCGGGGGCGGCGACATCACCGGGACGAGCACCACGTCGTTCCCGTCGTTGCCGTTGTACTGGACGGCGAACGGCACCCCGCCGAGGGTCAGCATGGCCCCCTGCGGCAGCCCGGCGAACGTGCCCACCACCGGGTCCGTCCCGTCGTTGGCGATGAGCAGGAACGACAGCGTCCCGGTCGGGGGCGTGCCGATCAGGGTCGGGCTGAGCGTGGCGCCGGTCAGGTTCACGGTGCCGTTCACGCGCAGCAGGTCCGCCATGCTGCCGCCCGCGTCGATGACCGGGGCGAACGTGGACCCGGCCCCGAGCGCCACGCCGGGCGTGGTGAGGATGACGGTCGGGCCGGCGAGCCCGGGCGTCAGCGTGCCGCCGGTGGCGGTGACCACGCCGACCGACCCGCTGCCGGTCAGCGTGCCGCCGGCCAGCGCCACCGGGCTCGTCGCCACGCTGCCGACCACCCGCAACACGCCGGCGGTCACCGCCGTGGTCCCGGTGTAGGTGTTGGCGGCGCCGAGCGTGAGCGTGCCGGCGCCGGTCTTCGTCAACCCGGCCGCGCCGCCCGTGCTCTGGATGACGTTGGCGAGCGTCAGGTCGGCGCCCGCGGCCGCGTCGGCCACGTCGAACGTCCGCGTCGCACCGCTCAGGTCGATCCGCGACGTGACCGTCGTGACCCCGCCGGCGAGAACGGTCACGTCACCGCCGAGGGCGAGCGTCCCGCTCGTCACCGTCGCGTTCTGGAGCGTGACCGGCCCGCCGACGGTCAGGACGCCGGTCCCGGCGATGGTCACCGTCCCGCCGGACACGCTCAGGCCGGCGATGGTCTCCGGGTCGCCGTTCAGGAAGAACGTCGCGCCGGCGCCCACCGTCACCTGCGCCGCGTCGGCGATCAGGTTCGCGGCGAACGACGACACGGTCGCGCCGGGGCCGACGACGAGCGCCCCGGGCACGGCGGTGGCGCCGGCGGCGGACTTGTTCAGTTCCAGCGTGCCGCCGAGGACGGTGGTGGCCCCGGTGTACGTGTTGACGGTCGAGTTGCTCAGTTGGAGGGTGCCGGCGCCGGCCTTCGTGAATCCCGCCGCGCCGCCAGAGTTGACGATGGCCGCCGGGATGAACAGTTCGGTCGCCGCCGCGCTGTCCGCCACGGTGATCGTGCGCGTGGCCCCGTTCAGGTCGAGTCGGCCGATGATCTGCGCCGCGCCGGGCATCGCCGCCGACACCTCGCGGGTGACGTCCCCGTTCAGCCGCAGCGTGCCGGCGCCGGCGGTCGTCACGAACGCCACGTCCGAGCCGGTCGTCGCGCCGAGGGTGAGCGGGCCGATCGTGTCGCTGAACGTGTCGAGGTCGAGGCGGGTGCCGTTCGTCACCCGCACCGGGGCGGTGTCGGCGATCTGGTCGCCCTGCTGGTACTGGACGAACGCGTCGCCGGTGACGACCAGTCCGGCGGCGGGGATCGCGACCGCCCCGCCGGTCTTGGCCAGGAACAGGAACCCGTCGTCCGCCGTGGTGACGCCGCCGTGGGTGTTGCCCGTCGTGCCGGCGAGGGTGAGCCGGCCGTTGCCGGTCTTCGTCAGCGCGCCCGGTCCGTCGATCGCGCCGGTGAGGGTGAGGGCGTCGCTCGCCGACGTGCCGACGCCGGTGGTCAGGCTGTTCGCCAGCGTGACCGGCCCGGCCCACGCCGCGGTGCTGCGGAAGTTGAACTCCCCCGCGCCGGTGCCGTCGCCGACCGTCAGCGCCTCGGTCCCGACCGACACGCCGTCCACGACGAGCGCCGCCCCGGCGGCGACGGTGGTGCCGGTGGCGGCGGTGCCGTCGGCGACCCCCAGGGCCGTGGGGCTCGTGACGACGAGCGTGCCGGCGGCCACGGCCGTGACGCCGGCGTAGCCGCCGGGGGAGTTGAGCCGCAGGCTTCCCGACCCGACCTTCGTGAGCCCGGCCGCGCCGACCCCGCCCACCCCGCCGTTGAGGATGAGCTGGTCGGCCGCCACCGCGACCCCGATCGAGGCGTCGGCGGCGAGCATGATCGGGCCGCTCACGATGTTGGCGCCGGCGGCGTTCACCAACGCGCCGTCCGTCGTGACGCCGGTGCCGGTGAGCGTCAGCGGCTCGGCGAGCGAGCCGGTGAGGTTCAGCAGCGCGAGCTGTCCGCCGGCGAGGACCGTCGTGCCGGCGGCGGCGGAGCCGAGCGCGTTCGGGTCCCCCGACGCCACCAACACGCCACCGCCCGCGCTCACCTGGATCGGCCCGGTGAACGCGCTGTTGTTGCCCGAGAGGGTAAGAGTGCCGGTGCCCGCCTTGACGAGCCGCGCGCCGGTCGCGCCGCCGACGGCACCGCTCACCGCCAGGTCGGCGGCGCCGCCGACGGTGAAGACCTGATCGGCCCCCGCCGCCGCGCCGAGGGTTACGGCCAGCGCCACGGTATTGCCGGCCGTCCCGGCGTCGGCGGTCACGAACCCGGCGACGACCGCGGTGCCGATCGTCAGTGGGCTGCCGGACAGCGTGTACCCGCCGCCGGTGAACTGGATCGAGGCGAACACCCCGCCGACGATGTCGTTGGTGTTGGCGAGCCGCGCGGCGCCGGCGGGAAAGACGAGGTCGTCGAGTGTGACCGCCGAACCGGTCGGCGCCACGTCCCCCGCCCAGTTCGCACCGTCGCTCCAGTTGTCGGTGGTGCCACCGCCGTCCCAGGTGAACGTGGCGGGTACGTCGCGGGCTTCGAGCCGTTCCAAACGGAAGTGCGGCGCCGGAACCCGGCGGGCGGCGGGGGGCCGCTGCATGGTGTCGTCTCGCGGGGCGGGGTGGGCGGATGTGAGAAGATACCGCGACGGGGCAACCGGGGCAATCCCGGGAACCGGTACGGCCGGCGGGCGGGGCGCCCGCGCGCCGGCACGGCCGCGCCACCCGGCGCCGCTACCCCGGCGGGCGGCGGTCGAGCACGTCGCGCACCGTCCGGGCCAGGGCGAGCGGGGTGTACGGCTTCTGGAGGAAGGCGGCGTCGGCGGGCACGGGGCCGTGGCGGTCGATGGCGTCGTCCGAGTACCCGCTGGTGAACAGCACCCCCACCCGCGGGGCGCGCGCCCGCAGCGCCGCCGCCACCTCCGGCCCGCTCATCCCGGGCATCACCACGTCCGACACCAGCACGTCCACCGCCGGGTGGGCGTCGAGCACCCGCAGCGCCTCCTCCCCGTCGGCCGCCGCCAGCACCGTGTACCCGTACGACTGGAGCGCCAGCCGGGCGAACCGCTGCACGTCCTCCTGGTCCTCGACGAGCAGCACCGTCTCGGCCCCGCCGCGGACGGCGACCGGGGCCGGCGGCCCGGCCGCGGCCGGGCCGACTACCGCCGGGAGGTACACCTTGAACGCCGTCCCCACCCCGACCTCGCTGTACACGTCGAGGTGCCCGCCGGCCTGCTTGACGATCCCGTACACCATCGCCAGCCCGAGCCCGGTCCCCGCGCCCGGCTTCTTGGTGGTGAAGAACGGCTCGAAGAGGCGGGCCCGCACCTCGGGCGGCATCCCGACGCCGGTGTCGGTGACGGCGGTCAGCACGTACGCCCCCGGCTCCACCCCGGTGTGTGCCCGGGCGTAGTCGTCGCCGAGCTCGGCGTCCCGGGTCTCGACCGTGAGCCGGCCGCCGCCTGGCATGGCGTCGCGGGCGTTCGCCGCCAGGTTCATCAGCACCCGCCCGAACTGCCCCGGGTCGGCCCGCACCCGGCTCACCGCCGGGTCGAGGCGGGTGGTCAGGGTGACGTCGTCGCCGACCAGCCGGCGGAGCAGGTTTCCCATCTCGGCGACGACCGCGTTCGGGTCGATCACCTGGGACTCGGCCGGGGCCGGGCGGGCGATCGACAGGAGCTGGCCGGTGAGCTCGGCGGCCCGCTCCCCGGCCTTGTGAATCTCGGTCGCCAGGTCGCGCGCCGGGTCGCGCGGCGGGAGCGACCGGAGGAGCAGCGAGCTGTACCCGTTGATGACGGTGAGGAGGTTGTTGAAGTCGTGGGCGACCCCGCCGGCCAGCCGGTCGATCGCCTCCATCTTCTGCGCCTGCCGGACCTGCTCCTCGAGCAGGCGGCGGGCGGTGATGTCCTGGGTCACGCCGATCACCCGCACGACCCGCTCGCCGGCGTCCGCCTCCGGCTCCCCGCGGACGTTCACCCACTTCACCCGCCCGCCGACGACCAGCCGGTGCTCGATCTCGAACGGCACCCCGGCCCGGGCGCCGGCCAGCGCCGCCTCGAGCCGGGCGCGGTCGTCCGGGTGGACCGCCGCGGCGAGCTCCGCCGCGGTGTGCGGCCCGGGAGGGAGGCCGCAGATGCGGGCGCCCTCCTCGGAGCTGACGTACACCCCGGTCGCCACCTCGTACGTCCACCCGGCGACGTGGGCCATCGCCTCGGCCCGGCGGAGCAGCGCCTCGCTCCGGCGGAGGGCGTCCTCGGCCTGCTGCCGCTCGGTCACGTCGCGCACGACCACCGTGTAGAACTTGTCCCTCCCCACCTTCCCCGGCGACACCGTCGCCTCCAGCGGGAACTCCTCGCCGGTCGCCCGCACCCCGCGCGTGCCGCGGCGGATGCGGTTGGTCAGCGACGCCTCCCCGGACTCGCCGGCGGCGACCGCCGACGCCACCTCGTTCGGGATGAAGTGGGTGAGCGGGCGGCCGGCGGCGGCGGCGGCCGGGCACCGGAACATCCGCTCGGCGGCCGGGTTGAACAGACTCACCCGGCGGTCCGCCTCGACCACGATGACCGCGTCCTTCGTGGACTGGATGACGCCGGCCAGCCGGGCCTCCGACTCGGCCAGCCGGCGCTCCGTGCCGACCTGGCGGAGCACCCGGGCGACCGCCTCCGGGAGGTAGTCGAGGTATTCGAGCGATTTGGTGACGAAGTCGCGGACGCCGATCCGCAGCGCCTGGATGACCGTCGCCTCGTTGCTCGCCCCGGTGACGAGGATGACCGGCAGGTCGTACCCGGCGGCCTTCACCCGGGCGTAGAAGTCGAGCCCGTCCACCCCGCCGGGGAGGCGGTAGTCGAGCAGCACGAGGTCCACCCCGCCGCGGCTGACGACGAGCAGCGCGTCCTCCGCGTCGGGGGCGACGACGACCCGGTATCCGGCCTCCTCGAGGCGCGCGCGCTCCAGCTCGGCGATGCCGGGGTCGTCCTCCACTACGAGGATTTTGGCCGGACGGGGCGCGGTCATCCGGCGGCCCCCGCGGCGGGCCTTCGGGCGGTCGGTCGGGGGGCGACGGGTGATCCGGTCGGGAGGACGGGCCGCTTCAAGAACACCGCCTTACGCCTCGCTGGTTCGTCCTGGTGTCACGGCCGGCGGGCGCCGACCGGTCCGGGTGCCGGGCCGGACCGCCGCGCCCGATTATAGCCCGTGCGGGACCGGCCCGCCCGGGGGGCCGAGCGTCGAGCCGGGCCGGAGCGTCCGCGCCTCGGCCCGGAGGCGGGCGGTCAGGTGGTCGGCGAGCTGGTCGGCCAGCACCCGGGCGCGGGCCTCGTCCGCGGCCGTCCAGTCGCCGGGGGGCGGGACGGCGCCCTGCCGCCGCACCCACGCCACGACCGCCGGCGGGCCGTCGCCGCGGGCCAGCGCCGCCCGCACGAGCGGGAGCACGGCGGCGGGCCGGACGCGCCCGGCCCGGCCCCCCGCGAACCCCGCCCGCCGCCCCGACCGGGAGTCGTCACCACGCCTGCGGGTAGCCATCAGATGGACACCTGAAGGGCGGGCGATTCGGGTCAGTGGGCCGCGGTCACGCGGTCGGGTTGAAGTACAATTCCGCCACGTTCGACGAGATACCGCCGGCGGTCGTCTGGGCGGTCACTGTGCCGACGTTCCCGCCCCCGGACGGAATGACGACTTGGAGCATAAAGACCCCGTCCGAGGTGGTCGTCGCGGTCCTTCCCGCCAGCGCCGGGACGCCGTCGAAGGTGACCGTCAGGCCACTGCAATCCGGCAGTCCCTCGACCTGGCCGACGAACATGTACTCCCCCGGCCCGGTCTGGTACACGCAAAACCCGGCAATCTGCGGGGCTCCCCTGGGCGGCGCGTCCCCCGTCCAGTCGGCGGACGTCGTCTCCGGCGGCGACGGCGCGTCCCCGTAGAGCGAGCTGGGTGCGAGCCGGGCGTCGAGCGATTCCAGCGACAGGCGCGTACGGAGGACGACTCCCGACCGGCCGGGCCGGTGGGCCTTGGTGAACCAGCGCATGGGGATCCGCGGGTGGGTGGCGGGACTCCCCGGCCGTCCGGCCCTGTGGGCCGGTCACTGCCGGGGGTAGCCTGCCCATCGGAATCGGCGCGCGAAACCGGACAGAAAAATGTGTGAATCCGCCCGCCGGCGGCGGCAGGCCCGGGCTCAGAGGGGCGGTTCGACTAACTGGAACTGCGGGGGTCTGGGCGGCGGGATTCCCGGGCCGGTGGCGAGCGCCGCGGCGAGCCCGGGGTTCCTGAGCCGGAACTTGATGATGACATCGTTGGCGCAGTCCGCGGCCGGCTTCCCCGCGCGGATCGCGGCCGCGACCTGCTCGACCGCGGCCGGCTTCAACCCCGGGTCGTCCTCCCCGCCGAGGGTGAAGACCTGGGCGGCGTGGAGGTGGAGGTCGGGGGAACTCAGGCCGGCGGCGAGGACGTCCCTCATGTCGGTCACCGCCTGCGGGTCGATGCCCGTGCGCCCGGCCCGGAGCCGGGCGCTCAGCGCGTTCATCGCCCGGTTGTACTTCGCCGCGGGCAACCGCGGGTTCCGCCCCAACGCCTCCGCGAGCGCGGCCTCGGCATCGGCGGTGCGGTTGATTTTCGCCAGGGCGTACCCGTAGTTGGTGTAGACCTCCGGCCACCGCGCCCCGCCCGCGATCGCCCGCTCGGCGGCCGCGGCCGCCTCGGTGGGGTATCCCATCAGGGCCAGCGTGTACGCGAGGAACGCGGGATACTTCGGGTCACGGGAGCGCGCCTCGGCGGCCTCGAAGTCGGCCCGCGCCGCCGGCAGATCGCCGGCCCGGACCGACAGCACCCCGCGGGCGAAGAAGTCCTCCGCGGTCGGGTCCGCCGGCGCCCCCGGGGCGCCCCACCGCGGCGTCAGCCCGGTCAGAACGGCGGCCGTCACGCCGAGGCCGAGCAGCGCGACGCACGCGGTCCCGACGGCCCACCGCCGGCGCCGCCGGCCGCGGCCGCGGTGGGCGAGCACCACCCGGTCGAGCGCCGCCGTCACCGCGCCGGCGTCGGCCGGGCGGCGGGCCGGGTCGGCGGACAGGCACGCCGCGAGGACGGCGGCCGCCCGCGCCGGGAGCCCGGCGGGCATCCCGGGGCGGGCGGCACGAGTCGCCGCGGCCAGCGCGGCGAGCCCGCCCTTGCCGTCCTGGGCGAACGGCAGCCGGCCGGTGAGCAGTTCGTACACCACCACGCCGAGCGAGAACAGGTCCGCCCGCATCGCCTGCGCGGCCGTCACCGGCGTGCCGGCCAGGGCCGCGTCGATCACCTCGGGGGCCATGTACGCCGGCGTCCCGCGGGCCGCCGGGGGCGCGGCCTCGTCGGCCGACAGGTTGAAGTCGATCAGGTGCGGCGCCCCGCCCGGCCCGACCACCACGTTCGACGGCTTCAGGTCGCCGTGCGCCACGCCCTCGCGGTGCAGGTACGCGACCGCGTCGGCGACCCGCGCCGCCGCCGCGCACGCCCCGACCGCGTACGGTTCGCCCGCGGTCACCGCCGCCGGGCGCCGCACCGCCCGGTCCGCCAGGTCGTCGGTCTCGGCGGCGCGGAGGATCACGTCGGCGAGCGCCGGGGCCGGGTCGCCGGGGCGGGGGAAGGCGGCGGAGATCACGTCGGCGAGGGTGCTGACGCCGACGAACGGCATGCACACCGCCGTCCGGGCGCCGACGGCCCGCGCCCAGTACACGTCGGTGACGTGCGGGTGGGCGAGCCGGCCGATCACCCGCGCCTCGGCCGACCGGCCGGTCGTCAGCTTCAGCGCGCACAGCCGGTCGGTCCCGGGGTCGAACGCCAGGTAGGCCTGGCCGAACGCCCCGCGGCCGAGCTCGGCGAGCAGGTCCAGCTCCTCGAACTTCTCGCCGGCCGCGGGCCACGGCCCGGCCGCCGGGTCGAGCAGGTCGGGCCGCTCGGTGAGGAGCCGGTGGGCCTCGAGCGCCCCGCGGATGCTGCCGCGGAACGCCGGGAACCGGTCGACGAACGAGTCGAGGCCGGGCGCCTCGCCGGCCTGCTCGCGGAGGAGGAACTCCTCGTAGGCGAGGTCGATGACGGCGGACTTGTTGTGGGCGAGGTCGGGGTGGTCGGCCAGCGCCGCCGCGGCGTCCGGCGCCGCGCCCTGCCGCCACCGCTGCTTCAGCGTCTTCGCCAGGGTGCGGGCGGCTTCGATGTCGGCGGCCGGGGCGGCGGTCACGACCGGTCCTCACAGAGTTCGCGCACCCGGTCCACGATCCGCCGGACGGTCCGGTCGGAGACGCCGGCCATCGCCGCGACCTCTTCCTGCGTGTACCCCTCGCGGAGGCGGGCGATCACGGCGGCGTGCGCCGGCGGCAGGTCGGCGGTGATCGCGGCCCACCGCTCGTCGGCGATGGCCCACTGACTCGGCGTCGCCTCCCGGCCCGGGAGCGGGATCTCGGCCCCGTCCGCGGTCCGCCCGAGCTGCTGCTCGCGGGTGATGTCGGCCCGCTCCGACTCCCTCCGCCGGCACACGTCGATCACCTTGTTCTGCGCCACCCGGGCGAGGAACCCGCCGAGCTCGTCGGCCGACGCGAACCGGTGCCTCCCCGGCCCCATCCGGCAGAGCGACGCCCACACGTCCTGGGTGAAGTCGAGCGAGTCGTACTCCTGGCGGAGGCGGTCGGGGAGGCGGCGGCGGACGGCCGCGCGGATGACCCCGCCGTACTCGGCGTACAACCGCGACAGTGCCTCCGGGTCGCCGGCGTGGAGCTGGTCGATCAGCCGGCCGACCTCGGTTTCCGTGGCGTTCACGACACTCACGACGGGGAACTCCCTGACACGCGGCGCCAAACTCACTATGATCGGACGCGAAAGCGGATTTGGCAAGCATCGCCCGCGCCGAACCCGCGCCAGTCACTCACCCGACCGGCACCCGGTAGAGGTCGAACGCCCCGCCGCGCTCGCCGACGAACACCACCGCGCGGCCGTCCGGTGTCCACGCCGGGTAGTCGCTCCGCTCCGCGGCAGCGGCGAGCGGCCGGAGGCCGGTGCCGTCGGGGTTGACCGCGTGGATCTCGTACACCCCGCCGCGGTTCCAGGTGAACGCCAGCCGCCGCCCGTCCGGCGCCCACGCCGGCCGCAACTGCATCCCGTCCAGGGCGGCCACGCGCCGCACGCCGGTGCCGTCGGCGTTCATCACGTACAGGTCGAACGTGCCGTCGCGGCTCGAACAGAAGGCGATCCGCCCGCCGTCCGGCGAGTACGCCGGCCAGTTGTTGACCCCGCCGCTCGCCAGTGTGCGCCGGTCGCGGCCGTCGCGGCCGACGCTGGCGATTTCCTGGCCGGTCGGTGCCGGGATGCCGAAGCACACGCGCTCGCCGCTCGGGTGGAAGCTCGGCCGGCGCACCCCGGCGAACCCGCCGCCCGGGTCGAACACCGCGTCCTTCCCCGTCGCCGCCTCGCGGATCACCAGCTTCAGGTTCAGGTTCCCGCGGCTCTGCACGAAAGCGTAGTACGCCCCGTCCGCGGTGAACGTCGCCTCGAACTCCGACGTGGTCGCTTCCGGGTGGAGCTTAACGGGCGTCGCGCCCGGCCGTAACCGGAGGAGGCGGGTCTGGACCGCCGTTTCGAGCACGCTGTACACAATGTCGCCGGTGGCGAGGACGACCGGGTCGAACTTCGCCGCGCCGTCGGTCGTGAGCCGCACGGGGTCAGAAGAGTTCATGGACCACCCTCTGTCCCGGCAGCACGCGCAGTTCAGCCCGCGCCTGCGAATCAACCCCCGCCAGCTCCAGGACCGTTGCGCCGACCATCCCCGGCGTGACCGGCTCGGTGAGCGGCGCGGAGCCCGTCCGGTCGCTGTCGCCGACGACCGTGCCGCCGCGGACGCCGCACCCCGCCCACAGCGAGAAGTAGCACTGCGGCCAGTGGTCGCGGCTGGCCTGCCCGTTGATGCGCGGGGTGCGGCCGAACTCGCCCAGCGCCACGACGAGCGTGGTGTCGAGCAGTCCCCGGTCGCGCAGGTCGTCGAGCAGCGCGGCGTACACGCGGTCGAACACCGGGCCGTGGCGGTCCGGGAGGAGGTCGAAGTTGAAGATGTGCGTGTCCCAGCCGAAGTCGCAGTTCGGCGTCATCGCCTCGACGTACTGGCTCCAGTTCACCTGGACGTACGGCACGCCGGTCTCGGCGAGCCGCCGCGCCAGCAGGCACGACTGGCCGAACGACGTGTGCCCGTAAGCGGCGCGGGTGGCGTCGCGCTCGCGGGTCAGGTCGAGTGCCGCGCGGGCTTCGGGCGTCGTCAGCAGCGCGTAGGCGCGGCGGCGCGCCGCGTCCCACTTGTCGGACTCGCGGGCGTGGCGGTCGAGCTCGCCGAGGAGCCGGCGGCGGTCGTCGAGCGCGGCCGGCGAGAGCCCGTCGAGCAGGCGCAGCGCCGGGACGTCGGTCTCGCCGGCCGGCGAGCAGCCGACGAGGAACGGGTCGAAGTTCCGCCCCCAGGTGCCGCCGCCGTACCCCTTCATCGGGCCGACCACGTCGCGCGGGTTACCGCGGCCGATCGCCACGAACGCGGGCAGGTCTGCGCCGCCGCGGTGCCGCGCCACCACCGACCCGAAGTTCGGCACCTCGGCGTCCTTCCCTTCGAGCATCCCGGTGAGGCCGATCGAGCCGGCCTTCAGGTGGTCGCCGTCGAAGTTGACGTTCGAGCGGACCAGCGCGAAGCGGTCGGAGCGGGCGGCGGTCTTCGGGAAGAGTTCGGTGAAGCGGACGCCGGCGGTGCGGGTGGGGATGGTGCCGAACGGCCCGCGGACCTCGGCGGGGGCGTTCGGCTTGGGGTCGAACGTGTCGAGGTGGCTCGGCGCCCCCCACAGCCACAGGACGATGACCGACCGCGCCCGCGCCGCCGGGCGTGCGGCGACGGTGCCGGCGAGCGGCGCGACCGCCGACGCGGTGAGGAACGCCCGCCGCGAGACGGAGCCGTGGAGCGCCGAGCGGAAGCCGCCGACCTCGAACATGGGGCGATCCCGGCCGAAGGGTCGTAGGGGAGAGCGCCTTGAGTTTGAGGCGGCGGGCGCTCCGGGTCAAACCCAAATTCCGTCAGGGGTGCGGAAACCGATTCTGGCGTTCAGGCGTGGCGCTGCCAGTCGGTGTCCCACTGGTCGCTCGCCCGGGCGGCACAGAGGGTGGCCAGCCGCTCGGCCAGCCGGACCTTCCACCGCGCCCCGTCTGCTTCCGCCGGCGGCCGGTCACCGGCTTGCACGCGCCCTCGACCCGCCCGCGGCCGATCGACGGCCCCAGGCGCAACCGCCCACCCCACTCCGCGCCGGCCAACGCCGCCAGCCGGGCCGCCGCGCCGCCGAGCAAGAGGGCTCCGCACCGCGCCGCCGCCCGGGCCGCGGCCGTCCCCCCGAACCGGGTGTCGGCAGCCGCCCACAGGTACAGGTGCGCGGTGGCGTGGTCGAGGTCCAGCCCCCCGGCCGCCCCGGGCGTGCGGCGCCGGCAGGTCTCGCGGCGCCACCCCGCGGCCCCGTCGCCGGGCCGCCCCGGTGCCTCTTAGCACTACTCCGTTAGAAGCCCGGACCGCGGAGTCGGGTGCGGGTCTCTAACCGGGCATGAAGACGTACACCCCCGACCTCGACCCGGCCGCCCTCGTCCGCCTCCGCGACTACGCCGCCCGGTTCGCCCCCGACTTCCCGCAGGCCAAGCCCGCCCGGTGGGCGGGGGTGTACCTGCACGGCCTGCTCACCGACGGCGACCGCAAGAGCGTCGAGCCGCTCTCCCGCCGCGTCGCCCTCCCCGCCGGGCTGGACAGCAAGGACCCGGAGCAGGCCCTCCAGCAGTTCGTCAGCACCAGCCCGTGGGACCACGAGGCCGTTCTCCGCCGGTATCGCGCCCACCTGGCGAGCACCTTCGCCGGCCCCGACGCCGTCTTCGTGATCGACGACACCACGCTCCCGAAGCAGGGCCGGCACTCGGTCGGGGTCCAGCGGCAGTACTGCGGGGCGCTCGGCAAGAAGGCCAACGGCCAGGCGGCCGTGTCCGTTCACTACGCCGCCCCGCGGGGGCACTACCCGCTCGCCCTGCGGCTGTTCCTCCCCGAGGCGTGGGTGTCCAACGCCGCCCGACTGGACCGGGCCGGTGTGCCGAAGGAGCACCGCCGGGAACGGACAAAGGGGCAGATCGCCCTGGACCTGCTCGACCAGGTCCGCGCCGAAGGGCTGCCCGGTCGGGTGGTCCTGGCGGACGCCGGGTACGGGGCATCCGGCGAGTTCCGCCAAGCCCTCGCCGACCGCGGGCTGTATTACCTCGCCGGGGTAGCGGACGAGGTCGTCGTGTTCACCGCCCCGCCGGCCTGGGACCGGCCCGCCGGGCGGGGTGGGGTCGGGCCGGCGGGGGGCCGACCGCAGTCCAACCCTCAGCTGCGGCCTGGCTCGCCCCGCCCCGTCCGCCTGCGAGACCTGGCGGCCGACATCCCGCTCCAACCGGCCACCTGGCGGGTCGGGACGAAGGGCCGGGTGTCCGGCCGGTTCGCGTGGGTGCGGGTGTGGCCCGGGTTCGGGTGGAAGCGGGGCGAGTGCGCCGCCGCCGCCCCGGTGTGGCTGCTGATCGAGGAGCAGGCCGACGGGGACATCAAGTACGCCTTCTCGAACCTGCCGGCCGGGACCAGCCGCCTCCGGGCGGTTCGCCGGTGGAAGAGCCGGTGGCCGGTCGAGCAGGGGTACCAGCAGATGAAGGAGGAACTCGGGCTCGACCACTTCGAGGGCCGGTCGTGGCGGGGGTTCCACCACCACGCCGCGATGGTCCTGCTGGCCTACGGGTTCCTGCTGCGGGAGCGGGAGCGCGCGCGGGGCGAGCGGGAGCGGGCGGGCGACCGGCCGAGCCCGCGAAAGAAGGGGATACCGAGCGGCCGCTGACCCTGCCGGGCATCCGCCGGGCCTTGCAGTTGCTGCTCCGCCCGGTGGCCAAGGCTGATTGCACCTATTGCTGCCCACCGCGTTCGCATCCCATTCAGGTGTAACGGAGTAGTGCTAGGAGGTTGCAAGCCAGTAGCGACCTGAGCGACCCGAAGTAACTAACCTACGCCGATTGCTGACTGACTCGAACGGCGGTGCCGGGTCGCACGGGTTGCAGCCGGCGTGTGGTTGGGCACCACGACGACCACCATGAGTGGTCGCCGCGTGGGTGCTTGTGGCGGTTCAGCCTCGCCCGCTGTCGTAGACGGTAACGGCAACCGCTCCCGCGCACCCAACGTAGTCCGTTCCGCCGACAGTCCTGCCGCGTAGAGAACCCCTGTTCGACCCGACCTGCCGGCAGCTCACACCGCATCTCCCGTAACAGACCTCGCGCACGACGTTCCGTTATCCCGAGCGGTCCGCCTGTTCGTGCCGAAGGCTTGACGCAACTCATTCTCTGATAGCAATTTGCCACGTTCCAGTCGCACCCGAGTCGTTCCGCGGAACGGCTGTTTTCCCGAGCGTGGAGCTGCGACCCGCGCCAGCTCAGTTGCCAGGCTGCCTTTCACCGGTGAAAGGGAGTCGGAACCAGGAGGTTGTGTTCCGGGCAGGCCGGGCGTAATGTTCATTTGTTCAGTATGATCCACTTGCCCGACCTGGGGGATCCCGTGACCGCCCCGCCCGACGCCACCCCCGACGACCTCGTCCTGACCCCGCCCAACCGGGTCGCCCGCGCGGGCCACACGGTCGAGGTCGGGCCGACCGTTTGGGTCGCCCTCCGGGCGCTGGGCGGGGCTGCCGGCCAGCGACTCCCGGTCGCCGCCCTGTGCCGGGCGGTGTGGGGCACCGACGCCGTCCCGGCGGGCACCGTGTGGAGCCTCTGCCACCGGGTCAACCGCCACCTCGGGCGGCTCGGCCACGCCGCCCGCTGCGGGGTGGACCAGGGTGACGTCGTCCTCGTCTGACCCCTGCCCCGCACCGACCGGGAGTACCACCGTGCTGACAACCACCGCGACACCGACCGCCGCCGGGACCGGGCACCACCGGGGCTCGGCCCCCGGTGGTGCCCGGTCGCCAACCTGTCGGCCGTCGCCCTGGTGTTCTTCTACTGGACCGACCGGAACCGCACGTTCGACCTGATCCGGGAGCAGATCCAGCCCCAGCGGGCGGAGACGGCCAAGCACGAGACCCAGATCGAGGCCGTCCGGATCGAGACGAACCGGCTGGCGGTGGCGGTCGGGGAGCTCATCGCCCGGTCCCGGGACGCCAACCTCGGCCTCGCCCGGGCGATCGCCGTGCTGGAGCAGTCGAACCGCTGGACCGAGCGGGTGGTCGAGCGGGCCGACCCGAAGGCCGGCCCCGAGCCGCCGCCCCGCCCGTGAGCCACCGACCGCGCACCGCCGACCGTGTTTCTGTCCCGATCCCGGGCCGGGCGTACTGCCCGGCCGACCCTTGGAGGCCGTCATGCCGACCGAGCAGTTCGCCAACAATGCCCAGACCACCCTGGCGGCGGCCGTGACCGCCGGGGCGACCACGATCACCGTATCTGCCGTCACCGGCTTCCCCGCCGGGCCGCGGTTCCGCGTCCGGGTGGGGGACGAGCTGATGCTCGTCACCGCCGTGGCCGGGACGACCTGGACCGTCACCCGGGGGGCCGAGGGGACGACCGCCGCCGCCCACGCGGCCGGGGATAGCGTCACCCAGGTGCTCACCGCCGGGGCGGTGGCCGCCTTGGCGGAGGCCGGCGGGGCGGGCGGCCGGTTGACCCTCACCTCGGGAACCCCGGTCACGACCACGGACGTGGCGGGGGCCACGACCCTGTACTACACCCCGGCCGGGCACGACCGGGTCGGGTTGTGGGACGGGACCGGGTGGGCGTCCGTCCAGTTCGCCGAGAAGGCACTCGCCCTGGGAACCCTGATTGCGGGTCGGAACTACGACGTGTTCGGCTACCTGGCCGGGGGCGACCTCGCCCTGGAGTTGGTGGCCTGGACCGGCGACACGGCGCGGGCCACCGGGGTGTCCCTCCAGGACGGCCGGTATTGCAAGGCGGGGGACAAGACCCGCCTGTACCTGGGGACGTTCCGCACCACCTCCGCCACCACCACGGCGGACACCAAGACCCAGCGGTTCGTGTGGAACACGTACAACCGCACGAGGCGCCCCCTGTTCCGCGGGGTGGTGGCCGGCGGCCGCCCGGGCACGGGGGCCGCGTGGGCGGTGTGGCTCGGATCCACCAGCCACCGGCTGGAGGTCGTGGTCGGCGTGAACGACTCGCCGGTCGAGGTGGCCCTCACGGCCTCGGGCACCTCGACCGCCGGGTCCAGTACCTACTTCGGCATCGCCCTCGACACCACGAGCACCCCCAGCGGCGTCGTGCCGCTCTGCGGCGGCGGCAGCATCCCCTACTACCAGACGGCCGTCGCTCGCTTCCGGGACTTCGTGGGGGCCGGCTACCACTACCTGCAAGCCCTGGAGTGGGGGCTGCCGGCCGCGTCGTTCGGCGGCGACGGTTTGCCCGGGCCGATGCAGGGGATGGACGGGTTCCTCATGGGGTGACGGCCGGTCCCCTCGCCTCGTTCCCTTCACCCGGAGAGGGTCGGGCCGACCGGCACCGCCCGCCGGCCCGACAGGGGGGCCCCGTGGACGCGCGACGTTGGCCCATTGGTTACCGGCTTTTCCCCCGCGGCCCGCCGGCGAGGGGAGATTGTTTGGATGCGGCCCCGGCCGACGGTCGGCCGGGGCCTTGGATGCCGCCGGCCCGCGCCACCCGGTCCCGACCGCGGGCGCGACGGAAGGGCCGCTCCGGCTCTGGCGCCTCCCGGCGGTGCCACCGGTCCGGGATGGCATCGCGACTACCAAGAACTTGGCCGCCTGCGCGCATGGCGGGCCGCTACTGGGGTCATCGACGCCGCGGCATGCAGCAGCTGGCGTGCGGTTACATAGTCCCTATCCGCCGCCCCCCTCTGGTCTGCACGCCGCCGGGCGTGCGGGATCGCCCCCACCTGCCGCCCCGACCGGGTCGGCCCGACCCCGAGGATTCCGATTATGCCTCAGACCGCACGACCCGCCATCGACGTGACCACGGCGAGTTGGAGCAAGGCCCCGTCCGGCGGGAGCTACTCCGACACCCTCCGCGAGGTGTCCCCGGACGACTCCTCGCTGGTCGGCAGCCCGCCCGACCCCCAGGGCAGTGACTTCGAGACCCGCCTCAGCCCGCTGAGCTGGCCCAAGGCCGGTCCCCAGACCCTCCGCGTCCGGCTCCGCAAGACCGACCCCGCCCCCCTGCTCGGGACGGTGATGCTACTCCAGGGAGCAGAACTGATCGCACTCCGCCGGCCCGCTCTCACTCAGGCCTTCCAGACCTTCGAGTACCCCCTGACGGACGCGGAGAAGTCGTTGATCACCGACGTGACCGACCTCCGGGTCCGGGTCCGGGCGGGCATCGCGACGACGACCGACTGCCCCCAGTGCAACCCTGCCCCACGCCAGTGGGTCGTCTCGGTCGCCGGGGTGACGAACGGCAGTTGTAGTGACTGCGCGCGGCTCAACGGCACCCTGCTGTTCACCCACGCGACCGGGTGCTATTGGCCGTCGAACACGGTCTACCCGTGCGGCATCACCGACCCCTGCTTCCTTGAGTACCAGCCCGCCAATACCCGGTGGGAGCTGTTCGTCGGCGCGACCTACGCGCGGGCGGCGGCTGACTGGAACTGCCTCGGAAGCAACGTCATGTCGCTGGTTACCCCTACGGGGTGCAACAACTGGCCGGCCACGCTGACGGTCGAGCCACTCTGAGTCGCCGGTCGCGATGCCGTCTTCGGCAGCGGTCGACACGAACAGGTCTCGCGAACGGACCCCGGCTTCGGACGAACCGACGCGGCTTTTCACACCATTGATTCGGAGAACCCGACATGCCTGTTACCCTTGAATTCTCTTGGGCCGAGTTCCAGGTGCCCGAGCACAATCCCGGCTACCCGCCGCGGTTCGACCCGGCCGACTGCGTCCCGCCCGGGTGCCGGAGCCGGTGTGCCTGCGACTGCGGGTGCGACCAGGCCCCCCACCGGCCGGAGCCGCCCCAGTGCAGCGGCCGCCCCGTCCGGTACGCCAGCGGCGAGATCGGCCTGGAGGCCGTGGACGTCGACGCCCCCGGGTTCGGCAGCCCGTGGGGCCACACCCGGGTGTTCATGAACCGGCTGTCCGCACCGACGGACGTCGGGAACGGGACCAACTGGCAGGTCCGGGAGTGGACGTATCTGGTGTTCCCGTCGGCCACCACGGTGGCGGTGATGGGCCGCGGGCTCGCCACGGTGTGGTTCGACCTGGTGGCCGGGGTGTACGTCCCCGCGTTCACCGCGACCCACGCCCTGGAGTACGTCACGGCCGGCAACCTGTACCGGCTGACCGCCCCGGACGGGAGCGTGACCGAGTACGACGGGACGACCGGCGCCTTCCGCCGGCGGCTCGACCCGGGCGGGGTCGCGGCCGAGGTGGTCGGCTACACGGCCAACGGGTTCAACCCCGCCGAGGTCCGGCGGTCGGCGACGGTCGGGGCCGACACGACCGACGAGTCGCTCCTGTACGCCTACGCCGACCCGGCGGCCGTCTCCCCCCGGCTCGCGTCCGTCACCCTCCGGCGGCGGGTGAACGGCGGGGCGTGGGCGAACGTCGAGCAGGCGACCTACACGTACTACGGGGCGGGGGCGGCGCACGGGGCGGCCGGCGACCTGGCGGCCGCCACCACCCGGCGGTGGGACGGGGCGGCGTGGGTCGACACCGGCACCACCCTGTACCGATACCACACCGCCGGCCCCCAGACCTCCCTGCTCAAGTCGGTGGTGCCCCCGCCGGCCTACGCCCGGCTGGTAGCCGCCGGGCTCGACCCGATGGCCGCGGCCGACGCCGCCGTCGCCCCCTACACCGCCCACGCTTTCGAGTACGACGCCGCCGGACGGGTGACCGCCGAGACGGTGGACGGCGGATCCCAGACGACCGCGTTCGCCTACGCCGCGAGCGCCCACCCGGACGGGTCCAACGCCTGGAAGACGCGGACCACGGAGACCCTGGCGGACGGGACGGAGCACGTCGTGTACGCCAACTCCGCGGGTCAGCCGATGCTGCTGGTGACCCGGGTCGGGGCGGACGAGTGGTGCGAGTTCTACCGGTACGACGCCACCGGCCGGGTGGACCTGCACGCCCGCCCGTCGGCGGTGACCGGGTACGACGAGGGGGTGGCCGACCTGCTCGACCTCCAGGCGGGCGAGTACACCCACCTGCGCGACACCGCCGGCCTGATCCACACCTACGCCTACCACGGCCCGAGCGGGTTCCTGGCCGCCGAGTCCGTGCAGCAGGGCCAGCTCGGCGCCCCGGTCGCGGTGCGGGGGTACGCCTACACCGCCCGGTCGCTGGCCGGCCGGCCGGACACGTACTTCGTCTCCCAGGAAACCCTCTACCCGTCCGACACCGCCCCGACGCAGACGATCGTCACCGCCTACGGCTACACCTGGTTCGCTGGGACGACTCGGGTGCAGCAGCGGGTCACGACCCTCCCCACCGTCCCGGCCGCCCAGAACGGTTCGGGGAACGCCGACACCCGGGCGGAGGTGTTCGACGGCTACGGCAACCTGACGTGGGTGCGGGACGAGGCCGGCTACCTCACCCGGACCCGGTACGACGCGGCGACCGGCGGGGTGGTCGAGCGGGTGGACGACGTCCAGACGGCGATCGTCACCGACGAGCCGGCCGGGTGGAGTACGCCCGCCGGCGGCGGCCAGCACCTCGTCACCGCGTTCGAGGTGGACGACCTCGGCCGCCCGATCAAGCAGACCGACCCGGCCGGGCACGTGGCCTACACGGTGTACCGCGACGCCGCCCACGAGGTGCGAACGTACCGCGGCTGGGACGCCGCGTCCAACACCCCGACCGGACCGACGGCGGTCGTGCGGGAGGACTGGGCCGGCGGGTACGCCGAGACCCTGACCATGTCCGCCGCCCCGGCGGTGGCCGGCGGCCGTCCGACCGGGGCCGAGGCGGTGTCCGGGGTGCAGTCGCTGCTCCGGTCGCACACCGCCCCTGACGGCGAGCTCACCCACACCGAAGCCTACTTCAACCTCGCCGGGCTGACGTACTCGACGGCCGCCGCGCTCGGGACGGAGGGGACGCATTTCCACCGCACCCGGTACGGGTACGACGAAATGGGCCGGCGCGAGCGGGTCGAGTCCCCGGCAAGGACGGTCACCCGGACGGTATTCGACGGGCTGGGCCGGGTCGTCGCCGACTGGGTGGGGACGGACGACGTGCCGGTGGCCGGGGCATGGTCGCCGGCCAACCCGGCGGGGATGGTGCAGGTGCGGGCGTACGAGTACGACGGCGGCGGGGTCGGGGACGGGAACCTCACGACGACGACCGAGTCCCCCGGGCTGGGGGCGGCCCCCCGGGCGACCCGCACCTGGCCCGACTGGCGGAACCGCCCGGTGGCGGTCAAGCCCGGGGTCGGGGGGAGCGAGACGGACGGCGTCCACCGCCCGATCTTCTACACGGCCTACGACAACCTCGGCCGGGCGGTGGCGGCCGAGCGGTACGACGGGGACGGAGTGGCGGTGACCGTCACCGCCGGGGTGCCGGACCGGCCGCCGGCGGCCCGGCTGCGGGCGCTGGCGACGACCGAGTACGACGACCGCGGGCGGGCGTTCCGGACGAAGACGCACGCGGTGGCCCCGACGACCGGGGCGGTGTCGGTGGCCGCGCTAACCGCCGAGACTTGGTACGACGAGCGGGGGTTGGAGGTGAAGGCCGTCACCCCGGGCGGGCCAGTCCGCAAGACCAGCTACGACGGGCTCCGCCGGGTGGTGAAGGCGTTCGTCACCGACGGCGGGGGCGACACGACCTGGGCGGACGCGATGACCGTGACCGGCGACACCGTCCTGGCGCAGACCGAGTACGGGTACGACGCGAACGGGAATGCCACCCGGGTGACCACCCGGGAGCGGTTCCACGACGCGGCCGGGACGGGCGAACTCGGCTCGCCGGCCGCGGGCGTCGGGGCGCGGGTGTCGCTCGCCGCGAGCTACTACGACCTCGGCGACCGGCTGACCGCCGCGGTGGACGTCGGAACCAACGGCGGGATCGCGTGGACCCGGCCGGCGGCGGCGCCGGCCCGCTCGGATACGGTGCTGGTCACGAGCACCGGCTACGACCCGGCCGGGCGGGTGCGGGACGTGACCGACCCGGCCGGGCGGGTGCGGCGGACCGAGTACGACGCCCTCGGGCGGGTGACGAAGACCGTGGAGCACTACACGGACGGGGTGCCGACAGACGGGTCGAACAAGACGACTACGTACACCCACGGCCCGGCCGGGATGACGGGCCTGACGGCGGTGCTGACCGGGGGCGGGGGGCAGACGACCGCGTGGGAGTACGGGGTGACCCGGGCCGGCGGGAGCGGGCTCGACTCGTTCGACGTGGTCGGGGCGACCCGGTGGCCGGACCCGGCGACCGGGGCGGCGAGTGCCACCGAGCGGGACGTGGCAAAGGTGAACGCCCTCGGCCAGGTGGTCGAGAGCACCGACCGGAACGGAACCAAGCACACGCTCGCCTACGACATACTCGGGCGGGTGACGGCGGATGCAGTGACAACCCTCGGGAGCGGGGTGGACGGCGTCGTCCGGCGGGTCGAGACGGCTTACAACGGGCAGGGGAACGTGGCCCTCGTTACCAGTTACGACGCGGCCGCCGCCGGCAGCGTCGTGAACCAGGTGGCGCGGGGGTACAACGGCCTCGGGCAGCTGACGGCCGAGGCCCAGGCGCACGCCGGGTCGGCGACCGGCGCGACGCCGGCGGTGGGGTACGAGTACTCGGCGATGGCCGGCGGGGCGAACCACTCCCGGCCGACCGCGGTCGTGTACCCGTCGGGTTACCGGTTGACAGCCGCCTACACCGGCGGGTTAAATGACGGGGTGAGTCGCCCGTCCTCGCTCTCGGACCCGAGCGGCGTGCTCGAAAGTTACGATTACCTCGGGGTCGGCACGGTCATCCGGCGGGGGCACTTCCAACCAGGTGTGGACCTCACGTACCTCAAACCGGCCGGCGCGCCGAATGGGGACGCTGGCGACCCGTACGCCGGCCTCGATCGGTTCGGCCGGGTCGTGGACCACCGGTGGGTACAGACTTCGTCCGGCGTCCACACCGACCGATTCCAGTACGGGTACGATCGGATCGGGAACCGGCTGTACCGAGACAACCTGGTCAACGCCGCGTTCGGCGAGGTGTACGCCTACGACGGGCTGAATCAAATCGCGTCGTTTGCTCGCGGGACGCTCAACGCAGGTAAGACTGCGGTGGCCGGGGTGCCGGCACGGACCCAGGAGTGGGACTACGACGCGGTCGGGAACTGGGACCGTGTCACGACTTCCGGGGTCAATCAGACCCGAAGCCACAACCGGCAGAACGAGGTCACCAGTCTTACCGGGACGCCGCTCAGCGGCCTCCCACTCGCCCTGCCCACTCCGCTTGGGGGAAATGCTTCGCTCCGGTCGCTGGGATACGACTTCGTCGGGAACACGACTCGGGACGAGACCGGGCGGCGGCGCGTGTACGACGGATGGAACCGGCTAGTCGCGGTACAGAACACGGACGGTTCAACACTGGCGGTATTCGCGTACGACGGATTCAACCGACGGGTGCGTGACACGGCAAGCGGGGCGGCGACCGACCTGTACTACTCGGCCGGGTGGCAGGTAGTGGAGGAGCAGGTCGAGGGGGATACGACGATCCGGTACGTGTGGTCGCCAGTGTACGTGGACGCCCTGATCCTGCGGGACCGGGACACGGACGCCGACGGGGTGTTGGACGACGAGCGGCTGTGGGTCCAGCAGGACGCCAACTGGAACGTGACCGCCTTGGTGGACGGAACGGGGGCGGTGCAGGAGCGGTACACATACGACCCTTTCGGAGCGGCGATGGTGCTGACGCCGGGGTTCGGGAGCCGGTCGGGGTCTAGCTATGGGTGGGTGTACTTGCACCAAGGACTGCGGCACGAGGCGGTGGTGGGGCTGTACGACAACCGGATGCGGTGGTACAATCCAAACTTGGGGCGGTTCGCGTCGACCGACCCGATCCAGTTCGCCGCTGGCGACGCAAACCTGAATCGATACGCTGGGAATGGACCTGTAAACCAGATCGACCCAACTGGCCTCGATAAGGTTTGGGCCACTTGGGAGAACGGTGTTGTCGGCGGCAACAAATGTGGATGCGGCGATGTCTTCTCCATAAACGGTTTGCCTGCTCCTAATACAATTTATCTCCTGCCACATCAAATTCAGCCGCCTGGACAATTTGTTAGATGGGTCACACCCGAAATGGTTGCGGCTAGAGACCCACTGCGATTCGGCTTTAGAGCCAAAGATCCTACGGCAACATTCGTTCGACCAGGAGATCATGCGACCGGCATGCATGAACGATGGATTAAGGGCAGATCGCCTTTCATTGCGGCTAGTCCAAATGCATTTGGCTCTCCGAATAGAGCGCAAGGAGATCTTGCCTATTGGATTGATCGCAGTCGGTATACCCGTAGTGGCGGCGTGATTCTCACAACTGCCGATATCAGGGCTGACCTCGCTGAGACGATCAGGTCAGGTCAAATGACGCCGGCATCTGCGGCCGAATGGGAAAGATCTCAACGAGGGTTACTGCAGGGTCGCCTCTTCCCAGAGAATGAGCACTTGTTAAGAGGCGAGGTGCCACCTGAGGCGGTAACTCCCATGAGTAGAACGTCAAGGAACTTGATGAGGTTCGGAAAAGGAGCTGGCTATGTGGGGATGGCAAAAGCAGGCTATGACCTTGTCGCAGCTGGCAGGAGAAGTTGCGAAGAATCTTCGGCAAAACCTTTTGCTAGGCAAAGTGCCAAGACAGTCGGTGGGTTTGCAGGCGCTTGGGCCGGGGCAAAAATTGGATTCGGCACTGCAGCGCTTTTTTCTGCGCCCACAGGTCCTTGGGCAATCGCCGCTGGCATTGGCGGCGGAATACTTGGAGGCGCCGCAGGTTATGCCGGCGTGGAGTTAATGGTCGGCGAGTAAATGCCTCAATGGCGCCGGTCAAATGTTAATAGCCCTGGTGAAGCCTCGAGTTTACCTTTTCTCTCTCTTGATGGTGATATCGAGGCTTCGCCAGGGCTATTACCGTGTAGTACTGGAGATGGATTGATGTTCGGCTTTGCTACAGCCATCTTGCTGTATCTTATCTCCAACCACCGAAAGGGATGGATTGTAAAACACAAGGGGTCATCTGTCGGCTTTCTGGAGTACAGAGGCTCTGATTGGCCGTGGGTTCATTTTTCGTTCGTTCCCACTACTGAGAATGGCCAAATCGACATCTTCGATAATCCAGATAGCAACCTGTCACTTTGTCATCCAAAATTCCCGAAACTTTGTACCAGAGGATCTAGCCTAATGATTCGGAAGAGGGAAGGAAATGTAATTGCTGTTCGGTTTCAAGTGTGACAGTTGGGGCCAGCAAAACAGGCGAGTAACAGGCAGATTGTGCCGCTCGCACTCGGATGGATTTATGCGATATATTTCTGATAGCCAGCTGCCATTATGGTCTTTTACATGACAAATCGATAATTGATGAACTCACGCTTGGAAGCGGACGGTGACTGTTCGCGGATGCGGTGGCCAAAGTGGCTGGCAGCAGGGTGCGACACGAGCCACTAGGCTTGCCGTCGCAACAGTCCCAGGTCCAATCTCCCGTAAACGGCTCGCAGGAGAACGGGTGGCAGCCCTTTCCCCGCGAAAGCTGGCCCCGGCGAGTTTGCGAAGGTCAGTCCAGGGATTCCAGCCATCGAACGTGGCCGCTGCATGCGCGAGCGCCACTGGATCAACTTGCTGTAACCTACCTATTGCGGCCCATGCGACCCGTGCGGCCCACCGCCAGGCCCGGTTCGAGCGGGACTTTGGCAGTCCCCTGACTGGGTCGCATGGGCCGCAACCACCTGCTGCTTTGCTGGCTGGTTTTCACCGCGCGTCCCGGGCCACGTCCCGCTCGGGATGTCGCGAAGGCCGCGGGCCTCGGCCTTGTCGCCACGGCCGGACAATCGCTGCCTGATGTGCCCTCCGGCACGATACTTCCTTCGGACGGTGGCGAATTAGCACCCCGGCCGCCCCGTCATGGCGTGGCCGGAGCGTGGAGGTGGACAGCCGGGTTCATGGTGTAGAGGCGGAACCCCGCGCCCGTGTCAACCAGGACACCGCTCGACTTGTTCTCGACGACCGGCAGGAGCGGGTTCCCGGGGTACTTCTCCCACCGGATCAGGTCGTCCGAGACAGCTACGGCGGTCGACCACTTCCTGGCGTCCGGCCCTGTGGTCGCGCACCCGTGGTAGTAGGCGTAGTACCGGCCACCGTGCCGCACCACTTGGTTCAGGGCGACCATGTCCCGGTCGTACGCCCCCGGCCCGGGAACGAGAACCGGCTCGTCCCGGACGTTCTTCCACACCTTGAGGTCGTCCGACGTGGCGAGCCACACCCCCTTGTCCGACCGCTCGTAGAAGAGGAGCCACCGGCCGCCGTCCTTGAACGCGGTCGGGGTTCCGCACGGGCCGTCCGGGATGAGCTCGCGGACCTCGCGGCCGACGTACAGGCCGCGACCGGACAGACGGTTGACCGACGTCGACCAGTGGCAGGCGGGTGCCCAGGCGGCGGCCGACGCCGCAGCCCACGGGATGGCGCTGGAGGTGGTCAAGATGGCTGAGGCGAAGCGGGGGTTCGTACTCCTGACCCAGCGGTGAGCGACTGCAGGCGACGTCATCGTTGGAGCGCCACAGGCGCCGCGGGGCGGAACGGCCAGACGCCGACGAAATTGAATGTCTGTCATTTTGATCATGTGTCAACTCCGTCTCCGGCCCATGCCCGTTGGATAGGCACCCGGCCGGTGGTTCGCGGTCGAACCCGCACTGCTCGGATGGTTGTGCCCGGTCCGCCGTGGTCCGGTTGGCGGGCTCGTCGCGTTCTGCTGAACCCCGACGGCGGAATGCTGACAAATGCTGACCAAAAGTGAACGCCGCCGGGTCGCTGTCGGCGAGTGCTCAACCGACCTGGGGCGGGCATCCGGGGGCCGGTAGGATCGGCGCGGGAGCGGCGGAGTAATTGCCCGCCGCGGCCGGGTGTGGGTTACGGCGTCGTCCTTGCTCCAAACCCACACCCGGCCTACCCGCACAAGGACACGCCCCATGTCGAACACCTCCCCAACCCCGGGCGGCGACCCACCCGCCCCCGCCGCGCCGGCCGATGAGTCCCCGGCCGGCAACGACATTCCACCGGACGACGAACTCTTCCGACTCCTCCCGGACGGCATCCGGGCGGAGTTGGAGCGGCTGCGGGACGTGCTCGCCGGGGTGCCCGGCCACGCCGTGGTCATCGCCACCGACCAGGGGATCGTGACCGACCTCGACCCCCGCGACGACCGGGACGCCCACCGGGCACTGCTCCTCTGGGACGACCAAGCTCGGCGGGCGGCGTGGCTCGAACGACTCGACGACGAACTCTCGCGGCACCACGTCATCGACCACGCCGCCGGGGTCAGCAGCCGCACCGCCGCCAAACTCCTGGACGCCGACGCGCTCGCGCCCCGGTGGCAGTCGCTCGCAGCCCGCGGGGTCTGCGACCGGTGCCGGGTGCTCGCCACCGCCGCCGCCCGCCACCGGGGGTGATCGGCCCCGGCCAGCCACTCACCGACGACGCCCTCTACGAGCTCCGGGTGACGGTCGCCCCGCGCGACGCGGTGCCGGCGGGCCGCGGGGGTGCGGACCCGCCCCCGCCGACCCGGTGCCGGCGGAACGCACCCCGCCGGACGCCACACCTAAGAGGCACTGACACAAGCCCCGAAAACGCTTGAAAACCGGGGGTTGCGGCAGGTTGTGTCACAGCCTGTAAGGACCGGCAGGACGACATCCTGGCAGCAATCCGGGCCGTCGGGGTGTCTCTCACCCGCCCGGAGCTGTTCAAAAGAATGCGGATCAAGAAGGAGGGGAGGTGGGGGGCGAACCTGGCGTGGATGGTGACCAACCGCGTGCCCGTCAACATCCCGCAGCAGGACTACTGGCCCGCCGCCGACCCGCCCCCCCGAGTAGGCGTGTGACCGCGGGTGACCGCCACACAACGATAGTGCAATTATCATTTCATCCGCTCGTGGGGAGGATATCGTGTCGTCATCCGAGCCCCGGAGGACCACGCGACGCCCCCCGACCTGACGCTCCGCCTCCCCGACCCCGACCACATCCGCGCGGCGATCGACGCCACCGACGAGCGGGCGCGGCTGCTCCGCCGGCTGCTGCGGCTGGCACCCTGCCTCCCGCTCACGACCGGCGACCGCCTCCCTGCCCCGACCCCGGCCGACCCGAAGGGGGTGGCCCGTGGCTGACACCCTCCCCACCACCCCGCCCGCCCGCAAGGCGGCCCACCCGCCGCCAACGCTGTCCCCGCTCGTCGTCGACGCGAACGGGGTGGCCCGGCTCCTGGACTGCGGCGTCCACACCGTGCGGGCGCACGACACCGCCGGGAAGCTGCCGGCCCCGCTGCGGATCGGCGGTCGCGTCGTCTGGCGTGCGGCCGAGATCCGTGCGTGGGTCAACGCCGGCGCCCCGGACCGGGCCGTGTGGGAGGCCCGCAAGGCCGCCCGCCGGGCCGCTCGCCGCCGCTAGTCCCGTTTCAGGTTAGCTGTAGCGCGGGTGTCGGGGGTTTGTTAGACCGGAGGCATCCCGAATCGTGGGGGTGCCATGCGGGCGTATTCGATGGACTTGCGGGAGCGGGTGTTGAAGGCCTGTGACGCCGGGGCGGACGCCGACGCGGTGGCCGCGACGTTCTGGGTCCGCCCGTCGTGGGTGCGGCGGC
>VFQN01002200.1_pt1 | contig 30784 bp, 41 predicted proteins | sample 3512371 | NCBI WGS metagenome assembly VFQN01 (sample SAMN10412370, study PRJNA504923) | tailings metagenome | isolation source: Replicate 2 from Balatoc abandoned mine | place: Philippines: Itogon, Benguet | collected 2017-08-28 | reverse complement strand
CTGTGGCACGCGGACAGGACGCCGCCCCCTGGGTGGACCAACTCGTCTCCATGGTGGCCAACGAACTGCGTACCAACCCCCACCCTACTCACTTTCGCTGGCCTGTCTACCAGCCCTCCACCTTCCGCGCCCTCCAGCACCAACTACACGACTACGTGGTCACCGTCACTGACAAATCCGCGTCCACCCTTCAACTGGTCTGCAAACGCTACTACGTGGCGTCCCTTCTGCGGGACCTTGGCGTCCCGGTCGTATGGCCCCCCGCCCCCGCCCCCGCCCCTGCCCCCGCCCCCATCCCCGCCCACGACCCCATCCCCGACCCCGCCCCCACCCCCGACTCCGCGCCGAGCCCCGGCCCCGCCTGTGCCCCCATCCACTCCCCCATCCCCTCCCCCATCCCCTCCCCCAGCCCTATTCCCGACCCAGCCCCCAACCCTACCTCCGCCCCTGGCGCTGCCCTCCACCCACACCTGCACCCCAAGCCCGCCCTCGCCCCAGCCCCCGCCCTCGCCCCAGCCCACGACCCCCTCCCCGCCCCCGGCCCCACCCCCACCCCCATCCCCGACCCAGCCCCCAACCCCGCCCTCAACCCCGCTCCCAACCCCGCCCCCAACCCCGCCCCCAACCCCGCCCCCATCCACGTACTTCCCCCTCCCCCACCGCCCCCGCATCCCCGCCCCGCTCCCTCCGTGGCTGCCGCTACAGACGCCTTCCTGGCCCACTTTGACGCCCAATTCCCCGCAGACCCTCCTCCAGCCCCACCCCGCACATCCCGTCGGCGCCGGCCTCACTCCCGCTCCCCCTCTCCTTCCCCGGCGCAATTTCCTCCCGCACCTGCCGCTTCTCGCCCCCTCCGCCCCCGTCGTACGTCCGGCCCCACCCCATCAGCCCCTCCACCCCCACCCCCTGCCGCCACTGTGCCCTCGGGCCCAGCCCCCACCACGAAGGTCAGGGGTTGGGACGCCGTAGGCACCCCTCCTATGCCCAGGTGCTGGTGTGCGCTGGCACCGCGCCCTCCTGCCCACCCTGCAACCAATGTGCCTGCGTGACACGTCCAGGGCCGGCCGGCCTGGGCCACCCAGCTATCTCCCTTGCTGGACGTCCGCCACCAACGATGAGTCCGTTGGCCTCCTGTTCCGCCTGAACCTCTGCGCGCCTCCCGTCACCCCTGCGCTTTATCCTCACCCACCCATGCACCCATAGTCGCGGCCTGGAGGTGCTGGACGAGTGCGGCGCGCCTTCTGTACAACAAGACCATGATCCGCAGTACCTCAATGGGGGCTGGGCATCACCATCCAGGTGGGCCCAGGAATTGAGCGGAATGGGATTGCAGTGGCGGTGCGACAGGTGCTGGGAGGCCGGAGATGGATGGTGGGCCGGCACCGGCAGTGCCGTAGGGCGGCTAAAGGCCAAGGTGGGCACAAGGACGAGGCCCCTGGGACCGTGCCGGGTGCTGCCGCACGCACGCTTTCGGCCGAGCACGGCACACGGTCTCTCGTGTCGTGCGTCTTGACCTCGACGCGGCTACGTACGATCGCAACCACGGCTTTCCCTCGCGCCCCTACTTAGCATGCGATCCATGCAGTTGTGACTGCTGCAATTGTGACTGCGGGGTAATGTGACATGTGTCATCCTTGGGTTGCCACGTGAAAATGACAGATGCGCCACCCCGGCAGCCGTAAGCAGGGCCGTTTCCCCTACGCTCCTTCCCTCCCTCTCCGCCCCCAGGGCCGGCTCAAGTCGCTGCACAGCGTGTACCGCAAAATGGTGCGCAAGGACGTGCCCGTGGCGCAGGTGCGGTGTGCGGCGACGTTAAGGGGGCGTCGGTGTTTTTCGGGTGCGGGACAGGGCGGGACGTGCAATTCCGCAGTTGGGGCCTGCTACACGGGTTGCCGCGATCATGCAGCCAGGGCATTCGATGCCGTGCCCGCAGGGCCCTGGTAGGCTGTCCATGCGAGGCCGTGCCATCAACCGAGGCATGCAAGTTGCGCTGCAGGACGATTGTCTCTGCCTTCCTGCACTCCACTGCACCATGTCGTACAGTGCCGCACAACTCAGTACCTTGCCATACATTACTGCAGCATGCGCCTACACCCCCTCACGACCCACCCGGCATCCTCTTTACCCCGTACCGTGCCGTACAGGTGTACGACGCCCAGGCGCTGCGCGTGATCGTGGACGACGGCGACGACGGCGGGCAGCTGCGAGAAGCCATCGACGTGGCGTACCGACTGGTGGGCGCAGTACACTCCATCTGGAAGCCCATCAAGCGGGAATTCGACGACTACATCGCCAACCCCAAGCCCTCGGGATACCAGGCGCTGCACACAGGTGGCCGCTGGGCGGAGGGGAAGGAGTGGAAGTGCGCCATGGGACGGCCTGCCACAGGGACCGTGCGTACCGGTACGTCTTTTTCCTTCAGGAGACGCATTGTGACGATGATCCGGTTACGCACGCCATTCGCGCATGAAGTTCTTTGTTCGCGGTAACAGCTGGGCACTCAACGCTGCCTGAACCACACTGAGGAGAGTAGTCAGGTGCTTGTGGTGTGCATGGACTGCTACATGCCCGGTACTCTCATCCGCGTTGTTTCCCCTGCCCTACGTGCTCCCCTTTTTGTGCAGCCGTGCGCGGCCCCGGCGGCATCCCCATGGAGGTGCAGATCAAGACCTCCTCCATGCACGAGCTGGCGGAGTACGGCGCGGCGGCGCACTGGGTGTACAAGGAGTACGCCCCCGTGCTGCAGGCGGCGGGCGGCAGGCAGGGCGGCGGGGCGGCGGAGCGGCTGCCTGTGGGCTACGAGGGGCAGCCGCTGCTCAAGGTGGATAAGGACAAGCTCAGGTGGGTGCAGGCGTGGGGCACGCGGCTTCCGGAGGTGGGTTTTTCCGCAAAAGGGAGGTGTCCTGGGCCCCTAGAGGGCCCCTACAGCCCCTTCGGCCCTTTCGGGCGGCCCTGTGAATGACTGGGGGGCTCTGAGGCCGAGGGAGGGCGACACAAGTGTACGGTACTGCAAGCGCTCTAATGTCATGCGCAGCAGGCATGTGCCGGTTTGACTTCAACCTGCAGGTACGTGTAACTTGGTGAGGTGCAGCACGTGGCGTGTACCGCGTTCTATTCTTGTGCTTGGGTCGGAGTTGGTTACGGCAGATGCCCACCTTTTCTGCGATGTGTGCAGGCCTGGCTTTAGCCTGCACGAACATGCGTGGGGGTTCAGCGGCGCATCCGTAGCTAACCTGCTTTGATCCAAGCCCCTTGAGGGCCTGTGGCGGTTCGTCCCCCTCTCCTGTGCCGCCCTCCTGTGCAGGTATGGCGTGGTGGTTGCGCGCAGCGAGGACGACGGTCAGCGGTTAGGGGCGGGCGCCACCTTCCCGCCCTTCCCCACGCGCGTGCCCGACTTCTCCTTCTACACCTCGCTGCTGCGCTACACGCGCGACAAGGGCTGGCAGGTGCCGGGCCATGGGGACTTCACGCTGCGGCTGGAGGAGTTCGTCAAGTGCGACGACGGAAGGTAGGGGAAAGGGGGAAGCAAGTACGAGAGGGGGTGTGCACAGCGTCGACGGCACTGGTGGTTCGTATTGACGTTTGCCACGTAAGCAAGGACAGGGAAGACGCATCCATGCAGGGCCGTTCCAGCCTGCGGACATTCCCGGCTGGAAGGCGCCCATGCTGCCGAAGTGTCGGCCCCACCGCTTTGGTGTGGCTTAAGTCGCACAACCTGCATGACACTTGATCGGCGTCCCCCTGTCCCGCACCTGCGCTCAAATGCCACCACGCACCCCCACGTGCCGCGTCCCCCAGGTACCACTGCCGCGACCACATGGGCTACCTCATCCCCGCGGAGACCGTTACGTCGCTGGAGGGCTTTGAGGAGGACGCGCTGGCGGCGGCGGAGGCGGAGCACCGCGCGGCCAGCAGGGCGGTGGCGGCGGGCGACGACAGAGAGACGGCGGCGGCGGCATCGTGGCGCGCGCGGAAAAGGGTCTCATCACCACGGGCGAGGGCTACGACGGCTACCGGGTCAACCTGCTCATCAATGTGAACAACAGGCTGGTGCCCGAGGACACGGTGCTCAACGACGGGGACGACCTGGTCATACTGGCAAGGGAGAAGGTCCGCATCTAGCAGCAGCGGCAGCACTCCGTCCTGCACGCAAGCCGCGAGAACCGCGTTTGTTCGTATATGGTGGCTAGCTAAATGTGCAGGCAAGACGTTGTTGAGCGGGTCGAGGTGGACTGATCCTCGTGCCGGAGCCGGTGGCAGGGTAGGCGCAGGTGCACTGGTACTGCTTGCGTACAGCGATGCGGTGGTGGTGTCCAGCGCGAGCATGTGGGTCGTTGGAGCGTAGTGTTGAGTGTAGCGCGGTTGTGGGAAGTGTGTGTGGTGCTGGGGGGCGAGCGGTGTCGAGTGAAGTGCATGTGTATGCAGTGCAGGGGTGCGCCGCGCTGCAGTGGTTGGTCAGGCAGGGGAGAGTACAGAGGGCGGCTGGGGATGGCTGGCGGCACCAGGAGCTTAAGTCCTGAGTACCGTGGAGGCGGCAGGTGCCACGAAGCCAAGTGCCATACTATAGGTGGAGGTCCCAGCGTGGGTGGTTTACGAGGTTGTCTTTTACGGATATGGTTCTTGCGTACGTGTGGCGTGTACTATTAGGTGTTGCACGTTGCATCTTGCATGGCGGTGCGGGTGTGAGGGCTGGGGGGCCAGCAGCATGCTGCAGTCTTTGGAGGCATGCAGCCGGCCCGTTCCGTCTTCGCTGTACGGTATGTCATCTGTATCCATGTACAAACAGCATTTTGCACCGGTCTCCGCAAGGAGCCTGCGTGCCTGTCCCAAAGTGCTCGGTTAGGACTGTGTAGAAGGCGCCCAGAGCTTGGTTGTGTAACTCGCCTCAGGTCCTTGTACTCACAATTGTGCTACAGAATCTCTGTTACTCTTTGTGAAGCGAGCAGTGTTCATTCGCTGTACACTTCTGTGTTCTGTCCCGTGTAATATCTGGTAACATCACAGTAGGGTGGTTAGGCCTGACAAGTCTTTAGTACGACTGCGTCCCAGGGTACGATTCCAGGGGTACATGCATGTCCCTGGCATGTCTCACTTGTCGGGCAAGCAACATACCTCCCACCCTCCAGTGTTTTGGCCACAGTCGCCACACCCTGGCCACAACTGCTTGCACATGCATATCTGCTGTGCGTCTGCCGTGGGTCCATAAATACCGGTATGTATTAGTGTGAGCATGACACACCGCCTCAGTCAGCCCAGTCAGTGTTACACGTCGTGACGCGAGGGGACACCCCCCCTCCGCAAGTGCAACGACCCATGTGCGGGCCAGAGGCTCAAGGGCCTGCATTGACTCTCAAGTGCCCATCACGATCCCGCCACCTACCACACATCGGCACCTGCCGTACATCAAATCAACCAGTGGCGTGGAATAGCAAGTTGCCCAAGCTCAGGGAGCTGACAGCATTAGGCAGTTCTCACACCTTGTACACAGTCGAACCCAGCGTATGCAAATGGTCTCTGTCCCGCACTTCATCACAATACACCATGCTAGGACTAACCCCTGTCCAAATCCAGCAATCCAGCCTTGTAACCTCAGCCTTGCAACCTGAACCAGCTCCTCTGTGTGAGAGCCTTGTCCAGCGGACCGTCGGTGATAGCGCACACCACATTCATCCAACGACGCAATTCGTACTGCGGTACCCAGCAGCCTGTCAGTTTAGCTACAATGTCGCCATCATAGTAGCAGCTATAACCAAAGGTCTCAAGGTAGTCCAGGCACTGCCGCAACGTGGTGTTTGTACGCTCCCAAAGGGAGTGGTACTCAAACGACAGTGCATTCACACGGCGTTCACTGAGAGCCTTGTACGCCCCTGCAAGGACTGCTGGGTCGTGTCCCTCGGTATCAATCTTGAGGACATCTATACGCGTCAAACCGCGAACCTCCATTTGAGTGTCAACTGTGGTCAGCACGACCTCCACGGGGGCTGCCGCCTCATCGCTCAAGCTGCACATGTTCGCCGTACAGTTGCGAGGGAACCGTGCTATGCCAGTACTGTTTGACACAGCTGCGTGCAACACATTGAAGTTGACTTTCGGCTTGCCATCCTGCCTGCTACCCATCGAGGGCACACCGTACAGTAGGTCCCGGGTGTGCGTCAGGCGGGCCACATGTACTTCCGACGGCTCGTAGCACAGCACGTCCACACTCGTGGGCGCGCCTTCAGGCGTCCTCGTAACAACGATGGGACCTCTCGGTCCTTGCTGGCACTCTCGGCACATGCCGCATGGGTGCTCGTACAAGGGAAACTTGGAATGCTGCATGCAGGGAACCGGGCACGGGCAAGATTTTGGGGCTAAATTCAGTGGAAGCCGTGACGTTGTTGTTGTGAGGCAGGATATGAGTTATGCCTTGCAACCAGCAACAGCCATTGGGTATTGCACCGGTCTGTGCAGACCAGCATGTAGGTTGGCACTATTGCGGTCACGTATTGCAGCGTTGCGCCGTGCGACAGTTCGTTGTGCGCCAACGTACCTGCTGATACAAGAGCTGCAGGTGGTCGCCATACTCCGGGGCCAAGTAGTTAAGTGCGGCAGCTGTGAAGTAGCCCTTGTTGCAGCCGACATCCGCAAGAACGTAGCGGGAACGGGGGCTGACAGTGTTGCTCGACCACCATCGCCATGGCTGCTTCCGGGTGCTGTCAGCCTGGCCATGTACCTTGGACTCATCTGCATGGCGCCGGGGTGCACGAGGCGCCTTACATGCTCGGTCCGCACCCTATCACGTAGGAAACCGACAAACAATCAACAGCTGTTGCGTGCTATGACCTTTGGGGATTCGACTGCAATGCGCCTACCGGATGGATCGTGGCGTCCTACCGCCACGCATCCCATCATGACCCGTGCTCCTGCGTTGCTATCCTGGTGCGCGCTGGCCTCGCGCAGGTCAGCGACTACGAACCCCTTGCAGACGTGGCCCCTTCACCTCCTCGCACTGCACCCCATTCCGTGCGCCCTGACCCTCCCTCCCCTCCTACCCCACCAGCCAGCCAGCCCCCCTGCTGAGCCAGGTGGACCTGGCGGTGTGTAACAACAAGGGGCTGCGGGGGCGCGTGCCGGAGGAGTACCTGGAGGAGTGCCGGAGGAGTACCAGCCCGCAAACAGCCCCCCGCCAGCAGCGGCAGCCCCCCAGCTCCAGCCCTCCACGTCCTTCCGCGTATACCTCATTGGCCAATATACCTTGCATGAAGCGGAGCCACCAGTGCTCGGCACAAGCCGACGCTATCGGGATTTTGTGCAGGTGATTCAAAAACGTTGCCAACTGCGCCTCGGCCTCTACCGCTGTGCATTGTGTTTGACTCTGGAAACGCCTGTATGCGCTAGGATCGAAGTTCTGAGGAAACCAGCAGGCGAAGACAGTATGCGATGTTGCTATGGCCAAGACCGCAAGACCGCACAGAAGAGCGCTGCGCGACATGAAGTGACAATTGGAGCAAAAGCTATTCAATCCTTGATTTTGTTGTGCGCAACTGAAGTGTGTGGCGTCAGGCATGGAAGGTCTTGTACGGATCCGGACGGTTAGAACCGGTAACATGCAGGACTTTGTCTGCGCCAGGCCAACCAGTCACACCCCCGACCCCCCCTCCAGTAGTCTAGCCCTGTTCTAGCGCTATCGCAAGGTGGTACACATGGCCATGCAGGCTTTGCCGTTGTCGCCCTCCCTTCCACAGCCTTGGAATGAGGCCCCCCTCCACGCTATGTGGCCTACTACGTTGACAAATACTGGTTTAGGTATGCCAGGCGGTAAAACGGAGAGTTTACAGGTAGCGCAGTCTGCACATGGGCAGTGCTGGTCAGACCCTACAAGTCAGGGCACGACTGCGCATGCGCAGTGCTGGTCCGCCAGGCGGGTCGATTACTGATAAGACCGTAACCCTCAAGTGCGTCGCCTCCTTGTCGCGTGCCTGCACAGCAACAGCAGCAGGCACAGGGACCGTGCGGCGTGCGTCCGGGCGGCGGCGCCCCGCTCCTGTCGCAGCTGCAGCGCCTGCGGCGACAGCGGAGGCAGCCGCTGTGCGGCATGGGCCCGGACGGCAGCACCCACGTTTCCCAGGCGCCCGCCTCGGACCCTGTCGCTTTGGCCAGCCCAGGGTCCGGCCACCACCCCGAGGCCCTGGTGTGGAAGCGTGGACACCCTTCGACCGAGGACGACGTCCGGCAGGGAAGCAAAGCAGAGCTGCGCCGGTACCGTGGTGTCGCCCATACGCCGTAGCATCGTGCCCACGACCATGGCAGCTGCGACGCAGGCGCCAAGACACCCCACTGGTGGGGCAACGAGAACGAAGGCCCATCGTTCCCTCGCCCCGTGGGGCGGATGACGTTCTTCATGTGATTGATCGGCGTGGATTGCGTCACAGGCCTGGTGGGGCTGAGCATGGTGGGGCTGGGCATGTGGCAGGCGGCGGGGACGGGCACGTGGCAGGCGGAGGTTGGTGCAGCGCAGGCAGCGCTGGGCGCGGGACAGCCGGCGGCGGGAACTGGGCAGGCAGGTTGGGATGCATAGTAAGCAGATAGCAGGTGTGGACGCAGGTGGGACACTTTTCTCTGGGGCAGGCTGGGCATTGATCTTGTGATTTTGGCTGGGGCGCGTAGCATGCACGCAGTGGCATAACCACGTGCACCAAGCACATTAGGTACCGGATCATGACGTTCTTCATGTGATTGATCGGCGTGGATTGCGGCACGGGCCTGGTGGGGCTGGGCCTGGTGGGGCTGGGCATGTGGCGAGTGAGCGTGAAGTGAAGACAGCAGCAAGGGACGCTGCCTCAAAATCCAATCTATGGTTGGGCCCAACCATAGGTGGGGTCCACCGCAAAATTGGCGCCCCGACGCAGCAATTTCGCCTGGAAGGCACGTCAATATGTATCGAAGATGAGGCCGCTAATAACTGATAACGGTCGCAGCTTACGCAGGCTGCTGTATGCCGCCGTGCCGAACGTCGGGCCACTACCTCGGCTGCAGCAGGACCGCAGCCAGTACACGCTGTTCAGCCCGCTAACGGTCGTGTTCCTCGGTGCCAGGGCATAGGGCACGGTCGTAAGAGCCTGTACACTGCAATCAACCTGTCAGGTGCTGCCTGGTGGCACGGTAGCGCTGGCACAGAGTGGAAAGGGGCTGGCTTGGTGGGGCACTCACCCACGGGTGGCCAGCGACGGCAGGGGGCTGCACCAGCAGCACCACGCTACCGCTGTTCAGGCTGCTAGAACCCAGGCCCGCCAGCTCCAGGTTCTAGGGCGTGGCCACGAGGTCTGGTGTGTTGCTTCCAATACCTCAGGCAGTGCCTGGTGGCACGGTAACGCTGGCTGGGGTGGTGGGGGCTGCTGGTGGGGAACTCCCCTGGCTGCGGCAGGGGAAACCATACGCTCCCACTATCCCGCCCGCTGAACGCCGTGTTGACCGGTGCCAGGGACCAGGCCACGGCGGCAGGTGGCTGCACTGTACAGCAGCTGTAATCTTTCACCTCACATTTACAGGCATCTTGTTAAGATATCTGTTTCAAATCGTCATGCCTTCGCATCTGCACAAGCCTGATTTCTTGCGGCAGACACCACTGCGGCCAGCACCTCTTTCACCGCCCCAGCGCCGCCCCCGCCCGCTCAGCCTCACCTGGCCTCACCCACCACCCTCGCCCACTCCACCCCCAGGGCCCCAGACGACGCCCCCGCCGCCAACACCCGACAGCGTCGGCGCCGCCGCGCTCCCTCCCCTGCCCCTCCCCCGCCCTCCCACCTCCTGCCTAACCAGTCCCCCTCCCCGCCCACCCCCACGCCCCACCGGCCCCCCACCCGGACCACCGCCAGCACCTCCACCCGCCAACGACGCCCACCCCGCACCTCTAACTTGTAGCTGGGGGAAGGCAGCAGGTCAAACGCCGTGCTGGTCGAACACCAGCGGCTAGCCCACCACAGCCCACTCACTGGGCCCTACCGGCCACCTGTTACCACGAGCGTAGGGTTAAAGGCTGACATCAAGTACATGCCTTCAATCACGTACTAGCCAGCTATTGCATCGACCCGTAACGTACCATGTCAGTACGTACAGCAAGGCACAGCTGCGCGCCCTGCGCCAACCTTACGTACCCCAGGGGGCTGACCCACAACGTGGCAATGCGGTCGCGGCAGCAGGGAGACTACACCACCTTGCACGTGGCGGAGGCGTGCGCACAAGGCTCGTCGGCCACCTGACCATGTTGCTGACATCCAGGTGGGGCTGTCCTCCCCTATCAAACCGCATGCATGGGCCTTGCACCAACACAGGCCCCCCATGCCCTGTAGACGTCCCGCATGCACCCCTCCGCTCCAGGCAAAGGAGGTCGGCCGTCCACCACCCGAAGCCAGGGGTGGGATGCGCCGACTTCATCCCTCCCCGTGCGTGGCACGCCTAGATTTGCAAACGCCCCCAACGCCCCAAGTGCGCCCACATGCAAACAACCGCCCGGCGCGAGGCCTACGATGCCAGGGACTGCCGCTGGGGGACCGCTGCACTGCCCCTCAGTTCCCACACGCGTCCATGCATGAACTCGCTTCCCACCTCCATGGCCTGCAAAGCCGTCAGGGCCACCAACTTCCACACACACTGCTGTACCCCCGAGGCGCCCTAGCCAGCCACATGTGCTCTCCCGGATGCCCTCCCTCGCTGGGCACGCTGTCCACCACCGCCCACGCCACCGGGCGATCCCAGAAGTGGTGCCGCCTGGGTTGCCGGGCCCAGTGCTTGCCCCCTAATGTGTGAGTTCCTAACAACGGGACGCCATCAACCCTTTGCTGCTATATCGTTTTCGTACGCCGTTCTCTCATTGAAACCCCCACAACTTGTTAGCGTGCCATGCAACAGGTGCTTCAGGGCCGCCTCCTTCGCTGGTGGGTACAGCGGTGCCTCCAGCGCTGCTTCAACCAAGGCAGCGTGCTGCTTGCTCCTGGCTGCAGCTACCTCCGTCAGCTAAAGCACTGTTGCCAATCCACTTTTGGGCGCCTAAGCCCCGTCCTAAGCATCCAGCCCATCCCCGGCACCGACCAGCCCACCCGTGGGAGGAGCACCAGCAGCAGCGCGTCCCGCTCCGTCGGTTCTGCCCCCTTGCCGCCCTGCTCCTGTCTGCTCCGTCCTGGAGGCCTCTGCGGTCTCCCTCCACTCTGATGTGTTGTCCTGCAGCAGCTATTATGTTCGAGCCTGGAGCGGAGGCTATGCTTTAACCCCAGCCATGCAAGTCCCTTGCTGCCGGTGTTTGGAGCTGCAGGCGCTCCTCTGTATGTTGCCGCCTCTGCCGATGAACGGCCAATTGGGTCCGGCGCTCCACCGCCGGCAGTTGTGCCCATGCTGCTTCCTGCTAGTGTAGGAGAGCAAAGAGGGCTAGTGCATCTTCGATTGTCCGTTGCCCGTGGCACCCGACCGGATTTGGGTACCGGCACTCGAGGTTGCCCTGGGTGGACGACCCCCTGCCAGAGGCCCCCGTACCCACCCCTGCCCCTGGCCCCGTCCCCCTCCCTGTTCCGTCCCCCCTCCCTGCCCCCGTTGCATCAGGCCGTGCTGCATCGATCGGCGGTCCCACCTGCCTGCAACCGCCACTGCTTCTGTAGCTGCCGCTCCTTCTGCCCCTGCTGCTGCCTGGGCGGGCAGGGGAGGGTTAGTTGCCCCACAGCGGGGCTGCCAAGCACCACGGTCCCGTGGAGAAAAGTTCCGCCGCTATGTGCTCTACTGGCGGCAGGTGGACCAGCGCCGCGCCGCCGCCACCACCTGCTGCAGTGCTGGTGGCTACACCCGCGCCATCAGCCACGGCCATTGCAGGTGGACGTGAGCACTGCCGGGGGGGCGGAAGCCGGGGTACGCGTAAAACGCGAGAAACCGGGGGGCGGAAGCCGGGGTGGCAGCGCCGGAGGAACATCTGTGCCGCAAGCAGTCACAGGTGCTGCTGCTGTCCTGTCGGGTACAAGACGTACAGGGCAAGCCTGCGCAAGCTTGCGCGCCCACATGGCATGACTTACCTGGCCGTGTCCCCGCAAGGCCAATGCCCCAACACCGCCGGCACATTGGTGCCCCACCAACACAACAAGCGCTTCGGTACCCCTGTGGTATGTTGCTGCTTATTGCTGGGGCCCAGCTGCCGGCACGTGTGGAGTAGAGCTTGCCAAATACTACGGTATGCAAAGTGCCTCATGAACGTCACCATCGCCGTACCGTAGTACATGTTAAACACACAGGATACGTACACTGACCCTGTGGACTGACGCACTGACCTGGCAGACCCTGACCCAGTGGGCTGCCACATCTCTGCGTCGTCCTCCCCATAGCGCGCCTGTAGGCAGTAAACGGGCCTCCAGCGTCACTTGCTACTATCCGTGTCGTCTGTGGTGAGCCTAAAGGCATCAATATACTGCCTACAGGTAGTTTCTGGTGCCATAGGTGCAAGCGCAGCGCGGCAGGGCAAGAGGATAGAGAGGATCTCCCCTGTCAGCCAGGGGCGGAGGGGCGTGATAGCCAACCCGATTGGGCCTGCAACTCACGTTCTGGCATACGAGAGATAAGGTTGATGACTTTCGGACCAACATACCACTCCATGAGTGCATGACTACGCAAAAACGGTTGTGGTGTCGGTCGTGCAGGCCATAACCCGCCCTGAGGCCCGGCAAAATTCCAGCCTCGATTGTCTGCCATACTCATATATAGAACGTCTTCAAAGGCCTCACGTAAACCAGTCCAGTCACCTAAGCCATAGCATAAACAATCGTACTCCGCTCTCGTGTGCCCAGAGCCTTACGACTAGCAGATAGGGTAATTGAAAACATACTCGACAGGGGCGCCTAGCCCATAGCTCCATCGTGCTTTTGCTTTGCGCCTTCATTTCGGCTTCCATACTTGGTCCTCGCGGTCGCTCAAGAGAATAAGGATTGTTCAACCTATTATCAGGAGCCGTAGCCCTTGAATCCAGGCGTTTTGCCTGAAGGGCACGGCTCAGGAGGGCTCGTCGAAAGCTACGGGTCGAGAGGTGCGCTGGTTCGAGCGCTATTTAGTGGCCGTTGAGTGGATCTCGTCCATGATCCATAGGAACAACCGTTGGCGCTTAGGGTAGCTTGGGACATTTGTGGCGTTCCATCCTAGGACAGGCCATTTTGCCAGCGCGAGCATAGGGAGGGAATTTCTAGGCCACGATGGAGGCTGTGTCACCAGTAGCCAACGATATCTGGCGCTTGACCTGGACTCCTTGTCCCGCAGTTTCTGCCGTGACCGGCTTTTTGATTCGGGCTTGCGGCCATGGACCGAGGTCTTGCCGCGGTCTTCGACGACGACTCGGCCTCCGAGCGTCAAAACTCTCTGAGCACAGGAGACTTGGATCCCTTCCTGCTGCAGGGTGAGGCGCCCAGACGAACTGCTATTTGTCCGCAAGGGAATTTTTGTGCGGGGCAAGGAGCAGTGGCACTTACTATAACCCCGTCTCCGCAGGTGACGACCAAACATGGGCTGTCGAGGATTGGAACTGGGACCCCTTCAATATGTTCGCGGCTCCCAAGGAGGTCCCGGCAGTGGCTTGTTGCCAGGCGCTCAAGCGCCGGAAGGTCGGCGAAGACACTGCTACGTCTACGGGTCCGCAGGCATTGCAGCAACACCAGCAGCAGCACTGTGGCCAGAGCTTGGCGCAGCCCTGCCACGGCCCTGGTGGGCATGGACATCGCGGTGCTGCAGCGGCCTGCTGTGCTGGACCAGCTGGGCCGTCGCAGCAAACCGGCCCGCTGCATGCAGCGCTGAACCACATCATGCCCGGACGTGTGATGGCGCAGTCTGAGTGCGGGGCTGCGGCGTCTTGCCACGCGCCCACGGCTGCCCCGCCGATCGCCCCGCCTATCCAAGCGGCTGCGACCGTCGCTGTGGGCGGTGGTGCTCCTGGCCCCATGGCGGCCAACCACGGGCCCATGGGCTGGTCTGGCGGTATGGCTGGTTTCCAGGCGCCGGCGGCCATGGGAGCCAATGCAGCAGGGGCTGCTGTCGCGGCGGCCGCGGCGGCCCAGTCCTTCTTCCCCGCCATGGGTATGGGGATAGGTGCGCTTACCGGCTGGGGCCACCAGCCAATGGCTCTGCAGATGCCCAACCTGGCAATGCCGGCGTTCCCCGGTGGCGCAATGCAGTGCGCTCCAGCTATGAACGTGCAGCCCTCGTTCCCTGGCCCCTCGTCGGGCATCTTCAACCAGCAGGCCTCAGTCGCCATGCCGCCCTCAGCCATACCCTCACCAGCCCTGGGATCGAGCGGCGACACCAGCTCCCGTCAGGGAAGCGCGGACAACGCCAAGCCACCCTGCTGCAGCGGCAACCGCGGGGCGCCTGGCCCCACCTGCAGCGGCGGACGCCAGCAGGCCGACAGCAGCAACAAGGCAGCTCCGGCGCCCCCCACAAAGGTGCAGCACGGCCGGGGTAACGCGGACGCTGCGGTTCCTGGTGACCTGTCGGACTTCGCGTTCAGCGACAGCGAGGATGAGGACGCGGGCCGCCGCGCCGCGGGCGGCCAGCGCGCCGCGCAGCCCCCGCAGCAGCCGCAGCAGCCGCAGCAGCACCACATTGGTGACGTCGTAGCGCTGCACGACGTGGCCGACGACAGCGGGCTTATGGTGTGCCAGGTGCCCGGCTGCGGCAAGGACCTGTCGAACCTCAAGGAGTACCACCAGCGCTACCGCATTTGCGACGTGCACATCAAGCTGCAACAGGTTCGTCTGCTTGCCTGCAGATCTCCTGGCATCATGTTGTTCTGCTGCTAGTAATTGCTCTTAAGTGTCTAAAGCGTCTTTCTTGGTTGTTCTGAAGTGCCCGATAGCCTCTACTACTGTCAGGGTGGGGTGTCCACCTGCAGCTGTAAAGACATTTATACATCGTTTCGTCGCATTGCTCGCGGTCATTTGCATGCCCCAACAGGTGCTGAAGGATGGCCGGCTGCAGCGCTTCTGCCAGCAGTGCGGCCGCTTCCACGACCTGACCGCCTTCGATGGCAGCCGCAAGAGCTGCCGCGACCAGCTCTCCAAGCATAACGCCCGCCGCCGCCGGCGCGCCCAGGCGGAGCAGGCCAAGGGCAAGCCCACCGACGCCACGCCGATGGGCGGCTCTGCCGTGGGCCTGGCCGCCGCCGGCATGCCGCTGGACGGCGACGTGGGCCGCCTGCTGGCCTCCCTCATGCAGAACCCCACGCAGCTGCACGCGCTGCGGCTGCTGCTGGGCGTGTCCACGCACCCGGCCCTGCCCGCCGCGCAGCCCGCGGCGGCCGTCGCCGGCATCATAGGCGCCAACGAGGACGCCGACGCTGGCCGCTCCGACCAGGCCCGCACCTACGCGCTGGCCCGCGACATCCTGGCCGGCCGCAACGAGTTCTCCCCCGCCTTTGAGTCGGAGCACCGCATGGTGCGCCTGTCCATGAAGCTGTTCAACAGGACGCCCGCGGACCTGCCCGCCGACCTGCGCAACCAGATCACCAGCTGGCTGGCCTCCGCGCCTGCCGCCATGGAGGCGTCCATCCGCCCCGGCTGCGTGTTCCTGACGGTCCAGATGCTGGTGGACGAGGTGGTGGCCGCGCAGGTGGCCGCGCCCGGTGCGCTCAAGAGCCTGTGCGAGCACCTGGTGCACCGCACCGGCAGCCCCTTCTGGTCCAGCGGCATGTACACTGTGCAGCTGGGCACCGACATCCTGCTGGTGCGCGACGGTCGCCTGTGCCCCGACAAGTGCGCCGACGGTCGCTTCCCCGTCATCTCGCGCTTGGGCCCGTTGGCAGCCGTGGCGGGCAAGCCCGCCGTGCTGAAGCTGACGGGCCACAACCTGGACGCGCCCGGCTGCGTGGTGAGCAGGATGGCACCCGGGTGTCGCGAGAGCGTCTAAGCAACACAAACTAGGAGCGGAGTGAAGGGATGGCACTAATGTACATGCAGGGAAGGACAAGCGCATTGCTGCAGCAGCGATTAGCATCGCTTCGCTGGTCTGTACTCTGGGGTGAACGTATCAGTATCCGTGCTGATGTCCTCTTCCCCCAGGTCATCCTGCGCTGGGCCGGCAAGCACGCCAAGGTGCCGCTGCAGGCGGTCAGCCCCCACCACGCGCTGGTGCGCCTGCCGCCCCTGCCCGACACGTGCGGCCCCATCTGGGTGGAGGTCGCCCGCGGCGCCTATATGTCGCCGCCCAAGCAGCTGCTGGTGGCCCGCGACGAGAGCCTGGTGTCCGAGATCAACAAGTGAGTGCCATCACCCGTTCTTCGCCGCCGTGACACGGCTCATTGCGCTTTGCCTTGCTGCTGGCGGATGTGTGGGCGTATTGAAAGAGGTTAGTGGTTAGGGGACGCAGCTCCGGATGAACAACTATGAAAGCCGAGAACTAACCGCTTGGCACACCCTTACGCAGGCTGGACGTCCGCAGCGGCCCCATGCCCCAGGAGGTGGTGGAGGCCGTGGTGCAGGACCTGGGCCTGGTGCTGCAGCACATCGCCAGCGTGCCGGGCACGGCCTCGCAGCTGCCGCATGCCTCCATCGCCCTCAAGGTTGGTTGCCTTCGGAGCGCTGTCCTTCAGGAGGCTTGCAACGACGTGTGCTGTGTCTTGTCGCCTCGCTTACAGAGTCTGCAGCTCTGCATAGCGCCGGGTAGTCCTCAAACGCTTCCGTCCCTTAAGCACATGCACAATACTAACAATCCTTTACTTCCTCTGATCATGCCCTTCAGGCTCGCCGCCTGCTGGCCACCGCGTGCGACATGGGCTGGGCCGCCGTGGCCGCCGCCGTGCTGCCGCTGGCCTGCGCCCGCTGCTCGTGCGCCGCCGACATGGTGGCCGCCATCCACGCCGCCAGCGTGCCTTCCAACAACGCCGCCTCGGCCGACCAGCGCGGCCTGACGCTGCTGCACCGCGCGGTGCGCAGCAAGAGCCTGCCGCTGCTGGCCGGCATGCTGGCGTGGGGCGACAGCCACGGCTACCGCTGGCGCGTGGACGCCGCCGGCCCCGCCGGCATCACCCCGCTGCACCTGTCGGCCATGCTTGACGACGCGCGCGTGGGCCTGCTGCTGCTGGACCACTGCGGCTGGCCCGCCGCCTTCACGCAGATCAAGTCGGACGGCGGCGTGACGCCCTTCCACCTTGCCTTCCAGATGGGCCACTACCAGGTGCGATAAGTGTCCCTGCTCCCGCTTGTCCCGCATCCGCAGGCAAACCTTAGCACCATGCTGCTGCATTTGTGTCGCTTCAGCGTTCTGCTTCCTCAACACTAGCTATTTGCCCCCTTGCTGCAGTCTTGACGTTCCTGGTGCATACTGCCTGTTGCTTCTTCGCAGGTGGACAGCCTGATGAGCGCCCTGGGCGGCCTGCACCAGGTGGACCCCCACGCCGGCGTCAACAACGCGCTGGGCGGCCCGGCCGCCGCTCCGCTGCACCACCCGCCCAGCCACCGCAGCCGCTGCGGCACCTCGGCGCCCATGCTGGGCTGCGTGCCCGACGAGGACGAGGATGTTAAGCCCGACCTGCGCAGCCACGTGAAGAAGGAGGACAAGGACGGCTGCTGCAGCGAGCTGGACCCCTGCGAGGTGTGCCACTGCACGCTGCCGCCGCTGCTGCTGTCCATCATGGCGCGCTGCAACGACTGCGGCCGCCGCCGGTTCTGCCTGGACTCCGACGCCGAGGCGGCGGCGCCGGCCGGCAACGGCAACTGCTCGTGCGGCGGGGCGCGGCCCAACCTGCGCTCCGAGCTGGGCGAGGTGTGCAACAGCCGCCAGCACCACACCGTGTTCTCCATCACAGCGCTGTGCCAGGGCTGTCATGCCAACCGGGTGCTCGCCGTGGCTTAAGAGGGCTCCAAGGCCGTTGGGAGAAGGGCTGGAGGAATGCGGCCTGGTTGTAACTGGAATGCGGTTGACCGAGTTCTGCGCGTGTTGCACTGGTTTAGATGGATGTGGTCGATGCCACTGCCTTTGGTAACGGGGCGGGTGTTGAGCAATTTTATGTCTTGTGCAGCCTCGCAGGTCTACTTGGCTGCCCGAGTTTGGCATTCAGCGTGCTGGGTACTTCTGCTCAAGCTTGTTGGGCTACCCTATTCTTATTATCTAGCTGCTGCTGGGTGCTGGCCCGCCTTTGCAAGCCGCCGTGGGGGCCATCGATGTTCCCTGCCATGTGATTAACTCTGTATCATGCTTTTCTGCGTAAAGGACGGCGGTGGGCCGAAAGGCAAGGTGTAGCAGGGGCGATGAGAAGGCCTGTGTTCCTTGTTACGATGTGTCGCTCTGACAGTTGGACGATTGCGTGGTACGCCGAAGTTTCCCGTCTTACATCTATAGCCTTTTTGCTTTGCTCAATGCTTTTATGCCGTCCTTCGGCTGCGTTTGTTGGCGACGGTGGTGGGTGCCGGCATGGACGATAATGCGTCCAAAAGAAAAGTGACTTGGAGCTTAACGAGGGATGTGTGGTCCGAGGGGCGTGAAGGCTGGGGTCCAAGGTGAATTGCTTGTCCCCCACCTCCATTTCGATCGAATTGTTGTGTCGCTACATGGAGCAGTACCGTATGCGCAGCGGATGCTGCCTCAAGTAGGGTTTTGCTCCTCCCTGCACCAGAAGTACCATAGTGCGGCCTACCCGTCCAGACTATCTCGTCCAGAGATTGCATAAAGGTCCTCATACTAGTGAGTGGGGCTGCCGTGTGTTTGCTGTGACCTATTGAGGGATTGGGGTGGGGGGCATTCAAGGGCTTGAGATGGGATGGGCAAGTGGGACTTGAGAAGAGTGCTGAGGGAGAGCCTTGACGATGTAGAAACGGTCCTGTGAGAATGTTTTTGTAAAACTGTAATACTGGTGTGGGTATGACACAGAGCCTCCAACCTGGCCGTTGAAGGACAGGACGGTCAGGACACCTGGCCAGGCCGCCTCCTGAGTTCCTGTTCCTTCGCAAAAATCGAACTGAACTGTCGGCAGAAACAGCTGTTGGCAGGACACTACCTGGAGTGTAACACAAAATGCCTATGACTGACCACCAGGGCGCTTGTGGGCACCCGTCTGTCTACCAGAGTTCGCGCCGCACTCGCACCACCGGGGGCAATCCCTGGTCCCTGCGCAGTGCGCACCACTTGTCTCTATCCGTTAGCACAAACGGCCGCGCTGCGCGCCTTCTACATACCGTACGGGTACTCCGGAAGGCTTCCATTTCATCAGGCAGTCAGCTTCCATCCAAGCAGGCAGCCCACAGCCGGGCTATCGGTCAGTCAGAGGCACCTTCAGCGGTAGAGGGTGCCTAAGGCTCCTCGTGGCAAGGCACAAGCCCAACTGTGGTTTTGGCATTTCGCAAACGACATCTCGACATGTTTTCACACATTTCGCGGACATGCTAAGGTCAAACTTGGAGGGGGCAGGGCCCAGGGGCATTCCCTCGGTGGTGGCCGGATGTGCTGCGCGGACACGGCTGCCTGCGGCTGCCAGGTGCTGCTACACAACCAGGGATGAATGCTGTCAACAGCCTCACGTGTCTGTGCTGGTACCTTGCACGCTTACCGTATGCAACCCTGACATGTTTTCGCACCCTTTCAGCACTTCCTCCGCACCACGCCAACCGGTAGGAGCAGCCTCTGGGGTGGGTCCCAATCCATCGTCTCCAGCAGGGGTCTACAGCCACTGGCAGTACGTCAATGGGCGCCCATGCTCAGCTAGCTGCGTGGATCCGTGGAACCAAAGTCACAAGCCTGCTGATGCTTAAAGGTGCGCACGCCAGCTGTAAGTGGTGCTGTGTTGCGCTGTTACTTGCAGTGTACTAACACGCTCGGGCAACCCCCTCCCGCCCCTCCACACCGTGTTTACGCCGGTACCGATACCTACGCTTCACCCATTCCAGAGCTAGGCGCAAGCAGCAGAGTGTCAAGTGTGCAGGCGACTGCAGGGGGGCTCAGCTGGCGTTGGTGCTCGTTATGTTTCACTGCTCTCAGGAAGCCCCCTCTCATGTGGATAATCCCTCACCCTGCAGAGGTCCCACTGCATTGGTAAATGAACCTGCAAACACGGAAGGGCATTGGAACACTTGCCTTGTTGGTAGACATGGCACGTGTCCTAATGCCCAAGTCCTGACCGTTGGCATATGCATACTATGTCAGCACTAGCACATAGCGGAGGATAAATATAAACCTTTGCAACAGTTCGTCATATGCAGGCAAAGTGGTGAGCGTCCTCTCAGCCTCTAAATCCTAACACTGAGCCGACCGAACGCAAACCACTGCGAAACACGTAATGTTAATAACATGTGAAGTTTGGATAGGTGTGGTAAGGCCCGGATCTTTGTAGTAGCGTGCGCTTGGAATGGAAGTGCTCGGTCTACACAGCAGGAATGCCGCCTGCCGTATGAACAGACTCTGTAGACAGCATATTCTGAAAGCTTGTGTGTCAAGCTGTTCGCGACGAGCTGGCAGTGGAGCGCGGCAACGCCTGCAAGGCACACGGGCGCTCGCAACGTTAGAAGCAGCGACAGCGGCAGCTAAAACTGCTCCAGCATTAACAGGATGGAGCCATACGGTAACATCAGGTCAGCTGGCGCGACAGTAGGGCTTCGGGGTTTGCCTCGCCCTGCAGCCTGCAACACCCTAGGGACATGCTGGATGCCGCCTCGGCTTGCTCACCCCTCATCTCTTGTGGCTCCAGGCGCCTACCACGGTGCCAGCTTGTGGTTTACCACGCTGTGCGCCCTGTCTGTGGCGCTGGGGGCGCTGTCCTACAACCTTATGGCGGTGCTGTCCGAGTTCTTCAGCTTTGACCAGCGCAGCAGGAGACCCGAGCAGGTCGGCGTCCTGGGTCTCTCTCCACGCGCAAAGGCACAGGCGCTCTTGCCACTGCTGTCTCAACAGTTCCATGTGGCATGTGCGGTTGCAGCTGGTCGTGACTGCGTGACTGCCGCCCATCTGACTCAGCACGGCTGCCACCCTCCCGCAAGCTCACGTTAAGCTCCCTCCAACCTCTATTGCCCGTGCGCACAGGCCCGGTCGTACTTGTACGGAGTGGATGTCACCAACAGGTACCGCTGGGGTGCTGGGTCGGGGGCCTAGGATAGTGCAGCAATTGGGTATCACGCTAGCTACCGTATGCTAGCTCTCCAGGGCACAGCATCTGGTGCGCCCCCTGGCGCTCTTCACGCATCAGCCTGCATCAGAGACAGGTTGCTGATAGCCGCAGGAGGGCTCCTTGCCAGCGCTAGCGCCGTGATCAGGACTGCGCAGTACATCGTGTGCGGTATGCGTCTGGCTTACCGCTCTATCCCTGTGCTGCTGCGCGCCCGGCCGTGGCCCCCGCAGCCGCTTCCTGCAGCTGCCTGCGGTGCTGGCGGCGGTGGAGTTCGCGGCTGAGGCGCACAAGCACCAGCGCCGCAAGACGGGAGAGGCCTACATCACGCACTGCATTGAGACGGCGCTCATCGTGGAGGCCTGCCTGCCGGTGGCCAACTCGCAGGCGGAGCACGACAGGTGCGTGTGGGTAAAGGGGGGTGGCTGAGGGGGCTGGGGGCGGCGACACCGCGAGCGCTTCCCTCCCACGGCGCCTGCGTAGATGTACCTGAAGCGGTGAGGCTGGCATACTTACCTTAGCTGGCCCCCACCAGCTGCCGTGTGCCATTGTCCAACCCATGTTTCCCTCCACCCCCGTCGCACCAGACAGCAACCCGTCCACACCCGCTGTTGTCCGTGCCTGCTGTACGCCACTGGATGTGGCAAGCCCGTCGACCTTCACCTTCTCCGCTTCCTGACGCCTCACACGGTTTCCTCGCGCTTTACGTGTACTGCCCCGCTCCCCAGGCACGTGGCGTGCATCTGCGCGGCTGTGCTGCACGACGTGGTTGACGACACCCCTGTGGAGCTGGGGGCCATGACGGCGGCGTTCGGAGGCCGCGTGGCGGGGCTGGTGGGGCAGGTGTCCAAGCTCAGCCAGATGAACCAGCTGCTGCGGAGGGGCAAGCGGCAGGTGCGGCGAGCGGAAAGCGAGGGGCGGGCAGCAGGCCGCAGATGTCAATCACGAGCGTGCACACTGGGCTTCACTGGCTCTTGTTGCCTTTGCCGTGCACCAGACGGCCGGGCCTTGCTGCCTTGTGGCGCATCTGCGGGTGGCTAGGTGGGCGGGTGGACTGGGGGCGGCACAGCTGCCAGAATGATCGGTTGTGCACCGTGGCCTCACTACGCTCCTTCTCCTCTCGTCGGGCCCTGCCGCCACCGCTGTCCCGCAGGGCTGGGCGCAGTATTCCCCCGACCACTTCAAGCAGCTGCGCAAGCTGATCGTGGACCTGGCGTTCGAGGAGCCGCTGGTCATCCTCATCAAGCTGGCGGACAGGTGTGTGCGTTGGTGTGGGGACAAAACGGTTAGGAGTACCTTGTTAGCCAAGGAAGGGGGCGTTTTACCACCACAACGGATGAGCCTTCTAAGGGGTGGGGGTGAAAGGGTGGGCGGGGACGGGCCGGGTAAGTCGTGTGGGTCGGAGGAAGCGGGATTAGAGGAGCGAGGCGCAATCTATGACCTGCATCGTTCCACGTTGCGCATGCTGTTTCGCTGCCGCAAGACACGTAAATCCCTGAATATCAAGACCAGAGTAATTCATGACCAACTTCTCTGTGCTCATCCCTTCAAGGACCCGTTAGCTCCCGGCACGTCCGCTGCCGCCTCCCCCTCGTCCCTTGCCCATTGCTGCCTGGCCCCTATCGCCCTTCCCTCTCCGTGGATCCCCGGTGTTCCCCTACTCAACGGCTGTACAGAAGTTATTGTACTCAGCTGTTTTTATGGTAGTTTGACACCCATTCCTGAGCTGTGCGGCCCACCCCCCTTCAGGCTGCACAACATGCGCACGGTGTACGTGTTGGCGCCCGACAAGCAGCGCAGCGTGGCGGAGGAGACGCTGGAGGTGTGGTGCAGCATGGCCGAGTCGCTGGGATGGGACGGACTCAAGGTGCGGGCGCAGGAGGGGAAGGGGCTGGGAGGGGAGAAGCACCCAGTGGGGCCGCAGCCCGGAGGGCACGGACAAGCCCACGGATGTGGCTGGCACCACACGAACAGTAGTCCGAGGCCATTACCTCTGCCACTCTGGTGCGCAGTTCTTTTGTGTCTCAGCAGGAAAGCGCACTCGTACTGGTACGGCGGCACTGGCCAGGTCGTGGGTGACTCAGAGCAAGCGGCCTTGCGGCCTTGCGGCTTTCCACGCCCCTCCCATCCCATCCCATATGTGCTCCCCCCTTAACCCGCAGTCTGAGATGGAGGACCTGTGCTTTGCGGTGCTGCACCCCACGGCCTACTGCACGCTGCGGGCCGAGCTGGACCGCCTGTGGTCGCTGCCCACCCTGACCGTGGTGGAGGAGCAGCTGGGGGAGCAGCAGGGCGGCCAGGGGCAGGGCCAGGGGGCGGGCGGAGAGGGGGACCTGGGCCTGGGGCTGCGCATCGTGGCGTCCACGCCGACCCGCCACTACACGCGGGCGGCGGGGATGCGGGCGGCTAGCGGCAGGGGCCGGGGGCGCAGGGGAGGCGCGGGGACGGACGGGCTGCTGCCGGAAGCTGGGCCGCACGAGCGCGCCGCAGCAGAAGAGGGAAGCAGCATGGGAGGCAGGGAGGGGAAGGACAAGGATGAGGAGGAAGGGCGAGGGAGAGGTCAGGGCGGCACGGGGGCCGTGGCGCACGGGTCTGCGACGATGCATGCAAGTGCTGTGGCGGCGGGGCCTAGCCTGGCGGCTGCAGGGACTAGCGGGTCACGCGTGCATGTTGCCGGGGTGGAGAGCGGCGGGGCGGAGGGAGCGGCAACAGCGACAGCGTCGCATGCGCACCCAACAGCCGGTGGGGAGCAGCTTCAGGCCCAGCAGCAGCAGGCGGTGTGCGGTGCGACTACGCAGGTGCACCGGGTTCCTGCAGGTGGGCCCGCTTTGAGCACCTCGGCTGCCGCCCCTGCACCGCCCGCCGCCCCCGCCGCCGACACCGCGCTGCGGTTACCTGCATGGATGGGGACCGCCAGCGGCGACGGTGGGACACCACGTCGTAGCAGCAGCAGCAGCGGCAGCTACGACGGTGCGCACGCAAGCGTCATGTCGATGGACGGCAGCGGCGGGGACGACGGGAGCCCCGCCGGCAGCCTGGAGGCCCTCCCGCTCGCCCACCGTGCAGCCAGTTACCCTGCCGCGGGCGTAAGCACAGCAACAGCCACTGCCAGCGCCGGTGTTGTCGCCAGGGTTGGCGTGAGCATAAGCACGCTGGAGTCTGTGGACGGCCCCTTGCTGCTGGACGGCCTGGACCTGGGGGACGTGTACGGCAGCAGCAGCAGCACCGCCACCACCACCACCACCACCACCACCATGACAAGCACTACCACCAGCAGAACCACCGCTAACACCAGCAGCAGCACCAGCCCGTTGCCCGGCGTGTCGAGGGCTATGGAGGGCCCGGAGGACGGCGTGCAGCCGCAGCCGCTGCCCGAGCCGCTGCCGCTGTCTCCCGGCCTCATCGCGGCGGCGCCCGGCAGCCCCGGCGCAGTCAGCGACCGCCCGCCCGCCGCGCCACCCGCGCCGCTGGCGCCCCTGCTGCCGCAGCAGCAGCGGCTGCAGCTCATCCTGTCCACCGTGGTGCCGTTCGAGAGCGTGGGCTTCAAGGACTTCAAGGGCCTGGCCAACAGCACGCGGTGAGAGGGGGGTGCAGCAGCAGGGGCGCAGGGAGGTGGTGGTGGGAAATGGGAAGGCGGGAAGCGCGCTGAGTCGCGTACGAGGGTCAGAGGTTGGGACGCCCCAGGCAACCCTCCTGTACCCAGGTGCTGGCGCGCGCTCCTGCACACGCTGCAACTGATGTACGTTGGCGCCCGTTAAGGGCTGGCATGGACCACCCAGCTACCGGTATTTCTCTGGCTGGACACCGCAACCTCTGGATCTGCCCTCCTGGCCCTTCTTGACTTCCGCGCACCCCCCGTGATCCCCGTGCTGTAACCTTTCGCCACGCATGTTCCCCCCAGTCGCGGCCTCGAGGTGCTGGACGAGTGCGCGGCGCTGCTGTACAACGAGATCATGATCCGCAGTACCTCAGGGGGGCTGGGCATCACCATTCAGGTAGGCCCCGTGAGGGAGCAGGTAGTGACGGTGCGACAGGGGTTGTGAGGCTGGGGATGGGTGGTGGCCAGTAGATGCAGAGCCGTAGGGAGGCTGAAGGCCCGAGGCGGGCCCGACGGCAAGGCCCCCGAGACAGTGCCAGGTGCTACCGCACGGTTCCTGCCGAGTGCGGCACACGACTCCTCATTTTGTGCGTTTTTGCCTAGACGCTGCTACAGTCGCAGCCACGGCTCCCTCCCTTGCCCCTTACTGGCCCTGAGTTCCATGCTGTTGCGCTGCCGCTATCACGCGGGCTAATGAGTTCCATGACACGCGTCACTCCTTGGGTGCCACGGTCGCAACAAGTGCGATGCCCGGCAGCCATAAGCAGGGCTTTCTCCCTACGCTCCTTCCTGCCTGGCCCTCCCCGCCCCCAGGGCCGGCTCAAGTCGCTGCACAGCGTGTACCGCAAGATGGTGCGCAAGGACGTGCCCGTGGCGCAGGTGCGGCGGGCAGGGCTCCGGGGGCCGCCGGAGCTGTCGGGTAGCGCCACGTGCAAACAAGACTGTCTGGTTTAGGGATGGCCGCTGGCTTGCATACAGGTCAAGCAATGCGGTGCCCACAGCCCCTGCCACGTACTGGAGCGAGGCCGTACCATACACCATTGCAGGCGGTTCGCGCCTCCCATTTCCTGCACGTTGCAAAAACTTGTCGTATACAGTACAACTCGACCCCTCGCCGTACAGCACTGCGGCACGCGTCTACGCCTCCTCCCGACCACCCCGCACCCTCCTGCATCCTGCCGTACCGTGCCGTACAGGTGTACGACTCGCGGGCGCTGCGCGTGATCGTGGACGACGGCGACGGCGGGCAGCTCCGAGAAGCCATCGACGTGGCGTACCGCCTGGTGGGCGCCGTACACTCCATTTGGAAGCCCATCAAGCGGGAATTCGACGACTACATCGCCAACCCCAAGCCCTCGGGATACCAGGCGCTGCACACAGGTAGGCACAAGCGCAAGGGGACATGGGGTGGCCTGCTGCTGCTGGCAGATCCCAAGGCGTCTTGCCACACGTACCTGTACGCACCCGTAGTACCGTACTTAAGGCCAGACTAGTACCCATAGGACCATACTAGTACCTTAAGTACCATCCTCGTTGTGATGGGACGCACTTTGTCACGCTACAGCTCCTCTCGCCATGTACACCTTAATTCACGTGCCGTGTCAGGAATGCAACCAGTGCTGTACAAACCGCGCAGGCCAGGCCCGGCCAGGGTGCTTGCAATGGCGCTGTGTAGAGCGCAATGAGCTGACCTATCATCCCATCCATGCTGTGCCCCCTGCCCTACGTGCTCCGTTGTGTGTAGCCGTGCGCGGCCCCGGCGGCATCCCCATGGAGGTGCAGATCAAGACCTCCTCCATGCACGAGCTGGCGGAGTACGGCGCGGCGGCGCACTGGGTGTACAAGGAGTACGCCCCCGTGCTGCAGGCGGCGGGCGGCAGGCAGGGCGGCGGGGCGGCGGAGCGGCTGCCTGTGGGCTACGAGGGGCAGCCGCTGCTCAAGATATCCAAGGACAAGCTCAGGTGGGTTAAAGGAGGCGTGGGGCACGTGGGGCTGCGGGCGGGCGACGCAATAGTACGGTAGTGCAGGAGCTCGGCTGCCATAAACAGTGGGCACGTCCACATGCTTATTACACTGCAGCCTGCACAGGCGTGGAGCGTGGACGTACTGCGGCGTGGCGTCTTGCGAGCGCTTGTACTTTAAAGTCCAAAGCCTGCGGCGACCTGTGCGACCTGTGCGACCTGCGGCGACCTGTGCGATCTGTGCGACCTGTGCGACCCCCCTGCGATCCGCGTGCAGACGTGGCTTCGACCTTGACCGTCGTGCTTGGACTCGTTTGCTTGGGTCCCATGCCCCTTTTCTGTGCTCCTCTCCTGTGCAGGTACGGCGTGGTGGTTGCACGCGAGGACGACGGTCAGCGGCTGGTGGCGGCGGTCAAGCTGGGCGCCACCTTCCCGCCCTTCCCCACGCGCGTGCCCGACTTCTCCTTCTACACCTCGCTGCTGCGCTACACGCGCGACAAGGGCTGGCAGGTGCCGGGCCACGGGGACTTCACGCTGCGGCTGGAGGAGTTTGTCAAGTGCGACGACGGAAGGTGGGGGAGCGGGGGCAGCATGAAGAGGGTGGAGGGCGGGGGATAGGATGGACTGAGCGTGCGAAGGGTGGGGGAGAAATCGCATGTCGGCACCTGGTTGAAGGCTCGTGTGATCGCAGCTTGAGCAAGGACCGGGAAGGTGTACCAATGGCGGCGAGATGCTTTCAGCTACCTGCTTATCGCGCTGGCTAGCATGGCCTAAGCAACCTGCGTCAGGGCCATTCGGGCAGTACCGTCCCAGCCTAGCTGTTGGTCTGGCCACACGAGCGGCACTCCTGCTACCCACTTGTCGGCCGTGACTTTTTCGGCTGCCTGGTCACAGCAGCCGCCCTTGTTCCGTGAATGAACCCGTACCACCACCGCTACTGGCACGTGCCTCACCAACCACGACCACCACCCGCAATGCCACGTGCCGCGCCCCCAGGTACCACCGCCGCGACCACATGGGCTACCTCATCCCCGCGGAGACCGTCACGTTGTTGGAAGGATTTGAAGAGGACGCGCTGGCGGCGGCGGAGGCGGAGCAGCGCGCCGCCAGGGCGGCGGCAGCCGGCGGCGGCGGGGAGGCGGCGGCGGCGGTGAGCGGCGGCGCCGATGTGGGCGTCGGCGCCGCCGCCGCCGCCGCTGTGGGCCCCACCAGCACGGCGAGCGTTGACGATGACGTGGATAAGCTGCTGGCGGCGGAGAGCGTGGAGCAGCGCAGGTTCCGGGAGCAGATGCGACAGACGTTCGCCAAGACGCAGCAGTTGCGGAGCATGATCGAGTGGGGGCGGGGTGCCATAGGTGAGGGCTCCTTTGCGTGCGTGGTATGACGGTGCGGTTGCTGTACTGCGTGTACAGCTGTTATTGGATGTCAGGGTGTCATTGGGGGGTGAAGGAAAGCAGTATGTCGCCCCCTCTGTCTTGCAAGGCAGCCTTCCCATTGGCGTAGTGCTCAGGGCAAGCACGTGTGCCTTGAGCGCTGGCCCACACAGCTGCTGTGGAACTCCTGCTCCTGCACGCACACTATCAGCACTATCGTTAATCCAACTGCATTGCACTACACTGCACGCTCCCAACCGCCCATGCCCCACCACGCCCCACCGCACCCCGCCAGGCAAGTACGCCGCCGCCGCCGACTGCCCCGCCAGCGACGAGGTGTCGGTGCTCATCTGGCCGGGTGGGCACATCGAGCACTTCAGCCGCGGCACCACGGCGGGGGACATCGTGGCGGAGAAGGGTCTCATCACCACGGGCGAGGGCTACGACGGCTACCGCGTCAACCTGCTCATCAATGTGAACAACAGGCTGGTGCCGGAGGACACGGTGCTCAACGACGGGGACCTGGTCATTCTGGCAAGGGAGAAGGTCCGCATCTAGCAGCAGCGGCACGGCGTGCTGCGCGCACGCCGTGAGGAACGCGCTTCTTGTTGTGTGTGCGAGGAAGTGGAATTGGGAGGCGAGGCGTGGTTGAGCGGGGGCGAGGTGGTGAGTTGTCGTCGCGCCAGCGCTAGTGGCATGGCAGGCGCGGGGTGTATTGGTACTGCTTAGTGCAGGGATGCAGTGGCGTTCAGCATGAGTGCATGGATGCGTGGAGCGCAGTGTTGAGTTGGAGCGCGGTTGTGAGGAGTGTGTGCGCTGCTGGGGGGTGAGCGTGTGTGCACAGGGCAGGGGTTGTCTGGTGCCGAGGGGAGCGTGCTGAGGGCGGCTGGGGTTGGCTGGTGAGCAGGCGGGGCAAAGGCTGAGGCCCTGGCCAGAGTGGAGGCGGCCGATGCCGCGATGGCAAGAGCTTAGCTCTAGGTGGAGGTCTCGCGTGGGTGCGTTTACAAGCGTGTCTTGCATCTGTATGATAGTCCAGTGTGCGTGGCGTGCACTACTCCTGCAGCAGAGTGGGGTGTTGCATGTTGCATCTTGCATGGCGATGTGAGGGCGCGGAGCCCGCGTGCTGCAGTCTTTGGAGGCGTGCTGCTGGCCCGTTCCGCCTTGCTTGTACGATATCTGTATCCATGTACAAATAGGGTTCTGCACATGTTTCCACCAGGAGCCGGTCTTAGAACGATCTGTTAGAACTGTGTACGGCACAAGAGACTGGGGCTGGCCCCTGGTCCTTATAATGCACAGATGTGTCGTAAAGCCCTGCTGCGCTTCGTGGGGTGAGTACTGTACCATTCGCTGTACGCTCCTGCCCCATGTAACATCTGTCTGCATCACAGTACGGGACGGTACCGAACAATTCCCGTTGCAAGCAGGACCCAGAGACGTATCTGGGCGCCCCTTCAAAGCCACACCTGCGTGCAAAGGGACTTCAAGACAGCGTTGGTGTTCCTGTAGACCCTGAACGGCGTGCAGCTGGATCCTGACAGCCCACAGCTGACCACAGCAGCGCAGTAGGTCGGCACCGACGGCACGTAGCGCAGTAGGGCGGCACCGACGGCACGTAGCGCAGTAGGTCGGTACCGACGGCACGTAGCGCAGTAGGTAGGCACCGACGGCACGTAGGTCGGTGCTCCTCAGCGCCTTAGCAGCAGTCCCAGCCTTTGTGCAGTGCATGGAGACCTTTGCACAGGCCTCCGGGCAGCACCTCAACCACAGCAAGATGGAGCTCGTACCGGTCGGAACCCCAGCTCCCTCCTCCCAACCCCCACCTACGGCGTGACGGGCTGACGGTCCCTCCACCTTAGCAGTAGCACCGCAGCGCAGCGCAGCCATACCAGTCAGCATCAGCGGCTGCGTGAGTGCGTGTGGTGCAGCAGACCACCGCCCTGAACCTGCTGTTTGCCAACGTCGGCCGCCAGCCGCAGGTCCACTGGCAGCCGCGTATGCAGCATGTGTGTTGCTGCAACGTGTGTGGGCGGCCAACCCCTGCGGTGCTCACGTCCACGGCACCTGCCAGGGGCCGTGGCTGGGGGCGCGGGTGCTGCCAACAGTACTGCAGCATGTGGTGGCTGCGCTAAGCCACCTGCGACCAGTAGAGGACATAGCAGAGGAACGCTCACCACGGGACCGTGGTGCTGGACAGCCCCGCTGTGGGGCAACCGTCTTCTACCCGCTCAGGCAGCAGCAGCTGCAGCACCAGCAGCAGAAACAGCTAGCAACAGAGGAGACTGAAGCAGCGGCGGGTGCATCGGGGGCCGCAGATGCCGCACGGTCTGACGCAACAGGGGGCAGGGAACAGGGAACAGGGATGGGGACGGGGCCAGGGGCAGGGGAGGGGGTTTCGTTATGGTAGGAGACCAGCCCGGGCCGGCCTAGAGCACCGGTACCCGGGCAATGTCGATTGCCGGGCTGCGGACAATCGGGGACGCACTATCCCTCGACGCCCTCCTGCACGCAGGAACAGGAAGCAGCGTGGGCACAACTGCGAGCGCAGGACCCGGTTGGCCGTGGACGGGCAGTGGCGGCAACATACAGTGGGGCGCCTGCCCAAAACACCAGCAGCAAGGGACCTGTATGGCTGGGCCCAGAAACAAGGCCTCCGCTCCAGGCTCGAACAGCTGCTGCAGGCCGTCCCATTAGAATGGAGTGAGGCCGCAGAGGCCTTTTTTTTTCTGTGGAAAGGTTTACAGGTAAGGAGACGGGAAGGGACAGGCCAGCG
>VFQN01002199.1_pt1 | contig 30786 bp, 53 predicted proteins | sample 3512371 | NCBI WGS metagenome assembly VFQN01 (sample SAMN10412370, study PRJNA504923) | tailings metagenome | isolation source: Replicate 2 from Balatoc abandoned mine | place: Philippines: Itogon, Benguet | collected 2017-08-28 | reverse complement strand
ACTAGTTATTATATCGCACTACTCGTCCTTATGGCCCCCCTGGCTCTCCGGACGTACCCCATTGGGGTCTGTAACTGTAACTGTAACTGTTAGTGGCCCACGACGCCGCTCTAGCCACGCCGTGGCTAAGCCACCAGCCCCACATCCCTGCCCCACAGGACTTTTCGGGTTCTACCTCCGGCCCCCAGCCCCGTGCCGACCCACATCCATGTTGTTCTCCTCCACGGACGCCGTCCCCAGCGCTAGGCCCGCGTTGTTGACCAGGATGTCGACCTAGGGAGGGGAGGGGCACGGGTACAGGGAGGGAATGGGCATGGTGGCAGAGTGCACATGGGGGTCAAGTGGAGAGGGTGGGTGAGAGGACATGGCAAGGGGCCACACAGGCGCACCATGCGGGTCAGGTTGACACTGCCAAGCTGCGGGTTAACGGAGCTGCGTGGGAGGCGTGGGTTTGGGTCGGAGACGGCAGCACGGTCTCTCGTGGTGAGGGATGCACTAGCTTCAGTGCAATCCGAGGGGACGGAGCCGACCCACATGGAGCCCTTTCCTGTAGCGCGCGCTGGCCTTGCAGCCCAAGTCGGTATCTAGGTTGCGGTGGTAAACACCAACCGACAGGTGCAGCGCTACCCTGGCAGCTGCCTTGCCCTTGCATCCCCAGCGGCCAGCGCCCCGTGGGGCCTCACCATGCCAGGCGCTTGACAGTCTTCAAGCTATAGCACACCCCAGCTACACGTACCTCTGCGAACTCCGGTGGGAGCTGCTGCGGTAGCAGGTCCACCTCCGCGATGTTCCGGACGTCCAGCTGGACAGTGTGCACGGGTACATGATATGTGAACTGGAGCTGGTCCTGCAGGGCCTCCAACCGGTCGTGCCGCCGTGCCAGGAGCACGAGACGACACCCCGCCTCCGCGAAACTGTAAACAGTTGGTTGCGAGCGTTGCAGCAGCACAGTAAGCTGACTCTGTGGTTCCAAGATGTTGCAATTGTGCGTAGGATGTCGCTCGGCACCATCCGTAGACCCACCGCCAAGCCATAGCTTCCCCAAAGCCCGAGCTAGCGCCTGTGATCAGCACTGTCCATCCTTCTATGCTCATAGGCTGGTACAATGGGGGCCTGGACGCCGGTCGGGAGGTCGCCATCGTCTGCAGACCCGGAACTGGCACGTTGACGCTTGCGGTATCCTGCACCTCTTCTCTACGAACCTCAACTGTGCTACTGTGAATGTACCTGCAAAGGTCCTTTGCTTAAAAATGCACCGCTTTCGGTCGAGCTCGATTTCGGCAACCGCCCACACTCGTGGTCACCCGCGCAAATATGTAAGTAGAGAAAGATTGCTGGTGTGGGCGTTGCAATTCTGCTGTTGGCCCTTTATCGAAGACATCCCCTGGACGTGCGTTGTAACCCTGGTTTCAACCGCTCACCGTGCACCTAGTCCCTGCTGCCAGGCAAGGGTGGGGAATTGACCTGTATCACCAAAGTGGCGCTGCACTACCAACATGACAACTAATGCTGCCGCCTCAACCACATGCGGCTGGCGTGTCGTCAAGGCGACCTTCACGGGAGGCAGGCAGCAATGTGGCCCAGTGCTGGGGGCATGGCCAGAGGGTAGAGCTGGATAGAGGCGCTTGCACTTCGGCACGCAGTCATGCCCGACCAACCCTTGTGGTCCGGCAGGGCGTTGCGAACGCCGCAGCAGCACTGCCTAAATTTTGAGGCCGCCGGCCAGCGCCGGCGCATCAGAGCGTGTGCCTGATGTGCGTCACCAATGCTCTGCCGAATGCCGGTACACGGCAACTCGGCAATGGCCGTCGTATCCTACTTCAGCACTTCTTGGGGGCTGTGTGCACGGGGTCTAGAGCCCTGCTGCACCTGGCTACACCTTGCGCCCAGCAACGGGCATGGCATCAACGCAGTTGGCGTGCGCCAGACGGCACGCCTGGGCGGCAAAGGAGCTCCACTTTGCGCATGGGCCGGAACCCGGAAGAGGCGGCAACGTACGACAGCTCGGTGCCATTTGGACAGGTCACTGGAGCTGGCATTCGAGGGGAGCAGCTGCTGGCTGGCTGGCAGTTGACTTGGACAGCGTCCGGCCGCCAAAGTGAGTGCTGCGAGCGCGTGCATGCCTGCTACGCACCTGCGCGCTTGATACTTAGGCAGCACCAGTGCAACATGAGATGATGACGTTTGTGCGCTTGTGCTCCTGCCGTGCTGCATGTGAGCCTGCAAAGGCCCAGGGCCCCACCCGGGGCCCACATGGGCCCAGATGCGTGGCCCCCCGCTGGGGGCTTGCGTCACAATCAATGGTACATTCCTCGGTTCGTTGCCTCGTGCATGCCACTTTGACATTGCGTACCGGCAAGTCGGCGTCAGCTTGCTGTGTAGCGTCTATTGCAGCCAGCAGGCGATGTGCAGAAGTGCCATTGTTGTTGAAAGCTTTTGACCCGCGGGTCTGACTTGCTGGGCGCCTTCCTGGCTGCTTGTTTGAGCTGCCTGGCTACTCTAGTGCAGTTTACAGCTATTGAGTATGTAGGCGCGCCTTTACAGCAGCCTTGGAGCGTTCGACGAAACGGCTTGCTGGAGACAGACAGCCCCAGGCGCAAGGACACAGCAGGGCGGCCGCCGACTTCCTTTACAGCCTCTTTAAAACTATAATACTCAACTTGCTAAAGCCAGTTTGCATATCGTTGCAGCTTCAGTGCGTCGTTCGGATCCATGGCGCGAGGCCGTCGAAAAAACGGCCCAGCGTCCGGAGAGCAGCCTCCTGCCCCCGGCCCTCCGCTGCCGCCGGTGGCGCCCTTCGGCATCTCCCGCGCCCAGCTAGTGGCCCTGAATGAGTCCAAGGACGATGGGGCGTTGAGGGAGCGCGGCGGGGTGGCGGGGCTGGCAGCCGCGCTGTGCTCCGACCCCCACAGGGGCCTGTCCACGCATGGGCCGCCGGGTGGGGGCTCGGCCGGGGGCCCGGCGCCGTCGCTGCACGAGCGGAAAGAGGTGAGCCGAGTGAGCCAGCGCCAAGCCTGCACATTGCGTAGCTGCTTGTGCATAGGTTGAGTGCCGCCCGATTGGGTTTGGAGCGCAGGGCCGCCGGTAGCTTGCAAGGTCAACCTGCCACGTGCACCACGGCCACCCACTAGCTTGCGCACGAGGGACAGTGTGCTACAGTACGAGCATCGCACTATCGCTTCCTGCATTGCATACGGGAAACCCTTCATGCCCCCAGGTGTTTGGCAGCAACGAGATGGCCACGGTACCGCCCAAGTCGCTGTTCCGGCTGATGTGGGAGAACCTGCAGGACCCCATCCTGCTGCTGCTGATCGCCGCCGCCCTGGTGCGTGGGTTAGCAAGCACCTGCTGTCACAGTACACCTGCTGCTACATTGCCGACCAGGATGGTATCCGTTGCAGTGTTTGCAGTCACCATGGCAACTTCGGGAGCACGCCGCGCCGTTGCTGTGGACAGCAAGCCATGGTAGCTGGCGGCCTTCTCGCCGTGCCGGAATCGCTCTCTTCGTCCACGGTACGACACGCGAGTGTACGGCTGCTGTGTCGTACCGCTGCAGGTGTCCACGGTGCTGGGTGCGGCCATCCCCGAGCAGCGCCACGAGAGCGGCTGGGTGGAGGGTGTCGCCATCTGGGTGGCCATAGCAGTGGTGGTGCTGGTGGGTGCATGGGGTGTGGGTGCTGCCGGGTTGTATGGGGTGGTGATGGCAGCAGCATGGGTGTGGGGTGGCGCCGGGGTGCGTGGGCTGGTGCTAGTGGGCGCACGCGTGTGCGTGTGAGGGACGTGCTGGGATGGTGGAGAGCAGGGGAGAAGGATCGTTGCCAGGATTGGGGACCGATGGCAAGGCAGCCCTTGGTCCTGCAAGCGTGGGCCTGGTAACGTGTTTTGTCCGTCGGAGTTGCCCCGATGTACGTAGGTGCCGGACAATAGGGGCAACTGCTACCCCGCAGCATAAGGATATCTGCTGTTTGTCTTGATGTGACCTTAACCCTACCAGGTGAGCTCCTTCAACGACTACAGCAAGGACCGGCAGTTTGCGGCGCTCAACCGGCGGCGGGACCTGACGGAGGTGACCGTCATCCGGGACGGGGCGGAGACACGTGTCATGAACACGCAGGTGGGCTGCGGGTGCGTACGAGCACACTGCACGCGGCGTGCTGTCCGTTGTCGATTAGGCCAGATCCTTCACATGCTGTTCTTTCTGTTGACACAAGACAGAGCTTGCCCTGAGCCGCTTGCACGCCCAAACCGGGCGCTCAGCCGAGAGTTCGTTGACGGTTGGTGGTTGCACGGTCGTGCAGGTGGTTGTGGGTGACCTGCTGGTGCTGTCCGGGGGCGACAAGGTGGCGGCGGACGGCGTGCTGGCGGGCGGGGACCACGGCGCGCTGCAGGTGGACGAGAGCAGCCTCACAGGGGAGAGCGAGGCGGTGCACAAGGGCACGGACAGCGACCCGTGGATCAGGTGGGGCAGCAGCGTGAGGGTGAGGTGGGGATGTCGAGCAGCGTAGCACCGTAGCTTGTCTCTGTAGCGCACGGGTAGGGAGCGCGGCACGCAGGGGCAGTGCACGAGTAAACGCACCAGCGGGCTGGGACGGTCTGAACCGCGCCAGGAACACCCCAGGTGCTTTTCGCACGGCCCCCGTGGGCTAGAGGCATGAGTGCACATGACATGCAAAGGGGCTGCAGGTCGGGCGGCAACCTGCCTGCTGCGGGTGCCATCGGCCCCGTAAGCTGCCCGTGCTTTTGCTTCGGACAAGTAGTGCTACTCACACGTTGGCCGACTTCGCTGGCCTAACCCGCTGGCGCCGCTGCCCTTCCATCGTGATCCTTTCCCGCAGGTGCGGCACGCAGGTGCAGGACGGCGGCGGGCGCGTGTTGGTCCTGGCGGTGGGCGGTGATACCGAGTACGGCAAGACGCTGGCGCTGGTGGGCAGGGCGGGCGACCAGACCACGCCGCTGACGGAGAAGCTCAACGACCTGGCAGGTGGGTGGGCGCACAGGAGGTGCGAGGGTGGCAAAGCTTGGTTGCAAGGCCGGACTGGTGTGTCTATCTGTCTTGCGGGGTGTTTCACTCGGCTTTTGGCATCCTGGATGCACCAAGCACAAATGGCGTGGCAAAGCGGTGACATGCTAGGAACGGTTTCGTGAAAGTCTTAACCGGCACAGTTGCTTCAGTCGGCATATAGCTGTGTCAAGCAACTGGGTTCTTCCGGCCTGGCCTGCGCGCCCCTGTAAAATGTTACGGTATCGCAGCGCTCACACGCCTCATCCATGTGCCATTTCCCGACGGCGGCCGCCAGGCGCCATCGGCAAGGTCGGCGCCATCGCCGCGGTGGTGCTATTTGTGGTGCTCATGGTCATCTGGATGGTGGAGAACAAGGGCTTCCCCATCAAGAAGATCAACGAGGAGGGCCCCGTGCAGGTGATGACATGACCCACGGGTCAAGCGTGTGCCGTTGCCTCGCTCGTGTCGGGCACCACACTGCGACACCAGCAGCTTTTTGCAACGCCTCTGCACAACATCATTCGGAGCCCCTTACTGCTGCCCACCTGAGCTCCTTTGCTCGGTACACGTGCCCCGGGTCGAACACGTACGGGCACCGCCGACCTGATGCAACTACCCTATAACCCTACCCTAGTTTCCTCCCGTCCTCCACGTGCATGCCCCAATTCCTTCTCCTCCTTTCACTCGGTACACTGTTGATGCCCTAATCTATTTGCTGCGCAGTTCTTCCTGTACTGCGTGACGCTTGTGGTGGTGGCGGTGCCGGAGGGGCTGCCCCTGGCGGTCACCATCAGCCTGGCCTACTCCATGAGGCAGATGATGGACGACGAGTGCTTTGTGCGGTGAGGATGCGAGTGTTGGCCACCTGCACCTTGTGCGGTGCAGTGTCTACCTTAAGGCATCTGCGACATCGTGCTGTGAAGGGCGCTGCGGGCTGGCAGGGCAGGGGTGAAATGCAGAATCCCCTCTCCCCCTGACCCCACGGCGCCCTCTTCTAACCCCAGCCCACTTTTGGTCAGCATACTGGAGGCTTGCGAGGCCATGGCCGGCGGAATATCGCACACATGCAACAACATAGACTGACATGGGACTTAATCCTTAGTGCTTGTGTCTCGGAATCCAGAGGGTGGCGGATCATGGCCATGATAAGTACGTTATGAACAACTCTCCTTTATGATTGCGCCTCCCTGACACCAGAGTGCTGGAGGCGTGCGAGACCATGGGCGGCTGCACCGCCATCTGCTCCGACAAGACCGGCACGCTGACGCAGAACACCATGGCCGTGGTGGAGGGATGGGCGGCGGGAAGGGCGTTCGACAGGTGGGCGGGACTGTCATATCGCGGCATATCATGGGGGCCTGGGCCTTGTAACAGACGTGGTGGCATGGGGGTGTAGGGAGCAAGGCGGGTAAGGCCTGCGGGCCAGGCGGGTACCGGTTCTGTAGGGCATGAGTTGGCACAGCGGGCGGGAGCGGCGTAGGGCAATACCGCTTGCATTGGCTTAGTCAACGTGCCGAAATGGACAAGGCCGCTTGACGTGACCTGACGTGACACACGCCGAATGAGGAAATGCCATCCTGCCGTACACCCACGGTCCCCAACACCGCTCTGCAGGCCGCCCGCCCCGTCCGAGCTGCCCCCCGAGCTGCTGGAGGACCTCCACCTCAACATTGCCCTCAACTCCAAGTGAGTCCCGGTGGTGTCGTACCATAGCCGTACAAGCAGTACGTCACGACGGTGCCCCGATCAAAGAGTGCGTACGGCAGTGGAAGGTGCCGAGGACGTCACAGGGGGTGCCGGCCCGGCAAGCCGCGCATGTGGAGCACGTGCCCTCTGCATAGCTTCAACGTGCCTTTCTCTGCGCTAACAGCGAAAAATGCACGGCTACACCTGAGATTTTTGCAACGTGGGAAAGACATCACTCTTACATTGACTGACTTGCTGCAACATTGACCCAGGGCTTTCCTGCTGGACAACCGCGGCGAGAAGCCGACACCCTCCGGGAAGGGCAAAGCTGCAAACGGCACGGCTGCTGGCAAGCAGCCCCTGGCCCCAGGCGCAACCGTCGCTGAGCCCTCTGGCCCCGATGATGCATCCCGGCCCGGAACCCGGGGTGCATTGGGCAACGGAGTGGCAACAGCAGCGGCAGCGAGCGGGGCACGGCAGGGCGAGGGCCCAGGGGACGTGGAGCAGGGCCGGCCGGGGCTGGCGCGCGGGTCGGACGGTGTGATCGTGCAGGACGAGCTTCCCCCTCACCAGCAGGTGGGGGGCGAGGCCCGCGGCTGGGCGTGGCTGCAGTGGACCATCCTGCGGTGCGTGGGCCTACACAAGCGACCTGCAGGTGAGGCGGGGCGTGTGTGTGAAAGTACGTGGATAGTGACTGGCCTCGGTGGAGGGTCACCAGGGAAAACGGAAGTGTGCGGGGCGTTGCGGTGACATACACAATCCAGTCTTATGGTTTGGGGAGCGCAGTGGGATGCAGCATCATGGGGTCCTGCCTGGGAGCGACGGGGGAGAGCAGTGGGGCGCTGCCCTGGGGCGAGATGGGCCTGTGTGTCTGTGATTGCTAAAGTGTGACTGCTACATCGCATGTTTATAGAGCCGACGCGGCAGTCCGCATGGGTTTTGCAGATTCGTGCCTCTCACATTGCGGTCCGATCCACTCATTTGCACTTACCGTACGCTGTCCCCCCTGAGCAGAGGAGTACAGCAGCGACACCGACAGCCGGGTCAGCAGCAGGGTGAGCAGCACCAGGGTCAGCGGCAGGAACGCCAGCGACAGCGCACATCCCGAAATCCGCCAACACAGCGACGACCAGCACCGTGGCGGCCACCACCAACACCAACACCATCACCGCCGCCACGAGCACGCCCCTGCCGCCGCCGCCGCCGCCCCCGGCGCCATGCTCCCCCGCGTGACCTTCGTGGGCAACCGCACCGAGTGCGCGCTGCTGGTGCTGATGAACTACACGTGGGGCGTACGGCAGTACGATGACGTACGGCGGCAGTATGAGGAGGCGGTGGAGCACGTGTGGGCCTTCAGCAGCGAGCGGAAGATGGTGAGTACACGGCGCAGCCTGCTGCAGGTGGGAGCTAGCGCACGCACTAGTGCTGCGCCGCTTCAACTGCTACCGCCCTTTACTTGAAGGGGCTTGGGCAGGGAGCTCCCTTGGTGCGAGGACGACCACATGGACGTAAACGACCTGCGCGCCTGCCTCAGAACCAGCTACCGCTCGGGCGATTTGCGCGCATGCATGGTGCAGACGGTCCGCGTGTACCTGCCCATGTTGAAATTGCTCGAATCCCGCGTCCCACTCTTTGCTGGCCCGCAGTCGTCTGTCCTGGTGCGCCTACCCGATGGCTCACCTCACGGCCCCGGACTCAGGTACGCCGGGCTGTCCCGTACTGTCTAGTGCCGATGACATAACGTGCCAGCCCAACGTGTGCTGCTTGATTATTGTTATGACTGCGAGAAAGGCCTTCCACTGCTATACGGTACACCTTGCGATGCTGGTGCTCCAGGCTGTACAACAAGGGCGCCGCGGAGTGGGTCCTTGGCCGCTGTACGGCGATGTACGACGCCGACGGGTACGTCGTACAGCTGGACGAGCAGCGGCGGCGGCAGCTGCTGGACGTGGTGGACGACATGGCGGCGCGCGGGCTGCGCTGCATCTGCCTGGCGGCGCGGGACCTGCCCCCGGACTGGGGCCAGGGGGCGGGGGGCCAGCAGGAGAAGGAGGCGCCAGCGGATGACATGGTTGTGCAGGTGAGAGCTTGTTTAGGTGGGTTTGCAGCTTACTGCGGTGTGCGCAAATGCGGCGAAAGGTGCCGTCTTGGGTTACCGGTACAAGGCACAGTGCAGGGCTCACGTGGGGCTAGAGGCAGTGATGTGATCGCTTCACGACATTGGCTTCCTTAGTGCCCTGTCTTTCGGCCCCAGGCCCTGCGGGGCATCAATCACGCCCTGCACGGTGCACTGCCTCACAGGCCCCGCTGGGGGTACCGGTGACCACCAACACCACCACTCAAGACCACCTCGTGCTACTCACCTGACCTGAGGCCCCCGCCCACTACGCCCCGTTGTGGGCCCCGTTGGGCGTCACCACCTGCACTACACACCTGCAACCAGGCCACCCGCGTGCCCCCGACCTCCCATCCTTGCTCCCCCGTAGGCTCTGCTGGGCATCAAGGACCCCGTGCGGCCCGAGGTGCCGGCAGCGGTGCGCACCTGCCAACGGGCGGGCATCACCGTGCGCATGGTCACAGGTGGGCGGGCCGGGGCACAACGGCGCAGGGTTGGGAAGGCTAGGGTGTACTCGCACGCGACACTTCCCATGAACTGCGTAGAAGTGCAAGACTCATGGCGCACGTAAGCAAGGAAGCGCGGAAGAGGGTCCAGTGTGCGGAGTTGGTTGAAAACCGTACGCTGCTTGCGTGCCCTCCTTCCTGTCCAGGCGACAACATCAAGACCGCCCGCTTCATCGCGGCCGAGTGCGGCATCTACACGCCCGGGCAGTGGCCGGGGGACCCCGCGGGCGGCCTGGCCATGGAGGGGCCCACCTTCAGGGCGCTGTCTGACCAGGAGCTGCAGGACATACTGCCGCGCCTGCAGGTGGGTGTGCTCAGTGTGCAGTTGCGCTGTGTGCATGGCATAGGCTTTGGCGTGGGTGCGGTCAGGCTGTCTGCTTACACCGTCATGCAGGCCCCCACAGTTCTAGCATGTGGCTGGGGGCGGCAGCTTCAGGAGATGCTGCCGCACCAGAAGAGTGGTGCGCGCAGTGTGCAGGGCATGGACCAGAAATGCTGAGCTTGGGTGCGCATGTTGTCAGGCTGGCCGCCTGCATTCTTATGATGCAGGCCGGTCCTGCTGGCCGTCCTGGAGGCACCCTCACCTGCGAGGGCAAACCGGCACGTACTCCTTCCTGCAGCGACCAGCGTACTTTCAGCCCTTGCACGCATAAGTGGACACGGTAGCAGGGGTGGTGGAACGTCCTTGCAACACCTGCTCCTCGCACGCACCCCCATCCTCCCAGGTGCTGGCCCGCTCCTCCCCCACCGACAAGTACCGGCTGGTGGGTGCCCTCAAGGCGCAGCGCCAGGTGGTGGCGGTGACGGGGGACGGAACCAACGACGCGCCGGCGCTCAAGGAGTCGGACGTGGGGCTGGCCATGGGCATCACAGGTGTGTGGGTACGGAGTGCAAGGGTGTGTATGTAAGGCGTTATGTAGAAAGGGTACAGAAGTAAGGGCGGCGGGTGTGGGCTGGCCATGACCACCGCAGGTGGATGCGTCAACGGACGTGGAGTGGGAGTGGGGGGTGGGAGTGCAAGGGCAGACAACCTAAGGACCGCCGTTGGACCGTGCTTTGTGCACAACCACCGCGCCTATCCGTGACCATGCCGCCCCTCCCCCAGGCACGGAGGTTGCCAAGGAGGCCGCCGACATCGTCATCCTGGACGACAACTTCTCCTCCATCGTGCAGGCGGTCATGTGGGGCCGCACCGTGTTCGAGAACATCCGCAAGTTCGTCACCTTTCAGCTCACCATCAACATAGTGGCGCTGGTGGGGCCCGGGGGAGGGGCGGAGGGGTGGTGGGAGGCCGGAGGACGCCGGGCACTGGCTGGGTGTTGGGCAGGGCGTGGCTTGCGGTGCCTTGTGCCTAGGCCGGGGTAGGCGAACGAGGTCAAGCGCCATGTTGCAAAGGTGGACGAGCCCAACCAGCAACCAGTGCTGGCAGGCAACGGTGCCTGCGGCCGGCGAGGCTTGGTACCAGGACCATGTCCTGTGACATGCCCGCTGACGTCCTGTACGTAACTCCACCCACCGCCCAGGTGGTTGCGTTCGTTGGCGCCATCGCCGGCGGTCGCGAGCCGCTGACGGTGCTGCAGCTGTTGTGGGTTAACCTCATCATGGACACACTGGCCGCGCTGGCGCTGGCTACCGAGCGCCCGGACCGCAGGGTGGGTTCCGTTGTGGATGCAGAATGCAAATGGCTGTTGTGTGCAGGAGGGAGACTGTACTTCGTTGCAGGCGTAAGGGACGTGGGGCATTTTGCTTAGCCTAAATCAAGGGACCCGTCCGCGCAGTGCGGACACGTACAGTTACCCGTGCTAACGGTAACTCCCCCTGCCGCCCGCCAGATCCTGCACCGCCGGCCGTACGGGCGGCACGAGCACCTCATCACGCCCACCATGTGGCGCTACATGCTCACCCAGGCGGCCTACCAGATCGCCGTACTGTTCTTCCTGTTGTACGGCCTGCCGTCCGTCATGCCAGGACGGTACGGCACGGCGGTGGACCCGGAGCACAAGCGCAGCCTGTCGCTGCTGTTCAACAGCTTCATATTCATGCAGGTGCGTGGGTTCACTATAGTCGCAGTCGGTACGGCACACCGCTGGTCCAGAGCACTGCCGTACACCCCTGCACCTCAAACAGTGCGCGTGGTGCAGCACAAATGCGGCGCAACTTTGGCGCACCAGGGTTCACCGTCGTGACAAGCGTACAGTCACGTTCTTTACGTGTCTTGCGGGCCGGCTTCACTCACGGCCACAGCAGGCCTCAAATGGCATGCAGCTCAAAGCGGGGCGGGGCTGCATTGATACCCGCACGCACCATGCAACCCGCCGCCAGCGCCCCGGCTGCGCTTCTGGCCCTCGCCCCCGACCTTCACCTCTGCTGCTCCACATCTCAACCGTCGACAACCGCCCTTTCCAGGTCTTCAACGAGATCAACTGCCGCCGCATCAGCGACGAGCTCAACGTCTTCGCACAGCTGCACCGCAGCCCCATCTTCATAGCCGTGCTGGCAGTCACCGTGGGCTGCCAGGTCATCATCATCGAGCTGCTGGGCTCATTCTTCACGGTGAGCGCCTGCCCCGTGCTCCGTCAGAAGGCTCCGTGCCTTCTATGCTCCGTGCCATGTGCCATGTGCCTTGGTGCCTCCTGGAATTCCCGGGTCTTTCGTCATAGCGGGCATCAGTGTTGGTGTCTTGGGTCAGGTTGCGCGGCGCGGCCTGTAGGACACTGAGGCTCGCGGGGAGTAGGAGGTTGCTTGGATACATGGAGGCTGGCGGGGTGGCACATTTCCCTTCGAGCTGCTGGGGTCCTTCTTTCGAGCTGCTGGGGCCCTTGCTTGTGTGTGGGGCGGGCGTACGTAATGCAGTTGCAGTTGGTGATTGGGAGAGTGCCGAGGAAGGGGTACGACGTACGAGCACTTTCGGGGGAGGGAAAGGGTGCGTCCCCCGAAAGGGGGCGTTAAGATCCCACGTGCCGTGTGGCATGTGCGCTTGGGCTCAAGACACACCATGCCTGTTGCAGCGCACCGAGGTGACGTACCCGTGCCTGGTGCCTCGAGGTCCGGCCATTGATTACGTGGCTCAAGCCCCTGCCACGTGCCTTACGCGATGTGCTCCTGCCGCCTGCCTCCTGCCATGTGCCACGTGCCGCAGGTCCAGCCCCTGATCTGGCAGGAGTGGCTTGTGAGCATCGGGCTGGGGGCGGTGGCGCTGCCGCTCAGCACCGCCGTGCGGCTGGCGGGGCGGGCGCTGAGGCGCTGCAGCGGGCAGAGGGACGGCGGAGGGCGCAGGGGGCCACATGGGCACGGGCACGCGCACGGGCAGGAGCATGGGCATGGGCAGGAGCATGGGCAGCGGCAGGTGGGGATGCAGGCATGAGGTCGTGTGGTGGTGAGAGGGGCGTGGCGTGTGGTACTGATGGGTGCGTTGGGGTCTCGGGATGGGAAGTGATGAGGTGGGTAAGGAAATTGCAACTGGTAACGCAGAAGCGCCTGGCTAGCCGTGGATTTGACCTCAGCAGTTGTGAAGTACTCTGTATTGGAGTCGTACGGGTTTCGCCTAGGTAGCCACCGCCGGCCGTGCGGGCTGGAGTGCTGGACTACCTGCACTCTGCGGGGGTCGGGGGGACATTTGTTGGAGGTCAAGGCATCCAGCGTTGTAAAGGCGGCGGAGGCATGCTGAGGCGAGGGGTACGCATGCAGCGCGACGAAACCGACAGGGTGTGCCATACGGTTCCTGAGGTGGAGGAGGCTTGCGTTGAAAGACGTGCTGTATCATGTGGACAACTACGTTTCTATAAGCTAGAAGGGCAAAGCAAGGGTCTGCCCGTCTCGTCTCCCATATGCACATGTATCTGTACTCATTGGTGTCGGGCCCAACGCAGCGTGCCGAGGTGTGAGCGCCTGGTGTTCTTTCATGCCAAACTGGCAACTGGTGACTGGATGGGAGCTCGGGAGGCAGCCCATATGGCGCGCTCTTCGTCACAGGCTTCGTGCGTACCCTGTGGCGTGTGAATACTGTATTGAAGGAGAACTGCCACAACTTTTCACTGCTGCCCCTTTCAGTCCACTGTACTACAGTCATGTACAATAAGCGGGGTGGGCAACCCTGCAACCTCCCACACTCTCCAATGTCCGGGACGAGCCCCATGCGCCGCCGTGGTCCGGTGGGCGCGGGGCTAAGGCCCTGCAATGGGAACCCCGGGGACTCAACTGTAAGTCAACATGCTGATTGGTGCCCGGACACAATAGTGGGTTTTCCCCATATTAAGTTGGCACGTCCAATCGTAGCGTCAAGATGTCCACGTGTGGATGGCAAGGCCGCCGACCGGCTAGCAGTAGCAGCAGCCACGGGCAGCATCCCAGTACGTACCGGTATGCACCAGTATGCACCAGGGTGTAGAAGCATAGTCGTGCAGGTGGTATGTGCCAAGCATGTGCAGGCATGTTGAGGCATGGGTGAATAGTGCCTGTTGCACGCTGGGTGGTGATGCAGAACAATTGCGGTCGTAACAGGCCTCCCTCACTATCCCCCTTGCTCTCCCCTTTCCAGTCTGTCTGGACAGCACCGCAGGGTAGCCCTGGTGGACAGGCGTCCAAATAATGCGACGGAAAGGTGCAAGCCAACGGCAACACAACGCCTAACCAGCCGAGGTAAGCACCATCACCACGAACGCCGCTCAAACCCCAATCGCAAACACCCAAATGGGAGGAGAGGACCCAGGGGACCTGCCTGCCGAGCTGCCGTGCGCGCCGTGCCGGTCTTGCTGCCAAAACCATTGTGTGCTATACTACACCAAGTAACCCTGTCTGTGTGCGTTGCACCGCTCATTGTGGCATGGGAGCTGCCCTGGATCACAGGCTGGTGGCTTGGGCTGCTCCCCCCGTTGGTCACGGCGACGGGCAAGGGAGGTCCCCTGCGGCAACAACAGTGCGCAGGATTCATGCGATCGCAGCCAGCGAAAATGGCAAAACGCTTATTAAGTGATTCAGGAAGGAGAACCGGGTGTACCAGCGATGACAACACCCCCTTACGCAATGCAATTCGCCGTCAGTCATGACTAGTTATTGCCGTCTTACAGTTCTTCGCCACCAAGCCGCTTTCTGGGCACGTCAATAATGTAAGAGACAAAGTAACATACAGTGTATATTTTGTTTCTTGGGAGCCTTGCATCCAGGCTTTCCCCGAAAAACCGGTCACCAGCCCCGGGGTTTATGGCCCTCACTTTGCGCCTTGCGGCTTGCCTATAAGCGTTGCCCTGCACCATGCTTTATACCAGCTGCAAATCACGAAGAAGCAATAGTTGTCCAGCGCGCTTGAGAGCCCTTGCCACCACAACATCAACGTAGAAGGGCGTCCGCACTGAGTAGACTTCACAGCCCGCCCGTCCTGTGAAAAATGTCTCGCAAAATGGGCGCACACATAGCATGGCAGGACCTGAGTTTCACCGTCACTGACCGTGCGACTGGCGCCCAGAAGCAAATTCTCTCCGATGTCTCCGGTTTCGCTCAGCCCGGCCGGCTGTTGAGCATTATGGGGCCCAGTGGAGCCGGCAAATCCACATTGGTAAGGGCAGGGGCATGTGCGCGAAAGCAAATTAAGCCCGGTAACGGTCCCGCGGGCCGGCACGCACCTACCTACCTCACCTACGACCGGCTGCGACGGGCCTTCAGCACATGCGGCGCGGCTCCATATTAGGACGAACGAGAATGCACACTGCATGGGGCATAGCATTCATGTACACTAAGGACCCCAGGCCCTCTCCTCCGCTACCCGCAACAATGCCCACGCAAGTGCCTGCAGCCGCAGTAGCACAGCTGGGAGCACGGAGTGCCCCACCTTCCACGCAGCCCCGCCAACCCGCCACCCCCCGCCCTCCCTCCTTTGCCGCATCCCCGCATGCCTTTTTGGCTTCTTTTGCTTCAGGTCATTGTAATCGCCCCGCCTCACTACAGACAAAAAACACCCACGCCCAGGAACATGCTGAAAGCACTGCACCATCCGCAACACCCAGTGTGGATAATCTCGCGTGCACCAACCCGGCACCTGGCCGCCATCTGAGCCCCGCCTCGCCCACTGCCCGACCATGCCCATCTCCACCTCCACCTCCACCCCCATACCCCTACCCTTACCCCCGTCTGGATCTATTCGCCGGCAACGAGTTGCACCTCCAACAGCAAGTTACCCCACATCCATTTTCCGCGTAACTCACAAGTACCTCGCCCTACCCAACTCCCACACCCCATCATCTCGCCTTGACTGCTTGCCTGCTTTAGGCTGCACCCACGCCCATGCGTGCGCTAGCCCACAACCCCCGTACCTCCCCGTTTCCCCAACCCCACACCCCGGCTCCCACAGCTTGCCCTGCTTGCCCGCAACGCGGTGCACGCCCAGACGTGCTTAACCCACAACCCTTGCCTGCCTCTAACCCACGCCCCCACCCCGCAGCTGGACCTGCTGGCCGGCAACGCGGTGCACGCCGCCGGCTCCCGCCTGGATGGCGGCGTGCTGGTGGACGGCCGGCCGCGCCACATGCGCTCCTTCCGCGCCATCTCTTGCTACGTGCAGCAGAAGGACGTGCTGCTGTCCAGCGCAACGGTGCGTGTGCGTGCACACATGTGTGAGCACCTGCTGCCCTTCGCAGCACATGCACGTGCTGCCGTCCGGCGTCACTCTTTCCGTCCCGCCCGTGTGCGTGCGCAATGGCATGGGAACACCCGAATACCTTCGCATGTCATGCTAAGGTTGCGGCGTGCGGTGTGACGGGCCGTGCAGCCGCGCCTCTGCCCGCTGCCTGGAGGCAATGCAGCGTGCCGCTGCAGCTGCTGCGGCTCCTTTCCCGTATGCCGGCATGCGCCGCTCTCCCTCCCGTTCCTCTCCCCTCCCTCCGCCAAGTCCACGAGACGTTACCCCACGGTGGCCCACGCACATGCCTGGGTGGCATCGTTGACAAACTGTAGGCCCCGTGTTTACCGCAGCTGCTGCTGCTACTGCTGCTACTGCTCCCCTCGCTCCCGCTCGTGCTAGGTCCGCGAGGCGCTGCTCACCTCTGCGCTGCTCAACATCCCCATGTCTGTGCCCATGGCGGAGAAGAGGGAGCGGGTGGAGAGCGTGCTGCGGGAGCTGGTGGGTGGTGCCTGCTGTGGAGGGCAGGGGTACAGTGGGGGGCGGTAAGTGGAGGAGTGGGATTGTTGGGGGCGATCTGGTTTTGCGTGGATGAAGAGTATTTTCACCAAGTGCAGTAGGCGGCGGCAGTGGCGCTACGGTCTTGGTGGCGCTCTGACTGGCATGGGACTGCTGGCCTCGCAAATGGGATTCCCCGCCTGCCTGCGCAGGACCTGCTGGGCTGCGCCGAGGTGCTGATCGGCGACGAGACGATCGGCATCAAGGGCATCAGCGGGGGGCAGAAGCGCCGCGTGAGCGTGGGCATCGAGCTGGTGAAGGTGAGGATGCCGGGGCGGGCAAAAATTTTAAAATTTCTTTTAAACATTTTTTGTAACAAAAATCTTTTATAATACTTATTCTTTTTTATATGTAAAAAAGAGTTTATCTTATCTAAAATAAATTTAATATGACTCCCGTACATTTTAATTGGTACATCTTGTAAAAACTCACAAGCAAAAAACGTGGCAGGGCCGGTGACCCGGTGTTTGTCACATGGGGTCTGGCGTTGTAGATGAGTATTGCACTCCGTCTACGCTGCGGCGCACCAGTCTTGGCAGCTGCAGGGTATACCCTTGCCCCATCGACTGCTCCCGCCCAACGCTGTCATGATTACCTAGCGTGCGTTACATTTTGCAACCCACATCTCAACCTGGATCGGATATGCCTAGGGTTTACCGCTTACTCTGGTTATGGGTTGCCCCAGCTGTAGTCTGCCTTCAGGCCGCTCACTGCTCCACCTAGCTACCCCCAGGAAACCGGGCGCTACTCCTGGGCGAGCCCAACCCACTCCCACCCTGCCCCCTTCGCAGTATACTGTGCCTACCCATGGCATGATTGCCTTGCCATGATCCCCTTGGCCCCCTTCCCCTAACCCACCTCCCATGCAGGACCCCCGGGTGCTGTTCCTGGATGAGCCCACCAGCGGCCTGGACAGCGAGATGGCGCTGTCGCTGATGACCACGCTGGTCACACTGGCGCGCAAGGGGCGCACAGTGGTGAGCGGGCGCGCTTGGCTGTGGACTGTGCACCGGGGGGGGCGCGCTGGTGGGCAATGGGAGTAGCAGGAAGCTACATGTCGGTGTGGGCCGGCACGCACAATACTTGCATGTATGGACGGCGTGGGGAGCCGCAAATTTCAGGGCATATCCTGAAATCACAGTGCTCATCAAGGCACGCTGCTGCACGTGGCTTGCACGTGTCACATCCCACAGCCCGACATGCCCACTACTGCTACCCGTGCTACTGGTCGCAGGTGTGCACCATCCACCAGCCCAACAGCGACATCACCGACAACTTTGACGACTACCTGCTGCTCAGCGCCGGCAGGGCGGTGTATGGCGGGGTGTGGGCGGGAGCCGTGGACTTCTTCGCCAAGGCCGGATACGGGTGAGGTGCATACTGCACACCGGTTGAGCAGCTGCCTCAAGTAAGGTGTGCGTGACTTGCCGCCTGTGCAGTGCTGCGTCCAAGCGCAGCCATGATGTGGAAGCTGCCTGGACCACGTCCTAACCTAGGGTGCGCTGACGTCCCCGTCCCGCTCTCTCTCTATCCGCCGTGCACCACGCTCACACCCTTGCACGCAGCTGCCCCGCGTTTAACGAAGGATTCCTGCCCACGGTGTCACCCCAGGTGTACTGAGACACCTCCCGCCTTCTGCCTCCCTCCCTGCGCAGCTGCCCCGCGTTCAAGAACCCCTGCGACTACTTCATGGGCGTCATCCGCGACCCGGAGGCCACCGAGGCCCTGGCCGCCGCCTACGCCAAGGCGCGGCCCGCGCTGCTGCAGCACATGGAGGAGGCGGGCCGCGCCACACTGGCCTCCGTGGCCTCACAGCGCGCGGTCTCGATGCGTGCGCCGACCAACGGCGGGGTGGTGCAGCAGCAGCAGAAGCAGAAGCAGCAGGACGGGGACGCGGTGATTGAGGTTGGGATGGTGGACAAGGACGGGGGGCGCCAGCTGGCGCCGCGGGACAGCGGGCAGAGCGGGCTGAGTAAGGAGGATGGGGGCAGGGGGGCGGAGGGGGAGGAGTCGATGGCGGGCGACGAGCTGACGGCCCGGGTTCCGATGTGGTACCAGGTGGGCATGGGCTTGGGGTGAGGGAGGTGTGACTGAGGGGGGAGAGTTGCTGTGTTATGGGGGTAGGACGGCGTGGAGCAATGGCATGAGGCTACGCAGTGGTGTCGAAAACATGTCGTAGGCTGCGCGTGCGCTTTTTGCATGTCTTAAAAAAGAGTATTTCAATATGTTGTGTCACATCACACTTTCCTATTGACGCACCTCTGACCCCACCCCTCCGCGGTTGCCCCCGGGCAGGTGCTGATCCTGTCCACCCGCTACTGGCGCACGTGGGTGCGCAACCCCATCATGATGTGGAGCGAGCTGATGCAGTACACCTTCATGGCGGGTGAGGGCGGAGGCAGGATAGCAGGGGCAGGGGGCCAGGGTGGGCGCAGGACGGCGGCGCGAGGGCACCGAACGGAGGATGGGCCTGATGTGGGCGGTGCGCATGCGTTCCCTTTGTTCGTCATCCAGCTAAATCATGTACCCTATGATCAGCGTGACTGACTTGACAACCGTTTCCCCTTGACTTCCAGTGTTCATCGGCCTGATGTACCACAAGTTCAACGACACGCTTGGGGAAGGCGACTTCGACCGCAGCGCCTGCGTGTGGTTCGCCTTCGCCATCCTGTGCTTCACGCCCTCCTACACAGCGGGTGGGTGGGCAGCTGCCCGCGAAGCGGATTGCCGTACCGTCGACCAACCTCGGCCCCATCTCCGGCACCTTGTGAACCAAATTTTTCGGTAACGGTTGTTGCAGCACCACCCCAAGGGCCTTGCCTCGCCACAACGCCATGCTTGTGACACGTGCCCATGTGCTTTCTTTTTCCTTAGCCACCATCCCACACTACTACTCTGCATGTGGACTGATGCCTGCAACTCGAGAAGAACACCCCTCCCCTTGCTGCATGTCCTGCAGTGACCAACTGGGCGAGCGAGCGGCTGCTGCTGAAGCGCGAGCTGGGCCAGCGGCTGTACGGCGTCAACGCCTACTACCTGGCCCGGTACAGCGTGCTGCTGCCCTTCGAGGTGCTGCAGTGCCTGCTCTTCGTGGCGGTCTTCTACTTCTTCACAGGCTTCCACGTGAGTTCCGTTGCGGTTACGTGTTGCCAAGCGTTGGTGGGTTAGGGTAGGGTTTCTCCGGGTGCGTCGCTTGGGGCTGTTAGTCTCAGCTCTGTCCACTGCTGTAGTGCACAAGACAGCCCCTTGCGAGCGCTGTTGCAGTGTATGTGCCGGGCAACGCACGCCTCACCCCGGGCCGGTAGTCAAGCAGCTGCCAGGCGTTGAGCATTAAGCCTAGACCTGCAACACGTACTATGCCATACTGTGGCGTACCTATGGCTTTTACACCCACCTGTATCGTGCCTTGCACGCCGTCCGCTTGTAGTATCCAGCCAATTGGCCCGCGCCCTCCTCTATATATCTCCTGCTGCTCCTGCTCCCCCATGCACCCCCGCAGGCCAGCGCCAGCGGCTTCTTCCTCTTCTTCGCCGTCTTCTCAATGTTCCAGATCATCAGCGAGGGCATTGGTGCCTGCTGCGCCGTGGTCACCAAGACCGCCACCTTCGCGGTGCTGGTGCTCACGTTCGTGCTGCTCATCCTCCTTGCCTTCTCCGGCTTCCTGGCGTCCAAGGTGGGACTGGGTTGGGAAGGGATGGGGATTGGGCCGGGATGGGGTGAAAACCGGACGAGTGTTAGAGGCGGGATACGTTTAAGTCACGGAGAGCACCGGACGGTGGAGTTGTGGGCTCTGGCCAACGGGTTGCGGCATGGCTGGCTCACATGGGTACCAGGCGGCGTGTAAGACTGGGGAAGAGAGCAAATGCTGCATTGTAGCTTGTGGCTTGTTGCTTGCGGTCTAAGTGGTAGGGAGGGGCCGTGTCTGTGGGCACTGGGCAGTTCCAAGAAAAGAAGGAGGCGCCTGAGGGAGATGGCTGGACACATGTCCGGTACCACCCCAACAAGGCGAGGTGATTTGCGCATACCGTAACCCACGTCAGATCCCCTGACCCACGTACTCTCTCCGTCTCCCCCTTGCCGTGTCGTTTATGTCACCCCCACAGGTGCCAGTGTACTTCGTGTGGGTGCAAAAGACAAGTTACCTCACCTACGCGTTCGCCGCCCTCGTCGAGAAAGAGTTTTCGCAGATTGAGTTCTACGACCCGAAGACTGGCGACATGGTGCCTGGCATGAGCGTAAGTGGGCGAGTGCGCGGGGCCCCGTGCGAGGGCAGTGATGGCTGACGCCGAGGCTCCTATTATGTCGTTCTTGGGAATGCCTCAGGCGCACATGCGGCCTTTCAGGAAAGCTCGTGTGAACCGCCTCTGCCTACATGCTACGTCTGTCGTCTCTCCAGACTAGTTTGCCTTATTGATTGCAGAAGGCAATGTAAGGAGCAGTATTCATATGCTATTCCTTGTTTGTGCGCATGGTGCCTGGTTGAGCAAGCACGGGCAGGCTTGCTTCTCGATCAGCTCTCGAACGTCGAAGTGGACCATACGATCGCCGAGGACGCGGACAACGAGGAAGTCCACCGGTACAGATATATAATGTTACTACAACCTGAGAGTTTGCCTCATGATGCTAGCCAGCCTGGGATGATCAACTGCCGCAAGCTAACGGTCCCACCCCGGTCATACCCCCCGCAGGCCTTCCCGTCCACGCTGCACACCGGCCTCAGCATGAGTCAGAACGTGGGTGTCCTGGCCGCCCAGGTGGCAGGCATGGAGCTGATCAAGCTATTCGCGTTCCATGTGGCAGCGCGCTTTAACATGATGTAGCTGGAGTGCAGGAGGAGCGGGAGGAGGCACGAACGCACGCTGTGATTCGTGCGTTGAATATCCTGGCCGATTACCGTACGCCTGCCGTGCAAAATCCACCAATTAGTTTCAAATAGGAGTTTGTGAAACGGAAGGGGGCTTGAAAGCAGGGTCCCCTGCTTAAAACTAGTGGCAACGCATGCAGGGTGGGTCGGTGACCCGTGGTGCGGGCGGGATGAAGAATGAGCTCCGGGCTGCGGGCTGAGAGACTTCCAGGCGAACTTGCCTCTGTACAGGTCTTGCCGGGTCTTGCCATGCATCAAGGGTTTTGCGTGATGCACTCTTACATTGATTCTATGGGTGCGGAAGGTTACTAGCGCGTGGGTGTTTTCCTAGGACGGGGTTCGCCTCGAGGGACTTATGGCTTGAGTGTGGGGCTGATTTTCTTCAAACTTCCATCTTGGTGCAGCAGCTGCCATATCACAGGTTGCCATGGGTATGGTTGCGTGAGTGACTGAAGTTTGTAGGGTACCAGTATCATAGCTGTGTGCAGTTGTATGCCTGACCCTTCTCGCGTCTTCTTCTACCGTACGAGCGGTTTAATGCAGGTGCCTTGTTGTATTACCATGCACTGTGAACTGGCACCAGGGCTGCGCATGGGTTGCTGCAGGCAGTACAGCCCAGCGGCCCGCCGCTTGTTGCTTTGATCAGAGGGTTGCTTTGGGCAAACCGACAGTGTCTTCTAAGTCTGCCATGTGCTTGGTGGTTGGTGATTGTCTGGCGGCAATTCTCTTTCCGTTGGCCGTTGGCAATGTGAACCTCATGCCGTGCGTACGACGACACTGCAAGATGTGCTCTTGTGCATTGTGCACTAAGACACACTCAACGCACGTAGGCGGCTACGACCAGCGTGTGGGTGTTGCAGTCTACAGGATCACGAGCCACGCAGGCTGCCCGTACGTTGCCGCAGCTATGCCTAGCTAGAACCTTAGGCTGGTCGTCGTACAGTCGTCGTACAGTACCAAGTTCGGTACTGTCGAACGTCCTTGTCGTCACCCTGGAAGCGCCGCACACTGCGGCTAGGCCAGCTCCGTGCGCGCACTACGGTAGGCAACCGGCCTCCGGCCTCAGATGCACCCCACCTGCCCCCATCAGCTCCCGGACGAACCACGGCAGCAGCTGGGGCCACGCACAACGACAAATGAGGAATACCAGTGCACGCCGCCGTGCAGCCTGCCGACCCACCACCCCGTGCGCCCCATTGCCTATCCGGCATTAGAGGCCACGTACGTCCTTGCTGCGACCCAGGTTAGTCATGAATACGGCACGTGCAGCACGCCCGGGCCCGCGCCGCCCAAACAACTGCTGGTTACAATCTAGTGTGCACCTGCGATCCAAGGCCCATTGTCCAACGCACGAGGCCCAACCGTACGTACGAAAGGCAGCACGGCCTGACCAGCACCCCTACGCTAACACCCAACATCACGATGCCGTACCGGTACCCCTGACGCAGCACCTCCACAGCCACCCCAGGCCCTTGCCCTTCCCGCCCCTCGGGCCAGCAGGCCAACCACCCCCTATTGGGCACCCGCGCGCGGCGGTGCTACCCTCAACCCCCAACGACGCGCTCTGCCCACCGCTGCCCTCCTCACCAGCCCCCGGCTCCGCCCCTCGCCTCTCCCCTGCCCCGGCTGCCGGCCCCTGCCCCTGCTGCTCAGCCCGCGGCAGCAGCCCCCGCAGCCACGCCTCCACCTCCCGCCGCTCCTGCTCGCCGCGGCGTGCAGGGGAGGCCTCCCCCAGCGCCCCCAGCGCGGCCCTGACCACCTCGCCACAGCACGGGATGCCCTGCTCCACCAGCCACTGCAGGACCAGCAGGGGAGCGCTACCCCGCGCAGCCCACACTAGCAGTTCGCCTTGTAGTGGCACCCCCAGCCGAAGCAGGCGGGTCAGCGTGCCCCGATCGCAGCCTATGGTGGCCCCAAAGTACCAGTGGCCCTCAAAGTACGCCTCTGACACCCGCAGCTGCACCATGGCTTCCAGCGTCGCCTCACAGCCGGCATGTGCAGCGAGGATCAACGCGTGTCCAGGCACTTGCACAGCAGCGGGCTCACCACTCATACCCAACAACGCCCGCCATACCGCCCAGGGGTGCCACAGCGCCGCCGTTGAAAATGAATCCAGAGGGTCCCCGGCCTCCCGGGGCCAGCCGGCTTCCGCCAGCAGCTGCACTGACGCCACCAAGCCCTCCATGTCCCCGCTGGTGTTGCTGGGCCAGACACCCACCGCTTGGTTGATGCCAAACGGGCTGCCGCGAGGGCAGCCGGCCTGCAGCAGCCACCGCACCATGGCCAGGTTGCCCCTTGCAAAGGCAGCGGAGAAGTGCACACTCTCAAGGACGCCGCCCTGCTGCAGCAGCCACGAGGCAGTGCAGACACTCCCGGACTGCACCGCGGCCAGCATCACCTGGGGCGGGAGACCCCCACCCGGCTGCTGCTCCGCCTCATCCGGGCTCGGGCCGCGCCAGTGCCCCATCAGCAGCTGCACCGCCCCCAGGTCGCCCCGCGCAGCCGCCGCCTGCAGTGCAACCGCCCGCCCCAGCGCCGCCCCCCGGGCCGCCAGCCACTGCAGCTTGGGTGCGCTATCCCTAGCTGAGCCCGCCGCCGCACACACCATCATCTCACTGCCCCAGCATTCGTCGCCTGCATGGGGCAGGTATCCACCCTCCCGCTCCATCCGCACAATGAAGCCCAGGTCCGCGTGCCGCACCACCGCCGCCAGCGCGTCAATGCCGCCCCACGGAAAGCCGCGCTCCCGCAGCCACTGCAGCCGCGTCAGGTCCCCCGAGGCGGCGGCAGCCCCCCACACTTCCACGTGCTCCACCGCCAGACGGCTGTGGGCGCGGCCCTTGTCCAGCACCCACTCCATGTTGGCCTCAGCAGCGTCAGGGCGTGCGGACCCCGCTGCCGCCGAAAGCATGCGCCGCCACACGCCATGCGCTTTCTGTGCCTCCTGCTGCTGTGGGTTCGTGCCACCGCCCTGTCCGGAGTTACCGACTGCATCCAAACGAGCAAGGGTGCTCAGGATATGCTGTCCCAGCACCTCCCACGCCGCCTGCAGCCCTGCGAGGTCGCAGTGCCGCGCCGCCGCCTCCAGGGTTGGCCCCGGGTCCAGCAGCCCGGGGCAGCGCTGCGCCAGGGAGGGCAGCAGGTGGGCCAGGCCGGACGCCACGGCCGCAGAACCCACGTCCGGCACACGCCGCCCCGTCCTGCACCGCGTCAGGGAGGGCAGGTAGCGGTCTGTCTGCAGTAGCTCCGGGAACACGTGCGGCTGCAGCAGCTGCCACGCGAACTCCACGTTGGCCTCACAGCCGCTTGCGGCAGCTGTGCTGATGAGCAGCAGCTTGCGCCTGAGTGTCAGCTCCCGCAGCGCCGTCTGCGCCGCCTCCACACACAGGTTGGCGGTCGGTGCCTCACCGGTTGCCACGTGGCTCGGCAGCGGCTGACGGAGGTGGGCGGTGCGGTGGTGGGTTTCGCTGAAGCGCTGAGCGGCGTCCTTGCAGCTCAGCCTGCCGCCCAGGGCCAGGTCGTTGGGCGGCAGGAGGGACAGCACGTGCAGCCGCAGCTCGGGGGGCAGGAAGGACAAGACGCCTAGCTGCAGCTCACTGAACAGGCGTGGCGTGGTTGTGCCAGCTGGCAACGTCATGGCTTCCGGATAGAACCCTGAGGCCGCGACACGGGAGCACCACACACATGTATCTCTCAGAGCTCGCCTTCGTCTCCTGGTGCATGTGCATGCGCATTGTACAATGCAAATGGGCTTTGGACAGCCGGTTGGCAGTCGCACGGGCAGCTGTGTTTCCAGGCGTTCCGTGTTTCCTGGCGTTGCGGAAAACGTTAGGGGCGGGCACGCTGAGGTTGAGGTTGCCCTGATGGCACGCCCGAAAAACGCAAAGATGCAATGCAATCAATGCAATGCGTGTTGGAAAGCGATGAACAGGCGGAAGCGACGGCAGGCACAACATCAGGGCTCTGAATTCGGACGAGTCCAGCGGGCCGGCACGTGTCGACGAACATTATGCTTACCAATTAAATTGTCTGGCGGATGGCCTCTGCTGTGGTCATACGCTGCCGCCAAGGTTCCGAAGTGCTCTCCTGAGACAGCCAGTGAAGTCGATCGCGTGAAATGCTTCTGCTAATGGATCAAATTCAGCCTATGCAGCAGGTATGAGTGACTGGGTGGCTGGGTGGGCACCACCAGTATGCATGGCTCGTGCGACCAAATGCGACCACAGCGCCCGGAATGCAAGGACGAGGCCGTAAAATGCCTGTAACCAAAATGTGACAGACATGACACAGCAGCACCCCGATGGGCGCCAGCTTGCGGAACGGTGGCACAAGGATGGGTCCAGGAGATGATGACCCATGGGCCATCCACTTGCGTGCCCTGGGATGGCGGGGGGAATGATGGGGACACGCACAGGGCACTCGACACCAGCCTACAAGCTGCCATGCCGGATTGCCGGCACGCCAGCTAGCTAGCTATCAGAGATGCTGCTCTTCGAGCAGTGGTGGTACGGGGCCAAAGCAAGATGGTCACAAGCACGTGAGCGTACGGTAGGAAGATGAACTTGCCCGGTGAGGGCACGGGTAAGGGAGCCAGCGGGCGCTCACTGATCCCTCGAAGCCTTCCAGCTATGGTTATGCCGGCAATCCAGCAAAGTTGTGGCGGTACGGGCTTTGTACAGGGAGGAGTCCCCCTGTTGTGTGCCAGAGGCTACACCAGGGGACGTGCGCTAGGCCCAAGTCCATGCTCGAGTCCTTTCAAAGTGGCACAACGCATCCTCGCTATTGTAGCATAAGCGTCTCACTACATGGTGATAAGCCCTTAGTTAAGCAGCCTCGCCAGCTGCAGCTCGTTTCGTCTGTTCGTCCGCGGCCTGTCACGTGTCAGGACTTCGGAGCTATCGCAACAAGCGACAGTTGAGGGTCTTAAGTGTGGCCGTCTGTCTCTTCGCATACTGCTACAGTCTATAACACAAGTATCTCATGGTATCGAAGAGCAAACCAGACAAGGAAGTCAGTGCCATTACTGACCTACTGAAGAGCAAGGTCTATGTGACGCCGTCCCGCTATAAGGAGCTCATTGAGCTTAAAGATGCAGCATGGAGCGAACTGCCATTGCCCATTCTCGGGCCCGAACGCTCGGACCCAGCCAAGCAGGCCGAGGAAGCTGCTGCCGCGGACGTGACAGCAGACCAGCCAGCTACACTACCCACACTCATGTGCATCAATCTTAGCGAGGAGATTGAGGCAATATTGCAGCGGCTTCCCTACACGATCCAGGTAGAGTTTGAGACGGCGGTTGCCGGGACGGCGGTTGTGTCTGCACGCCAGTCGGTCCCACAGCCCTTGCTCCCAATGCCAACCCAGATGGCATGCGGAGCCCACATGCTCACCTGCACCATGCCATCAATAATGCATGTGCTGACCGTCTGTAGGTGGAGCGCTTCACCGGCGAAAAGGAGGACAAGAAGGAGGACAAGAAGCGCTTTGCAAAGCTCTTCAGCGACAAGGTGCTGCTGGAGGTGAGGACCTCAGGGGCCTCCACGCACGGCCCGCACGCAACAATGCCAGCAGCCCGAACCCTCCCACTCCCTTGCCGTTGTCCTCTCTGGCGTACACCATTCTCCCCGTCCCTCGCTTTTCCGACCCAAATCCCGCCCGTGCACGCACAGCCACCCGCTGCCCACAGCCTGCCTACAAAACCACCCCCTCCAACTGTGAAACCCCCATCCGGTACCCACTCCCCTACATCACCCGCACATCCACCCACAGGGCAGCGTGGCATGCATCATCCTGGAGGTCCACGACGAGGAGGTGGGCCCCGCAGGCGACGAGGAGGGCGACCAGCTGACGCTGTTTGACCGGCGGGTGATGGCGCTGTCGCTGCTCAACGGCCTGCCGGTGGTGGCGCTGAGCCGCACCGTGCCCACCGCGCTGCACCACGCGTCCGCAGCGTCGGGGCACACGTGGCCAGTGTACTTCATACCCAACCCGGAGGACGCCGGGGCCATGTGCAAGGTGGGGGTCAGGTGGGGGCGGAACATGGGATGCTGGTACCCTGCGCCGGTTGCGCAGTCGGGCAAGCACTAAGCCCTCGAACGCCAAAGTGAGGGTTCCCGGACGGTCTCTGGGTCGGCACAAAGCGGTACCAGGCCCCGGTTGCGAGAGGCATGGTATGTGCGCAGAAGACAGTTTTCTCTGTCCAGTACACACCAACATCGCTGCCCTCGCCCCCATCCGCTCCCCGCCCCGCCCCGCCCCGCCCCGCCCCCGCCGCGCGCAGTGGCTGGCGGAAGAGCTGCCCCGCGTGCGGCGGCTGGCTGCGTCCATCCGGTCCGACCTGGCTGTGCGCGTGGCCCCGCTGGGCCGCGTCAACCTGCCGCTGCACTTCCTGTCGCGCGCCTCCGTGGCGCTGGTGCCCTTCGGGGTCATGACCGTCAACCTGCTGGGTGCGTGCCGGTCCGGTGGTCGTGCGGCACAGGGCGCAGCAAAGCATGCGGGTGAAGCGGGGCAACCTAGGTGCGAGGGGGTAATGGCCTGTGGGGTGCAGGCAGGCAGCCGTACGGCAAGGGACGAGGGCTTTCAAGCCACAACACCACATGCAAAGTGCCCAAGTGCCCCATGACCCAGCCTGGCCTGCTGGTCATGCTCACGGCCTCCTTCCAGCAGCCCCTTTTAGTCAAACGCCAGCCAAGCCCTGACACCCCGGCCCCTGGCCACGCCTTGCATCCCGCCAACGTCCCACGACCCATGCAAACCTGTGCCGTTTTGCCACCCACTATTCCCGTGCCCCTGTCCAGGCATCATGCGGCTGATGGCGCTCATCATGCGGGAGGTGGGCATGCGCGGGGACAGCTCCGCCAACAAGGCGCTGGGGCTGCTGGGCGCCAAGAACGCGGCGCTGGTCACCGCCATAGACTCCCTGGGGGACGTCTACCAGTACACCATCTTCGCAACCGTGCTGGCGGACCTCCACGTACGGGGGCGGGGCGGGGAGGCGAGGGGGCTGGATGCAGGTGATAGAGGGAGGGGGGAGAGCTGGGGTCCCATGGCGGGCGCGAGCTGCATGTGCGGCGCGACAGGATTTTAGGGGCTGGACCTTTCCCCACCTTCCCCAGAAGCACAACTATACAAAAGCGCACCTTCCGTGCAGCTGTTGCAAGTTGCTACAGCGCTTTGTCCGTCGTTTCTTCCCCTGGTAGGCCATGGCGTTTGTCGAGATGCTCAACGCGTTGACCGTGCTGGACGGCCTGGCGCTGGGCTCCATCACGCTGGTCACCGGGGCAGTGTCGGCCATCGGCGCCGCGCTGTCGCGGCCACAGGTGGTCCGCGCGGCTGCTGAGTTCCTGGCCAGCCTGCAGCTCATGTACGTGCTCAACCCGCACATGCGGCGAACGCACGCGAGTAGAAAGAAGGGTAAAGGGAAAGCGGGGGGCAAGATACTGGACAAGGAGGGGAAGTGCGGGGACAGGGAGAAGGGGGCGTATAGGGAGATGGTGGAACGGAGGAAGAGGGATGAGTACGGGGAAGCGGCGGAGGAGGGGGAGGCGGAGGGACTGTTGGGGCAGGGAGGGGAGGAGCAGGAGGGAGGTGAAGGGGAGGGGGAGGGGAGGAGGGAGGAGCTCGGGGGCCCAAGAGAGCTGCTGCAGCGGAGCGAGTGTGTGCGGGGGAGGAGGGGGCAGGTGGCGGAGGCGGCGTTTGCGAGGGCGGAGCTGCGGGCAAGAAAGGCGAGGGCGAAGGGGAAGCAGGGAGGAGAGGAGGTGGAGTGGATGTTTGCGGGCGTGGAGCTGTCTGGGGTGGGTGGGAATGCGGCGGCAGTAGGGTTGGGACTGGCGGAGGCAACAGCGAGGGAGGCTGGGGCGGAGGGGGTGGAAACGGGTGTGGGGGGAGCGGTGGAGCTGTCGGCACTTAGTCGTGCAGAGAGGGCAGCAAAGGCGGCGGAGGAGAAGGCGGCAGCGCTGGCAGCCAAAGCGGCGGCCAAGGAGGAGCAGCTGATGGAGAAGCAGCGGGTGGCTGACGAGCGCAAAGAGGCAAAGCAGGCGGAAAAGGAGGCGAAGGAGGCGGCCAAGTTAGCAGAAAAGGAGGCAAAGGAGGCAGCGAAAGCAGCCAAGGCGGCGGAGAAGGAGGCAGAGAAGGCGCGGAAGGCGGAGGAGGCGGGGCGGCTGCGGGCGGAGAAGGAGGCGGAGAAGGCGGCCAAGGAGGCAGCCAAGGCAGCGGCGAAGGCGGCCAAGGTGGCAGAGCGCTCAGGGGCGTCGGCACCGCCTATGTTGGCGGGCGTGGGTGGGGCGGGAGCGGCGGCGGGCGTGCAGGGGGGGCCAGCGGGAGTGGAGGCGCTAAGGCTTGCGATGGCGAGGGCGGCAACGGCTGTGAGGGAGCACCAGGCGGCGGCGGCGGCAGCGGGGGCGGGGGTGGGGCTGGCAGGGCCGGGCGTCACCGACCCGCTGGGTCGGAGTGGGGGGCAGCGGGAGAGCTACAGCAGTGGCACCAGCGGCAGCAGCGGGGGGAGTGCCAGTGAGGATATCCGCAGCGGACGCGGCGCGGGCTGGGGAGGCAATGGGTGGGAGGGCGACGAGGGGGAGGCGGCGGGTAGCGAGGAGGGCGAGGAGGAGGACCCCTTGGCTGCTGCGGTGGCTAGGGATGAGCGCATGGGGCTGGATGAGCAGCTGCGGTTCGCCCTGATGGACTTCCTCAGCCTGGAGGATGACAAGGCGTACGCACACAGCGCCTCGGACCTGGCGGAGGGGCAGGGGCAGGGGCAAGGGCAGGGGCAAAGCTGATGATGAGGCAGGAGTTATCTAGTGGTCACGGACAAGCCCCTGTGGCCAAGCAGCTGGGCAGGTCCAGTCGGGGCCAGCGTGCCTTACCACTATCAACGGAGCTGATACCGGTGGGGGGCGGCGCCACAGGGCCCTGACTGGCGTCGAGACGTTTTTGCTCTTGTCGGCGGAATGCGGTTTTGCTGAAGCATTGAATTTGGACGTACTGCATGTGGTATGCATGGATGGCGACATGGTGTTCGCTGCTGCTGCTGGTATTGCTCAACGCTGATGACAAAACGTTCCGGACACACTTGGTGGCTGGGCACGAGCGCGGCTGCCTGCGGTTGCGGCTGCCTGGGCTGTTAGGGCTTTGTGACCGGTGTGCTGCGTGAGGAGATTGCGCTTGCCCTTGATGGTTGGGAAGATGGCTGGGCAGCAAAGTTTCTGCGTTTTTCGGCTGCACTCGGTGTTGATGTCTGGGAGGGGTTGCCCAGAGGCGTTAGGCTATCAGCAGACAAAGCGCGCTGGTTGGCAAGTCGACCCTTGCCTGCGTCTAGCATACTGTCTGCGTTCCGTGACAAGCTCCTGATTGCATGGTCGCATGAGCGCTTGCTGGCTGCCCCGGCTGCCTTCCCCTCAGACGGGAAGCAACCAGGTGTCAAGATGTGCCGTTACAAGCATTGGTGTG
>VFQN01002198.1_pt1 | contig 30789 bp, 50 predicted proteins | sample 3512371 | NCBI WGS metagenome assembly VFQN01 (sample SAMN10412370, study PRJNA504923) | tailings metagenome | isolation source: Replicate 2 from Balatoc abandoned mine | place: Philippines: Itogon, Benguet | collected 2017-08-28 | reverse complement strand
GGCTCTCCGACACCGTGCACCTGGCACACGTGTAGGGCGTGAAGGGGAGGGCCCCCGCCTGGTTTTTTTTTTTTTTTTTTTCTGTGGTCCTGGTCACGTGCCGTGTCGTGCCCCCACTGTACAAGCGGACAGGAGCGGCGTCTTCCCAGCACGACAAACAAGTTCTGCATCTGGCGCCAATCCCAAGTTTGAACAAGTCACTCCTCACATCATATTATGTCCAATCACACTGCCATGCCTGGGTCAGCTGCCTACGCGGGCATAGCAGCCACAAGTTGTTACATCGAGCGGTGGACCCTCAGGTACCGTACGCCCGCCCGCAGGACGTTATCGAAATGTAAGAGAAGGTCACCAGGCCGCTGTGAGGACAGGACCGCCGTAAATGAGGCTGAGCTGCCAGCAAACAGCAGTTGACACTTACAAGGAGACACCACTGTGTGCGCGCGGAGCGACGAGCGTAACCAACGCAAACGGGGCGCCGCGAGCCAAGCGCTGTACGCAACCAGCCCACCTGAGGCTCCTGGAACAACACCACAGCGAGGGCCCGGCTCAACCAACGCACCCGCACAACTGCGCAGCTGACCGTAACACGGTCTGGTCTGATCCGCCCGGTCCGCAGTAACCCAGTGGCCAGCGTGCCTAGGGCAGCGGTACGGCGAACCTCGCAGCCGCCTCCTCCGCCACCTCATCGCACCGCAGCGTCAAGTCTGCGGCAGGTCGTCAGCGCGAGGGGCACGCGGGGGCAACGACACAGCAGCAAACCACAAACATAAGTCAATGCGGTTGAAGGAGCAGACACGAAATCGCTGGAGCCAACGGAGGCAGACCAATGGGCTGAGGCACGAGACCGGGCGCTCTCACGGCGAGTCGCCGGTGCGAAAGAACAGCACCCGCGTGCCGCGTGCTGCTGCTGCTGCCTGACTGGACACGCAACAAAGACGCGATTCGGACATGCCGGCTGTTGCACGGCGACATCACTCCTGCCCAGCCCTTTGCCTCCGCACGCCGCATCCCTCTGTTCCTCCCCCCCTGGCCACCGCGGCAGCGCCCCGCACCGCACCCGGCAGTCCTCGCAGGCGGCTAACGCGTACCCACTGCGCGCCGTCAGCATCATCCCCGGGGCTGGGCACCGCCTGCGGGTCCGCGCACACTGCCGCCACCTGGATGGGCGAAGGCGCGGCGGCAGGCGTCGTAGGATGCGGGTCAGGGCCAGGGCTAGGGCAAGGGCGGTGCAGGGGCAGGGGAGTGGTACCACGACATGGGTTAGGAGCATGGGTGTGGGTCCCCGCACATGGAAAAGGTCTTGGGTTCGTCCCGAGCACGGCCACCACACGGCAATAGGGGGGTGGGATGACGGGCACAGCACCCTGGGTTCAGGGCAGGGGTGGAGAAACGCTGTGTCGGGGCGCGGGGCAGGTATGATGGTGTGGGTTGAGGGCAGAGGCGTAAACAGGGTGACGGCTCACAGGCCATGACATGTGCGTGCGGAGTGTAAACTGCTGGCCTCGGTCAAGCCTCGGGGTGGGACGGACGATGTATCAATTTTACGATGTAATGCATGTGGGTCAGCGGTAAGGAGTCGAGCAGGTAGAACGAGAGGCATGGGTGTAGGGACATTGGAGCAACCTGTCAGTACCCGGTAACCTACCTGCCCCTCGCAGAAGCAGGGTGCAAAGGACAAATTTGCGTACAGGTTTAGAGGTAGACCCTTGCTGGCACGGGAGGAGACCCCGATCCCCTGGTCGCCCGGTCCCTGACCACACGGACACCCCAGGCAACCTCAATGCATGGCGCTTACATCAACAGCCGGCTTCCCCACCCCCCGTTGTCCCTAACACGCTACTGCTTGCCGTTCCCGGTACCCAGCCGCTTTGTGGTAACCCACCTCAATCACCGCGTAGTGGAACTGCACGCGCCCTTCTGCATCACGCTTCAGCACATCCACCGCGGTGAAGGGGGTGGGGGTGGATAACGGCAGCCGGGGCATCGGCGGTCGCGCTGAGGCCGCCGCCTTGCCCGCTGACGCTACTCCGTCCCCCGCCCCATGCGCTGCCGTACTGCTTGCCCACGCCCCAGCGTCCTGCCGCAGGGCTTCGGGGCTCCCCAGCAGCTCCAGCCCCGCCTCTTCAGCCACCTCGCGGGCAGCACAAGCAGCAAGCGTCTCCCCTGCGGACGATGGGATGTACGGGGTACGTCGGGGTTGTCCAGTAGTTCAGACTTCCCGGACGTGCGTGCGCACTGAAACGGGGCTGTGGTGTACGCTGCAAATTGGCAATTTGCCGTGTAAGTGGGGCCAGGCTATGACCCCAAGCATCAGTCCTTCGCACCGACACCGCACACTCACCCAGTTCCAGGCTGCCGCCCGGGAAGCACCAGCGACCCTTATCCGGCTCCTTGGCGCGGCGCACCAACAAGATCTGAGTAACGGTGGGGGGCACACATGGTGGGTGGTCGGATACCATGAAGCCAGGGGCAGGCTGCAAGACTCACACTCACGTGCCAGTGCACGATATGCCGCTTGCTGCTAGTGCTTTCCGGCGTAAGGACTCGTTCAACACATGGGCTGCATGCAGCGAAGGTTGCGAGAATGCGAGGTGAAGAACTTGGCTTGGAACTCCCCACGCAGCCAAGGTCCATGCCTCGCGGACCATGAGCCTTCTGGCTTGTTGCATAATTGCGGTTCCAGGCGGACCGCTGCAGGCGCAGCAAGTCCTGCGCCCAGCAGCTCACACGTGTCGTGCATCTATGCAGCAAGCCCAATCAATCAGCCACCATCAAGGTAATCTCCTATCCTCGGCGGCTACAACCCTGTCGTAGGCAAAAAAATTAACCTTACCTCAGGGTCCTCCCCTACACGAGGATGTGTTTTGAACACGATCACGCCCACGCCCACGCGGGGCTCCTCGGGGTATGCACGGCTGCGTCCGGCGCCCCTGTGCGTCCCCGAAGCAGGCGCGCTTGTAGCTCCTTCCCCCGTCAACGCGGTACCGCTAGCGCTTCGAGTATGACCTGTTGGTCTACGAGCCGAAAGGCTTGACAGCCCAAAGGATTTTGGGATTGGGAGGAAGCCATCACGCAGGGTGTTGCTGGGTCGGAAGTACAGCAGGCGTGTGCAAGCCCGCAGCAGTCTCGTTTGAGTTTGACAGTGCATGCTAGGGTCGCCAGTGCTGTGCTGTCTGTTCCAAATTCATGCGTGCGTCCCGGCGTTGCTGTATGGGTGTACACAATGTACACTATCACTGTATGACTGTACATACGTATAATCTGGTGATATACTTAGTAGCAATTGTCACAGCCCCAAGTAATAGCTTTCCGTATTCGTTCCCCGTATCCCAAGGCCCTTGTGCGCCGTGCTGCTTCGCTCTCACCACCTATCAATTCCTGTTGTTGCGTACTTTGGCTCTTTGGGTCAGTAGACAATGACAGCCCCGCAACAGAAGGGGCATTTACTGTTCGATGAGGACGACCTCGAGTCCTCGCTACCAGATCCGCAGCTGCAAAGCAAAATCAACCAGTAGGTCCCTGTACAGAAGTATAATCGTGTGCAGAACAAACAGCGCGTGAGTTAGTGTACGCCACCTGCCACACCACCCGCTGGCACCCCACCTGCCCAACCTTAAGCTACCTGACCGGGAGCTCACACGCCGTGCCCCAGATACCTGGAGCAACGCACCTCGAAAAAGGAGCTGTTGAAGCCAGGTGCGCTGCCACGTGTTGCCCCTGCAACTTGTACCCTTTCCCAGCAACCAGTAAGGCGCACGGTGGCATGCCTTGGTCAGCATCGCCCTACTGCGTACCGCGGCACACATCCCCTGCCAGAGCCGCCCTCCTTGCGCCCACCGCGTACCCCGCCACGCAGCCGCTGGCGCCAAAGCGCAGCGCAGGGCTGCCCAGGTTCAGGGTCAGGGTCAGGTGCAGGCTGAGGAGCACACAGGCATCACGGACGACGAGGCGGGGCCGGGGGCCGACGACGACGAGGGCGAGCCCGACTACGACGTGGCGTCCCGAATGACGCTCAAGGCCAGCTCGGAGGCCTTCCTGGAGGTGCGTGCGTTCCAGCTGTGCCTGGGCGTGAGCGTCAGTGTGCGTGGCGGTGATGGAGGGTGCGAGGGGCAGCAGCACGCACGCGAGGGTTGAGAAGCGAGGAACGGGCAGCGGGCAAGCCCCCCGGCGCATGCAGCGATTACACCGCAGGCTCCCATGCGCTAGACATGTTTTGCAGTCGCCTTGCAGATCAAGAGCAGAGGGGGGCGGCGGCTCGCAGCGGCGGCGGCGGCTCGCAGCCTCAGCGCCAGTGGTTGGGTGGTGGTCTGCACTGGTTGGTTGGTGCTGCACCCCGCACAGCCCTGTGGTGGCGCCGCTGGCAGCCAGCCTGCTCCTGCTTCTCGAAGAGGCGGAGGCTGAGGCTGCACGCACAATGACGCCGGTGTGGCGCTCCGCGTGGTGCCCACCGTCCACCGTGCAGGTGATGGCGGAGGCGGGCCGCCTGCGCAAGGAGGAGCTGGAGGCGGACAAGGCCAACAAGGCGGCGGGGGCCAAGAAGCGCTGAGGCGCAGTGTTGGGCGGACTTGGCAGAGGCGGGCGGCAGCATGGTGCCGTAGTGCGGTCCTTATCCGGTACGGCGGCGAGTAGTTCTTAGCGTTGATAGCCTGTCGTGACCGGGTGGATCCCGCGCAGACAAGGAGATGGAGTGAGGACTGCCGGGGCACGCCGTGCGGGGATCCTGATCGCACCGCATCATATGGTGTGGTGCGGTGCATTCCGTGCATACCGTTATGGAGTGCGGCATGCAGCTCGCGTGCGTCATGTAGGAATATAGGATGTGCAGCATGCAGTGAGTCGCGTGTACGCTCGCCCCGGCGACCGATGAACCGCTTGCTTCGGCGTGGCTGTTGGCTTGCAAGCACTGGTCATACACCGAGACTACGACGTGCGTGCGTGCGGGTGGGCAGGCGGGTCTGAGAGCCCCGAAGCCCCAATTAGGGCTTAAGGACCAATGCAAGGGTTGCGCCCTCGTTGCTGAACTACGTGAATATTCGTCGCACGTTCTGCTGAACTGGACCCTACTGCCAGGATGCCACGGAGTTGCTCTGCCGTGCATCATGCCGTACTACCTGACTGCTTGTGCTAGGGGCTACTGAGTGTTGTGCCACGGCAGTAGCTGCTCAGTTTGCTTGGAGGCAGGGGCTGTCTCGTTGCCTTCTCGTGGTGTTGGTTGTGATACGACACCCCAAAGGAAAGGGCCCCCCTGTAAAGAATGAAACGAAATGAAAGTGTTGCAACACTAGTACTGGCGCCTACATGTTGTAGACTTATAAGGCCTTGCGATGCACGCTGCGGAGCTCAACACCTCAAACCTCCTGCTGTATGTAGGCAGTCTGCCGTAGAAGGATTGCACTGGTACTGTGCGTTGCACTGCGTGCGCAGCATGCCATATATAGAGGGCGTGCATTTTAACGCACGACTACCCTGGCGGCAAATGGCAAGCGCCAGTCAATCCCTGAACAGTTTTGTGCCTGCTATGGCCCCACGCGACCGGGCCTACAAAGGAGCCGTGCAACCGTGTTGCCTGTACCAGCCTGTACCAAGTAGCACACCGGTCGCTCCTTTGGCGTGCTGGTGTGGTACGAGGGGTTTAGACTGCCTCCACGCATGCAGCACAGCGTACAGGGGTGTAGCGCCTAGACGGACCCCAAACGGCCAGGAACTCCCTTGTCGCACGACAGCCGTAATACAGGCTAAGATAAGACCGTGCTTGGTCCGAGCCCAGGATACCAGCTGTGCGCAACAATTGTCGTCTCTGGTGAAACTTTTGCCGCGCCCCTGACAGGCACTTCCCAGCGCTTGGCGCTAATGTAGCCAACCGTAAGCTTGGGCAGCACGTATTGTGGACATGCCACGAGCAAAACGCTAGCCAACCAACCAAGCGCACAATCTGAGCATAAGACCAGTGGCATCCAACCGGGTCTCACCCGGCACGTGCCTCACTGGGAAAGTGGTCCAACGTCCAAACGTCCTCGACCGCGATGCAAAACGTTTTTAAGCGGCATTGCATTTATATGAAACTGTATGCGTGCCGTGGTTGCCGGCGATGCGATAGCACAAGGCCCATGTCGCCTGCGAACTGCCCGCATTCCGCGCTGTAGCCTCTGGGGAGACCTTGCGAGGGACATTTTGGTATCTGTAGCGATGAGGGAGCAACCAGCGGGGCTTGCGGAGCTCGTATGCTCTCTTGTCGCTTAGCATGGCGCGTACATGTGAAGAGCGAGCCTTGTTGTTTCCGCCGATGTGAAACTCAATGATTAATATATATGGCAAACAAATGTTATTGACGACTCCAGGACACCCATTGCGACCAATTAGCGACATCTACTGACTGACACACCACACCCGCCACAGGCTGCCCACGCCTTTTGCCCCCCAACAGAGGTGTGAAGCGCTTTCAAATTTGGCCAGAACCATATTTAGGTATAATTCAATGGATGTGAGCCTTACAGGTGCCGGCGGGACGGCAATGAGGGTATCCAGGGCCTTCATGTGTGCTGATACCCCCCTGTACGGCACACGCTGTACGGCAGTGTCGGACAAGCAGATAAGACTCCCGACCCCTAGAATGGCAAAACGACACTGAGAGCAATCCAGTGGTATGCTGGAAACCCTTATCTGAGTGTCCGACAGCTTGTTAGGCCGGTTTGAAGTTGCCCCATTTTTGGACCACTCACCTGTCACGGGTGAGACCCGGTTGGTGGCATCATCTGTTCTGGTCTGTTCCATATCAAAGGTGTCTGCACATCGTCCTTGGCGCTTGGACATCCCTCGACTCACTCACACCGTATCACAGCCGGATCACGAAGACAGCTGCTCTTGTACTCATGGCCTTGTTATAGCGGCCTCAACGTATCGTGGCCATGCATCGGCTTTGCATTCAGCCAAAGCTGCATGCCTCTTGCGAGCCCCGCCATCAGTCGTCCGGGCTGCCCGGCTCTTGCAGCTCCCGTCAAATGGCTTGGCGTCAGCCCCCTAGCCTCAACCTTCACCAAGGCGGCAAGCTCTTGACTACTACGGCCACCCTTCCCCTCCTATCCTGCTCACCCACGCATACAGCACGGCCAGCACCCGCTTGCCGTTCAGTCCACAGCGGTCCCTCAACCGACAGCAACCCCCCCCCCCTTTTCCCCTCCAAGGCAAGTTCTACGCTGCCCTCACAGCGCGACAAAGCGGTGCAGCCGCATCTCCCCTGACGTCTTCTTCCCTCGCAGCAGCTGCTCCACGAAGTCCCACCCGGCTCCGTCCCCCTGGTCCAGGAAGCCCACCAGCCCCTCCAGCTCCGGGTCCGTCGTGCAGTACGACCGCAGCGCGTCCACGTCGTTGTCGTAGATGTCGAACATGAGGCGCGTGAGGGTGGCGCGCGGGAGTGCGCCCGCGGGCGAGGTGGCGGTGCCGGCGGCAAACACCTCCATCAGTACCAGCGCCACGGCCTGGGCGAGGTGGGGTGAGGGTGGCGGGTTTGGGGGGGGGGAAAAGAAGTTACTAAAGTAAATAGTACTGAAAAGCTGGGGGGGTGGGGTCGTAAAGGACTGATGGGTGTGCCTACAGCACGGGCTTATGGGGTACATGGCATGCGCTCCGGGCTAGGGGTACCTCACTCCTCCCTTGCGCCTTGCGACCGGCTGGCCAGCACAGCTGCAATGACGTATCCATTGGGGTTTCTGCCTCACCGTACGAGATGAGCAAACTCAAGCGAGATGGGTTCACGCCTGCTACTGGCCACCTTGCAGGCGCTGGCTCTGCCTCCTGTCCGCGCGCCCTGCCCGCCCGCACCCTGCACATCCCCGTGTCGTCCTGCCCCCGCCCCCGGCCCCGCCCCCGCCGCCCACCTGCATGTCGAAGCGCCTGCCCTCCTGTGGCGCGGTGGCGTCCAGGTCCAGCCCCTGCAGCTGGGGGCCGGACAGGCCCAGCACGCCGCCTGGCAAGGGTGGGGAGGGAGCGGGCGGGAGGCCAGCGCAGGGGCCGGGAGGAGCGTGAGCCGCGCGCTGTGGCGTGTGGACTGGACGCGCGACGTGTGTGGGTCCAGTATGCAGCTTGGCGTCCGGGTGGCGGTGCAGGGAGGGCCCTGAGCCCGCGCGGCACGCCCATGCGGTCGCACCCGCGCATCCCATCGCACCTCCTCCCACTCTACTTCCCCACCACAACCCTCACGCCCACCGCGCTCAGCGCCACACCACACCGGCACCACCCGGCCCAGCCTCCCCACCTTCCGGTCTTGGCACCAAGCAATGCCTTGCCACGCCACCTGCAGCTCAACAGCGTCCGCTACTGCGCTCAGCCCCCACGTACTATCCGTCACTCCCAAGGCTGGCCTCCACCCTAAGTAATACACACCTACACCGGTACTTCGCGCACCCTGTCCTGCCTTCCCTCACCCGTTGGGTCCAGCCTCCCGAACCCGAAGTTGTCCAGCTTGACGTACAGGTCCCTGGCGTCCCTGTCCTCCACGCTGGACACGAACACGGTGCCGCTGGACAGCGAGCCGTGCACCACGCCCGACCCGTGGCAGTGCGCCACCGCCGCCACCAGGCCGCGGGACAGCGAGCGCAGCCACAGGTGGCGAGCAGCCCACGCCTCGGCCTCGGCCACCTCCCTGTGGCCGGGCAGGTGGGTCGCCGCGAGCAGCAAGGGAGGGATTAGTCCTAGTACTGTGGGCCAGGTGGCTGCTGTGGTAGTCGTGCCAGCCCTGCCTGCATTTTACCTAATGGCCAGGTGTCCCGTCAGGTTGACCAACAGCCCGCAATTGAGAGTTACTGCGCCGCGCAAAAGGTGCCATCTTGCGCGCATGCGCATACTGTCACACGTGCTCACGTGCAGCTGCGTATCTGGCTGCGAGTTAGATGGCCCCTCCCCAGCGCACTTTTTCTTGAAGAAGGACGCCTGCCCCTTGGGCGGCTCCGCGGCGTCCATGTACATGTTGAGCGGCTTAAGGCCCTGGCGGCGGGTTGGTAGGGCGGGAGTGGGCGCGACCCAGGTGTTGACAGGGGCAGGTGATGGGGTGGGTGGGGGGCTTCGAGGTTAGGCAGGGCCGAGGTGGTCGTGCACAAGGTAGTCGGGAAGGAAGTGGCAACGGCACGCAAGTGCTCGGAAGCAACCTCCATTTGCTCGGCGTCTCGTGCAATCCCTGATTGAATGATCCCCACCGCTGGGCTGCCGAGTTGACCACCGGGCCCCAGTGCCCGCCTCCCGAGCAGCGCTGGCATTCAGGCCCGACGCTGACCCCAGTGGCAACGGCCGCCGGTCGCCTCCCTGTGATTGACCCGGCGTGTGTCGCCCGCTTGATGCCAGACTTCCGAGCGCCAGCCAATGCCCCTGCGCCCCCAGGGTAACTTGCCTCACCCCCTTCCTCGGGCCCCCGGCCCCACCTCCCATCTGTACACCAGCCAAATGCTGTCCGCCTCGGCGTCCATGGACAGCGACGCCGCCTCGTCCGTGGGCGCCGACACGAAGTAGCCCAGCAGGGGCACCACAGGGGGGTGCCGAGAGGTGAGGCTGTTGGCGGCCTGGGGGCAGCGGGCGGGCCGAGCGAGATGTTCGCATGCATTGCCACTTGGTGCTTTCCGCAAGCAAACTGTATGCCACCTGACCGCAAACCAGTCTGCACCGTACTTCGGGGCCCTGTCTCAGTCACTACCCACTCTCGAGCACATGTCTGCCCCTGCCCTTGGTTCGTCTCCATCCTACGCTGTTGCCCTGAACAACCCTTTGCTTCTCCCCTTTTTCAGTTCTCGACGCCCAGCCAACCACCTAGCAACAAAGACCCCGCACTCCCAATCCGTCGCGTCCCTGTCCTAGGGTGCCACACGTTCACAGGCCTCGAAGCTCATACGCGTCCTCGATCCCACCGTCTTCACCTCATCTGGCCCTCTCCCTCCCCCCCCCTTTCCCGCCCGCAGCGCACACGTGTCCTGCCCCTTCCTGTCTACCTCCCTAGGGACTTCCTGCGGGTCGCACCTCGTAGGTGTCCTGCGGCAGCCCCCCTAGCAGGCGGTGCAGCACCAGCAGCTCGTTGTAAGCCACGGCGTGCGCAACAGGCAGGTACTCCTGGGGGCGGGGGCGCGGGCGGGGTGCGAGGAGGATGGCGGTGGCGGTGGCGGATGGCGATGCGTCGAGGCCAGCGCTGGATTGGCTGTGGGAGCCTTGCGGCCGGGAAGCCCACTCCTCAAGCACCCAGGGACACAGTTGATGGAGCAGACCGTGCGATTGGGCCCACTGTGCTGAACTTCGTTCGTGGGTGCTTGCCCTGCCCACCACTGTCCAAGGTAAACTGAGACACCCCGTGCCTTGCCCCTTGTTCCTTCGTCCTGCATTCCAGGTGCATTTTACCGCTGCCCCGCCGACCGCCCGGCCGCATGCCGCACCTTGAGCAGCACCGGCACGGAGCGCTGCAGCGGCAGGCGGGGGAGGAAGCGCCCCGCGTAGGCAATGACGGCTGTGGTGCCCTCGGGCTGGCCGCTGGGGGTCAGCCGGGCGTCCTGCGGGGGCGAGGGAGCACACGGCAACCCGGGCATGGCGGCGTGCAGGACGGCGGCCTTGAACACGGTGTCGGTACAAGGTACGCAGGGCCACCTCCTCCCGCCCTCGTGCACTCCCCAATCCAATAGTCCGGTCAGGTACTTGGTTATTTTGTATCCATTAGACGGCGCAGGGGTACACCCGGTTTCTTCCCGGGCCCCTTGCGACCCAGTGGGCAGTCCTCACCCCCCTCCCGCCGCTCACCCTCATGACGCTGATGCGGCCCAGCTGCTGCAGCACCTCGAAGTCGTCCGAAAAGAACAGCGCGGGCCCAACCTCCTCAAACACGCGGGCCTCCAGCTGGGCGGCCTGTTGGGGCAACGTGGGTTGCAGTGTGGGCGGGCGGCGGCCGGGTGGTGGTTGCTGAGAATGCGTGTGCGGCGGATGTGCGGAAGTGTGAACGTATGGTGGCGGACCTCTAGCACGTGGCACGCCGTCTGCGGCTGCGTGAGCCATCCTTGCCTGCTGCGCATACCGCCTGGGTTGTTTCCCCCGCTGTTGGTTGGCACTCCTCCGTGCCAGAGCCGGTGCCCCACGTGTTGGTTTGCACCATCCCCTCATACAACAAAGGCATACCACCACTGGGCCAAGCGTCCGCCCCTGTTGTGTGCCGACGTCTCAGAACTGCGGGCTGCTGGCCTGTTCCACCCTTATTGCCTTGATCCCACAGGCCAATGTTGTTGGACCACCGTGAGGGCTAATCCGACTTTAGGTGAGGCGCAGCTCCAGCTTTGACCACTTCCTAAAGTGCGCCACACACTCTGTCTGTTGCACGTTGGATACTGCCGCACCAAGAATGTGTTGGCACGTGGCATGCGTCCGGCAGCGCACCTGGAACCCGAGCGTGCTGCTTGTGGGCACGTCCTCGAATCCGTCGTACTTTTTCCGCAGCTCCTCATCGCCGATGGAAGATCGTAGCTTTGCCGCTTGCTGGCTAAGCATGCGTGCCAACGCGTCTATGTCGCCTTGCCCTCCTTCCGACGCGTCGCCGCTTGCGCTGCGACAGCGCTGACTTCTGCCGCGCAGAGATCTGGTGACTACAGCTATGGTACTATGTTTCCGCAGTAAATGCGGTTGTTTGTGCGCTTGGCGGCATGGTTGCCGTTGTAGAAAGCTAGGCACGTTGGCCATGGTGACAAACACTGGTCACTATCCTGTTATGCTTTAACCGTTGTTTGGCATGAGGGAACCTTGACAACGTGTGGAGGAGAAAAGTGGCTCACTCTTCAGCTTTGGCCGCTTGACGTCAGTCTGATAACAAGTCGCTGCCTTGTTCACAAGAAGAGGTGCAGCGAGGGCCCCAAGATGCATCCATGCAACGCTGTTATGACAAGGATTATAATAAGTGGCTGCAAAGTTGCGACAATGGTGACACGGGACAGCAGCCCGGCTGTACGCTATGTGCCCACCAGCGCGCCACGGCCACGTACGAGTGGCATGCAGCTCCCCGCCAAGATAGACGGACGCCATGACGCCTGGATGCATTCTTTGCTTTATAGACGCTTTCCTGGAGGCAGGTTTTAGTATAACGCCGCATCACAAAAGCGTACAGCCCTGTTGCAGCAGCAGGGGAGAGCAGGGTGTGCAGCTAGCAGGGTGTGGCATCCCAAACCCAGCGCTGCCTTGCTTCATGTCAAAGTCAGACGGCATCTTGCCAAGCACGTGAAGCCTCAGCCTGCAGACAGGCAATGTGAAAGCATGTACGTCGCGCAAGCTCGGCCCTTGGCTCAGCCTGTACGGTGCCAGGCTGCCAGCGTGCAGTCGACCATCTGGGTAGTGCTTACAGCCCCCCGCTGTGGTTGTTTTGGACAATATTCCCCTATGATTGAATGTGGCAACAACACAATACAAACTGCCGCCAGGGTGCCGCCAGGGCGAGCAGATCAAAATATAATGCTCGCGCCGGGACTCGAACCCGGAACCTTCGACTCATAAGATCGACTAACTGACCGATTGTTATACGCGAGCCAAAGGTTAGGGAGAATGTTTGGAGTGGGCTGCCATTATCCAACTGTAAAAAATATATAAGCCAGGAACAGTCATGTTTCGAAGCAAGCCTCGCGACCGGCCAGGGGGTGCGCCGCACGGCGCGCATGTAGCACATGTGTTTGGCTTCTAACGCCACGCACTCGGCGTCTCGGCGTGCGCGGCGGGGGGTACCCTAGGGGCCAGGGGGAAGGGGACAGGGGGAAGGGGCTGGGGGCTAGCCCCCCCCCCGAGGACCTGTGGGGGCTTGGAAGGCGCCTGTGAGGGAGTGGGAGCCCTTCTGAGAGCCTAAAGAGCGAAAGTGACAGACTGTACGGGTGTGAGAGTCTGTGGGGGTGTGGGAGGACCCCTAAGAGCCTTTGGGGTCGTGGAAGCCCCCTTGAGAGTCCATGGGAATCCCCCTGGGAGCCTGGGGCGGGGTGCTGCCAGTCTGTAGGAGAGTGGGAGTGTCGCTGACTGAGCGGGCAGTCTGGGGCCAGGAGCCAGGAGCCTGGACTCACGAGGCAGGGACCAGAAGCCGGGGTTCAGGCGCCAAGGGGTTAGGAGCTGGGATCCAGAGGCCATGGGGGCGAGGGACCAGGGGCCGGGGCGCGGGGGCGCGGGCCCCTGACAGGCCACGGGTGTGTGCGAGCCCCCCTGACAGCCCATGGGGGCTTGGGACACCCCTATCAGTCTGTGGGTGTGGGAGCGTTCCTGACAGCGTATGGGGGTGTGGTAGCTCCTCTGACAGCCCATGGGGGCGTGGGAGACCTCCTGGCAGCCTATGGGTGTGGGAGTCCCCCTGAGAGCCTGGAGACGGGTGCTGCCAGTTTGTAGGGAGTGTGAGTCTCCCTGACTTGACGGGGGACCCAGGGACCAGGGACCAGGAGCTGGGACTCAGGCACCATCATCGCGATTGCCCTGCCTTGCTGTGCTAGTTGACTGCCGGTGCAAGGGGCTACTCGGTGTGGTGCTGTGGCCGTACGTGGCCTTGGCAGTGGCGGCTCGTGCTGCTGTGGAAGGGCTGTCTCATTGCCCTCTTGGGGTGGTGGGTGTGGTGCGAAACCCCGACCAGAAGGGATCCCCTGCAACAAAGCAAACCAAACCAAATCCAAATCCAACCGCAAGCGGAATGCCCAACGCTGGGACATTGTAAGAGGGCTCGGAGATAGCCCAACGGGGGTGATGGGCTAGGAAGTGTAGCCCCGACCGGAGGGCTCTCCCCTGAACCCGCAAGTTAATGAACAAGAAAAGTACGAGCAGGTTGGTTGGGCCTGTGTTACATGTGTGCGTGCTGTAAAGGGTCCCCTGTAATAGACCCAGAAAAAAAATAGAGCTGAGGTAAGCGTGCAAGGGGTGCGACGGGGAGGCTGCGACCGGAGATTGGGTTGGGAGCGAGGGGCAGGGTACGGGAGTCAGTGCAACGCACGTACGGCGCAGTGTTAAGGCCTTCTGGGTAACGTATGCAAATTCTCGCCCAGTTGCGACGCAGGGCCCGAGTGCAATAGTGGAAAGCCGCCAAGATGCAGGCCCGTCGGCGCCTCAATCGCTGGCCACTGTCACGTTGTGGTGGGTGTGTGGTTCCCACCAACGTCCCAAAGTGCGCCTCTCGGGGGCTCGGGGACGGACGCTCGGGATCTGTGTTGCAGTTACTGCTAGGGTGGAAGCAGCACAGGTCCATCTTATGCTGCCACGAGCAAGCGTACCGCAACCGTCTCAGACCTCAGGCGTCCTCGTAGGCAGGCAGCTAATGCACGACGTAACGCAGGTTCAGGGGAGGCACCCCTGGGCAGGCTAACCCCTCGACGCGGTCGACCCATCCGGTGGTCTCCGTGCTTGGCGATGGCAAACTTGCGGCTGTCGTGCCCGTCGCACGGCCATGACCATCGGCGAGCTGTTAGTGGTCCCGATCCTTAACACATGCACATACACATACTGTAGCCTGCTTGTGTTTTTCGTCTGGTGTAAACTGTAGCCTGCGGGAGTCGTGAAGCAATAGTAGGACATGGCGCCGGAGCGTACCAGCGGAAACCGCTGCACGCCGCCGAGGTAACAGCCCCACCGCCACAGGGGGGGCTTCGCGGCGCTGACGGGCGCCCCACTGCATGTCCATGCCTGTGCTGGGCGCCAACGCGGATCACGACTGCGCGCAAGGTCGGTATGGCCGGACAGCAAAGCCGCGCTCGTGCAAGCGTACGGCGCAGGGCCCGGTAAGGCGCCCGGGTAACCCACGCGCACAGATGTATCGCCTTGTCTGGCGCCGCGTCCGAGGCCGACACGTGACCCTAGCCGCCGGCATCGTCGGATGCCAGGTTCGTGTTGGCGGGGACGGTGCACATGTTCATGGTGGCGGCGAAGGATTGGGCGTACAGGATCGGTCCACAGCCGCACAGGAGGCAACAGCCACGCGAGTATGTGGACAATCTGATTAAGCAAGGAAGCAGCGGTACTGGACCACCACTTGCAGGGTCCAATGTTCCAAGGGATGTGCACATTCCTGTGTGCTCCAACGGCATTGCTTTGATTAGACTGGACCAAAGTGCCGTTGTGCCATGCACGCATCCCTGCTACCAGCCAACAGCCCGACGTCACCAGAATGACAGTTGCCATAGCCTACTTGCTCCGCGCACGTGCCCATCAGCGGGGTGCTGGCTGGCTGGCCGTCGGTCGGGCGGCGTATCACGTGGTGGTGTACCCAGGAGCAGAAGGCGCAGGCGGGCTGCAGGGTGCCTAGGCCGCCGCCGCCGCCGTCTGCCGCCCCTGCGGGCCGACAGCCTAATGAGCCCAGCGTCGCGCACCCAGCCGGCGCTCGGGGGGTGCGTAAAATGGCGCGCGCATACAGTTCCATACTATGGGCTTGTGTTTTTTGTCTGGTGTAAACTATGGGCAAGCATGGGGCCGCGTGGGTGGCAGAAGCTGCAGTTCGTAAGGGCAGGCACCAGGTCCACGCAGATGCGCGTAGTGTTGCGTGGTACATGGCAACAATTTTGGAACAGCGCTGCGGCGAAGGCGTTGCCTACCGGTGCTTCAAGTGCCGGCTGCCCTCATGATAAGCGATTATGTACTGCTGGAACAGCCCTTTCTGCTTGGTGCTTGCTCGTGGCTTTTGGCGCAACTGCCCGCTGGTGCCGTTCGACCCGTCCGTACAAGGGGTGAGGAGGTGCTGTCAAGGGTGTTGTTGAGGCTGAGCCAGGTTACATGCAGGTCTGCAAAGCGCGGTCCAGCCACCAATTGGTCGTTGCAATTGCACCAGTAGTCTAGTCGCCCTTCCACTTTAGCAGACACAACTTCCGGAGTGAATGCAATCAACATGCAAGCACCTACCGCTCGTCGCCTAGGCAGCCTCCCTACGCAGCAACGGTCACAACAACACATGTGAGGCTGCAGTACAATCGCATAGGATCGGTGTATTGCCACGGCGTACAAATTAATGCCACAACCACATGCCTAGGGAGGAGCGAGGGCCACGCAGGCCGTTGTACCTTGTCGGCCACATCGACCGCAAGACCAGCACAGGACGCGTCATGCACCGGCCTGCACCGTGTCACATCACGCTCACACAAGTCCAACCCTCCAATAGTCACCTCATTACGTGCTCAGAGTACCACATCGCCCATCAGGTACTCACGCATGCACTGGCCCCCGTTTGGTGCCGTACCATAACAGCGCGTGCCCCTGCCGCTGCCCACATCCTGTCCGCATCCGTGCAGGTGCTCATCCGCATATGGGCAGGACCGCGGATTGTCCAACGCACAGTACTGTAAAATAACATGTTTGCACGCACATTGCCACATTTCCGCCAACGGAAGCTCAACTCCTGCCACTCTGCCATGCCAATCCGGATCTCCACCTTGTACGCAGTGCCATCAAACGTTCTGCCAGCAAGGCACCGCCGCAGCATGGGACACAAGGTTACCAGCCTGGCCTCCTGACTATCTCCGTGTGCTCCGGCGTCTTGCTGTCCACGGTGTAGTAGTGCAGGTACATGTTGCTGCCGGTGACCACCACCGCTACGAAGCCGGGGCTGGTGCTGAGGTACTTGGCGGTGGCGAGCAGCTCGCTGCTGAGGCCCTGGAAGTCCTCCCGCCGGGTGCTGGACCCCGCGCCGCTGACCACGTAGTACACAGGGTCGTCGGCGGTCTGCGCCCGCGGATGAACACGGAAGGGGCAAGCAGCAGCAGAAGCAGCGGGGGTCTGAGCAGTACTGGGTTTGAGCTTTGGCCTCGGCGCAGGAATATGGAGTAAGGCAAGGCTGCAGACATGGCAGCGTAACCACCCGCTGGCTGCTGCGATGCCCTGCTCGTTGGACCCGAGTGGCATGGCTCCAGGAGTCCTCAACTTCACGAGTAATCCAGTTCCATAGGCGGCCTTACCCATGTCGTTACGGCACTGCGTTGCCTTCCATGGGGCCCAAGACCGCATAGCCCCGCATATAACCCCTCGCCCCCTAACAGGCGTCGGCTCTGATTCCCATCCCCTGCTGCGTCCCCTCCGCCGTCATGCCCCCAGCCGCACCTTGATGAGCTGCTGGTCGTGGTCGTGGCCGTTGACGTAGGCCGCCACGCGGTACTGCTGCAGCTGCGGCCGCAGGAAGTCCATCTCCTGGCAGTCGTACGCGTCGTCCTGGGGCGAGGAAGCGGACGGCACGAGTTGCAAGCAAGAGAAGGATCATATCGTACTTTTTTTTTTACCACCGCGCAGCCCTATCGGAAATGTTTTATTCCATGCACCGCGCACCCCCAAGTCGTACCTTTTTGCCACCACGCACACCCCCATATGGGATCTTACAGATAACGCGTGCACTGGTGCGGTTGTTAGGGGATTTAGTACCCTATTGGTGCAAGACCGGCACCGGCGCCCTTACCGGTACCGGTAAGGGTGCCATGTACAAGGTACAAAAGTTGTCCAGATTCATTTTGCACGGTCAACGGTCAGGGGGCGTTGGTTGTGACTGCGGCACCTCCTTCCCATGTCCACACGCCTTAACCAGAGCCGCCGGTCCCCACAACCCAGTTCTACCCCTCATCCCCAGCAGCCCCGGCCGCCGGCCCTGCGCCCCACGCCCCCCGCACCTGCTGGCAGTGCTGCCCCAGCGACTTGACGGGGTGGTGCCCCACCACCAGCCGCCACCTGGCCGCCCCGCCCGCGCTCCATGAGGCATTGAGCTGCTGCTGCAGCGCCGAACGGATGGCCATGTCGTCCTGCGTGTCCCAGCCCTCCAGGAAGGACGTCCACGGCCGCCCCGCGTACCGCAGGATCAGCGGGGTGGTGTCCTGCAGCGACAGTGAGGTGTACGGGGCGGGGGAAAGGTTGGGTTGTGGGTGGGTGCTTAGGCAAATGTGCATGCCAGTACATGCGTCATGCGAAAGAAAGGAAAATAGGGATGGCCTTTCCATATATGTGCATCGGCCGCGCAGCACCGCCGCGCTCACCACAAAGATGATGTCCATGCTGCCCCCGCCGGCAAACGGAAAATTCCTCGTGAGGACGCCCCGGGAGGCGTGCCAACGGCTGTCATATTTGGAGTTGAGGTCGGAGGTGATCTGCAACAACGGGGTATTGCAATGAAGGCCGTTACATAGCCTAACCAGTAGCAGTAGGAACAGTACATGCTGCAGTCTGCGCAGTCGATTGCATGACAGTGGTTGCCACACCCTGTCCCCGCCCGGCCCACCTGCCACAGGGGGCTGAAGCAGCACTTGCCGGCGCACTCTGAAACGTTGCGCGGCGCCTGCAGGCACTGCCCGCTGGACAGCAACGTCGTGTCCACATGGTCCCCGTAGTCTGGTGCACGAGCACACAGGCGGACGGGGTGCCGATGCCGCGATGCGCGGTAAAGGACGCGTTGAGTTGTACATTCTGTGAAATGCCAACGATGGCTGGTGCAAATGCAGGGTCCCCCTGACGTCTGTGTCGCAACCGTTGTGCGTTGCTCGCGTACATATGTCGGACAGCCGCGGCAGCACCACGGTGCACTGTGCCCGCCGTCAGATCACCATTTGGAGACACATCGCATCAACGGCGGCTCAGCTTACCGTGGTTGCCGAGCACCGAAAACCAAGGCACATGAAGCCCAGGCGCTTTATACACGTCTGTAAAGGACTGTCGGAAGTTTGGATCATCCACGGATGTAAGCCCGCCTGGAACAAGCAAGACGGGTAGTAGACAACACATAGAGGCGTGACAGGGTGCTGATGCATTAAAGCAGGCATCTATTGGCACCACGTGCACCGGTCGTCCAACAGCGCGGCGAGAGCACCTGGCTTGCAGTAGCAGCGTACCAGTAGTGCGCGTGGTCATGCCCGTTAGTATATTCAGTGATGACAGCAATCATCCCACCGCAACACGCATGACTAGTAGCACCTCTCCTACAACGCGTGGAGACAAAACATCGGCAAATCCGTACCTCACTGGCCGTACACTCAGACCTACATGCCGCCCTTTCGTGAAGCGCCCCTCTGTGGACTCACTTGGGTAGAAGTTATCTCCTGTCGAGATGACAAAGAGTGGCCCCATGCACTCCGCGACGTCGCCCATAAGCTTGGCAACCCTCGCCTGGTCCTCGTTGTTCTGACGGCCCCAGTCCCCAACCTGCACGGGGGAAAGCCATGACACGCGTGGTCAGGCCAACAGTGTCAAAGTATGCAGGCGATTGTCATCAACATACTGCTATTGTGTGCATCAGCACGGTTTGCATGCCGCGTGAGGGTGACAGGTGATTCCCGTTGCCCCAGGAGGCAGGACAAGGGGAGTGACTGCTCCCAGGACTCCCCAGGTGTTCCCTCCGTCAGACTCACCACGAAGAATATCAAGTCCGCATCACTGCGTTTGAACGAGTCTGGGCAATCGTACCCAAAGTTCTTGTGACCCAAAGCCCAAGCAAGGCCCACAACAAGGGTTATGAGCCCCACAACTCCAACGCTTATCCCGATGCCAAGCATGAGCTTGCGTCTCCGAAGCTGGTGTTCTAATTTGTGTCTTGAGCGGCCGCTCTTTTCGACTCCAACGTCAAAGAATAATCTGTCTTCCTCATCGCCATCTCCCACAGCAAAGTCCGTCCTAAACGCCTGCATCTTATATGTTCCGTTCTATACCCAAAGGCTAAAATATAGACACGTCATGGCAAGGCAGTCAGGTGCTTTTACACTGCAAACGGTAAAGGCTGTGGCAGGAAGGTACAGTTGTTGCCGTGGAGTCGAGGCAGCATGCAACTACCTATTGTTGTCCCAACTGGTTGGACTCCCTAGCCTGCCGAAACCCCGTTGGCTCCCTAGCTAGCTAGCAGGGCAGCATAGCTAAGGGCTGTTGAAGCTCTGTGTGGGCCACCTGCCACTGACGCCGAGGGTCCGGATCGTTCATGCACGCCACCCGCGTGTGCCATCCCGCATGCGCACGTTGTTCCTATGCTGACGCCCGGCTGATGCGGAGGCCCTGCCAGAGCGCTGCTCTGTCGCTGTTGAGGAGGCCCTGCCGGAGCGCTGCTCCACGTCTGTAAAATTCCTGTTCAATCCTAACCGGCAACCACCGGCAACCACCGGCATGTGGTAGCGCAATTCTTTTCAGACCAATGTTATCATACGTTATCTACGCTATGACAGCGTGCTTCTGCTGTTACTGATGGCGGGCTGACCAAGAACTGCAAAATGGGGAGGACCTGGTCGCATTGCGTAGCTTGAGCTGCTTGCTCCCTGCCACAAGGATGGCAACTCCTTTTCAGCCCTCACAAGTTGGTCAGATGGCAACTTCTGGTGGTGGAGCTTCAGCAGGGGGCACCTCGCCCCCTCCACCGCGGCTGATGCGCTCTCCCACGCAGAAGGCCTCACTAGAAATGCAGCGCCAGCCCACTATACTCAGGCTTCCGTCACAGAAGCGACAAGACGTGGTGGGTCTAGCAACTCTCGACGTCCGTGCGTCCACCCTCCCGGGCCCATCCAAAAGAAGCGTGCTGTGCCCTTGCAGTTTGACGCTGAGGACTTTGACCCTATCCGACTGGTCAACCAGCTGTACCCCGATGGTGCGTTCAACGTCCTCAGAGAAGAGTCATAGTGCAGTAACAGCCTGCACACGCACACGCTCAACTTCCTGCATGTGTGCACCTGGGCTGGGCTGCACGACTGTGTGGGCTGATCAGGCGCGCGTGGAGCAACGGGACGAACACGGGCGCTGCACGGTGTCTCGTTCAGGGTGTGCGGCACTTCCAGGAAGCATGCGTACTGCACGTCCCATTCGTTGGTGATTTTGTGGGGGAACACCCCTGCAGTTTGTGTCACCCACACGCCCTCGCGGCCGACCCCACGTGCTACTCGTTGCCGCAGAGGCTAGTCTCACGGACCTGGACAAGTTCATTGTGGTGCTCAAGAAGCAGGTAAGTCAAAGCAGGCGGGCGGGCGGATGAGTGGGCTGGGGACAGCTGTGCCGCACGGTTCCGCCACGTCAGAGCCACTACCCTCGGCGTGCTGCAAGGGGCTTCCCGGCTGCCGTGCTTCCTGTGCGGAGGTTGGGAGTGTACACCTTCACGCTCGCTTTCCTACTGCTACGCCCCGCAGTGCTCAAGTTGCATGTGGCTGCATGGGCCGTATGGCACACTCGCTTGGCGCTGATGCGGCAACGTATGGTCACTCTTATGCTGGAGGCAACCTTCATCGATGGTGAAGCCCGTCCTGACATTTTTGTCCTCCGTTGTCCTGCCCCCAGATCCAACAGGTGGACCAGGAGATCTTCAACTCGGTCCGCTCTCAGGGCGGGGCGCATGCACGCGCAAGGTAGGCAGCCCGCCTCGGTGCTGGCCGTGCGCCCCTAAGGAAATCGTTCAGTACTGCGCTGCTCCAAGGCAGCTATCGGGTGGCAAGCGGCGGGATTCAGACGATCTCGCAACTGTGGCCGTCGCTGCCGTGCCTGAGGCGCAGGAGGCAGTAGTCCCTCCTGCTGGCCTGTGCGAGCGGTCAGCTGCCAGTGGGCCCTACTCCACGGACCCCAGCGGGCTGGCGCCCAGCTGCACGGAGGACGGGCAGTAATGGGACCCCAGGGTCACAAACCGACCAGGCAGTCGCAGTGGTCCCGGCCGGCAAGGAAGCCCGCCCACCTGTGCACCATGCAAGGCAACTGCAGTGCTGCTGGGCATCTGCTCAGCGTGGAGTAACCCCGCTAATGGCGCCCTGGCGGTAGCCGCTAGGGCTACGCTGAAATGCCTGCGCCTTTGATCTACCCCGCGCAGGCGGGAGACAGATGCGCAGAATACCAGCAGTGGGGGCGGGGTCAAGGAGAGGGGCAAGGAGTGTGCGTTCAGCTGCACGCTGGATGACGAAGCGCTGGCACATAACCCCCGGTCTAAGCAGCATGGGACACTACGATTGTCCCTCACGGAAAACCGCAAAAGCCCCTTCGGGCTTAAAACCCTTCGATCCCATGGGCTGACTGCCCCAGAGCAAATGCTCTGCAGCGGCAATGCGACCCCGCCCGCACGTAGCATGCACGGCAGGTCCACGCGGCTACATGCCGTACCTGAGCAGTCTCCCCGTAGCTCCCTGCGCACCGCCCGAAAAACGTTCATCCCTCATGGCACCCCCCTGCCTACCGTCCGCGCAGGCAGGACCTGTCCGTTGCTCACGGGCAGATCATGGAGCTGTTCACCAAGATCCGCGACATCCAGCGCAAGAGCGAGGAGAGCGAGGCCATGGTGCAGGAGATCTGCCGCGACATCAAGAAGCTAGACTATGCCAAGAAGCACCTCACCAACTCCATCACCGCGCTGAGACGATTGGCCATGCTCACGGCAGCCGTGACGGGTGGGGGACAGACGTTGTTCGGGTGGTGGGATAGGCGAGTCTGTGACGGGCCCCTGGGGCAGTACCCTACCCCTGCTAACCTCTCTAGGCAGGCGAGGGAGTCACATGAAGAAGGGACGTCCCAAGAGTTGAGGTGCCGGCCCACGCCGTTTCGCAGTTGCTCGTAACGCATCTGTACTCCTGCTGGAGCCGACAGGAGGGCTACCTTGCTACCTCGCTTGCTCGCTTTACTTTCCGTGTCAGCTGGCGCTCCGCTCTCCGACCCAGTTTCAGGTTGCTGTGTACACACATTCTCCGTTCTTGTGTCCCCAGACCTGGAGGCGGTGTGCGACCGGCGCGACCAGTACCGCAAGTGCGCAAACCTGGTGGAGGCGGTGCACCAGCTCATGGAGTACTTCCAGCAGTACGAGGCCATACCCAAGGTACAGGTGACCCGGAGCGAGAGCTCTGGCATACGCGGCACGCATGGTCGGGGGCTCGGGCTGGGGCTGCCGCTTGAGGTGTCCGGTGCCGGTAGTATGAGATCCAGTACTATGGATGATACGTGCGCAGTTCTGCCCAGCGCATTTCGATAATCACCACACCTGCATTTGGCTTCCTGGTCTCTTCCTGTTCCACCAGGTGCGCTCGCTGGCTCGGCGGCTTGCGGCCGTGGAGTCCAAGCTGCAGTCTGCGGTGCTGGACGATTTCAAGATCCTCATCGGGGGGCCCGCCAACGACGGGCTCAAGATGCCGCCCGAGAACCTGGAGCGCCTGGCCACCGCCTGCCTGGTGGTGGACGCGCTGGGGCCCAAGGTGGGGCGGCAGTGGGTGGAGGACGTTGGGCGTTGTGTTGTTCGGCGTTGGAACTGGGGGCATTGCGCTCCACTTGGGGCGGTCGACTGGCCTCCAGGCACAGGCTGCCGACCGAAACACTCTGCGGGCCGGAAACGACGGATTAGGGCGCGTATGTGCTTGGCCAGGGAGCCAGCGATGGCATCTGGGACGCCGTTTCAGGGGTTGTGCTTGATGTGCCCATGTGGGACGCCTTGTTGCGCCTGCTCGGTGTGTGCTGACAGGTTCTGTTGTCCCCTTCCTTGCTTGCGCGTAGGTCCAGGACCAGGTCATGGACTGGCTGTGCGACCGCGAGATGTCCATCTACCAGAGCGCCTTTGGCGGCGGCGCAGGCATGCAGGTGCGACCAGCACGACCATGTAACACACGCATGCAGCCAGTCCGCGACCCACATGCCTTGTGGCGATGGCATGTAAGCCCCGCCTGGAACTGTATTAGAGCATCATCTATTGCCGTCACATCCCGTCAGACAAGCTTGGATGCTCTGACCGTGGTAGAGTCAACTTTGCGCGGATCGCCGCTTGTCGTGCCACCCCTCCTCCTCCACCCCGCCTACTCGAGCGGCTTACGTCCCCACGCCCAACGTCGTCCTCGCAGCGGGTTAGCGTTCCGCCGTCAGCTAGGGCAACAGTGCCTGCTGATTTACGCGTTGTGCCATCTGACCTCACGTAGCTCTCTGAGTCACCCCTACCGATGCCGTGTTACTGTCGTCCTGCTCCCTCTCCTATCCCTCACCCCACCCCAGGTGGTCAGCGCGGCCGCCGCCGACGACCGCGGCGCCGCCGAGGCCGCCGCCCACGCCACGCGGCTGGACAAGTTCGAGCAGCGCTTCGCCTGGTTCCGGGGCCGGCTGGCGGAGAAGCGGGAGGTGTGGGGCGTGTTTCCGGAGCACTGGAGGGTGCCGCAGGTGCGCGGGCTCGGGAGCGGGGCCATGGAGCAGGGCGTTACGAGCGAGTCACTGGAGTTGTGTGTCTTCGCCTTGTTGCCAGGCGCTTGAGTAAGACCAGTTTTTGGTGTACGTACCAGCCAGCCTGCGCGAATTCATAACGTTATCCGGCCTTTGCCCAGCCGTGCTTGTGTCGTACGAGCTATGTGTAGATCTTATGGGATTGGGGCACACCATGGCGCACCATCCCAGTACGCCACCTGCGTCTGCACGTTACTCCGCTGCCACTGCGAAACCCATAGTTCGCGCCTGTGCCCCCTTCCCTTCCCCTACCCTAGATGCTGTGCCTGACGTTCTGCAAGATCACCAAGGCGCACCTGAAGCGCATTTTGTCGGAGGACGAGGCCACCGCGGGGCTGTCGCGCGACGTGGCTCCCCTGATCAAGGCGGTGGTGGCCACCAACCGCTTCGAGAGGGACATGGCGGCGCTGTTCGGGGGAGGCGGAGCGGCGGGCGGCGCGGCGGCCGCGCAGGGAAGCAGGGACGAGGTGGGTTTGGGGGTGCATGGCGGGGCGGGTCGCGAAGGGTCGGGAAGACGCTGGGTGATGTGCATGCTGGAATAAAAGGAAGCAGATGCGTACTTTGAGTACTGGGTGCTCATAGGTGTGCTACTAGTTGCGTTAGGCGTATTTGGGCGCAGGATGAACGGCAAACGGTGTGTCAAGGTGTGCACACGCGCTCACGTGCGGCGCAGGAGGAGGACGGCGAGGGCGGCGGCGGCGACAGCGTTTCCGCCAGCGAGGCCCGGCGGCGGCTGGAGCGCTTCCGGGCCAAGGTCAAGGCGGAGCAGCAGGCGGCGGCGGCGGCCAAGGACGCCGTGGCCAAGGTGCGGCAGGCGGGGCGGGGCGGTCGCGCTGCTGGGCTGTAAGCCGCGTCGTGGCGTCCCCAGCTTCCTGGGGTCTAACCCAAGCATATGGAGCCTGGTCTTATTGGGCGGTACGCTGCTCCTGTATGGCGGGGCGTGGTCAAGGGCACTGTGTTTGCCCGCTGCTGTGTCCTGCCCCCCAGGCCGGCGACAAAGCGCGTGAGGCGCAGGAGGAGGCGGTCAAGGTGGCGTTTGAGGGCGCGGTGAGAGGGGGGGCGGCGGGGCGGTGAAAGGGTAGATGCAGTCTAGGGCAGGCAGGGGGGCCAGTGAGTTGCACGGGCTGCGCGATTTGCCGGACGTCGGGATAAGATACGCCCGTGTGCGCTGGTAGGCGCAAGCCGCCTGGGGTAGGATTCCGTTGTATGTGTTACAGTATCGCCTCGTTCGCGCTGGTCCCTGTCCCCCAGATCAGCGAGGCGTTCGAGCCTGTGCTGGTGCGCTACTACGTGGGCGAGGAGGAGCGCGAGCACCTGGAGTACCTGGACCTGTGCGTGGCGGAGGAGGCGCAGCGCCGCTGGCTGCCGGACGAGGAGGAGGGCGAGACGGCCAACGGCACGCGCGTGCTGCAGGTGGGGACCGCGGCGGCGCAGGGCGGGACGGGCTCTGTGCGGCGGCGAGGGCCCTGTGGGGGTGCCGGCAGGGGAGGGGAGGGGCACGGTGGGGAGCTCGGAGAGCTACGGGGTTGGGGCGAAGGGGCGCTGCCTCCTTGCATCCAGGAACTGCTCAGCGAAACACCACCACAGCTAAGCGGTACACGGTTCTTTTGCCCTCCGTCTCCTCGGCCGCCCCACCACCCGTCACGCCTTTCCCTGCCCTCCAGAGCGCCAACAAGATCTTCTTCAAGATCCGCGCCTCGCTGACCCGCTGCGTCAAGTCCGTGTCGCGCGGCCCCACGCTTGTGGCCCTGGCGCAGCTGTTCCGGCGCGTGCTGTCTGGGTACGCCAGCGAGCTCATGCGCCGCCTGCCCAAGACGGTGGGCGGACAGACGCAAGCGCCGCCGGCGTACGTGGGCGGGCCCACCGAGTGGTGAGCAGGGCCACGGGTGGTGGGGTTGCGAGGAAAGTTTGGGGGCCTGGCTGGAGTCTGGGCGGCCTGCGGAGGGGCAGCGAGCGGGACGCTCAGCTATCCAGCTTCGTAGCCACCACAAGTCCAGCCAATCCTTCCAGTCATCCCGGATTCTTAACACTCCCAGAGTCGAAGCTGTCTGAGACTTCCAGCCGCCCCAGACCTCACTCCGCGCCCTCTCCCATCTGCTCAAGTCGTCCTCACGCTCGCTGCCCCCAGGTACGTGCGGCTGGGCGACGACGACGAGCGCGTGGTGTGCTGCCTGCTGGCCACCGCCGAGTTCTGCCGCGACACGGTGGAGGGGCTTGCGGGCGCGCTGGCCAAGGACGTGCGGCCGCAGTTCGCTGACAGGGTGGACTTCGCGGAGGAGGAGGGCGCATTCACAAACGTGGCCACGTGAGTCAAAGGGGAGGGGCGGGGATGTGATGTCGGGTACAGAACGAGTTAAGGAGAGGATGGGTACATGAAAACGCGTACAAGCCGTGCCACCTTGGGAACCAGGCAGCTTGGGCAAGCTGGTTCATGGACGTCGTGTGGAGGTCTGGTATGAGGCACCAGGGTTTGGCCCTGCCCAGACCTTTCTGTCGTCCCTGACGCCGCTCTTTGTCCGTGCTCCATTGCTGCCCCGCCCTCCCCGCGTCCCGGCCCTCCTCTCCCCAGCGCTTGCATGAACGTGCTGGTGCTGGGGCTCAACACGCGGCTGGACGTGCCGCTGCAGGACATGATGCGCAGCCGCTGGGACGCCATCGAGGCGCCGGGGGACGACTCGGGCTTCGTGGCGGGCATACGCAAGGTGGGCGGGAGGGCAGGGCATGGATGAGGATGCCTATGTTTGAGGCGCGTCCATGTAGAGAGCAGGGAGGCGCGGCGGAGTACGGACGTAGGCAACGGGGACGGGTTGTGGCGTTGGCGCATACACCGTTTTAGGTGCCGGAGCTTGCCGGCCCATTGCGTTACTAGTATCGAGAGACACAACGACTTGAAAAAAATATCAAGGTGACGCAGGAGTCCACCTTAAGATTAAGAGTGATTAGGTTACCGATTACGATGTTGGCATGCAGCCCCTGTGCGGGCAGATGCTACCGGTACCGTTGCTGAGCAGTTGTAATGCACGTGGTTGGCCACACAACCGCCAGACGCCTGCGCTTTACTCCACTCGGCTGACGTCGCCCCTGAACTCACCGAACCTGTCTCGAGTCTCCACCCCTTATCATTAACAGGCCGGGATCATTTGCAACGACGTTGTGCATCGTCGTCATCGCACTCACGCTTTCCCGCACACCGCAACCCTGTGCCAGGTGCTGCTGGACTGCGGCCCACGGCTGGGCGCCGCCCTGGAGGAGGCCAACCTGGCCTTCCTGTGCGACAAGATGGTACGCGTGTTCGTGCCGAGGTGAGCGCGAGGGCGGTGGTGCATACGGCAGCCGACCGGAGCAGGGGCATGTCAGCAGGGCGGAGTTGTCACGCAGTTGCAGCATGGTCTGCGGGCCGGCGGCACCCCGCGGCTGACATACATCGCACCACGAGACACCAGCATGCCGCCGGCTGCAGCGTGACATAGCATGCCCACAACATCCCACCCGTTGCATGAACGCGTTGCTTAGCGTTTCTTGTTGCTGTGCTCCACGCACGCGCTCCCGGCCCACGACGGCATTACATCATCAAAAGAAAATCGCGTTGTCGTGCACCGTACCGTACCGGCTGCCAACCCTTGCTCGCCCCTCTTCCCTCCCCCGCGTGGGTCGGGAGCACGCACGTCGGGATTAGCGTGACGCCGTTTCTCTTCTCACCTCCCCACCCCTACACACATATACTTTACTATCGATACAAGATCATCAGCGTAGCAGCCCTACACGCCGGACCAGCACTCCTCTCAGCATCGGAGCAGCATCGACCATTCGTCCGCGGCGGTCTGGTAATGGGTTGGGCTGGGTTTATATTTGATACGCCTCATCATCGACCTCGTCGATCTGCAGACTTCGTCTGTCGTCCTACCGTCATATCCCCCCTCCCCCGCCCCGCCAGGCTCCACGAGGCGCTGCTGCGGCTGCGGCGGCTGGGCGACAAGGGCACGCTGCAGCTGGCCATCGACGTGGACAGCGTGCGCCGCGCGCTGCTGGACTTCCCCCGCGTGGCCACCAGCGGCAGACACGCGGCGGAGCACGCGGCGGCGGCAGCGGCGGCGGGCCGCGGAGCGGTGCTGGGCGGGGCGGACCGCGCGCAGCCCATGGAGACGGTGAGCGGTCCGCCGCGTGCCGTCCACGCACCCTAGTTGCTTGCCGTTGTGGTGCATGCTGGCATCAACGCCAGCTCCTCACCGTCCGTAACGAGCCGACCGACCCTTACAAGGTCGGGATCTCGCAACACCCCGCGCTTGCTTCACCCCCACATGCCCCCTCCGCCCCTGCCTTGCGGCCCCCAGACGTCCCAGGACCTGATGCCCGCCTACTGCAGCTACGTGGAGCGCGAGATGGGCGCCGTGGTCAACCTGATCAAGGTGCTGCAGTCCAAGCCCGAGCAGCTGGTGGACACGTACCTGCTGCTCATGCCCGCCAGCGCGCAGAGCCTTAACGACTTCGCGCGCCTGTGCGAGCTCAAGGTGGGTGTTTCGGGGTTTACCGGGAGCACCTGGTTCTAAAGCCGCGGTGGTGCTATGATGAAAACACCAGGCGGCGTCACGTTACAGCAAGAGTAAGCTTCTGATGTTACGCTGCATACGCGCTGTGAAGGGTTGTACCCGGGGCCACCGCAGTGACCCTTGCAGTAGCCTATACCTATTGACGTCAAGGACAGGTAGCGGGTCTGACGTTGGCCCCCGCTGTGCGGCTCACTGCTCCCCGCAGGCGCTGACCCGCAAGCAGCAGCAGGACCTGGTGGCGGCCTACCAGGCTCGGGCCACGCAGCCGGGCGCGGGCGGGTCCGCCAGCGGCAGCGGCGGCGGCGGCGGCCTGGGCGGCGCAGGCACGGGCAGCGGCATGGGCGGCGGCGGCGGGCTGCCGGTGCCCTCCGCCGCCTCCAACCTGGGCACTTTCAAGCTCAGTATGAACAACTTCACACGGGAGCTCGCTGCCTCCATCCCCTTCGCGGGCAAGGGCCGCAGCCCGGAGGCGCCGGGAGCAGTGCCGGGGTCGCCGGCGGTCGGAAAGGTGAGGGGGGCAGGTACAAACGTCAAGGGGCGGGCAACCGAAAAACCTGCCGGACGTAGGTGTTTGGCGGTGGCAGCGTGCCTCGGTTTTCACACGCGAAGGGGGCTTTTGCCTTGGAGCGGGGTTTGTCAGCTGCCGGTTGCAAGCATCCTCGGTGGGAAGGACATATCGTGCCACGCGGGGGGGTCACTGATCCGGGCCCCAGCTTGAGGAGGAGCATGGGCGCCGAGTCCAGGTGGCGCCCCACCTTACCGCCAGCACCCGCATTCGCACCAGCAACTTGCCCGCCCGCATCCCTGCAGGCACTGCTCCTTCCTGCTGCTCTGTGTGCGAGTCAGGTCTATGGTATTCTTGTACCCGTTCACGTCTCACGGCCATCCTCCCGGCTGCCGCCTTTCCCTTCCCTCCAGACGTCTCTGTTCTCCAAGGCTCCCGGGTCGGGCACGCACCTGCGGACAGGCAGCCAGGAGGCGGCGGGGGCGGGGTCGTTCTTCAAGGACACGGCGGCGCGCACCAAGGAGGGCTTCGCCAAGATCGGCAACTTCATTCGTGTGGCCAACGCGCTAACGGGCGACCATGGGGCAGGGGGGCAGGGAGGGGAGGGGTCGCACCACTAGAGCAGCGGGGACGCTGGGGAGTACGAGCGAGGTGTAGGATAAGCCGAGCGAGCGGAAAGGGGACGTTGGGCGCGGTTTGCGAGCAGGGGAGGCCCCTGCCAGGGGCGTCGGCACGAAGGGCAATGGCGGGCTTGGCACGTTGTAAGGCTGCTGCTGCGCTCATGGCTGATTTGTCAAACGTATGTAAGCTTCTACTCAGCGCTTGAACAGGCTGGCCTCTGCGGGGCACGCGTCTCGGATGCCCCATGCCATGCAGGGTTGCAAGCTGTGAAGCCGTGAAGCGCTGCGGCCGTGCACGTTGGGTAGCTATGTGTGACTACAGTACATGTAGCCAAACATACATACGTCGCGCATCGCAGGCTGCGCAGCAGCACATGCGGTCCTTGCATTGCCCTGTGGGGTCCTTGTACAGCCCCGTTAGGGAGCCTCGTAGGCACTCAACGATCATGGTAAAACCTTCACATCATGCGTCTGTCATTGTGCTACTTTGTATGCTATCGTTGGCGGGTAGCACTCCGTTGGCACCCTTCGCGCTCCGCAAAGCCATGATAAGCTATTCTTGCGGCTCCTGGTAATAACAAACAGAATCTGTATTGTAACACTTGCGACGAATCGAGCACCGATGGCTGCCCTCACCGAAACGGTGCGCATGGGGAGACAACCCTGAGCTGGCTGCCGCCCACCGAGGGCGCCACATTAACCGTTGAGGTGTGGTAAGGAAGAAATAGCACAAATTATAGCACATGCCAAAAGTGTGGCAGGGGGCAGGGGGCGTAAGACGAGCGCCAGGCCCCTCCCCCGGCCTCCCCTGACACGCATCGGGCCACGCATCCCAGCCGTTGACACGGACATATCAGCATCTTCCTTACGCCGCTACACTCATACATATTAAACTGGTGGGCCCTTTTCGGGCCTCTGTATGTTCCATATCACACGGGTCGATATGTACGGTTGTCGCGATATGCTGCATGGGGCATATCGCCACTGGTCGCATGGGCATATC
>VFQN01002197.1_pt1 | contig 30800 bp, 31 predicted proteins | sample 3512371 | NCBI WGS metagenome assembly VFQN01 (sample SAMN10412370, study PRJNA504923) | tailings metagenome | isolation source: Replicate 2 from Balatoc abandoned mine | place: Philippines: Itogon, Benguet | collected 2017-08-28 | reverse complement strand
ACTGGTCGCCCGACATAGCGAGCGGGTCGGCGGCCTGACGCTCGAGTACCGGCCAGAAATTGACGATCTGGGCGTCGTTGCCCAGGAAGAAGCTGATCCGGGGAAAGGACATGAACAGCGACAGCGCGATCGCCAGTGCAACACCCCAGGCCAGCCAAAGGCGGCGGCCCGCAAGCAGGCCGAGCGCGGCCTCGCAGCGCGACAGGATCGCGTCGTAGATGCCCTTCAGAATCATATATTGAGCCTGTTGAAGATGAAGTCCGGCAGGGCGCGCACGACGAACATGATGAGCTGCCATTTGCGCGGCAGGTAGGCGACGGCCGTGCCCCGGTCGATCGCCTCGACCGTGCCTTGCGCCACGGACTCGACCGGAGCGAGCGGCCGTCCTCGCGCCTTCTGGTCGGCCGTCATGGGCGTATCGGTCGGACCGGGCTTGATCAGGACGACCTTGATGGCGGTGCCCGCAAAGCGGTGCTGCATGCCCTGGGCGTAACGATCCATCAGCGCCTTGGAGGCGCCGTAGACATAGTTGATGCGCCGGCCGCGGTCACCGGCAACCGAGCCGATCATGCCGATGGTCCCGCGGCCGGCGCGTTCCATTGCGCCGGCGAAGGCCTCGGCGAACATGATCGGCGAGACGCCGTTGACCTCGACCGACTCGCGTGCCTTCTCGATATCGTCCTGGCAGGGCTGCTGCGGCGAGAGCACGCCATGGGCGATGAGGGCGATGTCGACCGGCCCCTGCGACGTCCAGCGCGCCACGGACTGGGCGATCGCCGGCGTCGACAGGAAATCCATCGTCTCGACGCAGACATTTGCGTGGCCCCCGCGGGCGCGCAGGTCGGCGGCGATGCGCTCGGCGAGCGCCACGTTGCGCGCCACAAGGATCAGCTCGACCGGTCCGCGCTGCACCCACAGCCGGCAACAATGTTCGGCGATGGCTGAGGTCGCGCCGATCACGACGATCCGCTTCTTCTGGTTCACTCAAAACCCCATCAGACGTCGGGACATGCCAGAGCTCATCCCAGGATCGCGGAAGTTCGCAAGCTCCGCAGCCCTTGGATACCCCGCTTCGAAGAGCTCCCGCGGCATGCGGGCGTCCTTGGCAAGGTAGAGGCGCCCGCCGGCGGCCCGCACGACCGCATCAAGCTCCACGAACAGGCGCTCGGTGCGCCCGTCGCGGTTGGGGAAGTCGAGCGACAGTGTGATGCCCGGGGCCGGGAAGCTCAGCAGGCCGGTCGAGGCGCGGTCGCCGAATGTCTTGATGACGGCGAGGAACGAGCCCTGTCCCGAGCGAGCGATGATGTCGAGGATGTCGCGCAGGGCGGCGGGCCCGGCGTCGCGCGGCACGACCAGCTGGTACTGATGGAAGCCACGCGGGCCGTAAAGCCGGTTCCAATCCTGCAGGTCGTCGAGCGGGAACAGAAACGTGTCGAACGGTCGGCGCCGGGCGCCGCGGCGGTGGCTGTTCAGATGATAGTAGGCGCTGTTGAACATCGGAAGCGTCAGCCGGTTGAACAGCGGAAGCGGCGGGGTAACGGGCACGGCGAGGTGGCGAGGGGAAGGCGGCTTCCCCGACTGGTCGACCGCGGGATTGGCCCTCAGAAAGATCCCGCGCGTGCGGCTGCCGGCCGTGCAGTCGAGCCACGACACGGTGTGCTCCCACAGCGACTCTGAATCATCGGCCAGGGTCAGGAACTCGTCGAGGCTGCGGTAGGGCAGGATCTCGGTGTCGGGCGAGGGACTTGCAACGGGCTGGAGCTGCAGTTCGGCGGTGGCGATCAGGCCGGTGAGTCCGATGCCACCCACCGTGGCGGCGAACAGGTCCGGTCGCACGCCGGGGCCGCAATCGACGACTCGCCCGTCGGTTCGGACCAGGGTCAGTTGACGGACATGATGGCCGAAGGAGCCGACCCGGTGATGGTTCTTGCCATGGACGTCATTGGCGATGGCGCCGCCGACGCTCACCTGTTGCGTGCCGGGGATGACCGGCAGGCCCCAGCCGCGCGGCACCATGAAGCGCTGGATGTCCCGCAGTTGCACGCCGGCCTCGCAGACAAGCCGGCCCAACTCGGGATCGAAGGAATGGAAGCGATCGAGCCGCGCGGTGTCGAGCAGCGTGCCGCCAGGATTGAGGCAGACATCGCCGTAGCTCAGACCCCGGCCGAGCGGGATGGCGGGCCCCTTGCCGTGCAATTCGTCGGCCAGCCTGGCGATGTCCGACAGTGTGGTGACTTGGTGAGGCTCCGCGCTCAGGCGTCCCCAGGAGGAAACAGGTCTCATCCGTCCTGCGCCAAAGATACGAATATTGATGACAGAACCTACTTCGTCAGGAAACTGAAGGCCACGCCAAAACGGCTGGAAAGCTCGGCGTAGCACGCCCAAAGGGTTGCCAGAGAATCGATGTAGACGCATACAGGATCGGGGGAACGTGAGTGGGGCCGTAAGCTTGGGGGAACCGAAGGGAACGATGGCGGGGCTGGTCCGGCTGGCTCGCCCGCGGCAGTGGGTGAAGAACGTCTTCGTCTTCGCGCCACTGGTTTTTGCCCGCGAGTTCACCGATCCAACGTCGATCAAGCTGTCACTGCTGGCCTTCGTGCTGTTCTGTGCCGCTTCGTCGGCCTGCTACATCGTGAACGATCTGCACGACATCGAGCGTGATCGGCGGCACCCGACCAAGCGTCTCTCAAGACCGCTCGCCGCCGGAACGGTCACGCGCGGCGCGGCTCTCTTGATGCTCGGCATGATCCTGGCCGGCCTCCTGCTGGTGGCCTTCTTCCAGCCCCACGTCATGGCCGTGATCGCGGGTTACCTCGCGCTCAACGTCGCCTACACTTTCGTCCTGAAACACCAGCCCGTCCTCGACATCTTCAGCATCGCCATCGGCTTCGTCCTGCGCATCTGGGCAGGGGCCGTCGTGATCGACGTGCCGCTCTCGGGATGGATGCAGATCACGACGCTCTGCCTCGCGCTCTATCTGGCCGCGGTCAAGCGGCGGCAGGAGATGCTGGGCAGCGGTTCGGACGGTCGCGAAGTTCTCGACAAGTATTCGCCTGCTCTGATCGAGCGTTATGCCGAGATGTCGGCGACCGGCGCGCTCGTCTTCTACAGCCTGTTCGTGATGTCCGCGAATCAGAGGCTGACGGCGACCATCCCCTTGGTGATCTTCGGCTTGTTCCGCTACTGGTACGTGGTCGAACGGCTGGGGGGCGGCGAATCGCCGACCGACGCGCTTCTGTCGGACCTGCCGCTGTTGGCGACCGCCGTAGCTTGGATCGCGGTCTGCGGCGTCGTCCTCTACTTCTAGTCCGGCCTTCAGGATTCCCGGCGGGCGAAGGTGTAGAATCGGTGGCCGATGTAGCTGGTCACGGCCGGCACCGTCACGCCGATGAAGTGGGCGATGTCGTTCGCGTGCCACGTCACGTCGATCTCGGGGAAGACGATACGCGCGAGGCCGACGCTGATCGCCCAGACGAGGGTGAAGGCCACGAGATTGACCGCCACGAAGCGCCGCACCTCGGAGCCGACCGAGCGCCCTGATGCGCCGAAGACGAAGCGGCTCATCAGGAGGTAGGCGACGATCATGCCCATGAAGTAGGCCACGACCACGGCCACCTCGAACGGCATGACGAAGTTGAGGACATACCGGCCGATCAGGTTGACGAGGGCCGCGGTGCCGCCGCTCAGTAGGAATTTCAGGAACTGGAGGGTCATGGAGATCCGGCGGGCCGGCTCATCGGTACTTCGGTCGATGTGCAAACGAGCTCGCCCGTACCGATCGGTCGGATGGGAGCACAGGCTGCCTGTCACAATGGAGTTTGGAATGGGCGGGGTGGCTGGGGGACCTGGATTCGAACCAAGACTAACCGGGTCAGAGCCAGTTGTTCTACCGTTAAACTATCCCCCAAGGACCCTGCGGACCTCGTGGCCGCACGATTTAGCGATGATGGACCCGATTGGCAAGCGGGGCCTCGCCGCGGGCGAAATCCTCGGTTACCATCCCGACAAGGAAAGAGTTGAGAATGACCGGGGAACCCACGCCCAAGGGAGGCTGGCACAGCGGTCGATTTGCGCACACCTTCGCTGCCATCGATCTCGGCACCAACAATTGCCGGCTCCTGGTGGCAAGGGCATCGGTCGAGGGTTTTGAGGTGATCGATGCTTATTCTCGCCCCGTCAGGCTGGGCGAGGGGGTGGCGCTGAGCGGGTCGCTGTGCGGCGAGGCCATCGAACGCACGCTGCATGCGCTTGGCGTCTGCGCGTCCAAGATCGAACGCAATCGCGTGACCCGGGCCCGTCACATCGCCACCGAGGCCTGCCGCCGCGCCTGCAACGGCGAAGATTTCCTCGGCATGGTGAAGGCCCGCACCGGCCTCACTTTCGAGCTGATCCAGCCAGCCGAGGAGGCGAGGCTCGCCTTGGCGAGCTGCGAGAATCTTCTCGACCCTAATGTTCCGTTCGCCCTGCTGGTCGACATCGGCGGCGGCTCGACGGAGGTGAGCTGGATCAGGGTCAGCCCGCGCCCGGGCCGCCCGGGTTGCGCGACCACCGAGTTGATCGGCATGACGTCGGTGCCGTGGGGTGTCGTGACGCTCACCGAATCCTGCACGCGCGGCCAGCCGCGTGAGCGGGCGCTGAGCCGATCGTGCTATGACGAGATGGTCGAGCGGATCCGCGCCGACCTGCGGCCTTTCTGCGCCCGCCACCAGATCGCCCCGGCGATCGCGCGCGGCGAGGTGCAGATGATCGGCGCGTCGGGCACCGTGACGACGATCAGCGCCCACCATCAGGGGCTGAAGCGCTATAACCGGACCCTGGTCGACGGTTCGCGGATCGGCCGAGAGGAAATTTTGCGTATCTGTGACGAGCTTTCCACGCTGTCGGTCGATCAGCTCACCCATCTGCCCTGCATCGGCGACGACCGCGCCGACCTCGCACTCGCAGGCGGGGCGATCCTGGAAGCCGTATGCCGGCAATGGGCGGCGCCGGTCGTGCGCGTGGCCGATCGCGGCCTGCGAGAGGGCGTGCTGATGGAGCTGATGCGCCAGGCCGACCGCGAAGCCGACCAGCTCTGCCGCCGGGGCCACTGAGCATGGCCCGCGACAAGAAGGGCAGCGTCCCGACGGGGCGTCGCGCCACGGTCCGCGTGAAGACGGCGCGCGGCCGCACCGTCTCCTCGCAGCGCTGGCTGCAGCGCCAGCTGAACGATCCCTATGTCGAGGAGGCCAAGAAGCGCGGCTATCGCTCGCGGGCCGCCTTCAAGCTGCTGCAGATCGACGACCAGTTCAAGATCCTGAAGCCGGGCGGCCGCATCGTCGATCTGGGCGCTGCGCCCGGTGGCTGGACGCAGGTCGCGGTCGAGCGTGTCAGCTCGGGGAAGAACAAGGGCGTGGTGATCGGCATCGACATCACGCCGGTCGAGCCGATTGCGGGAGCCACCGTGCTGGCCAAGGATTTCTACGACGAAGATGCGCCTGCGGTGCTCACGGAGCTGCTGGGCGGGCCAGCCGACGTGGTCATGAGCGACATGGCAGCGGCGGCGACCGGGGAGACCCAGGTCGACCATATGCGCATCATGGGCCTCGCCGAGACCGCGCACGACTTCGCCCGCGAGATCCTGAAGCCGGGCGGCGCCTTCGTCGCCAAGGTGCTGCGCGGCGGGACAGAGCGGACGTTGCTCGACCGTTTGAAGAAGGACTTCGAGAAGGTGCGCCATTTCAAGCCGGAGGCAAGCCGGGCGGATTCGGCGGAAATGTACGTCGTGGGCACGGGCTTCCGCGGCTAGAGTTCTCCGCATCGGTCCCGCGAATGGAGAAAATTCTCATGTCTGTCGGCATGTACGGCGCCTCGATTCCCGTCTACCGGCGCCAGCTCGGCGCCCTTGCCAAGGTCCTCGAGAAGGGCTCGGCCTGGGCGGCGGCCAGGAAGGTCGACGAGGCGGTGTTGGGCGCGACCCGGCTGACGCCGGACATGTTGCCTTTCACCCGCCAGGTACAGCTCGCCTGCCGCTTCGCCGAGGAGAGCGCAGCCCGCCTCGCCGGCGCCGAGGTGCCCGCACCACATGACAACGCGGAGAAGACGCTCTCGGCCCTTCGGAAGCGCATCGCCGCGGTGCTGGCCTACCTCGAAGGCCTGAAGGCCGAGCAGATCGACGGCAGTGAGGGCCGCGAAATCGTCCTGACCATCGCCGGCACGCCGCTGAAACTCACCGGCGAGCAATATCTCCTGCACTTCGCGCTGCCGAACTTCTATTTCCATTGCACCACCGCATACGCAATCCTGCGCCAGTCCGGGGTGGAGATCGGGAAACGCGATTTCCTGGGCGCGGTTTAGAAATACTCGTGCATAACGGCCACGCACGAGGCCACCCGGCTTGGCGCTTGGCTTGGGCGCAGCGGTGTGTATAAAGGCTCGCCAACCCGGCGGCCCTCTCCCAGGGCCGCCGTTTTTGTTTCTCCCCGACGGAGGTTGGTATGCAGATCCAGGAAGCGCTCACCTTCGATGACGTCCTCCTGAAGCCAGCCGCCTCGGCGGTCCTGCCCGGGCAGACCGACACCCGCACACGCCTCACGCGCACCATCGAGCTCAACATCCCGCTGATGTCGGCGGCGATGGACACCGTCACCGAGTCGGGCATGGCGATCGCGATGGCGCAGGCCGGCGGCATCGGCGTCATCCACAAGAACCTCGAACCCGAGGCGCAGGCCAACGAGGTCCGCCGGGTCAAGAAATTCGAAAGCGGCATGGTGGTGAACCCCGTCACCATCCATCCCGACCAGACGCTGGCCGATGCGCTGGCGCTGATGGAAGCCAACCAGATTTCGGGCATTCCCGTGGTGGAGCGCGGCAGTGGCAAACTGGCCGGCATTCTCACCAACCGCGACGTCCGTTTCGCCACCGATGCCGGCACGCCGGTCAGCACGCTCATGACCAAGGAGCGCCTGGTTACCGTGACCGAGGGTGCCACCAAGGAGGAGGCCAAGCGGCTGCTTCACCAGTTCCGGATCGAGAAGCTGCTGGTGGTCGACGCCGATTACCGCTGCATCGGCCTGATCACCGTCAAGGACATCGAGAAGGCGAACAAGTTCCCCGGCGCCAGCAAGGACGAGAAGGGCCGCCTGCGCACCGCCGCGGCGACCGGCGTCGGCGAGGACGGGCTGCGCCGCGCCCAGCTCCTGATCGATGCCGAGGTCGATGTCATCGTGGTCGACACCGCGCACGGCCATTCGCGTGGCGTGCTCGATGCCGTGACCAGGGTCAAGAAGCTCAGCAACTACACCCAGATCATGGCCGGCAACGTCGCCACCCGCGAAGGCGCGCAGGCGCTGATCGATGCTGGTGCTGACGCTGTCAAGATTGGCATCGGGCCGGGCTCGATCTGCACGACACGCATGGTGGCCGGCGTCGGCGTGCCGCAGCTCACCGCCATCATCGACGCGGCCGAGGCCTGCCATGCCGCGGGTGTCCCGGCGATCGGCGACGGCGGCATCAAGTATTCCGGCGACCTCGCCAAGGCGATCGCCGCGGGTGCGGACTGCGCCATGATCGGCTCGCTGCTGGCCGGCACCGACGAAGCGCCGGGCGAGGTGATCCTCTACCAGGGCCGTTCCTACAAGTCGTACCGCGGCATGGGCTCGATCGGCGCCATGGCGCGCGGCTCGGCCGACCGCTACTTCCAGCAGGAGGTACAGAGCACGCTCAAGCTGGTGCCGGAAGGGATAGAGGGCCGCGTGCCCTACAAGGGCGGCGTGGGCAGCATCCTGCACCAGCAGGTGGGCGGCCTGCGGGCGGCCATGGGCTATACCGGCAACGGCACGATCCGCGAGATGCAGACCAACTGCCAGTTCCTGCGCATCACCGGCTCGGGCCTGCGCGAGAGCCACGTGCACGACGTCGAGATCATGCGCGAGGCGCCGAACTACCGCGGCGGGATGTAACCTTCCTTCAGCGCTGCCGCGATCCGCTCCGCCGCGATGCGATGGCCGGGCGGGCCGGGGTGCGAGGACCGGAACATCGCGGCATAGCCGTCGCGCTTGACGCCCTCGTCGATGGCCTCGAACAGGTCGAGCGCCCCGAGGCCCGCCGCGCGGGCGCAGTCCAGCACGGCGCGGGAGAGGCGGCGCTGCTCGCCGGCGTACTCCGCATTCTTCCAGACATAGGGATCGTATTCCGCCACCACGAGCGTCGGGATCTCGAGCCCGGCGAGCCGCTTCAGCAGCGGGCAGGCCATCGCCTCGCCGGCGCCGCGCGGCAGCACGCGCACATGATCGATCGACCATTCGTACTGCCAGCCCTTGTGGCGCAGGATCGTGTCGACCAGCACCGACCAGCCGAACAGGCGCTGCCAGAGGTCGAGCGTCGTGGCCGGGGCGGGCGAGGGCGGGACGGGGACGTTGCGCAGCGTGAGGGTCCCGCGCGCCGGCTCGAAATAGGGCTTCTCGGCACCCCACACGCGGCTCATCTCGGCGCGCCGCAGATCGTCGGCGATGAAGACCAGCACCAGCGCCGCCGGCCTCACCTCGGGCACCTGCTGCACGGCGCGCAGGACGATCTGGTCGAGCCCGTAGCCGCTCACGCCCGCATTGACCGTGCGCCGGCCGATCAGCGGCTGCAGCAGCGCCGCCCAGGTCTCCGCGTCGGTCACCTCGTCGCCATGGGCGTAGGAATCGCCCACCACCAGCACCGGCGGCTCAGCCAACACGGTGCCGGGAGGCGCCGGGGTGAGGCGGTGACCGAAGATGTCGTAGGTGACGCCCTCGGCGGCGTAGCCCGGGCGCAGCACGAAGCCGAGCTCGCTGTCGCGCTTCAGCCGGCCCGCGCCGGCGGTCATCGTGGCCTGGCGCTCGTTCAGAATGATGTTCGACCAGTCGAGCAGCGCCGCGGGCCCGCGCCAGAGACGGCAGCCAAGCTCGAGCGCCAGCAGCGTCAGCAGCACCGAGCCGAGGACCAGGGCGGCCCGGCCGAACATCTCAGTTGGCCCTGTCGCCCAGGGCGCCGGCGATCAGCCGCGCGATCAAGGCGTTGCCGGCGGCGTTCATGTGCCATAGCACGTAGAGGTCGCGCGGCCGCGGCGTCGCGGCCAGCGCCCCGAAGGTGTCGAGCGTGGCGAGGCCGTTGCGGCGGCCGCAGTCCAGCAGGCCGGCCGTCAGGCGGCGCTGCTCGGCCGCGAATTTCGGATCGTCCCACACGACCGGATCGTAGGCGGCGACCAGCAGTACCGGCGCGCCGCTCTCCTTCTGCAGCCCGGCGAGCCGCGCGGTGAGCCGGCAGGCGATCTGCTCGCCCATGCCCTTCTCGTGGACACGGACATGGTCGCCGAACCAGTCGTGCAGCAGGTCGAGCCGCCGCATCAGGAAGTCGAAGGCGTAGGAGTAGCCGATCGTGCGCTGCCAGAAGGTGAGGGTCGTCTCGGGCGGCGCGCGCGGCGGCACCGGCACGTTGCGCAGCACCAGCCCGTCGCCCTCGGGATCGAAGTAGGGCTTGTCGGCGCTCCACAGGCGCCGCATCTCGGTGCGGCGGATGTCGTCGGCGATGAAGGCCACGACGATGGCGCCGGGCCGGTAGAGCGGCGCCAGCGCCTCGGCGCGCAGCACGATCTGGTCGAAGCCGTAGCCGCTCACGCCGCCGTTGAGGACGCGCCGGCCGGTGATCCTCTGGAGATCGGCCGGCCAGCTCTCGCCATCGGCCACCTCCTCGCCGAAGGTGAAGGAATCGCCCACCGCGAGGATCGGCGGCTTGTGGCCCACGGGAGGGGCCCCCGCGGTGCGCAGCCCATCGCCATCGATCGCGACGCCGGGCGTGGCGTAGCCGGGGCGCGGCCGGTAGCCCAGCCGCTCGTCGTGGACGGAGCGGCCATTGTCGGTCTCGGCCAGCACCTTGCGCGCGTCGAGCACGTAGTTCGGCCAGGCGAACAGCCAGGTCCAGGTCGAGGCGCGCACGCCCAGCTCGATCAGGCCGAGGCCGATCGCGACCGAGACGAGGACGAGGACGGTGCGGCGGAGAAGCTCGGAGCGCGGGCGTTGCGCGTCGGGCGTATTCATCGTAGCGGCATGCTTTGACAGGGAGACAGACGTGACACCGGGCGCGCGGGTGGCGGCCACCATAGAACTCCTCGACGAAATCGTCAGCCATAGCGAGCGGCCGGCCGATCTCGTCTCCAATGCCTATTTCCGGGCGCGCCGCTTCATCGGCGGCGGCGACCGCCGGGCCGTGTCCGACCGCGTGTGGAGCATCCTGCGCCGCTACGGCCAGCTCACCTGGTGGCTGGAGCGCACCCGGCATCCCGACCGCGGCGGCCGCGCCATCGTGGCCGCCGACCTGATGCTGGTCGAGGGGCTGGATATGCAGGGCCTCGAAGCCATGTTCGACGGCGGCACCTACCGCCCGTCGCGGCTCGACGAGGCCGAGTATCGCGCGCTGCGCCAGATGGAAGGCCACTCGCTGCCCCATCCCGAGCAGCCCGACTGGGTCCGCCTCAACATCCAGGAATGGGTCGCGCCGCACTTTCGGGAAGCCTATGGCGAGGGCTGGGGCCGCGAGGTCGCGGCCCTCGACACACCGCCGCCGGTCGATCTGCGGGTCAACCGGCTGAAGGCCACCGTCGAGCAGGCGCGCGAGGCGCTGGCCCGCGACGGCATCGAGACCGAGCCGATGCGCTACGCCCCCGACGGGCTGCGCCTGCGCCGCCGGCTCTCGGTGGTGAAGGGCGAGGCCTTCCAGAACGGGCTGGTCGAGATCCAGGACGAGGGCTCGCAGCTGGTGGCCGCCCTGGTCGATGCCCAGCCCGGCATGCAGATCGCCGACTATTGCGCCGGCGCCGGCGGCAAGACCCTGGCGATGGCCGCGCGCATGAACAACAAGGGCCGCGTCGTGGCGATGGACGTCTACGAATCCCGCCTCGACCGCTCGGCCCAGCGGCTGCGCCGCGCCGGCGCGCACAATGTCGAGCGCCGCGCGATCGATGCCGACAACCGCAAATGGCTGAAGCGCCAGGCCGGCGCCTTCGACCGCGTGCTGGTCGACGCGCCCTGCACCGGCACCGGCACCTGGCGGCGCAATCCCGACGGCCGCTGGACCCTGCAGCCCAAGGATCTCGAGGAGCTGCTGCCGAAGCAGGCGATGATCCTCGATGCCGCGTCGAAGCTGGTGAAGCCGGGCGGGGGCCTGATCTACGCCACCTGCTCGGTGCTGCCGGCCGAGAACGAGAAGCAGATCGCCGCCTTCCTGGAGCGCAACGACCGCTTCGAGGTCGTGCCGGTGGGCGCGCTGTGGCGCGACGTCATCGCGACCGAACCGCCGCCCGAGGTCGACAACGGCCCCTACCTGCGGCTCTCGCCCCTGAAGCACGGCACCGACGGCTTCTTCGCCGCGGCCCTCGTCAGGAAGCAGGAGCGCAAATCGGACGAGAAGCCCGCACCGGAGGAGCGAAGCGAGGCGGACGAATGATCCGGATCCGCCGCGCCTCCCGGCACGACGCCGCCGCGATCGGCCGGGTCCATGTCGAGACCTGGCAGGCGACCTATGCCGGCCTGCTGCCCGACGCGATGCTGGTCGCCATGTCGGACGTGCGCCAGTCGGCCTGGTGGTCGCAGCTGCTGCAGGACCCCGCCGAGGCGCGCGGCGTCTTCGTGGCCGACGACCGCGACATGGGCGTGGTGGGCTTCGGCAGCTGCGGCCCGGTGCGCGATCCGCCGGAAGGGCTCGACGGCCGCGAGCTGAAGGTCGGCGAGGTCTACACGCTCTACGTCGAGCCGGATTTCCAGAACCTGGGCCTCGGCCGCAAGCTGCTGGGCGCGCTGTTCCGCCAGCTCCAGGCCGACCGCTGCGACACCGCGGTCCTGTGGATGCTGGCCGAGAACCCGACCCGCTTCTTCTACGAGGGGCTGGGCGGCGAGCGGGTGGGCGAGCGGATCGACACGCTGGGCGGGACGGACGTCGAGGAGGTCGCCTACGCCTGGCGCGACCTCCGCGCCCCTCTGGTCCGGCGAAGGCTGGCGGCGGAGGGGTGAAAAAACAGCCTGGCTTTTCCGTCGTCTCGACCGAGGGCCGCAGGCCCGAGCGGAGAGACCTTCGCTCGACGAAAAACCGGCTTTTGGTGGAGAGGAGGTCTCTCCACTCCGCGCTGCGCGCTCCGGTCGAGACGACGGCTTACTTTGGCGATCCACACACTGCCGGTTGCCGCCCCGGCCCGTCGCGCTTATATCGCCCCATGACCGACCGTTTGCTGATCGTCGATTTCGGTTCCCAGGTTACCCAGCTGATCGCCCGCCGCGTGCGCGAAGCCGGGGTTTACTGTGAGATCCTGCCCTTCCAGTCCGTCGACGACGCGAAGATCAAGGCGTTCGATCCGCGCGGGATCATCCTCTCCGGCGGCCCGGCCTCGGTGACCGAGGGCCAGTCGCCGGCCGCCCATCCCGCCATCTTCAAGGCCGACGTGCCGGTGCTGGGCATCTGCTACGGCGAGCAGACCATGGCCAAGGAGCTGGGCGGCTCGGTCGAGAGCGGCCACCACCGCGAGTTCGGCCGCGCCGAGGTCGAGATCAAGGCCTCGACCCGCCTGTTCGACGGCGTCTGGCAGCCGGGCGACCGCAAGCAGGTCTGGATGAGCCACGGCGACCGCGTGACCAAGCTGCCGGCCGGCTTCTCGGTCGTCGCCACCAGCGAGAACGCACCGTTCGCCGCCATCGCCGACGAGAGCCGCGGCTATTACGGCGTCCAGTTCCATCCCGAGGTCGTGCACACGCCCGACGGCGCCAAGCTCCTGCGCAACTTCGCGCTGAACATCGCGGGGGCAAAAGGCGACTGGACGATGGCGGCGTTCCGCGAGCGCGCCATCGCGCAGGTCCGCGCCCAGGTGGGCAAGGGCAAGGTGATCTGCGGCCTGTCGGGCGGCGTCGACTCCTCGGTGGTCGCCGTGCTGCTGCACGAGGCGATCGGCGACCAACTGCAATGCGTGTTCGTCGATCACGGCCTGCTGCGCCTCAACGAAGGCGAAGAGGTCGTGCGCCTGTTCCGCGACCACTACAACATCCCGCTGATCCACGCCGACGCCTCCAAGGAGTTCCTGAAGGCGCTCGAAGGCGTCACCGACCCGGAGAAGAAGCGCAAGACCATCGGCGCGCTGTTCATCGACGTGTTCGAGGCCGAGGCCAAGAAGATCGGCGGCGCCGAGTTCCTGGCGCAGGGCACGCTCTATCCCGACGTGATCGAGTCGGTGTCCTTCACCGGCGGGCCTTCAGTCACGATCAAGAGCCACCACAATGTCGGCGGCCTGCCGGCGCGCATGAATATGAAGCTGGTGGAGCCGCTGCGCGAGCTGTTCAAGGACGAGGTGAGGGCGCTCGGCCGCGAGCTGGGCCTCCCGGCCGACCTGGTGAACCGCCACCCGTTCCCCGGCCCCGGCCTCGCCATCCGCATCCCCGGCGACATCACGAAGGAGAAGCTCGACCTGCTGCGCCAGGTCGACGCCGTCTATCTCGACGAGATCCGCAAGGCCGGCCTCTACGACGAGATCTGGCAGGCCTTCGCCGTCCTGCTGCCGGTGCGCACCGTCGGCGTGATGGGCGACGGCCGCACCTACGACCAGGCCTGCGCGCTGCGCGCCGTCACCTCGACCGACGGCATGACCGCCGACTACTACCCGTTCGACCACGCCTTCCTCGGCCGGGTCGCCAACCGCATCATCAACGAATGCCGCGGCATCAACCGCGTGACCTACGACATCACCAGCAAGCCGCCGGGCACGATCGAGTGGGAGTGACGGGTACCAACGGCGGCAACAGCGTGGTTTCGGCGGCGGGAGACCGGGCAGCATGATCACGATGATCAACGTCTTCACTGTCGAGCCGGCCAACCAGAAGCGACTGCTCGATTTGCTTGCCCGCGCGACGAACGGACACGTCTGTCGGGCGCCCGGCTTTCACTCTTCGACGCTTCACCGCAGTCTCGATGGCTCGAAGGTGACGATGTACGCCCAATGGCGCAGCATAGAGGACTATGAGGTCATGCGTCTGGATCCTGGTCCTCTCGCGCTTTTCAGGGAGGCGCTCACGTTCGCCACGTTTGATCCGGGCGTCTATGAAACTGTGCAGAGCTTCTTCCCCGCCGAGAGCGGCGAGGAAGACCGGGCCTCAGAATCGTAAGAATCAATAAACGTGATCTAGCCTCGTGACGGTCTCTTTTGTGGTTGCTGGCTATCGATCAGCCGGCGCGATCGCAGGAGAAATTCGCGTTGAAAAATCAATGCGTTCGCATGGCCTAAAACGATCGAATGGGAGTGAGCGCCCGTGGCGCTCATCCCGAGCCTTTGCGAGGGATCTCTCTTCCCGCTGAAGCCTGAGCCTTCCCGCTTCTCTCGAAGGATGAGATGGGGGCGAGCCCGGCCGCTTCGAACGCGCCCCGTTTCGCGGCCTCCCGGCGAATCAGGTAATGAGAACCATTCGCGCAAAATCCCGGGGGATGCGACATCCGTTTCGATTATTTCGTTTATCTCGGTAATTTTCTTTCGTTTCCCCACAAATCCCGCCACGACGGCCGCGTCGGTCCGGGCAATCCGGCTATCATGGCGTTCCCGGCGCAGAGACTGCAATTGAAAAGCCGGTCGGGCGCCCTGTTCGGCGGCGCCGGCACGCTCGCGAGACCTCAGCCTCCTTGCCTGGGCGTGGCAGCCATGGCCCAGCGCGACCGCATATCGCGCAGCACCCAGGTGAGGGCCTCGTCGGGGATCAGGTAGCCGCCGATGCCGTCGGTGAACAGCATGTCGTAGATTCGCCGGCTTGCCGCGTCGATGTCCGCCGCCGTGGGCTCGCGGTCGGCTGGCGGCGCCGGCAATACGATGGTGATGGTGTCCGGCTCCTGCGGCACGACCTCGATACGATAGGCGCCGCCGGGTATCGAGCCGAAATGCTCTTTCAGACCAGCGATCGGGTTCTCGATCAGCCGACGGCGCGCCTGTGGATCACGGCGCAGCGTGCGATAGTGGGCGGTGAAGAGATCCTGCTGGTCGCTCATGGATTGTTGCTCCGAAAGCTCTGGCGCATGCGCAGCAGCTCGAGTTTCAGAGCCTGTGGCATCATCCAGCAGAACAGCTCGCCGCTCTGCCACAGATCCATCTGATTGATCACCGTGTCTGCGTCCTCAGGCTTCGCCGCGAGCGGTGGAATCACGAAATAGAGCGTGTCGCGCCGCTGCTGGCGGACGTCGATCTTGACGCCAGGCGAGACCTCGACGCCGAGGACGGCCAGCGCGCCGCGCGGGTCCTTCTGCAACAGCGCGGCGAACGCCGGATTCGTCCACGCGAGCTCGACCAGACGCCGTTCCAGTGAGCTGCCTTCTTTTCCAGTTTGGTCCGGCACAGCATCCTCCTTTCCGTGTTGAGCGGTGTCTTACAAGATGGTTTCCACGAGCAGCGCATCGGCGCCGGTTTCGCCGCTTTCGAGCACGATCTCCGTGGCATTCCAGAGCCCCTTGCTGTCGCGGCGTTCGAGCAGGGTGCCGTCGCACGTCAGCCGGCCGTCGATGACGAAGCAGTAGAGGCCGTGCCCTGGGGACCGTGGGCGATAGACGTGCCGAGCGGACCTCGTCGAGAACAGCCGCGAGACCGTCGCGTCCTGGGGAATCGGCAGAGGCGCGCCGGTCCCCAGCAGGGGCGTTATCCGGTTGGCGCTCGCTTCGGCGTCGAAACGGCCGCGCGCGTAGGACGGCGGCAGATGGAGGTGGTCCGGCAGCATCCACAGATAGATCGCGTTCATCGGCTCCCGGTGAACGTTGATCTCGGTATGAAGACCGCCCGACCCGGCGGAGAACGCATAATGGTCGCCCGCCAGCAGCTCGTCGTTATTGCCCGTCGTGTTGATGTGTTGCAGCCGGCCCGACAGCACGAAGGCGCAGATGATGAAGTTGTGATGGGGATGCATGTTGTAGCTGCATCCGGGGTTGTTGAAGGTCTCGTCGCCGAACACGCGGATGCGGCCGAAACCGGCCCGGCCGGACTGGTAGTCATGGAAGTTGAAGCTCGAATCGCGCGTGATGAACGCATCGGGGTGGCCGCCGACATAGGATGCCGTCGGCCCCGTCGAGAGGATCTTCTCGTGGCCACGATCTGCGGCGCGCAGGATGAACGAGTTGGACATGTCGCTTCCGTCCTGAGGGTCAGAGGGGTGGCCGTCGAGGGGTGGGTTGGCCGGGCGCATAGGGGATCTCGACCATCTCGAAGAGATGCTTCGGCGTGCCGCAATCCGGGCAGCACCAGTCGTCGGGGATGTCCGCCCAGCGCGTCCCGGGCGAAATGCCATGCTCGGGCAGGCCCAGGGCTTCGTCGTAGGAGAAGCCACAGCCCAGGCAGAGCCAGCGCTTGAAATCCAGATCCGACATGAGTTGCTCCACAGGGATGGCGATCAGGCGGTCGGCTGGTCGTCCGGGCGCAAGGGCGGGCCGAGGAACTGGACGTTCCACTTGGCGCCGAAGGCATTCAGCGCCGCCTGATCGGGTACGCCGCCCCGCATCGTGCCTGCGAGCTCGGTGAAGAAGGCCGCGGCGTCGAGCGCCGGGGTCATCAGGATGTACTGGCGGGCCGGCGCGTCCGTGACATTGACGAAGCCGTGCACGACGCCGCCCGGAATGCTGACCACGTCTCCCGCCTCGGCGAAGAAGCGCCGGCCGTCGGCCTCGTAGAGATAGCGCCCTTCCATCACCCGGAAGATCTCGGCCTCGCGGTGGCGATGTCGCGGCGGGCCTGCGCCCGGCGCGTTGATCGTCTCGATGAAGCAGAACGCGCCGTCGCTCGTGGCGGGCGGCAGGCGAACGAACAGGTCGAGGCCGATGGCCGGGATCTCGATGGGGGACTCGGTCCCGTGCGAATGGAGGAAGGAGATGCTCATGGCTCGACCGGCTCCCGGCCCGTGGGCCCGACGTTACGCCGCAAAGTATAGCCTGGCGGCAGCGCCTCGGGCGCGCAGGCGATCACATTCTCGTCGTCGCGGCCGCAATCCTCGACGAAGGTGATGGCGGCGAATTCGTCGATCACCAGGGTCGGATAGGCCGGGCCGGCATCCCTGTGCCAGCGCATCAGCTCGATCTTGTCGTTCTGATAGCCGACGATCTTGCCGGGCTCGAGCTCGATCCAGCGCGGGAAGAAGGTCGCGCCATGGGCACGATTCTCGAGGAAATTGTAGGCGACGCTGACGCAGGTCCCCGTGGGTTCGCTCCACGAGATCTTCACGACGCCGTCGGCCAGCCGGACGATGTGGACGTCCTGGTCCTTCACCCAACGCCCGCCGACCAGGCCGCCGTGCACCCGGTAGTCGATGGTGCGCTCGTTCTTGATGTAGACCTCGTACTGCCAACCGTTCTCGTAGGTGTAGATGATGTGCTTGCCGACGAAGGGGGCGATCTCCGATCGGTTCGTCGACACGAATGACTCTGGCATGACCGTCTCCTTCTGCATGTTGAGGCTGGATGGCGATCCTGGAAAGCTAGCGGCCGGCAATCCCCGCCACATCTTCACAACTGGGTATGCCGGCGACGGCCCGATGCCCGTTGGGGCGGCGGGCTGCCGGGTCGGACCGACCGTGGGTGTGCCGGGCTGCTATGGCTTCCTGCGCCCTGTGCGCTATCTTCGGAGCTGATGACACCCGGCGCCAGGACGCGATCGGGCGCGATTGCCGGCCGTGCCGCGTGGTGCGGTCTGCGTTAGGGAAACAGCCCATGGACGAGAACGACCTCGCCGAGGTTGTCGCCGCGGCATACGAGGCGGCGGCAGGCGGCAGCTGGATCGATTTCGGCACGTTGCTGGGCCGGTTCGTCGGCGCTCAGGCTTCGTCCCTGCGTCTGCTGGGCGGCTCGCCCAACCTCATCGCGCTGCCCCAGTCGTCGATGGAGCAGGCCTATCTGAACTACTACCGCCACATCGACCCGTACCGCAGCCGGGCCGCCGCGAACGCTCCCGCTCTCCCGCGCATCGATCAGGCGCCGCTGGGGCAGGAACTCGTGCCCACGGAAGAGTTCCGGCGCACCGAATACTACAACGACTACGTCCGGCCCCATGGGCAGCATCACATGCTGGGGGCCATCCTCAAGGGTTCCGAGCCGATGACGCTGGGCCTGCATCGCAACGATGCCGCCGGGCCTTTCACCGACCTCGAGCGGGCGCGTCTACAGGCGCTGATGCCCCATCTGCAGCGCGCCTTGCAGTTGCGCCGCCGTCTGGCGTTCGACGCGGCTGCGGCCATCGCCGGCCGCGCGGCGCTCGATGCGCTGTCGCTCTGCGTCATCGTCGTCGACGCGTCCCTGCAGGTGCTCCACGCCAATGCGGCCGCCGCGACGCTCTGTGCGACCGCGAAGGCCGGCCTGCGCATGGCCAGGGCGGGCGGGGGACCGCTTCGCCTGTCGGCGCGCCACCGCGACGACAACGACGCGCTGGCGCGGCTGGTCACGAACGTCGTGCGGGGCGGGGCGGGCGGGGCCGTTCGCGTGCGCGCCGTCGACGAGGTGCCCGACCACGCCTCGCTGGCCGTCCTCGTGTCGCCGGCGCCGGCGCGTCTCGCCGCGGTGGCGCCCGATCGTGCCGATCCGGGCTTGCCCCCGGGCGTCGCCATGGTTCTGGCACGCCAGCTCAGCCAGACAGCCCGGATCGCGCCGGACCTGCTGTGCGACCTCTACGGACTCACCCGGGCCGAGGCGTCCGTCGCCGCATCGCTCGTCGGCGGAGTGACGGCAGAGGACGTTGCCCGCACCCGCCGGGTCTCCCTTGGCACCGTCCGGACGCAGGTCCGCACCGTGCTTCGGAAGACGAATGCGGCGAATCTCCGGGATTTCGAGCGCATCCTCGCGCTGGTATCGGCCGCCTGAGTTTCGAGACGGGGCGTCGCCGGTCGACGCAAGGACACGTCGCGCGCCACGCACGACAACGCCGGCACGGCCTCGTCGATGAGCGCGCGGCAGGAGGGGGGCTTCTATCTTCCCGGCCCCTCGAGCACGCGGGTCGGCGTCGATGCGCAGGGCAAGACCGGCGGCGAACCCGTCGGCGTGCTGCGCCTCCAGGCTGGCTACGAAGGGAAGCGCCAGACCTTCGGGCCATCGGAATGGGCGCTGAAGCCCGCCGCCGAACTGGAGGGCATCTATATCGGGCAGCAATCGCCGGTCGGCGACATGCCCATCACCCCCAGCGTCCTGGGAACGCAGTACGTGACCCTACCCATGACCGTCGGCGTGGTGCTCGCGAACGCGGTCCTCACCGTCCAGACGCCCTGGTCCAGCAGGATCTTTCCCTATCTCGGGGTGGGCGCGGGCGTGGCGCGCCTGTCCATCCAGGGGGCCAATTCCACGAACCCCAGCGAGCCCGGCATCAATCATTTCGACTCAGGCCCGGATGCCTCGGCGACGGCCTTCGCGATGCAGTTCAAGGCCGACCTGAAAGGGGAGGTGGCCCGGAACCTGCTCCTGTTCGCCGAATACAGGCACCTCTCCATCAACCCCACGCAGTACACGTTTGGCGAAACGCTTCCCCCTCACTTGCCGACGGATTCCCGGACGGTGAGCCTGGGACGGCAGTCCTACAATCTGTTCGTTGCGGGCGTGCAGATTAAGGTCTGAGCGGCAGAATTGCCGACTACTACCCGTTCGACCACGCATTCCTGGGCCGCGTCGCCAACCGGGTGACCTACGACATCACCAGCAACCGGCGGGGACGATTGAGTCCGACATGAGGAGGTGAAGCAGCATAAGAACCGTACATCATCTTGTGGATAATATTCCCACTTTGATCCATATGGCGGAAGTTCCTGTATTGTTCTAGAATTCACCACCAAACCCGGTAGGTGCTCATGAGCCACGGTGATTCTGTCCGCGAGCTTGCGTCGATCCTAAGCCCTCAGAATGAAGCCCGGCCAACAGTGCTGTTAGGAGCGGGGGCATCTTTCTCATCTGGAGTGCCGCTCGCCGATGAAAGCGTAAGGCGCATCGCGCGGCGCTACTATGCAGAGCGCGTAAGTGGAAGGACGCTGCCAGAACAAGTCAAGACGTCGGAATGGATGGCGTGGCTTGGCCAGCAAAGATGGTTTATCTCGGACCCAACTCGACTGTCAGAGAATTTCCCTCTCGCTGTTAAGCACCTCCTGACCCCCCAAGCCTATCGTCAGAGTGTGCTGCTCGATCTTATCGCGCCTGGTTACGATATTGGATTGGGCTATCGCCATTTGTCTGAACTCGTTCTTCGCGGGCTTGTCGGTACTGTACTCACCACAAACTTTGACATCTGTCTTCCGCGCGCACTCAACGACAAGCGCCCTCATATCCGTCATGTCGCGGAAGTGAACCGTGGTCCGGATGACTTCCGCGAGTTTGATATCTTCAACCGCGCGCAGATCGTTTGGCTGCACGGAAAAGCGGAGCAATACACCGACAAGAATCTCACGGAGGAAGTTGAAAAACTTGATCCGAAGCTCGTAGGAGTTCTCCGCCCATTACTACAGTCGACACCGTTGATTGTCGTTGGATATCGCGGCGCAGAGCCTTCGATTATGAAGACCCTTTTGGGTGAGGGTGGGGATCTTGCCTTCAAGAAGGGGCTGTTCTGGTGTCACCGTGGGGGTGACCTACATCCGAGCGTTGAAGCCCTTCAGCGCCGGCTTGGGAGTAACTTTAAGCTTTGCGAGATCGATGGCTTCGACGAACTTTTCGTCGATCTCGACAAGAAGTTGGCCCGACAACAGCGCAGCCTGGGAATGCCAGTGGCAGTGGAGGCGTGTGATTTTGACGATCGGCCAGTTCTTGGTGCGACAACTGCCGATCTTGATCTGGATCTCGCGCTTCGCATCGCCCTCGAATACGCACAGAAGCTCGGACTTGCGGAGCCGAACGCATCCGCCCTGTGCCCTTTCCTACGGGAGCTTGGACTTCTAGTCGACGACAATGGGGCGGAGCGGCCTAGTATCGCCGCCATTCTGTTATTCGGCCGTGACCCGCAGAGATTCTTGCCGCACGCAGTGGTCACAACGACCATCGATGGTAAGAAACGCAAACTCATTGGTGGCAATCTACTTCAGCAGAGAAAGGAGCTACTCGAGTGGGTTGAGCAGAAGGACGTCAACCCGATGCTCAAGGTTAAAGTGCGCGGGCGCCATGAAGAGCGGCGAGCACATCACGAGCGGGCCCTCATCGAACTCTGCGTCAATCTTCTCGTCCATCGAGACTATGAGGCGGTTCGGCCGGCTATAGTTCAGGCACAGACGAACGATCGCATCGTGTTTCTCAATCCTGGCGGTCTGACAGACGACTTGGCGGACGAAGTGGATATGAATGCGCAGGGTCAGTTTGAGCCCGTTCGCGAGTTGACGTCACCTCGAAACAGAGCGCTTTGCGATGTCTTCTTCGGGATCAGCGTGATGGAACGAGCTGGCACGGGCCTTTCTGACGTACTGGATTTTGCGAAGGAGGGCGATGGTGCGGCAGTCTTTAGCGTTCCCCCGGGAAGTGATGACTTCAGAGTCGAAATCTACCAACCGAAAGCATCGGGAAAGTCGGCTCTTGTCGCTCGCGATACACGGCCAATAGGAACATACATTCTTAATTTGATGCCCTTCGCATCACTGCCTGGAATGATAACGAGAGTGCAGGTTACGGGAACCCTGGAATCAATTGCTCGTCGTGTACCGCTTAATGAGATTGGCACGGTACTGACGTGGGGAGGGGAACTCTGGTCGTTTGCGCCCGCGGTGCTCGTGCAAACTGTGCTCAAGCCAGTGATGATCGAGGACAAAGTTAGAGAGTATTCAAGAGGAGAGATCGAATCCGATCCCGAGCTTGCGCGCGTACTCTCGTGGTTGCTTCGCAAGCACTTTGAGGGACAATTGAGACGACTACGCGTCCGCGGCCTCATGATCGAGGCTGATAGACGGACAAACAAGCGCGCTTACTTCTTCGGTGAAGATGGCTGCTCACGATTGTTGATTTATGACACGCCGGCAAGGCGTAACGTTGAGCGTGAGGTTGTGAAGCGGCGCGGCGACCGACCACGCGTGTGGTTTGAGAATGAAGGATTCGCCTACGAGGTAGCGCGTGTTGGATCGTTATGGGGTGTCCGAGTGAAACCATTTTATATGTTCACGGGACCAGATGCTCAAACGCCACTGCCCGGATACGCGAGAACAGCGAAGGCCACGCGGCGCATGAAGTTCGACCGAAACCAGAGCGTTGAGAGCGATCTCACGTTCTGGGCACGGTTTATCGCCCAAGGTGCGGCGGTGCTTAACTTGGGACAAGGACCTGTCGAGAATCTTCTTCTCGAGGGGGCTTTCCTGTCCTTGGACGTTCCTGAAGAAGGGTTGATCGATGCAGACCGCGATAAAGATCAAATGCCTGCCTGAACCAGAATTGCAATTCAGTAACGGCAGTAGAGATCTGGACCCACGGCGGGCGCTGACGGCGCATGGCCCTGCGGACCATCGTGGGTTGCGGACCCTCCGTATTGGGCTTGTTGGATTAGCCGACGACATACGAGCAGCTCGCGCTTGGATCGGAACGATGACGGCCTTCAAGCCGGCTCGAGAACGAAATGCTCGCCGTTTTCGCGACTGGCCTGGTAGTGAACAAGCGCTCGGCGCCGTGTTCGAAGTCGATTCGCAATTCGTGAGAACGATTGAAAGTAGCCAATACGACAGGTTGTTCCGCCCCCATATAACTGCTGCTGAGTTCGACTCGCTCGTTGAGCTTTTTGAGGGACCGATCAGCAGCATGTTTGGTGATGTTCGCCCCGATTGCGTCGTCGTGTGCATCCCCGACGTTTTGGGGGATCTGCGCGTGCAGAATCCCGAGTTATCTACGAAAGAGCGTAGAGCTTTGGAGGTTCTCAAACTTGAAGAAGAGAATATGCAGGGTGAGCTATTTGCACCAACAGAGGAAGAGCGCGCAGAGGCTGAAGCGCTCCGAACTACAGCAGAAGATCTATTGTTCCGCTCATTCTATCGGGCGCTCAAAGCGAAGGCACATAAGTACGATAATCCCGTGCCAGTGCAAGTGTTGCGCCGCAGTACGATTGAGCGCCCCGAAGATGCTGGTCATAGCCAAGCTACTCGCGCGTGGAATTTTTCGACGGCTCTCTACTACAAGGCCGGTGGTTTGCCTTGGCGCCCCGCAGATTTGCCCGACGGTGTCTGCTTTATTGGAGTGTCATTCCATCACCTTAAGAAGCGCGGAGGGCACCTCGTTTATGCCAGTGTCGCTCAAGCGTTCTCGTCGGATCACGAACCATTTTGTCTCAAAGGCGCCCATATCGACCATGACCAGAGGAGGGACCGGCAACCTTACTTAAATCGGGACCAAGCATTTGGAATGATGCGAGACATACTGCATGGGTACGAACTGCGTACTGGCGTGAAGCCGAAGCGCGTTGTCGTGCATAAGACATCGATGTATCAGCCTGAAGAAGAGGCTGGCTTCCGCGAGGGATCAAAAGATGTGGTTCCTAGTTGCGATCTTGTGTGGCTCAGGCAGACGCCGTTTCGGTTGGTAAGAAAAGGCACGGAAGAGCCTTGGCGCGGCACTTTCTGCCGTATCGAAGGTGAGTCCTATCTTTTTACCAGTGGATACGTCCCTTGGTGGGATGAATTTCCAGGTGCACATATTCCTGCACCGATTCAAATTGGATCGGCAGGACCATCAGATCTCGAAGCCAGATCGAAAGAGATACTCATCTTGTCAAAGATGAACTGGAATTCGAGCGATGGCATAACAAGACTTCCGGTCACTTTGCTATTCGCGAAGAAGGTAGGGGAGATAATGACCGAGCTGTCAGACAACGTTGCGCCAAACCCATCTTACCGATTTGTCTGCTAGCTCTCTGACGAAATGCAATATTGGGCAGTTCGGCAGATGCAGGCCTCCTGGGCCGAGCGGTTCGCGCTACCCTTGGACGTACTGCCGGACGAGCGTTTCCTGTGTTCGTCGGCCGACTTCGCGCAGTGAGCGGCGGGGCGCAAGCAACTGCGGATCGAGGCGAATCGCTTGCCGCCGTCAGGCCCGGCCTTTCGACAGGATCCGGCGACCAAGCGGTTTAAGCCGGCGCCAGAGCGGCGACAGCACACGGCTGGTCAAGGGGATCGCCAGCAGCCCGATGACCAGTCCGGCCACGCCGAAGCCCGCGGCTTCCACCGCCCAGGCGACGACCGGCTTGGCGACAGGAACGGCGCGCGCGACGGCGGCGCCGGCGTCGTGCAGCAGATGCGTCGGTCCACCCAGGCCATAGACGTCGAGGCCGTGCAGGATGATGCCGCCGCCGACCCAGATCATCGCCGCCGTGCCGATCGCCGAGAGCGCCTTCAGGAGATGCGGCATGGCAAGCACGATCCCGCGGCCGGTGACGCGCAACGGCGCCGCGAGCGCCGAGGCCGGCGACAACCGGGCCAGCGCCAGGCCGAAATCGTCGGCTTTGACGATCAGGGCCACGGCGCCATAGACCGCCACGGTGATGCCGATGGCGACGACGGCGAGTATGATCGCCTGTTTCAGCCAGCTGTCCGCCGGCAGGGCGGCCAGGGAGATCGCCATGATCTCGGCCGAGAGGATGAAGTCGGTCTTGATGGCGCTCGCGATCTTCTGATCCTCGACGGTCCGCGCATCGAGGGCGACCGGCTCGACCATCGCCTCGTGTGCGTGCGCCGCGTGCGGGAAAACGACTTCGTAGAGCTTCTCCGCGCCTTCGTAGCAGAGGTACGCCCCGCCGATCATCAGGATCGGCGTGATCGCCCCGGGCAGCAGGAGGCCCAGGGCCAGGGAAGCGGGGAGGAGGATCAGGAGCTTGTTGCGCAGCGAGCCGAGCGCGATCCGGCCGATGATCGGCAGTTCGCGCGCCGGGCTGAACTCGGTGACGTAGCGGGGGGTGACGGCCGCGTCGTCGATGACCACGCCGGCCGCCTTGGCGCCGGCCTTCGCCGCCTGTCCGGCGATGTCGTCGATCGAGGCGGCGGCGAGCTTCGCGAGCGACGCAATGTCGTCGAGCAGCGCCATGAGACCGACGCTCATCGCTGCACCGCACGCCGAAGCGACCGGGGAGAGCCGCCCAGGGGACCGGTCACGACCCGATTACCTCATCCCGAGGAGCGCCGCCTCGCGGCGCGTCTCGAAGGATGGGCAACGGGCAAGGTGCGGGTTCCCACCCTTCGAGACGCGTTCCTGTGGAACGCTCCTCAGGGTGAGGTCGGTGCTGGAATGCTCGGCTCGATTCAATCTGGCCCATACACGCTCTAGGTGGGAGATGCCGAAGCCGTGGTCAAGGCAGGGGACGATGCTTCGAGGCCTCACGGCGATCGATCGGTGAACCGGGCCGGGCCTCCGGCCGTATCTGCCTTCAGCGCCCGCATGCCTCCCATCCGCAACCTCATCCTCGTCCTGGGCGACCAGCTCACGCCCGCGATCACCAGCCTCGCGGCCGGCGATCCGGCGCGGGATCTCGTGCTCATGGCGGAGCTCGCGGACGAGGCGCGCTATGTGCGCCATCACAAGAAGAAGATCGCCTTCCTGTTCTCGGCCATGCGCCACTTTGCAGCCGAGCTGCGCGGGCTGGGCTGGACGGTCGAGTATGTGGCGCTGGACGCGGAAGACAATCACGGCTCCTTCACCGCGCAGCTGGGCGAGGCGATCGCGCGCCATGGACCCGAGCGCGTGGTCGTCACCGAGGCGGGGGAGTGGCGGGTGCGCGAGATGCAGGCCTCGTGGTCCGAGCGGTTCGCCCTGCCGGTGGACGTAATGCCGGACGAGCGTTTCCTGTGCCCGTCGGCGGAGTTCGCGCGCTGGGCGGCGGGGCGCAGGCAGCTGCGCATGGAATACTTCTATCGCGAGATGCGCCGGCGCACCGGGCTGCTGATGGACGGCGACGCGCCCGCCGGCGGCCGCTGGAACTTCGATGCGGAGAACCGCAAGCCGGCGAAGGCCGATCTGTTCATGCCGCGGCCGCCGTCGTTCGAGCCCGATGTCGTGACCGAGGAGGTGCTGGCGCTGGTCGAGGCGCGGTTCGGCGATCATTTCGGCGATCTCGCGCCTTTCCAGTTTGCCGTCACCCGCGCCGATGCCGAGGCGGCGTTCGATTCCTTCGTGGAGCGGGCGCTGCCGAAGTTCGGCGACTACCAGGATGCGATGCTGGCGGGCGAGCCGTTCCTCTATCACGCCGTAATCGCGCAGTATCTCAACTGCGGGCTGCTCGACCCGCTGCGCGTCTGCCGGCGGGTCGAGATCGAGTGGCGGGCGGGGCGGGTGCCGCTGAACGCGGCGGAAGGGTTCATCCGCCAGATCATCGGCTGGCGCGAATATGTCCGCGGGATCTACTGGCTGAAGATGCCGGGCTACGAGCGCAGCAACTTCTTCGGCCACACGCGCAGGCTTCCGGATTTCTACTGGACCGGCGAGACCTCGATGGCGTGCGTGCGCGCGGCGGTGACCCAGACGCGCGAGCATGCCTATGCCCATCACATCCAGCGGCTGATGATCACCGGCAACTTCGCGCTGCTGGCCGGGATCGATCCGCACGAGCTGCACGAATGGTATCTGACGGTCTATGCCGACGCCTATGAGTGGGTCGAGCTGCCGAACACGGTGGGCATGAGTCAGTTCGCCGATGGCGGCCTGCTGGCCTCCAAGCCCTATGCGGCGAGCGGCGCCTACATCAACCGCATGTCCGACAATTGCGGCGGCTGTTCCTACGATGTGAAGCAGCGGACGGGGCCGCGGGCCTGTCCGTTCAACGCGCTCTACTGGGATTTCATCTCGCGCCATCGAACGAAGATCGGCAACAACCCGCGCATGGCGCAGATGGTTCGCACCTACGACAAGTTCCCGGCCGACGAGCGGCAACGCATCGCCGACAGCGCCGCGACCTTCCTGGCCCGCCTGTGACCGCGAAGCGCCACACCAAGTCGACCCTGCCGCAGAAGACCTGCGCCGCCTGCGGCCGCCCCTTCGCCTGGCGCAGAAAGTGGTCGCGCGACTGGGACCAGGTGAAGACCTGCTCGGAGCGCTGCAAGGGCGACCTGCGCCGCAAGGGCCGGGCTCACGACCACCCGTTCAAAGGTCCCTCACTGCGTTCGGGATGACAGTTTTGTCGAGACCGGTGCCGTGCGCCGATGCAGGAAAAGTTATCATCCCGAGTGTAGCGAGGGACCTTTCATCTGCCTCGGAAAGGTTGTTGGCGGCGGGCGTCCTTAGTGCAGCAGCTGCGTGGGGACGCCGAGAGCCGGGCCCGCCGCTGCGAGACGCTGATCGAGCGTGTGCACCGTGGCGCCATGCTCCGACGCCGTCGCGAGGTGCAGGGCATCGCCCGCGCGAAGCCCGAGCGCCTGCTGGTCGACGAACTTCGCCGCCGTCCTGAAATGCGCGCTCGTGACCGGCAGAACGGTGAAGCTCTCGGCGACGAGCTTGTTGAACAAGGCGAGCACGGTGGCCCGCTGGGCCAGATCGATCTGTCCGGTCCGCACCTTGATGGCCATCGCGGAGGACATCTCGGTGAGAGTCCAGTCGCTGACGAGGAGCTGCGCAGGGTCCTGCCGGGCCAGCCAGGCCTGCGCCCGCGCGGTCATGGCCTCGTTGGAAAGCGCGGCGACGATCAGCGAGGTGTCGAGATAGAGCATCAGTAGCGGTCGCCCTCCCGCATCGACGACACGAGGGTGGCGGCGTCCTGCTCTTGCGGGGGCAAGGTCGCGGTCAGGGCGTGGAGCAGCGCCGCATCGATCCGCTTGCGCGGCCTTTCGGGCGCGGTCAGCCGGGCGACCGGCTTGCCTCGCCGGGTGATGTCGATCGAGTCCCCGGCCTCGACCCGGTCGACCAGTTCGCTCAGGTGGGCCTTGGCTTCGGCAAGCGTGATGACACCCATGACCTGCTCCTGACCATCCAGATGGTCATGTAGCGTGGATGAGCGGCTGATTCCAGAGCCGTTCCGGACGTTCTCGGCGCTCTGCGCGCTACCGTCATCTGGACCGGCGGCATTGCCGCCGATACTACCGCCGGCTCCCTCCCGCGTACCCCCGGTCCCCATGATCCGCCTCGACAACATCAGCAAGCAGAACGGCCACCAGATCCTGTTCATCGACGCCTCGATGGGCCTCCAGAAGGGGGAGAAGGCGGGGCTGGTCGGGCCCAATGGCGCCGGCAAGACGACGCTGTTCCGGATGATCGCCGGCCAGGAGCAGCCCGACGACGGCCAGGTGACGATCGATCCCGGCATGACCATCGGCTATTTCAGCCAGGACGTCGGCGAGATGTCGGGCAAGAGCGCGGTCGCGGCGGTGATGGATGGCGTCGGGCCGGTGAGCGAGCTGGCCGTCGAGATCGCCCGGCTTGAAGCGGCGATGGCCGATCCCGAACAGGCCGACGACATGGATGCCCTCGTCGAGCGCTATGGCGAGGTGCAGGGACGCTTCGAGGAGCTGGACGGCTATGCGCTGGATGCGCGGGCGCGCGAGGTGCTGGCGGGGCTTTCGTTCAGCCAGGAGCGCATGGACGGCGATGTCGGGCTTTTGTCCGGCGGCTGGAAGATGCGCGTGGCGCTCGCCCGCATCCTGCTGATGCGGCCCGACGTCATGCTGCTCGACGAGCCCTCCAACCATCTCGATCTCGAAAGCCTGATCTGGCTGGAGGCCTTCCTCAAGGACTACGAGGGCGCGCTGCTGATGACCAGCCACGACCGCGAGTTCATGAACCGCATCGTCGGCAAGGTGATCGAGATCGACGGCGGCACGCTCACCACCTATTCGGGCAACTTCGACTTCTACGAGGTCCAGCGGGCGCTCTCCGAGAAGCAGCGCCAGGCGCAGTTCGAGCGCCAGCAGGCGATGCTGGCCAAGGAGATGAAGTTCATCGAGCGCTTCAAGGCGCGCGCGAGCCATGCCGCCCAGGTGCAGAGCCGGGTGAAGAAGCTCGACAAGATCGAGAAGGTCGAGCCGCCGCGGCGCCGTCAGTCGGTGCGGTTCGAGTTCCGCACGCCGCCGCGCTCGGGCGAGGACGTGGTGAATTTCCGCGGCGTCCACAAGGGCTACGGCACGCAGCCGATCTACCGGGGACTCGACCTCAGGTTGCGCCGCCAGGAGCGCTGGTGCGTGCTGGGCGCCAACGGCGCCGGCAAGTCGACCCTGCTCAAGCTGGTGGCCGGCGCGACCGAGCCGGACGAGGGCAGCGTGACCCTGGGCGCCAGCGTCAAGATGGGCTACTTCGCGCAGCATTCGATGGACCTGCTGGACGGCGACGAGACGATCTTCGAATCGCTCGACGGCTCGTTCCCGCAGGCCGGCACCGGGGCGCTGAAGTCGCTGGCCGGCTGCTTCGGCTTTTCCGGCGACGACGTCGAGAAGCCCTGCCGCGTGCTGTCGGGCGGCGAGAAGGCGCGGCTGGTCATGGCCAAGATGCTGTTCGATCCGCCGAACTTCCTGGTGCTCGACGAGCCGACCAACCATCTCGACATGGCGACCAAGGAGATGCTGGTGGCGGCGCTGGCCGACTTCGAGGGCACCATGCTGTTCGTCAGCCACGACCGCCACTTCCTGGCCGCCCTGTCGAACCGGGTGCTGGAACTGACGCCCGAGGGTGTCCACCAGTATGGCGGCGGATACACGGAATACGTGTCCTCGACGGGCAAGGAAGCGCCCGGACTCCATCCGGGCTGATGCCGGCCTGGCGGGAAGCGCTGGCCGGGAGCGGCCTGCTCGATCTGCTCACCGGCTTCGATCCGCGGATCGCGGGCACGCTGCCGCTCGGGGTTTCGCTCCCGGGCAGCGACATCGACATCCTGTGCCACGCACCGGAGCCCGATGAGGTTGCCGTCCGCCTGTGGGAGGCGCGCGAGCGGCTTCCCGGGCTGGTCCTGCGGCGTTGGACCTCGGAGGGCCGGCCCCTGGTCGCGACCTTCGCCATAGACGGGTGGCCGGCGGAAGTGTTCGCCAGTCCGGTCGAGGTCGAGCGGCAGGCGGGGTGGCGACATTTCGTGGTCGAACGGCGGCTGCTCGAGCTGGCCGGCGAGCCGCTCCGCCAGCGGGTCCTGGAACTGCGGCGCGCTAACGCCAGGACCGAGCCTGCCTTTGCGGCGGCGCTCGGCCTGCCCGGAGACCCGTACGCCGCGCTCTACCGGCTGTCGCTGGCCCCGGACGCCGAACTGCGCAGCCTGTTGATCGCGGCGGAAATCGTTTAGCAAAAACTCCTCGGACCTGTCGGCGCCGGAAGTCATCGTTCGTCGTTCTGTAAGAGAAGGAGACAGATGATGCGCGTGATGGTGATCGTGAAGGCGACCGCGGACAGCGAGAAGGGCTTCACCCGGACGCAAGAGGCAATGGCGATGATGGAGGCCATGGGGCTGTTCAACGAGGAGCTGGAGAAGGCCGGCATCCTGCGGGCGGCCGACGGGCTCAAGCCGACGTCCGAGGGCAGGCGCATCGCCTTCGACGGTCCGGAGCGTACGGTCACGCACGGGCCGTTCCTGCCGGCGCGGGAGCAGCTCGCGGGCTTCTGGCTGTGGGAAGTCCGTGACATGGACCAGGCGGTCGCCTGGGTGAAGCGCTGCCCCAATCCCATGCCGGGGCCCAGCGAGATCGAGATCCGGCCGCTTTACGAGCCATCCGACTGGGCCTGAGGAATGGCGCAGCCACTGTGCATTTCGTTTGGCCATCTTCTTGCGTCGCGTACCGACGAGCGGGGATCGCTGTCATTGACGGTTAAGGAACCGCGACGATAGTACGGTGCCCTTTTTGGCGTACCCAGGCACGGGAGATGGTTGGCGATGCGTATAGCGATGATCGGGTCTGGCTACGTCGGTTTGGTGTCTGGGGCCTGCT
>VFQN01002196.1_pt1 | contig 30803 bp, 46 predicted proteins | sample 3512371 | NCBI WGS metagenome assembly VFQN01 (sample SAMN10412370, study PRJNA504923) | tailings metagenome | isolation source: Replicate 2 from Balatoc abandoned mine | place: Philippines: Itogon, Benguet | collected 2017-08-28 | reverse complement strand
CCTCATCAACATTGCTCCCTGCAAAACGTGAGTGGTACTCCCAGCTACAAGTTTGCACAATGTTGTATATCTAAACCCTTTGCAGCTTTACGTTCCCTTGAATGCATAACGTTTTAGGCTGGCAACTATACATTACCTTCGGCTTACCAGCTCACAAATTACAGCAACAATCCACGCTAACGTGGTCCCCTATAGCTGGAATGTTTACGGTGCTGTAACACCCAACAAGCAGGGTCCAGCCTCTACACCGTTCCCCGATGCACCAGGGGTTGGACTTTTCATGCATGCTCGTTGCCGCCGTACTTGCTGCCATGACTTCAGGCGAGAAGAACGGCATCCGAGTGGTGCTTGACGGTAACACGGGGACCCGAGGGCGGCTGAAGGTGTCGTACAACACTTCAGATTCGGGGACTGGCTGGGAACTTCACTGGTTGCCGGTGAGACACATGGGCGGACACCTGATCCCTGATACTGTATACAGCTCAGTACCGTACATCTCGGTATGCAAATGGAATGCAGGTCAGCAAGAGGTCAACACAAGTGTGCGGCAGTGTCCTGGTCTTTTAATTCAATTGATCCGAAGACCGGCGCGGGACACTGTGCGGGGTGTTGCAGGGGTACGGAGTTAGTTGGCATGGTGACAACCGCATGGGGCCTCTTAGGCGGCCTCCCCCGGGGCCTCCACTGGCCTTAATGGGGCACGCAGCGGCTTGCACTCTAGGGCCCAGGGAGGCCTGCCCTGTTAGGGCCCTGGGGAGACCTCGCTCCCCTGCTATATGTCAGGGCCCGCTTAGGAACATACTGTAGTATGGTTCAGCTGCAGCTGGCAGGAGCGCCCGCGGAGGTTTGCGAGCTGCCGCAGGAGTGTGCGTGAATATATATAATGCAGTACCGCATGCTATGGATACAAGACGGGAGGACGCGTACTGTATGTAAGTGCATGCTCCTTAGGCTTTGTGCTGTTTCCTGCCCCTACACATGCAGCTGTGCGGCGGGTTGCACTTCAGTGACGAGCAGGCACAGGTGAGCAGGGGAGGTGCGCTGCTGCACACCGGCAGCGTGCGTTCAGCAGCTGCATGCAGCAGTGCCAGTGGTTGGGGATGTATGCAGGGGAGATCTCCCCTGGATGTATGCCGTGTGCCTTCCTGCGTGGCCTCCCTACGGTGCGTTCGTTACCACCTGCTTGCCACGCACTGCCACGCACGCAGATGCCCGCATATCCGCCTTGACCACAACAAATGGCTGGCTGAGCGTGCAGCAGCAGCGGCAAGATACATTCGACCACGGCAGCTAGCCCGCACGGAACAGTGCGTTCGTTGCGTGCGGTGCAAGTGACGTTACCGTTCTATAGCTTTTGACATTTAATGCTCCGGTACGCCCATGCTTCCTTGCAGCAAATGTGCGAAATGCTGGGCTACCGCTTCGGGAGGAAGGTGTGGCACAGGGGGGAAAGAGTGAAGGGCGGGCGGCAGGATCCTCCTGACTCGCATGTGGTGTTACAATTGAGGCGACTGGATGCGCCTGGGTGCGCGGTCCCGACTGGCATACCGGCTTGCAACTAGCGCGCGCGCCGTGTTGGCGCGGACGACAACAGCGGCTCGCATATATGCTGTGTCAAGGAACGCAGTAAACGCTTGGCTGGTGTGGTCGTGTTGCGCATCAGGAGCGGCCAGGCACGGTCCTTATTAGCCCCTTACTTCCAGCTGTTTGCTTCCGGTCTGTGACCACAGATTGCTTTCCTGTTGGGCGACAACAATAGGCTTCCAAAGCTCCGTGAACACTACTCTAGATATGTCGTCCTTATATATGGCCCCCTTGCTTGGCTCTCCGGACGCGCCCAGCTGGGCCTGTATCTATCTGTAACTGCAACTGTATAGCAGTATGACTCCACAGTTCCTTGCTGTGGCCCCAGCACGCCAGCCTTCTCCTCAACCCTCCCCCTACGCCGCTCGTCCGGCAGTACTACAGCACGGAGGCTGTGTACCCAGCGCGTCCGCCGGGCAGTGGTGACCCGAGGTAAGGCCACGTGAGGCCCAGTCGGGAGCTGTCCGCCTAGCTACATATATACAGCAAGGCCACCATCCACGTAGGTGGAGGTGTCATGCTGTGGGTGGATAACAATGCACGGTAGGGACAAGCATGCAAGGAGGCAGGGAGGGGCAGCAGCCTTGCTGGCGCTGACACGTGTTGGGGTACGGTACCCGCACGTGGCATGCATGTCTCCCCTGTCCCTGAGCCTGCTGTCCGTATGTCTGGAGACACACAGCTTACGCCGTGTTCGTGCCGTACTGCATACTGCACATACATGTACACTCAAACTCGTACCGTACACCCACAGGTACTTCCCTGTCCATCTGAAACACTGCGACGCTGCGGCCGGGGGCCGCTGGCGCGGCTGCGACGTGTCAGTCCTGTTCTTGGAGGAGGTCGCTTCACCGCCCGCGGCGCCCTACCGCTGCTGCATTACGTACGCCGGCCCAGAGTGCCCCGACATCGGCCCATTCGCCGCTGTAGAGTGCGCCGGTAAGGGCGGCGTGTTTGGGGCTTCCCCTGGCGATAGATGGGGGCTTGCTGGGCGGGCGATGGACACCACTACCGTCTACGTAGGCCTCTTGGCACTCTGCTTGCAAGTGCGGGCAGGTCGCCCGAATGACACAAGGTTACTGGGGGCGCCAGGGACGGGTACTGTCCTTTCCAGGGTATGGCTTTGAGTGTGGGTTTGGGCATCGATGTGGTGACGTGTGACGTGAATGCACCCGGCCCTGCGCGTGTGGAGCGAGCCAGTAGTGCAGGTGCGCGGGGTCCGGCAGGGGAGCGAGCTAACCCATGGCGGGGAGGAGCAAACACCGTTCGCACGGCTCGCAATCCACTGTGCCCCTTAAGCCTTGCTATGTTTGTCAATTGCCGAAGGTTTCTAGACGCCATATTTGCACTTGCGCCTTGTTTGGTCGGCGGCCAACATGGTCGTGATGATGATGGTTCGCCTGTACGCAGACCGGCCCTTCCCTCCTGCTCCGCCCCCACCGCCAACGCCTCCTGCGCCCCCGCCACGTGAGTGGTGTTGCGCAGCAGGGCGCTGAGGGGGACGCATGGGGCGCTGAGGGGGACGCATGGGTCGCTGAGGGGGACGCATGGGGCGCTGAGGGGGACGCATGGGGCGCTGAGGGGGACGCATGGGGCGCTGAGGGGGACGCATGGGGCGCTGAGGGGGACGCATGGGGCGCTGAGGGGGACGCATGGGGCGCTGAGGGGGACGACCCATGGGTCGCTGAGGGGGACGCATGGGCTTGGTCTTCCGTTAGCGCACTCACTGCAGCGCGCAAGGGACAGGGCACGGTCAGGGGACGGCATACGTGGCTTGCACGCCCCCACCCTGAAGCCATGTGTGCGCTACGCGCTACAGCCAACCTCCTGCGGCTGCAGTGAACCCCCGCCGCTAACCTGATGAAGTCATCATGTGTGCAGCTACAGCGGTCACCCCCTGTCAGCGCTAGCCCATCACGTGCGTTCACGCGCCTACGGGGTCTCTTTCCATCCATTTCAGTTCCAGCCCTCCCATGCCGATGCTAACCTCTTACTTCCTTGAACTTGCCCTACCCTAGTAATCGCACATGCCATCGATCGCGGTGTAATCCTCTTAACTTTGTTCCGAAACACGCGTTGTAACTTCCATTCTCGCACCCTGCTACACACTGGCCCAAAACATTCCCATGCAGCCCCCGTTTCCAAGAAGACCTCCATTCGCCTGTTGGGTGGGAAGTTGATCCCTCCGCATGCCCCGGTAGAGTCCAACCTATGTGTGGGCAGGGCACGGTATAAGCTGTGTGACCCTGGCTACAGCCGGGTGGAGGTGCTGGTGGCCGATGCCTCCGGCTCGGACCAGGAGGTGTGGTCCCCCGTGTGCTACCCGGAGGATGAAACACTGCGACAGCAGCTGGCCAAGCTGGCGTGCGAGCAGTTTCACTATTACCCTTGGGCGCGAACCACCCCTTGGTACATGATGCCTAAGCCTGGGCCAGTCGCCTTCCCCATTCCGCAAGGTGAGGGCTGGAGGTGGGGACGCGGGGAGTGCTTTCAGGCCTGCCTCCCTGTACCCGCTGTGTCTACAACGGTGAATATATCATATATGACATGTGTGCATCTGCACAGCAGTAGGTTGGGGATGTTGCAAACTTGTCCTATTACGGTACTACTTACTGGGGTGCATTGGCCGCTGGGCCAAAGCGTGAGGTCCAAACGTAGGCTGCACAGGCCACACGCCTTTATGCGCTTGTGGCCGCGTCCTACAGTGCAGGGTAGGGCGCGTTGCGTTATGCACACTGTGCCAAACTTCATCCCGGCGCGCACGCCACTAGTACGACTATAGCTCGCATTTTCGTACCAGCGTGCACGGCACGCCAGTGCATGGCGTAATCAAGATCGTTTGCCCTACCGTTGTTTGTCTGTCCTAACTCGTTTGTCTGTCCTGTTGGTTTGTCCTTAACTTTATTTGTGCGCTGCAGACAGCCCCAAACCCCGGGGCTTCAACCCTAGCTCCTACACCACTTACACTTCTTATAAGGGAGGCATGGATAACAGCACCTACTACCTGCAGCAGACAGCGCTGAAGGTACGTAGGAGCTGTGCTTTTGTGCACTGCTTCATTCACGTGCGTCTTACATACAGCTGAACCGTCTGCACGCACCTATGGCAACCACAATCCTGCTTAGTGACAGCACGGTGTGTCTATCTGGACTTGCACACCTAACCTCATGCACCCCCTACCAGCCTGACCGATAGGCGCCTTGGCACCCGCTTAGGGGAGAGCCCCTCGCTCCCAAGGAAGCTCCCTCGGCGTGCCTTGATGCTCTCTGCCACATGCGGTCCCACTCTCCCGTTCGTTTCCCACTGTGTGCATGCAGCTCTCGTCCGTCCCTTGTGAAACGGGGCTAGTGGCCCTGCAGTGTTGGATTGCAGAACCTTAAGAACCACACGTCCGGTCGGGGCCAGCGAGAGGCTGCGACGCTGCTTGTACACAGCGGTACAAATGAAGCTGGTCAAAAGCAGTCGTACACGGCGCTAATGCAACCGCCGGTGGCGGGCGACCCACGGGTCGTTAGTCCGACTGTAGATCCCTATGCGGACTGCGTGGATCGCCAAAAAAACACGCGCTGTGTACGTTAGGCTCCCAGTGAGCTGCGCAGTCCTCTAGACCAGCGTGGACGGCAACCAACGACGCTGCTGCTAACGTTGCTGCAAGCAACGCACGCACGGCATGTAGCTAGCATGGCATGACGGAGGCATCTGCACGCGTGCATGCTAGGCCCACGGGACACCCCTGCGCTTGCACTTTGTCTAGGAGGACGCACACATTTACTAAAATCCAAACGGCACGATGAACCTCGTGAGGTGATGATGTGAGTTTCACTTTTTGAATTCGGTGTCACGTTTGGCGTGTTGACCTCTGGTCGGACGCTGGTGTCAAAGCACTGTGCCTCAGGGTTGTGATGATTTACAACATTGGGAACAGCGGGTGCCTGCTGCCTGGCTGGTGGCAGGTCGCAAGATACGGCCCCAACAGGCAGCTACACGTTGGTTGAACGGTGCGCATGCCGGTTGAGACCAGGGGAGGAGTCTCCCCTGGTTGAGACTTGAGGGTATATATTGTGATGCGGGGTTTGTGGTGTGGCACTCGGTGTGGTGGGGAGGCTGGGACACGGGGGTTGTGGTGCCACATCCATGTAACAATGACGACGTTCGTCAGGATGCAGAGCACCTCTCACGATAGCGACAGCTTGCAGCAACCGACACACTTAAGCAACAACATGCAGTGTGCAACAACCCACCTGACGGCGCTGACACACTGCGACTTACACCTGCACTGGGCACCCGGCCTCCTGCGTCGTCGCCGCCTCTCTTTCTGCTGCGATGCTGCTGCTGCTACGCCCGCCTACCGGAGAGAAGGCTGCACACACACAAGCACACCACAACCTATGTACGAAAGCATGCTGCAGCTCCAGCCGGTCACCATCTCAAGCCACCGTCTTGTCCTGCCCAAGCTGGCCCGAGTCCTGCCGGCACCCAGGGCCGGCACCCAGGGCCCTTATCACGGCAGTCCCTCACGCCTCAGCGTATGCACCACGCCCCGCAAACCGCTTCCTACCGTATCCTTATTTTCTGTGGAAAGGTTTACAGGTAAGGAGACGGGAAGGGACAGGCCAGCGGGAGTCCAAAGCCCAACCAGCACAGGCAAGCACCAGCACCACCAAAGACCCAAACCCAGTGAACCCCAACCGCAAACCTGCACCCATGCCAGCGTGTGCGTCCATGCCGTGTTGCTCCCCTTGCGCCGCCACCCACGCCCCTCTTGCGGTATAATCGCGCATCTGACAAGCCTGGCGCTAGGCTTGTCAGATGCGCAGTTATACCGCAACAGCCCCGACCTCGAAACTGTGGCGAAAGACAGCATGCGAAAACTGCACAGGGCTGCTCCGTAGCCCCGTCCCCACTCACCCTAACCAGCAGCCCCTTTGCTCGCTTCACGTGCTACCATCGCCTACACGGACCAGCACCCCGCAACCCCACCTTGCCGCCTCTATGGTACTGGGTACAACAAGGTTGCGCTGCCCATTACATCCCTTCACGGCACCGCCTCAGCGCTGGGGAACTGGGCTGTTTCACACCAACACCAACCAGCACCCCTTGCTCCTGCACGCCCACTCCTGCCTCCAGAACAACTATGCGGCCTACACCTTCCTCCACGATAGTCCGAAGCCTAAAACCTCCCTGCACGGCACCGTAACCCTATCACCTGCCATACCAACCAGCACTCCTGGCCCCCAAATCGCTACGTCCATCAACATTTGTGATGCAGTGAATTCCTTCACGGCACGGCCACGGGGCTGGGATGCAGCGCCGTCCCCATGCGCAGCGCATCCTTGGCCGCCTCCCACAGCCACGCCGCCTGTGACCCCACATGCACACGCACGTGCGGTGCCTCCGCCCTCAGCGCCGCGAGCAGCAGCATACCCAGCACCGCCGCCGTCGCCAGCCGCTCCGCCTGCCCCGGCCACCCGCCCCCGACCCTGCTGGTCCTCAGCCTCCCCACCGCCTCCTTGACCTTAACCCACGCGGCAGCTGCTCTGCACACCACCCACGCCTGGGCCGTGCTTAAGCCACGTGTCACGGCAGAGGCGAGAGCGCGGAGCGCGGCGTGGACGGCAGGCAGCCAGGCCAGTAGGGCAGCAAGGACGGCGTTGCTGCTGCTGCTGCTGCTGCTGCTTCGTGCTTGTGAAGCAGCAGTAGGGAACGAGCTGCGGGAAGTTGCTGGGGTGGAGGCATGGCCACCGGGGCCGTGGTAGGCTGGGTGCGAGCCGTTGGCGTGGGTTAACGCCGGCTTTCCATAAGTCGACGCGTGTGCCGAGGCAGTCGCCGCCTGGTCCATGCTGTGCCGCAAGTCGTCTGACGGGAGGGCAGGGAAGCCGTGCGTGCTGAGGGTGGCCGCCGCCTTGGATTGTGTCTTGGGGCCCGCAGCGGCCTGACCCTGGCCTTGGGCCGCTGCTGCGGCCGTTGGCGCCGAGGGCCTGGTCCGGCCCACGCCCGCCGCCGCCGCCGCTGCTGCTGCTGCTGCATCCGCTGCCACTCTCTGCATGCCATCTACCAGCTCCGTCAGCTCCTGCCGCAGCAGCCTGACGCTGTGCTCATCCCCCGGAAGCAGCCGCCTGACCCCGCCAGGACCCAACACACAGCTGCACACCCCACCCCCGCCCTTACCCTCACCCTCACCCTCAGCCCCCACCTCCATGCCGCTCGGCCCCGCCCCCTGGTGACCGGATGGCGCTGCATCCCCAGGGCTGTGCTCTGCGCCCGCGCCTGCGCCAATACTGTTGCCCTCCTCGCACTGCCCGTCGTGTGTGGCTCCCAGCCACTGCAGCGCTGCGTCGGCCTGCCCCAGGCCGTGGGTTAGCACGTCCTGTGTATAAAGGCGGCACAGGGCCATGCGGTCGGCATGCGAGGCGGCTTGTGGCCTGCAGCTGTGTGGTGCTGCAGAGCACTGGGGCGTAGGCCCGGGCGGGGATGGGGACGTGGATGGGACGGCAGCGGCGGGGGAGGGGGAGGACGGGGAGGAGGAGGGAGAGGAGGGGGCGGCGTTTGCCTGGTGCAGCGCGCAGGGCTTGTGCACAGATCCGGAGGGCTGGGTAACGAGCTGAATGTACTGCTCGATTCGCTGCTTGGCGGTCTGGGGTTGGCTGGCCTCTAAAAGGAGCAACACCCTAGTTGGGAGGGGCAGGGAGTGGAGGTGTGCGCAGGTCAGGCAGGGCACCAGCAGCAGATAGGAACGAATAAAAGGACTGTGAGGAAGGCGTAAGCGAGGACAGTCCCATGCTGATTATTGCAGGTGCTGGCTCAGTGCTCTGCGTGCGTCCGGAGAGGCAGCATGGCAATGGGTTGCGTGGGTGTGGACGCGTCGTTACGTGTGAGCTGCCCGTCCACGTACCATGCCATGAGGGTGGGCGGGTCAAGGAGGTGCATTCCCAGCTCCTGACAAAGCAACGTGTCCAGCTCTTGATGCCTGGGGAGTGAGCAAAGCAGGGTATAACTATACAATGAAGATTGCTGCGGGTGTTGGCACCAGGCGATGGCGCTCCGCAAGTGACCCAGCGGGTCAACAAAATCCCTGGCGTGGCGCCCACCAAGCGCAGCTCGCACCTGCCGCTGCATATATGTGCATGAAGCGCCGCAAGCGCGCATCGCTGCAGCGTCTGCGCCTCGCATGGTCGCGAAGCAAAGCCCCGTAAGAGGGCTGAGGCAGCGACTGCCGCCTCGCCGTGCTTCCTGAGCAATACCAGGTCTTCTACGTGTTGCACTTGGGCATCTAGCCCATCGAGAGCTGTAGCGGAGCACATTCTTCACCGCGGGGACTGCCCTAATTGCCGCCCCGTCAGCAACTTCAGGTACTCCTGGCAAAGCACACCGTCATCTCGAACATTGGATGCCAAATGCTGGGCAATGTAGGTGTGTACGGTGAACCAAGTTGAAACACAAGAGGCGCGATTGGGCGTTTGGCAGGTGCATCCGAGCAGTACAGTCATGTGGATACGGCCATTGGGCCGATGGACCTTCGGGCAATGCAGGTAAACCACCTGCCTACAGACGCTCTGTGAAATGAACATCACCACGCTCAAGTACTAGCCACAATTTATCCGCATCTCCTCCAGCCCTTTGGCTGCCTGAACTGCCAATTCGCCGAGGTCCTGCCTGTTACCCAGCTACTGTGACACCCTGCTGAATCCGCATTGACCTGTCGAGGGTGGATTGTTACAACAATGTCGCGCTTCTACCCCGGCGAGCAAGTGGAGCATGCCTTCAACTCGAAGCGGCTCCAGAACTGGGAGACCCCAGCCGTCGATAAAAGCGAGGTAGGGTTATATCAGTAATCAGTAAGTGTGTCTAAAATGCAAACCTCCAATGCATGGTGCCCCTTGCATCTGGCGGTTTGTTGCATTTGGCAGAGATGGGAATGCATATGCGCTGTGCGCTTGCTGTTAGTGCCGCAGCTGTGCGGAGTTGCGATCGGTACAGGGCAATGTTTTTGGCATGAGGTGCTTGGAAGCGACGTGTGTTCCACCCCCTGCACCGTGCCCGACCAGCCCGCAGCAGCCTGCAACAGCGCCCTCGCAGCCCCGGGCCCCTTGGTCTAACCCGCTGCACGTGCCCCTTGGTCTGACTCGTCGCCGTGCAGAGAATCATGACAAGTACAGGCACCCGGTTTGGCACCCTCACTGCGCGCACCGGCAGGACAGAGTTCATTGTGGACGACAACGGACACCTAAAGCCAGGCGTGCCCAAGATCAACAACGCCTTCAACCACCCAGCTGACACTCCTGTGCACATGAAGTCCAAACCGCGCTGGCCCGAGGTAAGGCCGCGTGCATGTTGTCTTATAAGGAATGCAAGGATCTATGCGCCAGCCCACTGCCCTGAACCCCCTGATCATGCAGCCGCCTGAAACCCTGCACTCGTTCCTCCCCTCAACACCGGTCGGCACGAGGGTGTTACGCGCCCGCGTTGGGGGAGCATCTTAACGGGCTGTCGTAGCAGAACGTAGCCAAATGCAGCAAGATCTTTTACAGTTTATCCAGTAACTCTCCCAGCACTCATTAGCGCCAGAGCAAACGCCTGGCTGCTCTCTTCCGTTGCCAACGCGCCTGACCCGCTCCTGCCGGCCTGCTCCCCCCCTCCCACCCTCTAGGAGAACCCCTCCTGGCCCGCTGCACCCAAGTCCACCATGGGCTACAAGGGCATCCAGTCTTCGTACCTGCCCACCAACACGGTCACGCTCAATGCCGTGGAGGTGCCCGGGGCAGCCAGGACCACGGTAAGCGCACAACATACCGCTATCCTGCCAGCACTGCGGAAAGAGCGGTTGGTATCCAACCGCACCATTGCCTTACGTGTGTTACAGCAGGGCTGTAGGCATGGGACCAGGCAGCACCAGTAACTCAATGTACGGTGATTGCTCTCTTCCGTTGCAGGACCGGAACTACAACTTCATGTAATGTGATGTCGTGGCAAACGGGCGCCAAGGACCTGCGCCAGGGTCTCTCGGGGTTCTTAGCTTTGGGGCTGCCCAGGCGTGGGGTCAAGGCACATGTATGGCGATGCGCTGAGAAACGTGCAGGCATGGCCTATGACCCAGGGTGACTTGGGTGGTGTACATACCGGAGACAGCATTGACATGCATGGATGGACAGCACTGTTTGCTTGGGGGGTGGGTGGTGGGTCCCTGTGCACTGGCAGCAGCAGGGGTGGTAGCTGGAGGAAGGATGTCTGCACATATGCATGTTTACGAGGTGGGAGGATAGCGTTGGGCCATCAGATGTTGATGGGCAGGTTGACAGCACGGTTGCTAGCAGGTGGTAGCTTGCTGTGTGCATATGAAACGGGTGCGGTATTGTACGCTGCGGATGGGCGAGGACACTCTGTTGTATTTGGGTTGACATGAACCAAAGCTACAGAAGCCAGGTTTTTAAATGACGTTTGCCGTACTTTTGCATATGCTCAGGGCCGTGTATCTGTATCCTTGTCATCACCAGCGTGCCACTCGCAGGCTCATGAACATGGACCTATCAGGCTTTTGAGTCGCATACAGCATTCCTACCCACTGACTGCCGCAAGCCTGTTGTAGCAACGCAAGGGCTAACGTGTCACACCGCTGTTGGCCTACCTACCACCCCATACTCAGCGACAAGATGTCTAGTCTTCACACCAACCACAACAAAGTGTTTGCACACGCTCTGACCGCCAAGATGAATGGATATGCTTTGTACGCACAGATCACTGTCGCGTATGGATGCCTCCCTCAAAGTGTACCGTATGCCCAGCTTCTCAGCAGGGCATAACGGAAATTGGCAGCATGATCAGTTGTACCGTGTCCATTCGAAACAGAGGCAATAGATCATCCACAGTTGGGTTCATAGCCCGGGTCAGCAGCAAGATGCAGCTGCTGCTCCTCCCATTCAGGTGCATCGGACCCCTGGCCACGTCTGATGTCAGGGTTACTACACTACCCTCACCAACACCACCATACCAGTACACACTCTCGTTAAGGCTGGCCAGTATACTGGTACCCACCATACCCATCCGCTCTCACAGTTTTAGTGTGATCAATATGCAACAGGTCTGTCATGCGTCGAGTCAACGATTCTCGCTAAAGGAATGCACGCATGCACGCACGCAAGTACCGGCAACCGCAGCACATGCAAGGCACACGTGGTCAGTCCCATGCCTCCCCCACACGTCCCCGTCATCACGCCCTCTCCCCTACAACCCCTCCACCGGCCCCCGCACCCTCACCCTTGCTCCTCCACAGCTCCGAAAGCGCGCCCTCGAGCTGCGGCCCCGATTCCGTGTATCGTCCGTCCCTAGCCCGATGCAGCGCCTGCACAGCCGTGCTTGCATCCCCAACGCCGCCCACAACACCCGCCTCCACCCTAGCCGCCCCAGCCTCCCCAATCAACGCATGCGAGCCCGAGTTGGACGTCCGTGGCGACAACCCACACTCCGCCCTCACCCCTCCGCCTCCGCCAAAGCCCCCATCCCCGTCCAACACCCCCATCTGCACCTCCCCGTCATGCGCAGCACGTGTTGCAACCACAGGTGTGATGACCGCCCGGCCCCCGGCCACAGAGGCCGTCGGCTGTCCAGACAACGACCCCTGCCCCGTCGTGCGCCCCGTGCCGTGCCGTGACCCAATCGACCCAGCTGTACCCCGCTGCTGCTGCGTCCGACGCGGGGAGGATGCACCCGAGTGCGTCTGCGCACCCTCCAGCGCCCCCGGCGCCGTCTGCGCCAGCCCGCCAGCGGTCAAGAGTGTGGGGGTGGAGTGCGAGGGGATCATCCCACCGGACCCGGACCCAGGGATACGTGGCGGCTCACGTAGGGACGAGCCGTGGCCTCTACCCTGCCCCACGTAGCTGCCGTGCGCGCTGCCGCCCCGCCCGTCCGCGCTGCTGATGCGCCCGGGTGGCAGCTCCTCCTCCTGCAGCCCCTCCTCCGTGCCCCGCGGGGGCCTGCCTTCCGGCAGCTCCTTCAAGCCAGCTGCCCCGTTGGCGGTACTCCGCCCCATCTCCGACGAGCCCCCACGCGAGCGCGGCGCGAACCTGTGGCTGCTGCTGCCCGCGCGGCTGCCGGCGGCAGCGGCAAAGCCCGACGGCGGCAGCGCCGCCAGCAGCGCATCGCTAGTCAGCACCGTCGCCACCACCGGCGGCGGCGGCGGCGGAGTCCCAGCGCCGCCCTTTTTGCCGTACATGCCCACCGCCGGCTCCTGCGCCATCGGCTCCGGAGCCACCTTGTTGCTACCCACCAGCGAAGGCGGCCTCTTGACCTGCACCTCGCCCACGCCCACGCCAGCTCCCACGCCCTTCCCACTGCCCCGCGCCGTCCCCGGCCCAGCCCGCTCTGCAACCTTGTGCACACCACCTCCCCCCGCGGCTCCGGAACCGGGAGCATCATCAGGCCCCTGGTCCCCCTCCCCACCGCGCTGCCGCCGCTCCAGCTCCTCCCGCTTGCCGATCTCCCGCACAATGTCGTCATCGGAGGGGGCCACCAGGCGCCTGAATACGCGGTAGGCCACGTCCGGCAGAACCGCGGCCAGGGGGACCAGGAAGATGTAGAGCCAGTACTGGGGGGTGGACGCAACCACGCCCTGGAACAGGTGCCACATCTCCAGGCTCCAGCTGACGGGGAAGTACCCGAAGGCGATGAGGTACAGCCACCACAGGGCTGCGTGTGGGCGGGGTAGAACGGGGCAGGGACAGGTCAGCGGGGAGGTTAGCCCCGGATGAGTTGACCGGCCGTAGCAGCGGCCTCGTTGCTGGAGTTGGCGCGACATGATGGGCGCTGGGTCATGTACAATCATGACAATGTCCCAACATGCAAAAGCCCATGCTCGGTCCATGCCAGACCAAAGCACCCTGCCCATGCTGCGGACCCACCTGTGCTGCCCCACACCGCCAGGTGGTGCACCCACGTCCACGCCTCCTCCAGGACCGCCAGCTGCAGGTGCACCGTCAGCACCACGCACGTGAACAGCACCACCCCGACCTGCGCCATGTCCTGCGGCTGCCCGTCGGCGCGCCCCGCGGGCACGCCCGCCGCGCCCACCAGCGTCAGCACCATGAGTACGGCGGACTGCAGCACGGCGGACAGGAACCAGCCGGCGATGGTGCGTGTGTTAAAGTCGGTGTTGCGTATGCCCTGCTGGTACAGCTGCGGGTAGCGCTGCAGCAGGGCCTTGTCCACGGGGCGGTCGAACATGCCGATGACCAGGGGGGTGGCGGAGGTGAAGACCACGTTGAACAGCGTCATGGAGGTGTCTGGGGATAAGGGGAAGAAAGGTTGCAGGGTTAGCGGACGGCAAGCAGGTTACAGGCAACTGGAGTGGGGTGTAAAGGAGTTTTGGTGCATGGACAGGTATTAGGATATGGGGACGTGTTCTGTTTGGTTGCGGAGCTTAGGCATGGCGTGCGGAGAGGGACCCATTGACAGGAACAGCCGACGGACCTGTGGGACGAGGGCACAAGGCATTAGCAGCAGGGAGCAAGGCGCAAGGCGCACGGCTCACCGTTGTAGATGTAGGAGCCCGAAAAGGTCGTGAACGCCGAGTAGGTGAAGAGCGTGATTGCGAAGAGCAGGTTCTTATAGAAGAAGAAGTTGATCATGCGCGAGATGCGCTTGTACGAGTAGTAGCCGTGCACCAGCAGCAGCGGCGTGAGGAATCGGAACTGCGCGATGGCGAAGTCGGCGCTCATGACCGCCTGCATGCCCTCCTGCCCGCTGATGCCCACGCCTGCGACACAGTAAGGGTACCGGTACCGTTATCGGTACACACCGTTGGCCTTTAGCTCTGTTACCGGTATGTATCTTGGCCCAGGAACGGCAACAGTAACAGGAGAGCAGCAGCTGCGGCGGCGGCATGAACGGCGGCGGTTTGCAGCGTCAAGACAACCACAGCGCCCACGCCGGCGGCATGCTTCAGCATGTCAGGTCGGTACACGAATTACAGCACGCGGCTGCAAAAACGTGTGGTTAGGCAGCAGCGCAAATGCTGCAATTGCACATAAGCCAACTTACCAATGTGCGCACGTTGAATCATGCCCACGTCGTTGGCGCCGTCCCCGATGGCCAACGTGATCCGCCCGTGGCTGCGCACCAGCGTGGTCACCTGCGCCTTTTGCAAGGGGGACACGCGGCAGCACACCACCGCCTTGCAGCGCAGGCCCACGCGCAGCAGCACGGGCGCCAGCAGCTCCGCCAGGGCGAACGTCAGCGCCCGGCCGTCTATGATGAGGGCCGCCTCGTGGCCGCTGCCCTGAGGCTCGTCCCCGGTGGTGCCTGAAGCTGCCAACGCCGCGTCGATCTGTGCGCAGGGGAACAATGGATGAATGGATTTTTCTTAATGTTAAGTGGCTGTTGTGTGGTGTGGCTGCTGCCCTGGGGCTCGTCCCCGGTGGTGCCCGAGGCCGTCAACGCTGCGTCGATCTGTGCAATGTGACCATGGGGAGTAAAAGTTTACATCTTGGCTTTCACACCTTCGTGTTGGGCGGGAAAATGGCTATATCTAGGAGTGAGGTGTTGCGGGATGGGACGGGAGGGGACCCGGGCCCCGGAGATGGGGGGTTGCGTGTTGCACAGGTGCGCGTGCGGGGGTGGAGCAAGAAGGCAGGCGGACAGGGGGCTGGTCCAGGGTTAGTGAGGGCCCAGCGGTGCGAGTAGGCACTACACCATTGTGCAGGGGGCTGCGCCTTTTCCAGCTGTGGTGGTTGTGTCATTGTGCAACGCCGTACCTTTTCCAGCTGCTCCCGGACCAGGTCCGCCGCCATCCTGTCCGCCTCGTCCTGCTTGCCCGCCGCCTCCAGCTCACCGATGCGCTTGGAGCTGGCCGACACCGTGTACTGGGTGGGGGCACAAGCCAAGCATAAGCATGTACAAACTGCAAAAACACGAGCCAAGAGAACACAATTTTGACATGGATGCTGCAGGACAGCAGGACGCACGTGCGTGGTCATGCGACGACAAAATCTGCAACTCCTCAGGACGTGCCGTACGAAGGATATGTCACAGCACTTTGCGTGGCAAGGTACTCGTACAAAGAGGCCGGGACATGCATGCAGGTCTCCGAACTTGTGCAGGACGCGGCCCCGCACCTGGTGCATGTCCTCGGTGAGCAGGCTGCACGCGAAGCCGATGTTGATGGCCGTCTCCATCTTGTCGCCTGTGAGCACCCAGATGCGGATGCCCGCCATGGCCAGCTGCTTGATGCACTGCGGCACGCCCTCCTGCAGCTTGTCCTCGATGGCCGTGCAGCCCAGCAGACGCAGGTTGCGCTCAATCAGCTCGCTCACCTCGGCAACCTGAAGGTTCAATTCAGGTTATGATGAATGTCTTGTGTACGGAAAGCACTGGTAGCCCACACGGTGTCGTACACCTTTCGTGGCAACAACAGGTGCCTCGCCGTGGCAGATTCATAATGATACACATCCTGCCCCTGACGGCTGTACAGTAGCGGCAATATGCAAGCGCATCATGGGATGCGCCATCTGTACACGCAGCTGCAGTAAAGCCACCCCCACCTTGGCGTCGCGGTCCTGCAGGGAGGTCTTAGCCTCAACCCACTGGGGCGACCACACCGTGTTGTACCAGTCGCGGTCAACCTCCGTGTACGACAGGCACAGCGTGCGCAGGCCGGCGCTGCCGAACTCCTCCATGTGGCGGGTGGTGCTCTCCTTCATGGCCTCGTTGGGCTTGTAGGCGGGGTCCAGCCGCTCGTAGATGACCGTGTCAGCGCCCTGCAGCGTGCAAGGGTGCAACCAGGGACAGCATGAGCTATCAGTACCATTGCGGTAACGGCAAATAGCAGTTTGGACTGCGGGTGGAGCCGCAACGGGACGGAAACGGTAACGGTCAGCGGGTGGGGGCCAATGCTGGCCGCGGCGCCATGTCAGCGCCCTGCAGGGTGCCGGGGTGGCCGGGGTCCGGCACCACGTGCCTGAAGCTGAAAGGCACGTCCGCGCAGCCTTGTCATCATCCTTGCACCCCAGTGGACGACCATCCCAACACCTCAGATTGCGCGCTGCACTTCATGGCGAGCGACAAGATATGTAAGGTGCACCTTCCAATGCTAATGCCGATGCGCGCCTGCAGCCCTGCACCCTGCCCACCTTGGTGAACAGGAGCAGCTTCCCCGTGGCGGGGTCGCGCACCACCACGCTCATCCTCTTGCGCGTGGAGTTGAACTCCAGGATGTTGAGCACCTCGTACTCCACGTCCTGCACCCCGCGCGCCGTACGCTCCTTGACGTACACGCACGTGTTGGTGCGCTTGTAGAAGAAGAAGCCGAACGCCTTGGCCGCCACCACCAGCGCGGCTTCGTCGGGCGACTCGGCCTCGTACTTGATCTCCGCCTCGGTGGTGGGTCCGTCGGGGATGACGGTGTGGCACACGGCCAGCAGGCGGAAGAACATCTCGGTGGTGGCGGGGTCGGCCTCGTGCGTCCAGGCGGCGTCCATGATGCGCTTGTCGTAGAAGTTGAAGTAGCGCTCGCGGTAGCGCGCGGCGATGGGGTCCTCGCGGTCGTCTAGGGCAATGCCCTTCCTGCAGGTCCGCAACAGCAGAAGGACCAGCTGCTAAAGTTCGCGGCTCTCGGAACCTAAGCCACGAACCATAGCCGTGTGGACATGCGGCATACGATACTCCGTCGGAATTGGGCCTTCTTTTTCAACAAGTGATGTGCGAACAGCTGGACTAACCTCAGGGCGTTGGCCTTCTCAATTTCCGTGATGCCCGCGCCGTACGCCACTCCCGCGATGGAGCACTTGAAGAACTCCATCACGTTGCGAGTCAGCGTGCCGGTCTTGTCCGTCATCACGGAAGAGACCATCCCTAGCTCCTCGTTGAGGTTGGAGGTGCGCGCCAGCGCGGGCGTGTTGCTGGTCGCGTCGTACATGTCCCTGTCCTCCGCGATCAGCACCATGGCCTGGAACATCTTGACCATCTCGATGGACACGTAAAGTGAAATGGGAATCAAGTAGCCTGCGGCCAGAGAAACCGAGGATGCGGTTGTTTAGCTTCAATCTCCATAGCCTGGAACACCTACACGGCAGGGCATGGAAAACGGTGGCACTGTACCGTAACCATAGATGGCAACGGGGAAGGACGCTTGCTGGGCAGCCGAGGGTCACAATGCTACTTTGCCTTTTGACTCACAACTCTTCACAGGTACCAAGAGCTGTGCGGCGCACATGCGCCGGTACAGTCAACCCCAGCAGCAGGACTGCCTCCAATTGCAGCCCATCGAAACCGTTCCGTACACTGTCGTACGGTTGTCGTACTCACTGTACAGCAGCAGGGCCACCAGGAAGTTGACGGCGCCGGTCTGGGCCGCGTCGTCGGGGTTGGAGGCGGCGTCGCGTGCGTCGGGGCGCATGTACCAGTGACCCGGCAGGTGGTGCGTGGTCCACTGCGCGTGGTACACGGAGGAGGTGAGGCACCAGGAGAAGAGCACCACGAACACGACCAGGATGACCTTGTCCACGGTGTGCTCGATGTAGGAGCGCTTGGAGGGCGGCTCGGTGGAGTTCAGGAAGATCTTGGTGTCATGGCCTGGGGCGGGGGGATGAGGTGGCGGTGCAAGGACGTGGGTGCGGGGTGCGGGCTGTGGGGTGTGCGGAGCTATAGAGTGCTGTGGCGCAGCGATGTGTGAGATTCCTTTTGTTGGTGGTGGTGCGACAGCATAGCGTGAATGTGGCTCGGAATGCCGCGGTGTAAGACTGCGCTGCACGCAGCGCCCGGTAACGCACATCCGAGCAGTTCAGCCCGTGCGTGCTTGTGATGCATGTGTTCCATGCTTCTCATCCGCCCATACCCCCCCGCCAGGCCGTACCAACCCTTTGCTAGTCGCCACGGCTACGAACGAGCCCACCTGCGTAAACCACCGCCCCGTAGATCACGTCCTAGCACTTACCAGTGCTAGCCACTACCCCTCTCGCCCCCGGGCTGCACACCTGCGTACACCACCGCGCCGTAGATGCAGTCCGTGTTGCGCAAGCTGCAGCCGCGCAGCACCACCGCCGACGGCCCAATGGGCACCACAAACTCCTTGGGCATGTCCGCCTTGGTCTGCGTCTTGGACAGGAGGCGGCCAATCATGGACTGCGTGCGCCCGCCGCCGCCCACGCTCCCCCTCAGCGTCCCCTCCTTCGCAAAGCTCTTGCACGCATTGCGCCACCCCGCCTCGTCCCCATCCAGCTTCTCCACGTCGTTCAGCGGTCCGCCGTCCTCTCCGCCAACCCCGCCCAGCCCCTGGCCTTGGTTGTCCCCGGTCTCTGAAGACGCCTGCTGCCGCCGCTGTTTCGACTGCATAGACATAAGGAGGGACTGCCCCGGGGGCGGCCCCGGGCGCAGGGACATCATGAGAGACTGCCCCGGGGGCGGGCCAGGCCGTAGAGACATCATCAACGACTGCGTGGTAGGCGGCCCGGGACGCAGCGACATCATGAGCGACTGCGTCGCGGGCTGCTGCGGCTGCTGCATGAGCATGCTGGGCGGCAGGCTCAGCATCAGCTGCGGTAGCGACCCCTCCCCTGCATCTCCCCCGTCGCCACCACCACCACCGCCACCACCACCCCTCGTGCGGTTCAACGTGGACGCCATCGACAGCCGTGCCATCATGCGCGCCGCGTTGACCACCGTGCACACCGCGGGCGGCAGCGGGGGCGCCAGCTTCAGGTTGCCGGTGAACTGGTACAGCCTGGAATTAGGCCCCTCGCACTCGATGGTGGCCTGCAGCACGGGCAGCTCCTTTGGCGACAGCCCGCGCGTCTCGTCGGGCGCGGCCTTGATTTTGAGGTTGGTCTCGCCGTCCAGGTTCATGGTCTCCACGTAGCAGGTGCCCTCCTCGTTGGATGTGGCTAAGAGGACCAGGTCCGCGGGCAGGAACTCGTCGCGCAGCACCTGCACCACGTCCCCAACGCGCACCTCGCGCCACGGCCGCACCACGAACTCGCCTGCGGTTGTGTAAAGAACAAGGAACAACGGTGTAAGGTGTCGCAAAGCCTGTAACACGCTGAGCAAGTGCGTGCCACGTCCCCAGGGCCTGCAAGCCTGACGTTCTCACGCGGCGAGGGACGCCTCCAGAGGCTTGTTCCCCAAGCCCTTACCCCGGCCGTTGCACCTCCCGCACGGTACGACCCCTCGCCCTCCCCCTCCTGCCCCCGGCCCACCTGTGTCGTTGTCCATAACGCGCGTGGGCCGCTCGTTCACCTCCTTCCCCTCCCCTCCCTGCTCCCAGCCCACCTGTGTCGTTGTCCATGACGCGCGTGGGCCGCTCGTTCACCTCCTTGTCCTGGCAGTAGCGCTTGTAGTCCTCGCGCGCCTCCTTGAGCATGGACACGCCCACCACCAGCACCAGGGGAGTCCACGTGGTCCAGGGGCTGCGGGGGAAGGGAGGGGGTGCGCGATTGAGTAAATGCTTCGTAAACGGAGACTTGGGACGGACGGCTGAAGCTGTGACGTCCACGGAGAAAGCAGCTTGCAACCCAGACCGGCCCGACCAACGTGTAACGGCAAGGGAAGGGAGGGGGGCGAGGTGCATGCGAGGCCGTAGGTGCGTGTGGTATCGATGCCATGTAGTGTGGCCCGGGCAGAGCATGGGCGGCAAGGGCGGCAGGGCGCGTGATCGTGGCGCATGCCATGCCACGGTAAGCTGCAGGGTCCTTGTGGCGAAATCCTGTGACGTGGGCGGTGCTGCCGCTGGCATGGCCTTGCATGGTACGGAGCGTGCTGTGCGCAGCAATGCCAGCTGTTGGCCGCAGCATGCTGCCCCGCATGATACCTGTGACATTTCCCGGCCCACCGACCCACCGCAGGGGGCTGAAGGGCGTCAGCGAGATGGCTGCCATGAGGGTGAAGAAGATGTTGGCGACGCGCCTGCATCAAGGGCAGTTTGCATGGTCGTCATGCACGAGCGATTGTAAGTGTTGTTCATGTCAGCTGGATGTGCCAGCACGGCGAGCATGTGTGCTTTCACGACAGATGGGAGCGCAGGGCAGCACTGCTCCAGGCAGGCAGCCTGACCCAGATCGTGTAATATTAGCAGCCGCTATGCCCACGTATCCCGCGTCCCTTAGCGGAGCGCACAGGCCGTTGAGTTTACATGCGCGGGTGCGTTGGCCAGGTGCCGGGTGCGCCTGTCCCTCCACCTCCGACCGGGTAAGGCCTAGCTTTGCCGCTGCCACTTAGTCCGGCGCTACCTACGATGCTTCTGTCCCTGTGACTCGTGCCAACTCCCCATCCGGCACATCGCAATTGGCCAGCTAGTATATGGGACCCAGCCCCCTCCAGTGTGACCTGCCACACGCTACACCCCCTGTGTTGCCCATGCACGTGGTTACAGGCCCGCCGCATGGCCACATTGTCCCTTGCGGCTCCCCGTTGTCCCCATATGCCGTCAACGGTCTCAAGGCACGTACATCCGCTGCGGCCTTGCCCGGTGCAAGCAGTCGCCTACCGGTATTGCTCAAACAGCGCCTTAGGCAGGTAGGTCAAGAGGGTATACTTGGTGGTCCTCGCATGGTTCCCTTTGTAAGGCAACGATGCTGCCTTGTTGATAGGTACCACGCGGTTGCTATTCTCCCCACGGCGGGGCATGGCGCTGGCTGAAATTCCGGTCTGCCCGTCTGTCGAAGGCTGATGTGAGAATTACAGCCAATCAGCACAAGCTACATAGATAGCATGTATTGACTACATATGTGATAGCGTTGCGCTGGCGCTGCAGTCGATGGGTTGGAGGAGCTAGACCGTCCCCCAACCAGCGCTCTCCGAGTAATGCGCCCCGCAGCCTTGCTATCTAGTTGTGTCGTTAAAATCTAATTATAATAAGTTGTTTCTGCTGCTGTCTGCCTCTACGCCCAGCGGGCGAGGCCAGCACGTCGTTCCCTATTACGCCCTTCACCGCTGGTTGGACGTAAATGGGCATCTGTCAATCTAATAGTATAATGGCATTTTGGCCGGTTGAATACTCTGTGTGAGCAATGGGGTGACTGAAGGTAGAAAGTAATTTTGGGGATGACACACGGCAAGGCAGCAGCAGCGACGCGGCACGATCGCAAATGCTAATCGTAGATAAAAGCGACAAGGATCAATTGTAAATACCAAGGGGGCATCTCCACGGGTGCATCACAGGGGATGTCCTCTTAGGTGCTCAGTCCACCCGGCGTCCACCCCTGACACCGTGCCGCCACCTGACTCAGAGCTACTCACAGGGCCCAACCCTGACCCCTCGGCCCGTCCCTGAAACTAAGAGCATGAAGAGAAGCTGCCAGGCAGACGACGGCCAGAGGACAGCATTGAACATCACTACCGTAATCTTGCTTACCATGGATGCCGACCAGGGGTGGATCCCCTCGGGCCGACTTGCATTTGGCGTGATCAGCCAGTGCCGACACTCCTGCGTGTGCCCTGATACTTTGCAAGTAGGCCCTATGTACAACCAGGCACAACCGGTCACACTGGTACACAACATCCAACTTCCGACAGCATGCACCTAAAAGCCGCTTGCTCTTGTGCACTCGTGCGCAGGATGAAGCAACGCCACGGCTGCACAAACCAGCCTAGGCCCCTAGGAACAGACACCGACGCCGATTACCCTAGCCTACTGAATGGTAGTTGGTAGCACCAGGAAATGCAACCCTCCTCCTCCCACCCTCCTCCACCTGTTTGCAGGACTGCAGGCTCCCCTCATGCGCATGCAGGCCCCCACTTGCCTCTCCACAGCAGCGGCTCAACGTCTACCGACGAGGTACGTTGCTCAGCGTGATGAAAATCAACATTGCAACTACATCAACTAGAATGCAACCAGGGTATCCCCCAATGCCCATGCACGTGTGACTACCACCACGCCCACACCCTTGCACCTATCACTCCTCGCCACCAACTCTCCCTCCGGCCTTCACCTCCCCCCTCCCACTGTGCTGTCCCCGGAGGGGCCCGCAGGAGCCCAAAAGGGTACCGGCACTTCAAACAACGCAAACCCTCTTACTGGCTTTGCCAATCCTCCGAATCTCCTCTCCCTCTCCCTCACTTGCTGCCCTTGCGCCCCGCCAGCACACCCGCTAGCACCCCAGCCGCCAGCGACACAGCCCCCAGCGCCGGACCACGCGCCGCCGCCGGCAGCAGCCGCCCCGCCGCGCCCCGCACGCCCCGCATCCATGCAGGGCCCCCGAACCTGGCGGCCCGGTCGTGCGGCTGCTCCCACCACGCCTCGCCGGGCACCGGAACCAGGGCCCCCGGGTTGAGTTTGGGCTGGGAGGAGAAGTACGACACCTGTACGGCCATAGGCCCGCGGGCAGGGATGGGTACGGACGCGTGCATGGGGATGTGCGTTGCATGAGCAGGTATGTAAGATTCCGTGCCACTGCCGCGCAGGAAGAATTCTTAACGTTCACCCGCCAGTGGCGCACGAGCCAGGACGCATCTGGTACACGCGCAGGCGGGCCAGTGGCTGCGTACTTCACGTTGTCCTGCGAGACCACCATAGCGCAGTGCGCAGCGTAGCATAGCACAGTATGAGGCTGCACAGCACAGCACATCGCATCACGCACCCGGATGTGGTCCATGTTGACGGTGCGGCGGAGGGCCGGCATCTGGTGGCGGGGCATGCGACACAGGGAGTGGGACCAGGGGATCGGCCATGAGTTGGGTTCCAGACAATGTCGTGCGGGTGCAGGCCTTGGGGCAGGGGGGCCTTACAGCCGTGAGGTCCCAACGAGCACCGTACCAAGCGACACAGATGAAATGTGCATTTGTCTCACGCCACGACGGCGGCGGGAAGACCTAAGTATGGCCTGTGCATGCCGGGTATCATCATGTGGAGTTCGCAGGCAGGGACGCGGCCGCCGCTCCCCCACCCGCTGCCCCAATCGCCACGCTTTGTGGGTACGTGACCACCAATCAACAAAACCAAGTCAAATCAAAAATTAATACATAACACATAACACCTCCTTGTAAGGACGGCGGACGGCATTCCTTAGTGGCTCCCACTATGAAAAGCCCGCCGTGCCTCGGCCGCCTCCGTCCGGCCCCAATCCATCCGCAGCTGCTGCTGCAGTACCAGCCCCGCCTCGGCCGCCGCGGCCCGCTCCCTCTGCCTCCCCAGCTGCTCCCGCACGGCTTTCTCCGCCTCAGCCGCCTCCGGCCGCTCCCACTGCCTCCACAGCTGCTCCCGGATCGAGAAGGCAGTGGGAGCGGCCGGAGGCGGCTGAGGCAGAGAAAGCCGTGCGCGAGCAGCTGGGGAGAGTTTGGGAGCGGGCCGCGGCGGCCGAGGCACGGAGGGCTCCCTACAGCTGGAGCCAATCAAGCATGCCGTCCTCACAAGGGAGGTGTAAATTGGCTGGTCACGAACAATCCCCAATGGCCGCGCTGGTCACGACTGGTCACGGACAAGTCCCTATGGCCGCAACTGCACAGGTCCAGTCAATACACCGTATATGGAATTCACCAAGGGTCGTACCCTGCTGTGTCCATTGGCACCCTCGTCCATGCGGAATTTCTGTCACCGTGCCAAACCCTGCCTGCGCCACGCACTGTGCCAGTACCTCCGCTCGCTGCCTCGACCCTCGACCCGCTGCCTACGATTGCATCCTGTTCCCTTCCACTCGCCTGGTACAGCTCCCGTACCGTATGTACGGCAGGTTCGCCACCTGGTCGTACCACCTTAGTAATGCACTACCAAGGATCACACCTACCTGGCCTTTTTGCTTGGACTGACCATTATACCAGCACCTGTGTAGCTATGTCCCTCTGTACCCTCGTCCGCTACAATGCCCACGCTGCGCGTCTGGTCCACTGCGCCAACGCCCCAGCTAGCTGCCTTTGACCGTTGCCTACCCTGTCTCATGATCGTGTGCCACCGCTCCCACTCGCCTGGTACAGCTCCCTCATGCCCCACTAGATCCACTGCCTGCTGCCTACCCACTTTGCGCGTGTGCCCCCACTCCCACTCGCCTGGTACAGCTCCCGCATGTAGTTGCACAGGTTGGGGTAGTCCCGGATGAGCTTCCTTCGCACAAGATGAGGAGGGGGGAGGGCAAATGCTGGTGCTGACAAGGCTCGTGTGGGAGTGAAAGAGGCTAAACACCCACCAAACTGTGCGACAGACCAACCATGCGACCAGCAGAACCACCTGTGGCATTCCCTGGCTGGAGTTCACGGTCGGGGTTGACCGAGAGACTTGCGACAACGGACTTGCGGCGTGCAGCAAACAGCCTAGGCGCAACAGCAACCTAGTTCCGACGATTACACGTCGTCCTGGCGGGACCCACTTGCAGGCCTTATACAGGATGTAGTAGGCCTCGTCGAAGCGGATGAGCGTCATGAACAGCTTGATGTCCACCTCGGTCAGCACGTCGCCCGCCAGGTAGCGCTGGCGGGACAGGGTGGACTCGGCGCGGTCCAGGGAGGCAAACAGCTCCTGCGCGTACCAGAAGCGATAACCATCGTAAGCGCTTTCACAGCGGTGTATGTCACAAGGCTAGGTCGCCGCAGTCCTGGCCCCGCCTGAGGGCCCCTGTCGCACGGCCGGCCGCCTCTAGCCCCATGCTCTGCCTCCCCTTTCCTGCCCCTTACTGCTGCTTCCACCTGCTTCAAACCCATCGCAACGCCCGTTTCATGCGCAGCTTCCACCGCCCACGCCCACAACCCAACAGCCCAAACCACCACCACTCTCCATGCCCCCACCTCGCACACCTGCATGCAGGCGCACCTTTGGTGTTCCCCACGGCACCACAGTACGCACCAGTGCGGGGTCTACTGGGGTCAGGGTGCTATTGGTTTCACTTAATTGATTTATTCTGCCCGGCTGCATGCTGTGCAGCACTTCTCAGTCACCGCCTGCCTCACCTTGCCGTAAGACTTCCCCAAGCCCAGATCCCAGAAATGCACCGCAACCAGCAGCTGCATCGCAGCAGCACCCACCCTGCACCCACCCTGCACCCCCAACCCCGCCAAACATGCTGACAGGACACAGATGACGCCAAGGACACCGATGACGCCAAGAACGCCAAGGACTTGGGCGCCAAGACGCTGAGGACGCCGAGGACGCTGACAACGCCGAGGACACCAAGGACGCGAAGGACACCGAGGACCTGCGCATGGAGGTATGTGCGTAGCGGGTGTGCATGCCACCAGACACGGGTTACACGGGTTTCATGTAACCCGTGTCTGGTGGCATGCACACCCGCTACACACATACCTCCATGCGCAGGTCCTCGGTGTCCTTCGCGTCCTTGGTGTCCTCGGCGTTGTCAGCGTCCTCGGCGTCCTCAGCGTCTTGGCGCCCAAGTCCTTGGCGTTCTTGGCTACCTTGGTGTCCTTGGCGTCATCTGTGTCCTACGGAGCTGCCACAGAAGGTGTACATGCCACACAACAAATTTTTCATATTGCCAATGCGTTGCTGTCTCCCCTCTCACCTCGCACGCCTGCTCGTATGCCTTCTGGTCGGGCGCGAAGCCGCAGCGGTACACAGCCATGTTGATCCCCGGCTGCACCCAGCTGCCGACCTCGTCGATGGCGGGCCGCAGCGCCTCAGGGTACAGGTCCACGGCTGCATGGGGCAGGGGAGCGGGTGGGGTTACGGAAAAGTTACCGCAGGGTAGCCGCGGGAAGCTGCAGCGCCTCAGGGTACAGGTCCACGCCTGCGGGGGAAGGGGAGGGAGAGGGGGTGGGGGCTAACTATAGTGTGTTAAAGTACATATTCATCATTTACAACGGAGAGCGGCAGGAGTAACAGACCAGCAAGGCCTGAGCAGATGCAGGTCCACGCCTGCGGGGGTGGGGTGGGGGGTTGGGGGTTGACCGCGGATGAGCCGCAGGGAGCGGCAGCGCCTCAGGGTACAGGTCCACGCCCGCAGGGGCAGGGGAGTGGGTGGAGAGGAGAACCAAATGCTAAAAATGGCGAATAAGTGGAAGTGGTAGGCGGGCGGAGGAGGGCAATTGACCGCGGAGTAGCCGCAGGGAGTCAGGGTACAGGTCCACGCCTGCAGGGGTTTGGCCACAGGGCACCGCAGTCAGCCACAGAGCGGCAGAGCACGAAATCAGCATGCGGAGGTACAGGGCCACACGTGCGGGGGCGGGGGCCGGTCGCTTGGGGAGCTGAACAGTGCAGTTGGGCGCTAATACGGCACGTTTCCGCACGGGCCCACGCCTGGAGCGTGACGGCAGATAGCAGCACACCCGTGTCGTCGCGCCAGGGCCTGGCCTCAACTCTTCATCTTACCCGGGTTCTTGGCCAAGTCGTTGAAGGCCGAGTTGAAGATGCGCATGATCTCGGGGCTCTGGACGGACCGGACGGCACGAGGAGAGTGGCCAGTTGGTGCGTTGTGTGCACATGGTGCGTGGAGGCAACCAAGCTCTCACCCACCTGGTGCCCACAACCACAAAAAGCGTTGGCAACTAAGGTTCAGCACATCGCACGTTTGCACCTTGTTGGATTCTGTATAAACAAGAAGAGCACACGCGCTGCACGTACATCGCACCTCGTTGTTTACGATGGTGCGCTGCTTCTTGTCCCACAGCACCGGCACCGAGTACTTGCCTGCACGTGGCGCACGTTTCAAGTAAGGAGAGGTCATGGTCAAGGGTATCATCAAAGGTGTGGTTGCGATGAGAAAGTGTGGGTCCAAGCGAGGCTCCCTGTGCACGACTTGCACAGCATTAGGAGCCCCAGCACACGGCGCGCAGGTGGTCTACGACTCGGAGTTGTTGGTCACCTTGCTTCCACCTCCTCGTGAATGCACCGCCTCCTCCCACCAGACATTTCCCCAGGGCATTCGCCGCGTCCCTGAGGCACCCCTGTAGGACACCACCCCACTAGCCCTCCCGTTGGCCCCCGCCCGACGTGCCCTTGGCCACCTCGCACAGGTCGCAAAGCAACAGGCTGAGAATACCTTTACCACTGACTCTTCTTATTAACACACTCTCATGTAGCACACACCGTCGCCAGCACAGCCCACCCGACGTGTCCTTGGCCATCTCGTACAGGTCCCTCACGAACTTGGCGCCCTGGGCGGTGTCGGGCACACAGCCGTCGCAGCTGAAGGCGCCCAGGCCGTCCGCGTTGGGCAGCGGGGGGTCCGTGGGGTTCACGAACGCCCAGCCGATGTGCTTGTCCTGCGGGCGGGGAGGTTAATTGCACCACGGATTGTGAGCAAGGAAACGGTGCGGGTATGCGGCCAGCAAGGGGCTCGTGCACGCGGATGTGCTTGTCCTGCAGGCGGGAGGTAGGTTGCAGCACACGGCTCGTGCATAGCTATGCAGTTGCGGGGACAAAGCAGCATGCTGCAAAGCAGGTTGCTGGTGGAAGGCGAAGCAGGAGCATGTCCGGCAAAGAGAAGCGAACGGCGAGGCAGGCACGGGTCGTGCGTGAGGGAAGCGGTACGGGCATGCGGCCGACAGGGGCCCTCCCCGTATGTGGAGGCGCTAGAGGAGGGGGCCTGGGGTACCGTACAGCCGTGAGCATCTGCCCCCCGTGTCTTGCTACGCATGAGCCCAGGCGCATAGTCTGTGCACTGAATGGTACTGTGTTGGCAACTTGAGTTGAATGGGGCTCTCAGAGGATGGGTCCTCACCTCTGGGTTGTTGGGGCGGGTGCGCTGCATGGTGGGGTGCGTCACGGACACACCGATCACGTCCTCCAGGCCCTGTGCGTACGAGCGCACAGGCAGGGCAGCAGGGGCAGCGGCAGCGGTAGGAAAGTGGCGGCGTCGGGCGTTGACTGTTATGACACAAAGCCGTGCCGTTGCCGGACGGAACTTGGTCTTGGAGGAGTGGTTGACATGACACGTGTCAAGACACCGACCATGATGCGAGCTTTTGCAAACATATGCAGGTCGCAAGCGTGTGGATATATAGAATCTGTGATACGATGCAGCTCGGGGGCTCTGGATGGGGAGGCATTGAGGCCCACCACAGGTCACAGGCCCCATGGGGTTGAGGTGGCTAGGGGCCCAACAAGACCCCTGGTGTTTGATGGCCGCGCCGTGTGCCTTCAAGCCCTTCAAGCCCTTCTCACCTTCAAGTACAGCACGGCGAGGCACCGGCAGGCGAACGGGCAGCCGTAAGAGATGTAGAGGTGGTAGCGGCCAGCTGCAGGTAGGTGGGGGCGGGAAAGCATCGTGCGGGGTCAAGGATGGAGGTGCGTCCGGGCTAACGAACGGCCAGGAAGGGACGTTTCCGTGGCGATCTGGATGCAATTGCGCGTGCTGCAAGTTCTTGTTATGATACCTTCGGGAGGGAAAGGGCCGCCCGGTTCGATATTGTTACGGAGCCCCATCGCGCCTGCAGGCTTGCTGTCGGTGGTCGCTTTTGAAGCCATCAGGCAATCGCGGTAATTGTTACAATCGAGAGCTTATAGAGACAAACTCTGGTAACAGGCAGCTGACACGGCTAGACCTAACGAAGGGTCTGCTGCTCAGGCCAGTCGTGCGACCGAATGCCGCAGAAGATGACTTATGCGATAATGCAAATACAGGTCCTGGAACTACGTTGACTGTCAGACCTTGTCAGGCCTCGCTTTGCTGCTTGCCAAAAGGCTGCTTTCGACATTCGGCCGTCAGCAGTTGGTACGGTATTACACCGGGCACGTGTACCTGCTGGCCCGTAGCACGCAATGACACCCGTAAAGACCATTCACAAATACTTGCTACCCGGTACATCTCAAGGGCAGGTCCTGACTTCCCCAATGGCGATCCCTAACAGTGTCACGTGTCAGCTGTCAGGCAAGAAGGCCAAGGAGACCCATCCCCTGCCCATACGGTACCAGCGTACCACGCTTTCCACGCACGCCATGCCACGCCCTTCTCAAGCGTTAGGCTAGGCAAAATCGGTACGCTCTGAGTACAGCTTCTTCTTGATGCAATCATACAACACGTTTTACAACAACGCCTCCTGTCGCCATACAGACTCCTGCCGCACACCCCCCCGTCGATCCCAATGGCGATAGTCGGTTAAGCTACGGTCGTGCTCCTGCAGCCCGCCTGCACGTTGCAATTAGGGTAGGACCGTGCGCACGTCGACCTGCCTGGCTGCCTCCACGCTCCAGGTCGTAATGAACGTCTGAGCATGCCCCAGCCACAGCGGCAGCGGCAACTGGACTTTCCGCCTTGGGGAACGCTACGCACTCACTGAGCGATACGCTACCGGTACACAAGGTCTGTCCCCTTTGCGTTAAGCTGTGCCCGTCCGTCCCAATCCTAGCGGCGCACAACGCGTACCGTAATTGCAGCCGACCCCTAGTCTCCTACGGTACCCCTGTACACAATCCTACAGCACGTGTCGACCCTGACACGTGGCCGAGCTATTGCCGTGCTGCTGTACGGAGCCATCAGCCTACCGTATGCGTTATCCCCTCAGAAGAACGTCTGGGGGAACCTCACACGTTGACGCAGCCGCAGCCGCCGGACTTTCCACACATGTAGCAGAAACTGGTGCCGCAGCGGCACTGCATGTGGTTGCACCCCGACAAGCGCTCGACTATGATGCCGCACCCGGGGCATTGCTTCCACCCCTGGACCTTGGCCAGCTGCAGTGCCGCCGCGTCCTCCGCCGTGCGCTGTTGGGGCGGCAGGGCCTGGAACTGGGCGCACGTGTAGCCCTGGGGGCGGAGGCGCAAATGCCGTACACAGGAAGTATATCGGGGTGAGGGTTAGCAGTGATGAGGTATGCTGCATTGCGGGGGGCGGCAGCTGAGCAATCAGGTGGACTGCTGTGCCCGGAGCACAGGGGCTGGCAACATGGGCAGTACGGCGGTAGGGCACGTGCTGTCGGTGCATGCAGGAACGGAACAAGATTTGTATGCATGCAGTCCCACCGGGTGCCATCCGGATACCATGCAGTGCGGGCAGAAGGCCCGGCAGCAGGCGGGGCACGTGGCCGGCTGGTCCCGCGGCAGCAGCCTCCCCCCTTGCATGCGGGACATGGGCTTGGAGCAGGTCGCGTGCGGGCAGTAGATGCGCATCCCCGGGGCGATGCTGGCCTCCTCCTCTAGCTGCTGCAGCTGTGGGTGCATACGAACACCGAAGCAACAGCCCGGGTGATAAGTACTTTGAAGCATAGGACACTGCATGGCCGTAATGGATTCTGCAACGTGTGCTTGGCCACACCACCACCGTTTTTTTCTGTGGAAAGGTTTACAGGTAAGGAGACGGGAAGGGATAGGCCAGCGGGAGTCCAAAGCCCAACCAGCACAGGCAAGCACCAGCACCACCAAAGCC